>Ga0179593_1292222_pt1 | contig 18299 bp, 14 predicted proteins | sample CZODoug2_1_08_16_FD_185931 | JGI IMG/M metagenome (GOLD analysis project Ga0179593, IMG submission 185931) | Vadose zone soil fungal communities from Angelo Coast Range Reserve, California, USA - CZODoug2_1_08_16fungal (PacBio error correction) | ecosystem: Environmental > Terrestrial > Soil >... | reverse complement strand
CTTGACTCTATTTCGTCCCATTTTTCTTCCCTCTTCGATTACTCCTTTCGAACCCCCCCCTGTCCTTTTTCCTGTTACTTCCCATGAAGGCCCTTTGGACCCCCCCAACGTTTGCGTGTCAGCATTCACTTTTGTCTCGCACTGAAGACCAAGACCCTGTTTCCACAGAGTCCGTCGCCTTTTAAGTGGTCTTTGAGATGCGTAGGATTGTTCTGAGGACGGGCGGATTTTCTTCTTTTCTTCTTCTCCCCTTTCAACTCCATCTGCATGGTTTATCGTGAAGCCCCCAGGAAAGGAGGGAGCTATCCCCTCTGTTGTGAAAGGACTTTTGCGTTCCGCCCCCTCCCCCCCCCATGAAATTCTCCCTATGGTCTTTCCCCCTTACCAGGGCGAAGGCGGATGCAGACCAGCTGGCCTTCGAATTTTCGTTGATTCTGTTTTTCTGTTGAGCATACCTCTTCCATTAATACCCCAAACTAGGTACCAAGACCCTTCCCGCAGTCTTAGATCCATTAGGTGATTCCCCTTTGTCTTCGTGTTTTGAAGATGTTTTCTATCAAACTAGTTCCTCCGGTGTTGATTTGGACGCCACTTAGCATCACCCTGCCTTTTTTTCGAGGGCGAATCTGTCCTCCCCCTTGCCCGTGAAGGTCCTGTCCCCCAAACGGTCCTCAGCCGCCTTTTTCTTTCACTTTTTCGATGCGTATGCACGTCCCCTCCCTCCCCTCCCACCTCATGCTGCTCTTTTTTCTTTCCCTTTGCAAGCGGACAATCGCCCAAATTGCGTTTTTTGATTGGGATGCCTTAGCGCTTCCCTGCTTTTTCCCCCGCTGTGCCTTCCATGGGTGCCACATATGCACAACTTCCCGTATGATTTTTTGTTACAATTAATTATTCTCAGTTTTTTTTTCGTTCTGTTTCGGTCCTCTTTGCGGCTGCCTTTTCCCGGCCAGCCTTACCCTCTTCTCCATCGTTACCTCAATTTCGATAAATTCGACCGCCATTTGGAAATTTGGACTGTGTATGAAGATGGTTTATCTTCTCCATATCCTTCATTTCTCATCCCAAATTCCTTCTACCCCCTAGATCTTCACCCCCCTCTAGGAGTTAGCCTGCGCACCGGCACAATGTTGCTAAATCTATGTGCTGTCCCTTTCTCACGTTTTACAGCCAGCCTTTATGTCCTCCTCCTGCCAATTCTCTTCCTTGTGGTCGTGACGGCCAAATGTTATCCTTAAGCAGTCAACGCCAACTTATTCTCTTTTTCTTGCCTGACTCTTATACCTCGCGGGTGTTCCCTCCCCATTTGACTTGACTGCTGAAAGCTAATGAAGAACGGCTTCGTTGCCACAGGGAAGGGAACATCCTCTTTTTTCCTGCCTTCCCAACTGACAATTTTGTTTAGTCACACGCGACATTTCTATAGCTTGAGATTTTTAGAATGTTCTTTTTTTTTTTGACCTTTCAGGTTACCACTTTCCTTTTACTTTTTTCTCCCGCTGTGTGTCTTTTAAGCCGAATGAATACACTGCACCTAGCCGCCGACAGGGTGGTTTGGGGTTTTGCACCTATCCCATCTGGTATGGATTTTCCGGAATCACAACCTTACAAAAAAGGCCTTTGCTCTTTCAACCCCCCCCTCTTTTTTTTTTTCCCCTTCGGATAGTCTTTGTCAGACCCTCTGACTTTGGCTTTTTAGAGTCCCCAATTTTTATTTGGAACGCTGCCCCGTTTGCAGTCAAACCTGCTTAGAGACTTTTCGGGTTGATATAGACCCCCAAATAGCCCGCATCTCTTGACCGGTTCCAGATCCTTCGCTCTCAACCCTACGTTCCCTAAGTCGTCTTGGGGTGCGTGGTTGACCTGAAGATTAGAGGTCCCTTCCTTGCGGCGTTGTGACGATGCGCAACTTTTCCCCCCCTGTGTGAAGTTCTTGAGGTCCATGGTTGGACAGGGATCGGTCTGCAGAACTCGACGGTCAAAAAGGCATCATCTACCTTATCCTCTTTCTTTTTTTCTGCAGGATACCATCTGGCTATTCTTCTAATTCCATTTTTTTAGTCGCACTTCGCTCCAAAACGGTGGTATCGAGAAGCAACAGCTCCTCACACTCGATTTTGGGTAATAGAAACAGGTACTTTCTGCTGTTTCTTTTCTACCCCTCCTCGCTTGCCGCAACTTTCTTTTCGCCTCTTCCGGGTCTCTGCTTTTCCCTCCCATGAGCCTCATTTAGCTTTCCCTTTTACTTTCCTTTGCGGCCCCGTCCAAAAAGGTCTTCTTAACTACGATAGTGACTCTCTTTTTTTTTTTTTTTCTCTCTTCCCTTTTTGTTTGTTTCTGATGACTTCCTAGCGTTTCGTATTCCCCCCATGTTTTACGTTGCCTTTTCAAGTTTGCCCAACATGACCGGCGTTACAATGACCCCGCTCGCCTTATTTATTCCAGCTCTTTCCCACTTGCCTTTTGCTGGTTCCATGTGCTTTCTTGCTCCCAGGCTTTCCTCGTCTACCATCGCAGCCAGTAAATTTTAATTTACCGAAGAAATAGAGTTGATGGTGTTTCGTTGTCGGTTCCCAAGAAGCCGTTTGCGCGGGCGATCCTTCTTCGTGAAAATTCTTGATCTCTTCCCCTCTTTTGATCGGTGGTATATTACCCCCCCCCCACCGACAATGGTCTTTTAGTCGACGGGAAAACACTCTCCTGTTTCCTGCTGCACCCTTGCGCCCCTACCTTTCCGTTCACCGTGATTAATGCCCTGCACTCCAGCCTCCCCTTTCGGAAGGACCAAGAGGTAAAAGCGCACCACAGACGACCTTTCGTTCCGTCGGGGGAAGCTTCTACTCCTTCTCCCCCCCTGTTTGACGGCAGCTGTTAATCTCCTACTGCCTCGCACCCCCCCCCTTCACACCTCTCCACAACCCCCACCCCATCGTTACCATCCTCCTCCTCCTCCCTCACCCCCCCTTTACTCCCTCCTCTCCTCCCCCTTTGCCTTCCCCGTCTCCTTCTCCCTCCCTTCTTTTCTCACCTCCTCTCCCTCCTCCCCATCTCCCCCCCACCCTATCCCCCCCTGTCTCCATTTCCTCTATCGGTCCCCGCTTCCCTTCCTTTCATTTCTCCCCCCCGCGCCCCCGTTCCCCGGTTGCATCCCCCTTTTCAGATCGAAACCTTAAGATTACATGCAAAAAGTCCCGTTAGAAAAGATCCCCTCTGGAGTCCTTGCCTCTCTTGAAATGCCAAGATTCAGTTTTTGTCATGTTTCTCTGGTTCTTGTGAAGTCTTGCTAGAATCTATAAGACTTTCCCTATTTAAATGGCTAGGAATTATAGTTGTATACACATACGGCCAATTTCCTGTCTCCCCGACACATTTTTCCAAGTCTTGCCGAGTCAACATCTAGCTCTTATCGAGATGTTTGTCCAACCTTGGAGTTGGACCCGCAAGCGATATTGTACATTTCCTTGTTCACCCGGCCTCCTGCCATTTACTACTGGCCGGAATTCCAGGCTAGGAGGGCAAATCCGTTTACGCGATAATCTACATTTTCATAACCCCCCAACGCGTATCCTGGTCCTGCCTTCTCCTTGAGACCCTGGTCCTCCCCCCTGCTACCAACCTTCGATTGCCTCAGTGTTTCGGTCAAAAGTGCTGTTAGACTTTCCTCCCCGCGTTCTTCCTCCTTTTTCCGTTCTCTTTGGCAACCACCGAGACTCATGGTTCGTAGATTGTTTCTGACATTCTACGGATTGACTATGCGCCGTTTTTTTTCCCTTACAAACCCCTCTGACACCTCCCCCCCAGTCCCATTTTTGGGGGTTTTGTTTTTACTTTGATGAGTTGGATTCCGAATCTGGACCTCCTGCCAGCTCGCTCAGGACCTCAGTCCTACACCCACCTGCCACCCCCTCCACTCAAACAATCATGAACTGATTGTCAACAAATATCGTTGAAGCTTTGCGCTGAATTTAAGATTTTGAACTCAGTGATTTGAAGGACCCCATTTTCTCCATCTTTCCTTGCTTTCCCTCCCACAGCCTAGAGATGATCCCGTGCATTTTCCCTTTAGCGCCCATAGAACCTTTCAAACTGCTCCCTCATTTTAGAGTTTATTTATGTTTTCACCTCTTCACTGTACAATTCGGGGCCCGTTAGAACTTTGCAGTTCTGACCCTGTCTGACGTGGATTTGAGCCTTTCATTATCCCTCTTCACCCCTACTGATTTTTTCTGGTTGCCGTCCAACCGAGTTTTCGAGTTGATACGCGGGTGACCTCTAGTCCCGAAGCCCAAAATCACACTATTCCTCTTTGAATTTATCCCCTTTTGGATATGTCCCACCCCCGATTCCCCAAATCCTTCCAATCCAAGTAACCCGCCCCTTCCTCTCCCCCCTGCTGGTTTGTCTTGCTCCGTCAAGGATATTCCCCCCCGCATTTTCTTGGATAAACCCCTCCCTATCCATCGGCTTCTGTTTTCGGAATGCGCAGTCCGAACAATAACAGTTCACTTTTCGTCCCTCCTTTCCCCTCCCCTCCGTTTTTTTCCTTTTCAACCCCCCCTGCGTATGAAAATATGGGGCCTGCCACGACGACATCTTCCCATTCTCATTTTCCCCCCTCCGACCATCTAAATCCACGCCTTTGATTCGCGTACTTCTGTTACAGCGTTAGGTCTTCATGTCCCAGGTTCATTAAAAAGTACTTCTGTCAGACAAGCGCATTTTTGGTTTTCCCCCCTTGTCCCCAACATGTCCTTTTCCTGTACTTCTGGGTCTCTTACTTGGGTGTGTGGTCGGCTCCGGACGCAGATTAAAAATCATTTCCTCTTTTCATTTCTCCCTTTCTCTCTTCTCCTTGTTGTTGTTTCTCCTCTTTCTTTCATCTTTCTTCCAGTTCTTTTCTGACGAGAGTTTTCCTTCATCACGCCCACCCCCCACTCTGTTACTCCCACCTATAAATGAAAGGCCCCCTTTTTGAGCCCAACGTGGAGGTCTCTGGGGTACTTTTTTTTCCGCCAATGAAGAATTAAGCCCCCCCCAGCATAGTCTCCCTTTACCTTTTCATTGCTCTTTGGGTTTCGTGAGTCTGGAATGTTCTTTATTGTCTTCGATATGTTTACAAATTCCCGAGGCACCGTGTTCTTCTCTTCTGATTGGGCGTGTTAATTTTTTTTTTTATTTACCCTTGTATGTGTGCAAGGTTGAGACGCACCCCGAAACCCCATGATTACACGATTTGACGTCTCGATTTTTATTCCCGCTGAAAATACCCTCACTGTCACACCCCCATCCACAAACTGGTGTTAGAATGGAGGTTTCCGAGTGCGTTCTTTGAAGAACTCCCTTTCTTTCCAATCCCCCCCACCCATAGGTTTACTCACGCATTGTTTTCTAATCGTTGTACCTCACCTTTTTTCTGTTTTACTATGTAAATTCTTTCTTTAAGAGAGGTGGATCTGCGCGAGGCCCCGGAAGTACCTCTGACCTTTCCTTTCACTCCCCGGCCAGCCGTCACGCTCCCAGTTCGGTCAATCCTCACCGGCCCTTTTCCTTTTCTGGTGCGTTTGCCCCCGGTGCCCCCTCCCTCCCTCCGCTTTTGCTCATTTTTTCGATTTCTTCCTCCCGTCCCACATAAAGATGCCTCCGTTTGTGATTTGGTGATTAATTGCAATCTTAGTCATTCAACGAGTGCAGTCAAAATAGAGGCACCCCGTCAGCATTTTTGCGCCCAATCATATTCAACGTATACACTCCTTCACAACCTATTCATTCTTTTCCTCCTTGTTCTTCTTGGTGCGGTGTAATCCCTTCCCTCGCTTCCCTTTCCTTCGGTCATGTTCACAGGTATGCTAAGAAGGACTACGATCACATTCTCCCGGTCATGGGGCCATTTGGCGTTCTGAGTTGTTTTTCGATCGCAATCTAGCAGGAAACGGAGAGCGAACTACTCCCCGTTTGTTCCCCATTTATCTCCGTTCTTTTTCAACGCCCACAGGCACTGTAGTCCCTCTCTGTGCTTGACAACTACGGATTGTTCATTATTTCTGCCGGGACTCCCTTGAGAAGATCTACTTTTTTTTTCTCGGCTGCCAATGGATACCTTTAGCCAACTTTGCCCAGGACGGCTTACGACCCCTTTTATCTGATGTACCCCTCGAGGGTTTACGCTCTTCCGTGACTTTTGACCGCTATGTCTTGTCATTTTTGGCCGCACGTTCCTGGAAAATGCTCTCCTTACCGCTCGAATGCAACGCACCTCTTGGGTAGCACACGGACCCAGTCCCTCGACGCTCTCGATATGGCCGCCTTCCTACTTCCTAGTTTGTGGGTGGATTTTGTTTCAGCACATTTGGTCCTGTTGCTTTTAAGAAACGGCAAACTGTGCCTCTGCCAATTCCGACGAGTATTTCCCCCCTTAACCTTCTTAACGAATTGGCCCCCAATCCACATGATCACAACCATTAAAAAGCTATTTTACCTCGATTTCCCCTTCTAAAGCTGATCCTTGTTGCAAGTTCCTTTTTATCCTTAAGTGGCGGAGTAAGTCCTCTCCCCCTGTGATGAAGGATACCATTCTGAGACTTTGAGCCTGGTGTGCGGCTCGTACCTTCGCGCATTGACCGTTCTTCCGCCTATCCCCCTTCCTTACCGAAATTTTTGAGAGTGCACTCTAGTTCCGAGCCCTTCTCCCGACTTATTCGATTTCGTGAGTCCTCCCTTCCCCCTGGTGCGTGGATTCAATGGGATTTCCCCAACACTAGGTCTCGGGTATGCTCCTCCCTCATCATTTACTTTATGTTGAGGCTCCCCCCGTCACTCTGGGCCCGATGGACGCGCAGACTTTTGCAATTAGCTTCCCTCGTCCCAATGTGGCTTTGCGTGAAATCACACTGTTTCTCACACTCTCTTTCGTCCCCTTTTTACTCCTTCCCGGTCTGCGGTATTCTTACCCCTGCGCTGGGCCTTCCGCCCCTGTTCACATTTCGAATTGAATTGAAATGACTGCGATCGTCTTACCGCAATTTGTTTCCTTTTTTTCGTCGCCGGTACCCGTTACACTGCTCACGTGAATCTCCTCTGTAATCATAGTTGTTGTTGCTCTAAGACTTGAGAGGCAGACCTCCCGTGCCGCCCCCCCTTTTTGACCCCATGACATTGCTTACATTTTTCCCTCTCCTTTTCTCACGTCTCCTCGGCTATTGAACTTGTGATGTCTAGCCCAGATTGACGGTTGACACCATAGTTCCGTCATACGACAATCGAGCTTTTCTGGGGTTGTTAGGTCTTCCTTTAAAGCAAGTTCATTGAGTGAAGTCGTCTTCTCCTCTCGCCCCCGCTTTCTTATGTTTCCATTTCCCCCCCACCCCATGAAATCTTCCCTGTAGTCTGATTGTGACGTCGTTCGTTTTTTTTAGCCGCCCTTTTGTAAGCTTAGCCCATGGAGCGCGAACTATCACAAAGGGTTCCTAGAAAGCGCCGGTCCAACAGATTCGGTCGTACTCGTTTTTTCAAAGCTGCCCACCGCCCGGTTCCTACTTTCTTTCAGTCGGTTTGTCTGCTACCGTAATCGAAACGGTCAGCTTTTCTTGTTAGCCCTTCAGCACCTAATCCGGCGCTCCCCCTAATGTTGATATTTTTTTTAAACGGTGCAGCTTTTCCCCTTCCCCCTTTCACCCAGCACTCCCAAATTACACGTTATCCCCCCGATCAAGAGTTTGATCCGTTTGACGAGAGACGCCCGTTTCAGTTGGTTCATTTTTTGATTGTTTCTTTTTTTGCCCTCCTCCTCTCCTCGATTTCTCGGCATCAGGCTTCATAGTTCTCTTTTGCCTTTATCCACCCATTGGCACAAGGTGATGGCCCCCATACCACGTGGGGACAGGTTTTCCCATGCCCTTCGTACCTCTCCATCAAGAGATATTTACTTTAGGCTCCAATTTTTTTGCCATTGCTTTTTCCCCCTGCAAAACACATTCTTGACCGTCCTGGTCCCTGAGCCCGACTTGAAATTCATCCGTGACTCCCCGGTCATTTTGCGTAGGTCCCCAAGGAGTGAAAGCATTTTTACCCAGCTGATAAATGTACCTTATACTCTACTCCCCTGGCCTGATTTGCTAATCCAATGTTTGGCTAACTCTATTCCCCAGTGCGTGGCGAAAAATTCTAGCGAGAGGTCCAGCCCTTCGCTTCGCCCTTGACCTTTGTCGTGTCACCCCCTCACGCAGAGTTGACATCAGGGGAGTAGAGGGGTCAGCCCCTCCCGTTGCGGATGCCGATAGGAGGATGTTTTTTTTTCCTCCAAAATGACCACGTCCACCTCGAAAATTGCTCGTCCTACGTATCGTCTTTCGTCTGGATGCGAGATCCGTCCTCGTCCCGGCGCCTATTATACCCTTTCACAGACTACCAATCGAGGAATCCTTCAAGTCTTTCCCACACAATTTATATAATTTTAGCGGTCCCTCCGTGGCACGAAGAGGGTGTCTTTTCTTTCCCTTGGGAATTAGAAAGCTCTCCCCATTCATAACCCCCCTCCACTTCGTCTGTCAATCTTTCCTTTGCATTTTCCGGCCTCGCTATCTTCGCACCTTCTTTCGCCCCTTGGCGGTACTCGGCTTTCCGTTTTACCACCACTCTTCATTTTCCCCTTTGTACCCCCCCTGGATTGCTGAGTAATCTCCCCCTTGCAGCTCCCTGGCGTGCCGTTGATAAGGTCTTTTGCGTACCAATTTCCCGTGATGCTGTGGCCTTGCCTACACCTCAGAGAGGGAGAGGCGTTCTTACCTTTCCCTCCTCCCCCAATGTAGGACCTTCCCCGACTCTTCCTTGTGCAGGTTTATATTTGATTATTCTTGAACCAGATCCAAGAAGCACCATCCAACCGCCCCCCAATGCGCAGTGTTTTTGTTTTTTTCACGGCGGTGTTTTTCCACACGTGTGCTCCCCTCTTTAATTTTAGTAGTGCCCTTTTTTCCCCTTCTAACCAATACAAGGGTAACTGCTACCTCCTCCCTTACGTCCGATTACACCCCCCCCGTGCTTTTTTTGCACATCTTCTTATCCAGGCAGAAGAGCCTTCTTTCCCTGACATACTGACCCATTCTAACCTCCACGTAATAGATTCCTTCCTGCTGTTTTTTCTGGGGAAGGATTAAGTGGGTCATTCTGAAACTTTCCCTCCTTCTCCATCTCACGTTGTTGTGCTTCCCAAAGTCCCTTGGTGGGTATGATTAACGTTTTGTCGCGAGGTCGATCCCGAGAGAACTTTGTCCCGATTCCTCAGAGATTTTATTTTTTCATAATACCGACTGTGTTGTTTTTTCGAGCGATATGAATCTGATTGTTCCCCGTTTCTATTTTTTTCGTTCCCCGCGAGAGCAAAAAAACTTTTCATTTCTCCCCTAGGCATCCAAGGACCTTGGACCCTCCCCCCCCCCCACGTCTGCTTTTTTTACGAAGGGCCAGTTTTGTTCCTCCCTGCCCCCATGAGACCTTGAACCAGACCTCTTCCACGTTCCCTGTCCTTGTCAATTATGTATGAGTTGATGTCGGATGGGAATCGGTTTACTGAATGCGGAGTGTCCGGCTCGCTCTCCCTTGCCCAAATCAGTTCCCTTTGTTTTTTTATTGGCTTTGCTTACTCGCTAAAGTTCAAGGACTTTTAGCGAAAAACCCCATGCTTCCGATGAAGTCTATTAGCTGTTCCCTGGTTTTTGATATTGTTTTTAACCCCCCGTTGAAGAATAACCTCCCCCAAACGGGTCGGATGGCGCTGTGGTCCTAGTGCTTCTGAATTTTGAGAAATTATTTTGCAACATCCACCAATCGTCTACCCCTCCCTTAAAGAGGAAGAAGTGATCCTCCCATTGCTTTCCTTGGACTCGTACAACTCTCTCCCCCCTCGCGGTGGTTGTTCCTCCATGCGACACTTAATGTTTCCCCTAGTCCCTCCAGACATTCATCCCAATCCCGTTTGCAGTTCAGTCTGATGCCCGGCTCGCCCCCCTAAGACCTCAAGAATATTTTAAATGCTTTTTCTGTTTCTTGCCCACGGACTCCCTCCCTATCCCCACGCCTCGGTTTTGCGCGACCGAAGGCAAACCCCCTCCAGTCATTGCGATCGATTTTTATGGGATTGGTCTTCTTTATTACATGAGGCTAAAATCTTCTTCATTTTGCCTACATTCTGCAAATCCCTTCAACGTATACGATTTTTACCCAATCTTTTCCTCCTCCCCCAGTTTTCTGCTGTCTTGCGCATAACGTCTTCTTCTCGTTTTTTTACTGTCATATCCTAGTTATAGGACCCTACGAAACATTCGTCTCGCATGGGGAAATTGACGGTGTCTTTTGTGGAGAGAGGAATCTCTCATAGTCCGTCGGTCAATGCTTTCTCCTTGCCCCCCCCCCCCCTCTACCCCCCGGATGGCCCACATCTATCGCGTTCTTTCCATCAGCAACCGACCTCTGCCTTCCTTGTTTCTTATAACGGGTTTTTCTCTGTTCCCCTGCCGCATCTTTTAAGTTATGAGTCCGACAACTGAGCATTCTTCTTGTGTGCTTTCGGCCCCCGGATCTTTAGTCTTCCCCCATGTCCAAAAAAGGAGGATGGCGCGAATCCCTTTCTGACGTAACTCGAGGGGTTTTCTTCGTTGAATTATTCCAGCATTACCGGATGTTTCCCCCCATCCCTTCGCTTTCCACCGGACTTGAAAATTCTCTTTGTTCCCCCTGCGCGGAATTGCCACGTTCGTTGGCCTCCCCTCCCCAGTTACTAGTCCTTCGGTGGCCGAAGCGCACGTTTCCTCCTTCAGCTGATCACCCGGGAGTGGAGTGTTGCCGCCTGTGAATATTGAGCGTCACAAATTATAGGACTGTCCGACCCGCGTCCTCACTTTCCCACGAGCACGAGTGGCAAAACGAAAAGTATCAAACACCCCAGAAGCTCCTTCCTCGATTCCCCGGCCCCCGCGGATTTTTCTTGTTTGCCCGTGACTTTGGCACACTAGGGAACTCTTTACCTTTTCCAAGATCAACCATCCCTCCCCCGGTTCCTTTTCGGGTCCCCGTCCTCCTCGCTCCATCTCTGACCCGGGTCGGATTCGCCTCCCTGCAGAAAGTTTTCTGCTTTCCTCCGTGACCCTCTTCGCCGCTCTTTTTTCCCTATTTTGCCTGCCCTTATCAAACCTTTTTCTTTTGATTATCTTTTTCTGGTACAACCCCATCGTCTCGTTTGATTTTCCCCTCTCGGTCCACAACTATCCCTCCTTCTGTTTTTTGCTCCCAGACCGTTGATGATTCACTTTTTTTTCGCCAAATTTCCATGGCCTGATGGCTTCCTGCCCGCCCTCAAATCTTTTTCCTCCCCACTTTATTCTTCGGTTACTCGGAACTCCTTTTTGGATTTTCGACCTTGAGCTGCTTCTCCTCACGTTAAATGAGGGTCGTCAGACTTACAGTGTTTCCTGCGCCTGAATCTTCTGATCTCATTACCCCATTCATGGTGGTTTTTTTTCGTTTTTTTGCACAGCGTTCCTTTACTTGTTCTTTTTCCCGTTTTTTTTCGTCGATCCCAGTTAGGCGAGGTTAACTTAGTTCCGCCCTTCCTTTCCCCCCATTCACATTGCGGTCCATTCCGTTTTCCGCCGTTCATTAAATCTGATCACTTGCCTTCCATCCAGGGTCAGATGCCCATCTGAAGGTTCGTAAACCCCAAGTAAGCGTAATTTCCTTATACCGACGAAATAGCTTGTTGTCTTTTTATGTTTGCGGGGAAAGCCAGCAGTTTGTCGGATTTTCGGCTTACAGTCATATAGAAATGAGTGGGACCCAACTACTGCTCTATCTTTTTACCCCTTCGCGGTCGGCTCCAGACACGCTCCTCTGTAATTATCGCCCCCTTGAAATTCCCGTCCAAGCGTTATACTTTCCCTAAACTCCTACGTAGGTACCTATTTGCTTCCAGGTCACCGTCACCGCAAAGCTGACTTCCCGTTTCCTTATTGACTTAATAGGTCGCGATGTTCGGACATCGCCACCCCCCTGCCTCCGAGCTACTTTATCACCGTTTGCATCTTTTTCCCCTTCTACCAATGTTTCAGCTTCAATTCGCCCCCCCACCTCGTCTGCCTCAATAGGATTTCCGTGGTAAATTTTCGTTGAAGAGTCGCAGTTTGAATTGTTCTCTTTTTTTGTTGCGCCTTCGGCGTCCCCTGATGTTCTCTTTTTTCGTCGCAATAGAGAGCATTTGCTTTTTATGAAACAAATGGTGCTTGGCGCATGACACGACCCGGTCCCTTTCCCGTAGCCCCCAGTATCCAGTTTTCCCTCCCTAGCCTTTCCTTTTTGTGCGCCACCAGCCGTTGGCAAACAAGGTGAGCGGATCGCTCATTGCCTTCTGTCCAATCGCACCTTTTCTTCCTGTAAGCTTTCCTCCCCCAGTCCCGGCATTCTTGTTGCCCCCCTAATTACCCTCTACCGCCGTTTCTAAATTGCTGAGGCCTTATTCCCCTTGGCCCGGGACACCCCTTCGATCTTTGCTTCCACTGTCGTCGTAACCCCCTGCGTTGATTCTATCCGCAGAACCTCTTCTGTCACCCCCTTTTTCGTGTTCTCGTTGACAGAACGCGAGCTCTTTGCCATCTTTTGATTTGGAGTCCCTGTCTATGAGGATAGCGCATTCCCCCCCTGGAAGCCGTACACTTTCCCCCCCATCTCCTGCTCATTTGTTTATCGTCTTTCTCTGGGAGCGATGTTAACAGTAAGGCCAGGAGCCCTACTTCCGTCCTTCCTCTTACCCCCCCACTCCAGACCACTGATCTTTCATGCATTTATTGTAAACAATCGTCTTCGTTCCAATGATTTTTTTTTTCATTTTTTTCCTCCCTGAAGAGTTTCAGTCTACTACATGACGCCAGCTTTTCATCAAACTTAAATCCTCCAATTCGTTTTTCCTTTTCCCTCGTCATGGCCGACAACCCGAGCGCCATGTTTTTGGGTTTTTATTTTTCTTCTTTTTGTCTCCCCCAAGGAACTTTTTTCCCAAATTCTGAGGTGCAGTCCCTTTTTCTGACCTTGTGCGTGCCGGTGATTTGTTAGCTTCTTCCTTCGTAACTATTCGCCCTTTTTCTGAAGATTCCCCCCCAACCGCGTTTTTTTATCCTGCGTGGACTTTTTCCTAAAACCTCCCATCACCCCCCCCGATTTCTTCATGCGGTTCTCCTCTTTTGTCTTCCCCCGAAACAGATTTTTCCCCATTCCGATCGACCCACGCACCCTCGATTGTTTTGGGTGCTTTAAGTTATCCTGTACACAACAGCTCCATATTCATATTGAAATGGGGGGCTTTGGGTCCTTCGCGCCAACTCCTTGCGCGCCCACTCACCCGGCCCCACAAGCCCCCCATCATGCCCCCCCCTAAAACAGTGACCGATGAGGTGCCCCTCGGCGCTTGCCTCCCGACTCATTGCCTTCATGCCTCACAAACAGCTCCAAATCCCAAAAAATCCTCTGTCCATTGTAAAGGGATATTTTTTCTTCAGCCAAACGTTTCCTGCGGTCGTTTCCCTGCCCTTTGTTTGCGGCGTTCCAACTCCATTGAGGAGGTGTTTTTAGCCTGGGTGGTGATGACTCTATCGATACGCCCCAGATCAAATAACTTCCGAACAACTATATCTATTCTATCCTGGTTTGCAGAGCCTTCTGCATTGCTCCCGTTCTTTTTATCTGCTTCTCGAGGACGCCGCCCTTTTGCCAAAACTGTTATATAACCCCTTTTCCCGTTACCCGGACAGACACAAAGTGCGAGGATTTTCCTCCTTTCATTTGGTATTGCAATGAAGGCCCTGGCCCAGACTGTCCCCCGCATACGTTTCATCTCGGGTCGTCGTGAGAGGTTCGTTTTGTACTTCCTGAACTTCCCTTTTCTTGTTTCTTTAGTTCTGATTCCCTGTCCAACACGGTTTCATTTCGTTGCACGGTCTCTGGTTCGGAAATTTAATGGAGTTCGCCCTTGCTATGTTCGAGTCAATCCGTTTCCCCTCGTCGACACTTTTTCCCCCCTGTTCCGATTTGGAATGTTCTTTCCTTTTGCTCGCGGTCCATATCAGTGACTTTTTCCGGTTACGGACCCAGACCCACAAAAAAGCTGTTTCTCTCTTTTCCCCTTCGGCTTTTGCCGTATGGTGAAGAAATCTTTTTGGTGTGACCCCAATTACCCCAAAGGTACCAACCACTTTTCTTCAGAGAACCCGATTTATCATTTTTGCGTGCGGTTGACGACCCCCTCTTACACTCTCTTTTGCCCCCTTTCCTTGTAAACGACGTCTGGCGAAGGATAATGAACTTAACTCCAGGCATTCTTCTGTCATGTCTCAAAGGTCTCTTCCCCTCCTCAAGACCGGCGATAATTGGCTGATGAACCCCATCCTACCAGCAACACAACTGATAGCATCTTTTCTGTGCTATTCTTCGAATTTGGGACCAATCCCTGAACGAACCTCAGCACTGCTTGTGATGATTTGGCCGTCGAGGCTGTATTCCCCCCTTTTAGTTTGAATTCAACACTAGCGCAAGTGCAATCATCACTTCTGTGACCATATTATTCTTTCTCATTTTTTCTTTTGTCAGAGGTTCAATACGCTTGCTCAATCCGTCCTTGGACTTTAAACCTTAAATTTTATCACGGCAATTCAGATCTTAGCATGTTGAAATGCCTTTTTTTTAGGTTGATTTTCTTTATTCCCTTCATCTGTCCTCTTAAATTTTTTCGCGACACTAAAGTGAGTCACATGTCTTCCCCCGCTTCCGGCACTGTGCGACATCTATGTGCTGACCTGGCTACCCTTTGGAGATCAATTGTTCCTCCTACGTCATGAGCCCGACTTTGGACGTCAGTCCCCCCGTCTATACAGCCGCCCCCATGGCCATTGTCTCTTTCTTATTAATCTGACCCTTTCAACATCGTCGTGTGGACGACTTTGCACCGGGACTGCTTCCCCGCTTCCTGAATTCTTCTTAGTCGCGAGTGCCAAAGTCCTGTTTACTTCAACTTTTACTTCGCGACCCCCAAGTTCCAAATGGTTGTAGCACACGGCCCCATTATCCTATGATTTCGCGTTTAGCTCTGGACTTCGGCCGACGGCAGGTAAACCGGTTGCGTTTTTTTTAGACTGTTGCTGTTTGGTAGAACAGACTAACTGAGAGCTTCTATCCGGCCAGCTTTCAACTGGATTCTCCTTCGGCAAGTCTGCACCCCTGCCCCCCGATCCACAAACCTTCACCCCCGATGTGCTTTAAATCAAAAGGACTACCTTTTTACATGTTGTCTGAAACCGTGCCTTTGGAGTCTTGCCTGATGAACGTCGCTTTCGCCCACTTTCCACTTGTGAATATCACCTTTCTCTCGGGGAGTTTGCGATCGTCGTCCGATATTTAGTTTCGCATTTCTTCCCCACCACGGAAGAAAGTCGTTCTTTGTTTGCTCCCCCCCTTTTTCCCTCTTCGCCGCCCGCTGTTACCTAGTCTTCCGAGTTTTTTTTCCCTAAACTTGGATGGGTTCGGAGGTCAGGGGTCCGGACACACGTTTATGTGTATTTTCCCGACCGCTCGTACAATCACTCTCCTGTACGATTTCTGTTTTCTCCTTACTCCAATCACAGCGGTGCTAGCGTCTGACTTAGAAGACCTCGTACTTCCGGAAAGCGGAGTTCTGCGCGACACGCAAACAGCTCATCACACTCGATTTCCCCCCCCCCGTCTCCTTACCTTTCCTTTGCTCTTTTGCCTCGAGTGCTCAGACGACAGGTAGCATGCCCCATGTGTATCGGTTTCCTTCTTCTGGAGTCATCCCTGCCCACTTCATGGTGTTCGGCCGAGGGCCGACCTTCATTACCCGTCTCCCTTGATTTTTTTTCCCTGTTGTGGTTGTCTCGATATTTTCCCGTTCTTTCCGGTCCTCTTTGGGGACCTTTTTTTTCCTTGCCGCCCTAGGCCGTTAACCCTTCCCTTAGGTCCTCGCTAGCTTGAAGCGATCCTGCCGTCTGTCCTTTTTTTTTTTATCCTCTTCCCCTCTAACAGCGGAGGACGCCCACCCACCCCCAACCCCACACAACACCACCCCCCTTCCGAAACCCTACCCTCTCCTTCACCTCTAACGCAGCTCTCTTTTCCTTGAGTTGAGGCCATCCAGTTTCCGTTCGGTCTCCCCTGACTCGGTTCGCAAAAGGTCTCGGCTCTAGACCCATGTTTCTTTTATCCTTCACATTCCCGAGATAGCCTTCTTTAGTTTTACCTTGTTGTAAGGAGTCCCCTTTAGCCCTCGAAACGTTCCCCCCGGTTTTCTCCTTTCCCTAACGACACTCGACGGAACATGCTTTTTTTGGGGTTGGTTGGCGCGCCCCCTGTCACCTGCACCTTCACCCTTCTTTTTTTGTCAGTTTTTTTTCAATCTAAGAGATTATTGAGGCTGATCGCCAAGCCGCCCGGATTGGTTGCTCTTCACGTTTTTCCTCTTTCCCCGTCGCCAAGTTGTTTTCTCCTTGGACCCCCAGTTTGAATTCTCTCCCGGAAACTCTCCAGCGGGCGTGGTTTTTACTCGAGGTCATTCCAAAGAGGGATGTTTATTTTGTGATTCGTTTTCTTGTTTCTCCTTTCTGTCCAGCTTGTTATCGTTGCCGACTGTCAAATTTAATAGGTTTTTCAGTTATTCTTCCCCTCTTGGGGCGGTCCTTGCTCCATAAATACCCGTTACCGCGTCGGGCCCTCGTACCCCTCCTCTCATCTCTCTATGTTAAGTTGATTCCCCCCCCCTGTCAGTTGGATTGGAACGTTCTGTCCCAAGCGTTCATTTTCACGCGTGGCACTCGCCGACTTGACCTTTCCTTCACTTAACTGTCACTCCTTCGGAATAGGGTGACCCCCCCACCCTGGTACGTCAAAGGCATCCCCCTAACCAGAAGATACTGGCATTCTGCTCCAAGTTACTTTGCCTTCAGGATCTCTTTCTTCCTCTTTTCCCCTCCCCCCCCACCCTTCTTTCTACCCTCCCCAATGCGTTTCTCTTTCCAAAAAGGCGAGCGGTCAGCGCTTTCCTACATCATGGATGATTCATGGAGCCTTTTTTAGCCATAGATGTCGCCCTTTGTCCTTTGCTCGTAAACGCCCGCACTTCTCCGTTTCCATCGTTGACTTAGATGCTTCGCGAACCCTTGCCGTTTTTGGAGTAGATTCGGATATGCGCCCTTCCCCCTCCTGTAGTTCAACGTCAAATGTCCATTTTTTGCAGGTGATCGTGCGTCGGAGTATTCTACGGGTCTACCTTGGAACGCTTTCCCTGAGTCCTTTCCGGCTCCTCTTTTCCCTGCAAACATACTTTCCAAACTGAGACTAATGAGCTTAACCTTATGGTGATAGGATTTGCCTCTTCAATTACTCTTGGGCACTCCGAAATGATTGAAGTTCCCCCCTCATGTAATATCCGCTTTGTAAATTCATCCACCCTCCAAGCCGCATTCTTCTGGTTCCCTGCTTCCACTTTTTTTTTTCAAATGTCCTCTTAATGGTTTAGCGCGGCGTATCTTTTTTCCCTCCCCGCATACTTTACAGTGACCATATTCGGGCGGCTTCGTTCAGATCCCTTTTTCTCGGCCCTGGAGTGCGTGGATTATATTTTTTTCGACAGTCTTACAATGAGCCTGCGCAATGTAAACCACCGCGATTTTTGATATTTGAACGGTTTTCCGCCGCCCCACTCTTCAACACCCCCTCCTTCTTTCATGCTGAAGTTATTATTTTTTTATCCCGTAAAAGTCTTTCTTCACCATCCGGTCACTCCTTCCCTGCCCAATCTCGCCTTAGGGGTTTTTGTCCTTTTTTGCTTCGTCCCTTCTTTATTTCCCTTCGTTCCGGGATCACCACAGTCCCCGCGGAAATGGGGTGCTGTCCGTCTCATCCCATTGCGCGCCACATTCTCCCTGGTTCCCTAGCCACCTCTTTTTTCCCATTTTAAGGGTCAGCCCCATTCACTTCCAGACCCCCCCCCGGCTGTCCCCACATCGGGAGTACGGACCTCCCCCTCATCTTCATTCCTCCCTTTTTACCTCCTCACCATATCACTCACGACCCTGACGGATCCTCTTCTTTTTTCTTTTGTACAGGGGTATTAATTTGAGGAGTACCCCAACTTCTGAGCAAGAGCCCGTTTTGGCGGTCCACCATGTTCCATGTTCCTAGGTGTATCTTTTACCAGGTTTTTTTGGGCTCCTTCTGTCCGACTCCTTTCAGTAACCCACTGGTCAGACATT
>Ga0179593_1666972_pt1 | contig 18300 bp, 21 predicted proteins | sample CZODoug2_1_08_16_FD_185931 | JGI IMG/M metagenome (GOLD analysis project Ga0179593, IMG submission 185931) | Vadose zone soil fungal communities from Angelo Coast Range Reserve, California, USA - CZODoug2_1_08_16fungal (PacBio error correction) | ecosystem: Environmental > Terrestrial > Soil >... | reverse complement strand
TCCCCAAGTTTACCAACCTTGAAGGGGACTTTTTTCACCACCTTAAAGGTTGCCCTCAGTTCGTTTACTTCCTTCCTTCCCCCCCTCCGCAAGACCTTTCCTCCTGAACCCCACTGATTTCCCCTTTTTCTCAACGGATTCTGGCCGTCGGTCAGGTCCGATCGTGAGGGTGCTTTCCCGGCTACAAATTTTTTTCCTAGTTGACCTCCCTTTTCTCAGTGCGACGATTTTTCTTCACCGTTCTTTCCCCTTCTTGCGTTGTCCCCTTTCCCATGGAAGTAGAAGAAAGGGTCCCTCGCCCAAGGGCCATGATGATTTTCTTCCGCCCAACAGGAGGACCCTCGGTTTCCTGAAAACCAGCCTATAGGACAAGTAATTGAAGAGACTTGGGGCGGCCTGTTACGGCTCCCTGGTAGCCCCCCAGAGTATTTTTTTTTGACCCCCCCCGGAAGAACTGAGGAAAAGAAGCCCCCCCCCCCCCCCCCCTTTCCTTCCCCCCTCCCCCCCCCCACACTCCTCCCTCCCCCCCTCTCCCCCCTCCCCCTCCCCCCCCCCCCCCTAACCCCCCCCCCCCCCACCCCCCCTCCCCCCCCCACTCCTTCCCCCCTACCCCCCCCCCCTCCCCCCCTCTTCCTCCCCCCCTCCCCCCCCCCCCCCCCCCCCCCCCCTCCCCTCCCCCCCCCCCCCCCCCCCCCCCCCCCCCCCCACCCCCCCCCCCCCCCCCCCCCCCCCCCCCCCCCCCCCCCCCCCCCCCCCCCCCCCCCCCCCCCCCCCCCCCCCCCCCCCCCCCCCCCCCCCCCCCCCCCCCCCCCCCCCCCCCCCCCCCCCCCCCCCCCCCCCCCCCCCCCCCCCCCCCCCCCCCCCCCCCCCCCCCCCCCCCCCACCCCCCCCCCCCCCCCCCCCCCCCCCCCCCCCCCCCCCCCCCCCCCCCCCCCCCCCCCCCCCCCCCCCCACCCCCCCCCCCACACGAGACGATTGGCTTCGTAGGTTAGACCCAAAGAGTTGAATTCCTTTCCCTTCTTTCATACCAAAGGCGTCTTTTCCTTTTTTTTGTCGAAGATCTGCCCCCAGGTTCGTGCTGAACCTTCGGGAACTTTTGTAGCCCTGACATGGGGTCCTTATTTTTTTTCTCAAGCCCCCCAAGCTTAGTTCCGAGGCCATGACTCTTTTGTCAAGTTTGACCCGATCTGGTGACCTTTTATCCTCAGTAGCTTAACTTCAAACGTGTTTTTTTCCCCAGACACAAACTCTCACGATCCGAAGAAGCTTTCCTACCCTGCAAAGATATGGTTGGACCCTTCCCAGCCCCCAAGTCCTCTACTCTTAAACCCCCCCTTCGATCCGTTCAACTAAGAAGCATTCTCTCAATTGTTTTACATAACGTTATTTAGCCGAGTCCACGGGTTGTGAAAATAATATCCTGCATCGATCTAGTCTCGGTCCAGTGGCCCACGATAGCCTCCCTTTTCTGGGAGTAGTCTATGTTTCTGGAAAACGGGTCTTCTGGTACTATTCACCCCTGCTCTCATCACCCCTTTTCCCCCTCCCCCCCCACCTCTCTGCACGTTCATGCTACGTTCCCCTGTGGTCCAGGCGCCGGATCCTTCTTGTTTCATTGTAGGACAGCCCTTTTCTTCCCGTTTCCCCCCCCCACGTGACGCGCAGGTGTCCTGACTTTTTGAAAAAATCTGGCTGCCGGTTAGATCACGCGCCGGCCTCAGCCTCGCTCCAGTTTCTCCGGGAATGTGGATTTTTTCCCTCCACGGGGAGCCCACACGTTGTGGCCCCTGGCCCCCCAGGGAGAGAGCCTTTCCCTCGCCTTTTAATGGGACCCCCCTAGCAGGGGCTATCGTCCCCTTGGTTCAAGTTCAGGGAACTAAGGGAGTTTAAGGGGTGGAGGCTGCCAAAACCACAACGGCCAGTATCTCCTAACAGACATGGATTCTGGAAGACGAAGTTCCACAAGAGCCCAGTTGGCCATGCATTTCTGTAGATCTTACAACCCAGAGGCATTCGATGCTCTTTTTTCTGTGACGAGGATTTCAAATCAAGTACCTGGCTGAATCATCACTACTTATGAACCCCCGCCTTCTCTTGAAGCACCCGACCCCTTCCCTTCCCCCGCGCTTTGAACGCCTCCGCTTAGCCTACCTCTCTTTTCCTAGCTATTTCCTGTTTTGTCCTAACGGAGTTCGTTTTTTTCTACCCCAGCCCCGGCTCGTAATGGCACACCCCCCCCCCCCACCCCCCCCCCCCCCTCAGCCCCGCCCTTTCTCTCTTCCTCCTTGACGAGCAACTCCGATTCACCCCCTGCTCTTCAAGAAGAGTCCTGCCTCCCAACGAGAGGGCTTCACTTTTTCTTCCCCCAAAAGATTTTTTTTTTTCTCCCCATTAGTCACCCGAAAGAACCTACAACGTATTATAACCAATTTTGAATTCCAAGCCTGTGAGCCCTCCTTGCCTTACCGAAACCGTCCTAATTCCCCATGAAGACTATTTTAATAAGTTAACAGGACCTGGGGTTGGGGGGTGGGTTCTTTCGGTTTTTATGGGGGGCCCGTTGGTTTTTTTTTTTGGGTTGTTGTTTTGTGCTTTGTGGTGGTTTTTGTGTGGGTGGGGGGTGTTTTTTTTTTGGGGGGGGGTTTTTTTTTTTGTTTCTTGTGTGTTGGACTCCGGTACTCCGCTTCCTTTTTACTCGTGGAGGAGGTTGACCATCCCTCCGCCCCTAGAGTTCCCCCTCCCATCCATACTGGCGCCCCAGCTTTTTTTTTTTTCTAGTTTCCGCCAGAAATAGACGCGTCCTGCGATTCCTTCCGGTCCCACGATTTCAACCTTCTTTTATCCCTTTGTTTCTAAACAGAGTTCCCCCTCCTCAACTTCAAGGTCAAGTTCACGCTTTTAACCTACTCTAGACGCGTGTTTTCACCCGGCAAACCCTTCATTTCCCCCGGTTCTTGCCTCCCAAATGAGGGTGTGCCCCCTCCTCCTTGCTCCGGGAAAGCGGCGTGGTTTCTTTTCACACTTTAAGATGCATTCCGTCCTGCAGAGCTGGAACCTCTGGCTCCTCCACAACTCTCCGAACGTTTTTCCTATCGGCCCTCCCCCATATAAGTGTTGTTGTTTTCCTTGAGGATGCCGGTGTACTTAGGTTTTGTGACCTTAAACAGTTTCCTTCCCCCCCGCTTCCCTGTGTAGCTTCCTAGCGTAGTTTTTGGTTTTAACAAAACTGGTGCACTCTTACAGGTTTTTTCCCTCCCCCCCCCCCTAATCCTCCGGCGTCCGCCAGGTACGCCTCGTTGAGAAAATGCTTTTCGGTGGCCTGCTTTCGGGGGTTTTTCCATATTCGCTCGGTTCCTGGCTTTCCAGTGCCCGTTACGTTTTAGTGCGGTCCATTTTTCATCAACCGTTATACACTTCTGTTCTCACTTCTCCCCGTAACCATTCACGTAAATCTCAGCTTCGTCTTTTCTCGAGGCGCCCCCATTTAACTTTGCCAGGGCCGACTTTCTTTACTTTGTGGAGGTTGTATACGCAGCCTTGAAGGCCTTTCTTTGAAGACCTCCCTCGGTAGGAGCGACCAGTTTCCCCCTTACCGCATGACTTAGTACTTGTGATGCACCTCTCCCTCCTGTATCTTTCCTTTTTTTGGCAGAAGTCGGAACGTGGGTCTTCCTTGACGGGGAGGTAACTATTGCCATCTGTTTTGTATTCATTCGCTTGTTTCTCCCTGGAAAGTGTTGTGGATCCCACCTTCAACGCCTTCTTTTTCCTCTCCTTCTGGGTCTTTGTTCTTGAATTCACGTTCTTCAGGTTTGATTTGCTAGCCCCAGCGTGTTAGCCGTCACTTTCTCCTGGTGATCCAGCCTACGTCGGTTCTGCTGTTTTCAATTAAGCTCTCGCTGTAGCACACATTTACCCCTCCCTTCTGATGACCCTTCTTCTTCCTTTATCTATTTTCCCCGAGTTCAACCAGCTCTTTTGAGCCGTAGAAGTCCCCGCCTTCCCCCTTCGAAAGTGAGGTACAACTCTTCTGGACCCTTTTTTTTGAGTTTACCTCCTCTCATCGCCGTTCCCCTCTCCGAGAGATGAATCTTTTTCCCCTCCGGTTGTGCCCTAGCGACGCACATCGTCCTTCAACCCTTACCTTTGGAATTTCGTTTCTCTTCCCGCAATTTTCGCGGAACGCCGGGCCCCCTCCTCCTTTGCTCACCCCCCCCCCAGTGAAAGGCCCTTTTCCTTCTTGATTCAAAAAGAGATGTTCTAGCTTACTAATCGGCACGCCGTCTTCCCCTTTTTTCTCAGCCATGTGTTTTCCCCTCTGTTGTACCTTTTGATTTTCTTCTGATTTTTTCCCCCCCCGTAAAATTTCTTTCTCTGGTCTGGAAGACCGAGGCTGAGTCGTACTCAGCCCCCCAATATGGACCGCCTCCTCCATGTGTTAGAATAGTTCCATGTGCACTTGTAATTTTGGAACGGGTAAGATAGAAACTTCTTTCCCCCCCCATTTTCCGGAGTCCTTTGTTCCGTAGCCCTTTTTTCAACGTTTTTTCGGTGCCAGTTTTCCAGTTTTGGTGTAGAAATGAAGGAGAGCTCTGTCCTGCAAAGTTCCGTATCCGTTGATCCTCCACTCAGGCCACCGCTTGCCCTTCCTCTCTTTCCTTTACCAGGCATCACCGCGTTTAGGATTTGCCCCCACAGCGAACGCCGTCGTGTCCCGAGAACTTGATCCTCCTTCTTCTTGCATGATCCATTTCTTCGATTTTTTTACGGTTTTTCTATGCCCCATGAGCTTTCTTGACTTCGGCTGTCCGGGGAACCCCCTCTTTTCTGTAAACAGCACCTAGTGTTCCGTTCTCCCGTGGCGTTTGCGATGAGAAAGTCCGAGCTCCTTCGGCCTCACGTCCTGAGAGTGCACGCCTTGATTGTTCTCACCCCTCGTTTAGGGTTACCCCAAGTTCTTCTTCTCCCACGTCCTCATTCGGCACTTTCAAGCGACTTGTCGCTCCCTCTTCCATCCCTGTTTTTTTCTTCGCCGGAGCCCGACTCCCTATGTGAGACGGAAACTGATGAATAAGGATCCATCTTCCTTTGTGTCAGGAGTAAGAGCCACTTTCCCCCCCTCCTCCGACCTGCGCACTCTGGCCACCCCTTTTCCCGTAGTTTCTTTTTTTAATTCCTTCCCCTCCCTAGATTTGTTTTTGGAGGAAACCCCTTTCTTCCGTCTCCAACCTGATCAGCTCCCATTCCTTTCTCTTGGCCATTTCGGACGGACTGCTGGACCCCCCCGGAGAGAACGTACCTTCTTTTCGAATCCCTCACTGTCTCCCGGCTTTTCCTGATTCTCTTTTTCCTCTTCCCTTCCCTCCAATTTTTTTTTCTCCCTTCCGCACCGTTCACGGGCAACTTAATCTCTGACCTCTTGAGTATCTGATCGAATATGTCACTCATTCTTCCTTAGCGGTCCCCTTCCTTGAAACCCCCCTAACCTTTTCCCCCCTTTCAGGTTTTGTCTCCTTCCTTTGGTTTTTGTTTTTGAATTCATTTTCTTGCTTTCCCACCTTTTTTGGAGACAAACGACTCTAATCCCCTTGTTCTTCTTCTCAACGATTACACTTTTCCTCAATTTTTCCTCTCCCCCTGAGTGAAGCTTTCCCACCTACTATCGAACCGGTTTCCCAAAGGAAAGGCATAGTTTTTGGGCAACCAACTTTTTCGCACCTCACTTTTTCCCAAGTTTTGGTTTTTCCCTCCACATTCCATGCTTCCCCAGTTACTTTTTTTGTTTTATTGGATGGCCGACACTTTGTTCCCCTCCTCCGTTTAAGATGAATCTGACTTCTCATGTCCTTCGTACTCGCCCTTAAGCCATTTCCCCTCCGTTGATTTTCTTGTGTTCCCTTTGGGGTCAAACTCGTAGATTTTTTGCCGTGTTTTGCAAAAGGGAGTCTTCTCCCCACAAAGCTTCCCGGTGTGGTACGCCATTTCAGCCCGAGTGGCGGGCCTTTAACCTCCAAGATAAAGATACTCTATTTCCTTGCCACCTGTTGAGAACCTTGTCCTCTAGACCCCCCTCCCTGCATCCTTCCCTCCTCCCTCAGTTCCTTTGGTCCTTTCCCCCCTCATAAAAGAGTTTATCCGCCGCGTACAAACCCCCTCAGGCTCTTACTTTTTTCTCTCCTTTAGATGATTGAGGACCTCTACAATAGTATATATATATTTTAACCCTCCTTTGGGTTAGCTTTACTTTGTAGAGTTCCTCTACTCCCTCTTCGAAAATTATACCCCCCCTTTCAAGCTCCTGTTTTTTTTTCTCCTTGCCGGAGGTGAGAAAAGAATTTGAAGATTCGTCTTTTCTTCCCACTGAGTCATAATGGCCTGACCATCGTTGCCCGCTGCCGACCCCCGTCGGTTAGGCTGAGTCCCTTCTCCCACGTGGGTTTCAAAAGTAGATTCTTCTATCTTTATAGTGTCTTTTTTTTTTTTCGTGTTTGGGGTGTGTTTTTTTCTGTTTTTTCAGTTCTGGTTCTGGTTTTGTTTTTTTTTTTTTTTTTTTTTTTTTTTTGAGAGTGAGGGGTCACCTTAGTCCCCCCTGGGCAGCAGTCTGGACTTTTTTTTTTTTTTGTTGTGGGGGCGTTGTGTTTTTTTTTTTTTTTGTGGTGGGGTTGTTGGGGTGCTGACTTTGGGTGTGGGTTTGGGGTGGGGGGTGGTTTTTTTGATGGTGCCGTCTACTCTGAACTGCGGCGAGCCAACTTACGATTCCACTTGCCCCCCACAGTCCCACCCGATGTTCGACCGTTTTGCAATAATTGTTCACTCCTTGAGATCGACCGAGGCGGTGTCATTTTTCTTTCCCCCCTTCGTTGGGCATCCCGAAAGTAAAGACCCGAGCAGCAAAGTTCAGTGACCCTTGTTATCCCCTCCCCAGGTGACCACGCTGTGGCGACCTTCCACACCGGAGACTCTTTCTCCCTTTTTTGGGGGGTATCCCTCACATAAGTCGTTCCCCCCCAGACCGCATCGTTAAAACTGATGATTTGTCATCGCGTCTATTCTTCTTCGTTTTGTCCCTTTTCCTTCCCCCTCAGCAATCACCTTCCCTCACCCTTCCCTGGCTCATCCCCCGTGAAGGGGACGAAGCTCTCTCTCGATCGACTCCGACCGCCTTCCCCCCATTGCCCATTCTTTTCTGATACTCGGTTTTTTGTTTCGTGAGGTTTTGTGCTTGTTTTTGTGTGGTTTTTTTTTGTTGGTGGGTTTTTGGGGTGCGTTGGTTTTTTTGGTTTGTGTGTTTGTGGGTTTTTTTTTTGCTCGTCCGGACTTATCCTTTGTTAGTTTCCGTCTCCACCGTCTGTAACGTCCTATCAGTCTTTCCCCCCTTAAGAAGGGGCAACCGTTTTTCCCGGGCTTAATGAAAGTTTTCCCCCGCGTCGTGCCGGCCGTCATGGTGGCTCCGCTTTCCCAGCATTCCCCTTTTGCGCTTTACCTTCCTTTGAAACCCCTCCCCCCCCCCCCGTTATCGCGTTCGGAGTAGGTACGCCCCCCAGCCGACGGTCGGTTGGTCCTCTGCCTCTTTCAATGGTCTGGTTCAAAGTACGTTACCCCGCTTCTCGACCTGCAGGCGACAAGGCTCATCCTTTCTGTCTGGTTTCGTCGGCCCATCGCCGGCGCTGAAACCGTCCTTCTCTCCGCTCGCGACTCACCCTCTCTCTTTTTTACTCGTTTTTACGTGAACTCCTTTTTACCCCTCGCCCCCTCCGATCCCGACCAAGCTTCTTTCCTTTACCGTTTTTCCCTGCAACGTCATGCCCCTGTTGACGGCAGCCGGTTCCCGCTGGTTTCGCTCTTTCTTAAATCCCCAAAATCGGATTACGAAGAAGAACTACTTTTTCACAGGTTTTAAAGATATTGGTCTTCCCTTCCTACAAGCTCTACCCCGAAGCTCCGCAGTCTTTCCAGCTCTCCTATAAGGAGCTTACATGCGTTAGGGTCCCGTGTTGGTTGCCAATACTCGGCGGTCCCTTTGTCTTCCCGGTAGCGGACCTGGTAAAAGACCTGCCGCTTTTATTCCCTTTTTCTCCGGCCCGATCGTCTGTTTCGTTACGTCCTTCCTTCATGGCGAACACCATTTTATCCCCCCCTCTTGCTCCCCAACTTGTGAACGCTGGATCTTCTCTTGGTTCGGAACAGTGTGCCTTTTTTTTTTCTAAACGAGCCCCCCCAGTGTACTCCACTCCCTTGGGCCCCTTCTATGGGAAAATCTTTCCGAGTCCTGGTGGATAACCTTCAAGCAGCTGTGATCGGGAAGTGACTTCCTACCCTGGGTCCTTTTTTTGCAACAATTGTTCCCCCTATGGGCCCCCACTTTTTTTCTCACGGGGAAGACCCGGTTCTGCCTGCGTACCATGTATGATCCTTTCTTCCAACGTCTGGTTGAATATTATGTCCTTCCTTTTTCCCCCGTGTTGTTGGTTAACCAAGTCCGGAAGTAAATAGCCTTTTCACCGGTTTCCTGGCTTCTGAATACTCAACGACCCTCTCAATACCTTTTGGATAGATAGCACAATCTCCGCTCAAGCGATTCCTCCGGCCTCTTTTGCATCTTCCTTTAGTGAAATCAAAGGCAGCCTCAGTTGACACACCCCACGTTTAACAGCCGGACGAGGGATGAGAAAGACCAGGCAGGGTCCCTAGAACAACGTGCTCCTCCGAAGCAGAGAGCAGTACTTGGAGGGGGAGCCTGGTGTATCTTTTTCTTTTGAGCTTAGTATCCTGATAAAGAAAAACCCGAGAGTACGTTGATCCCCCTCCTGAGGATAGAACGTCTCCGATTGATTCTCCATCGGGACTCCCCAATTCTGACTTCCTTTTAACCCCGAAGAAAAGTATTCCTAACCGGATACCGTCTCCCCCCCCACAACCCGCTTGCTCCACGCCCCTCTCATCCCAGGAACGACCACACGTTTTCCCTAACCTGCCGGCCATCTTTTCGCTCACCCGATGCGGCCAATCCCAGTGCAATGAGGACGCTTCCCTTCAGAAGGCACATTCTCGGCCGGCGGCAGCGAAGTCTCCCCCCCCGCGTGGTTTTTGCGGCCCCTGAATACTTGATGAGAGGCGTTGCCCAAAAGGGAACTATTGACCCTGTTTCTTTCGTCTCGTTGGTCCCTGTTAATCTTCACATCGACGCGTGCGATGACCGGATTCATTCCGTACCACGCTCCTTCAGTCTGGAAGCTTCTCTCTTTTTTTGTTGTACACCTCCTTTAACCCCGCCTACCGAAAGGTAAGGACTCCTCCTCCTAGATCTAAGAGTGGCCTGGCTTCCCCCCCCCCCCCAGGCACCTGAATGTTAGCACTTCTGCTTCTACCTTCCCCTTCTTCTGACACGCGCCCTTCGGGGGTGAACCCTTGAGACCTGGGGAGCAACCCCGGCTACATTTTCTGCTACGCTATGATGATTTCCTCTGTTAGTAAAAAATTCGCAAAGTTTTTTCCCATATCTTATTCTTTACTAAGTTGTTGTTTGCTAGATGCCCCCCCCCTGACGTTCCCTTGCTTTTTGGGCGGCCCAGATTCTTAAAGCCTCCCCCAGGTTTCTCGGTATGTGTCCCTTTGTGACTGCCGTTAAGTTTACCCAGCTCCAGAAGAGGCACTGTTTTCCTCCGAAGGCGACCTGCCTTTTGGTGTCATTTTGGCCCAGCTTCGATAGTCTTTTTAGGATTACGTGGACCTTTTCTTTCTTTGGTTACCTTTTTTTTTTTCTCCCTTATCCTCTCGGACCTTTTTTACGTCGTCTCGTGGTTTTCTTTTACCGATTTGCCCCTTTTCTAGACGCTCGTATCTGGTTTAGATACTACGATACCATCGGGACACCCCGTCGATTTAAGTCTTGTACCTTTCTGACCTAGCCGTTTAGCGGCATTCTTTCCTCACGCCTCCCCGTTCCATGGTAGTTGCGCATTGTTCGAAGCCTGTCCTCGTTTTCACTCCCCAGATTGCTGGTCCTTCTTCCTTCTGTGCGCGTTACGATTTCCCCTGGTGGGCAGGTTGTCTTTCCTGTCAATGTTTTCCCTTTTCTTCTGGATGCCCTCTTTTGGTTCGTTTACTCAGTGTTGATGCAGGAAGAAGGCTCCCTAACTCCCCTCGGAAGTGGCGGCTGTGTCTGACTTTGTTTCTGGTGATATAGCCCTGTTCGTCCGCGTTTCCTGTCTTTTCGGATGCGACGTTATCCCTACGAGCGGTGGGTATTTGTAGCGCCCCCGAACCATCTTCTAGGTACTTCTCACAAACGCTCCCCAACTTTCCATCCCCCCCTGATGGATAGGAGGATCGGAGTCGATGTGGCGATTTCACGAAGGTTGGAATCTTTGCCTTCTCGCCAGTGTTCGACCGTTGATGTTGGAAAACGCTCCGTGGCCGGTGATTTTTGAGTTCCCCTCCGCGTCGCGGTCCCCTTCCGAAGTGAACCCCCGAGCTTGTTTCCTCCCTTTTCTGCCGGTTTTGGACGATGGCCCTAGTCTGCCCTGTCTGGGCCCTTCGTCGTATTTCCATCGGCGCCCCTTTCTTTACGTAGGAGAGGCGTCTCCCCGACCGGTCGACACCGCAACCGTCCTACCCCTTCCCGGATTTCCCCTCCTGGGTGATGTGTAGTATTCCCCCTTACGTCTCACTGTATTCCCTTTTTTCGCCCCAGTTTGGGACAAGTTTCGTTTTTTCTCCCAAGTTCGAGTGTTGTCCCCCTTCTACGCTGGTTCTAGGAGCCTCGTCTGGGTTTATTGGAAGCTGCTCCTCCTACAAGACTGTTTCCTTTTCCCTCCGGTACACCTTTCCGTCCCCTTTGCCCAACTTTTCAGATTACACTTTCCTCCAGTTCCCCCAGATTCACTCGGCCACTTTTGTCCCAGAAGGAGCATTTAAGAGATTTTGTTAGACTTCCTATGATGTTTGTTTTGACACTAACTTACCCAACCAGGCTCGAGGGGACAAATGCATATCTTTCAAGGTAACCCCCGTCCTTCGCGCCCCTTCCGATATTCGGAACCACACCTGGTCCGAACCTTCGTTAACATCGCCGAAGTCCTGTGTTGACTGCGTCATGCGCCTCGGCTAGGGTCTTCTCGTGCTTTTACCTTACCACCAGATTTTTCCTCTTGGCGCGAGGGGAACCGTTGTTTACAATTTCTCTTGCCGCACCCACAGTGAGGTTTGGCAGGAGAGAGTCCCCCGCCTCTCTGAGTTAGTCCAGGCTTCCCTGAGCGAACAGACTTCTTTTCCTCCACCTTCGCTTTCTTTTCTTGTCGCTGTCACATTTGCTGTACGCTCACGTCCCGCGATTTTCCCGCACTAAGACCTACTTTGCCGGCTTCCATATTCTTTTTCGACCTCCGTTTTTGCAGCCCCGCTTTTTCTGCCGCGGTGCCCCTGTCCGCCAACGCACTTATGCCTTTCCTGAGGTCTCCTTTCTAGCTCGAGCTTTACTCTGTCGAGACCCAGGATCCCCCCCTCAAAGGCCCCCCATTCTTGGTGTCATTCAAGGTTCCCCTTGAGCCGGGGGGCAAATTTGCCGTGGCCCTTCCTCCAGCAGGTTAATTTTTTCTCTTGCCGGGAGGACGCTTCCCACCCTACCTTAAGAGAATCCCCCCCTCCCAGGACCCTCTTGGCTTGACCCCCTTAGCTGACCGTTGCCCGCACTTGTCCTCTCTTCACAGAAATTTGGATTAAGTCCCTACCCTCCCTGCACCCTTTGATCTTTAAATAAGACGTTCCAATAGTATCATTTATCCTTCGTTCCTTCGTCATGTCGGATTTCGATCCCTTAAACGAACTGACCTTCCTCTTTTTTAAACTGCGTCCCCCCCTTTGTTTTTCCCTTCCTTGCTTTTTGATGTCAATGCAGCGCCCTCATTGGATTCCTGATCCGAGGGATTATGGCTTCCCCCCAAGATACTCGTAGCCGACGCCATCAGTGTTGAATAAGCTATCCCCTTTTCCCCCCCACCTTCCATGCGAGAAGTAGCTCTCTTGTTTTTTCACAAATGAGTTATAACAGCTTTTCCCTGTGGTTGATGTTTCGAAAACCTTCTCCACCCCGTTGTTTTTAGCCCTCGCGTTGCTTTTCAGGGTGGCAATCATTCTTTCGTTTTTTTTCCAATCGGGCTCATGCGGACACCCTTTAATTTACTTTTTTCCTCAGCCCGGGAAATTTTTTTCTCTGCTGGGGGGCGGTTTTTTTGCCCACCGTTTTGGCCGCCCTTTTCGCACCCTGTTCGTCCCCTACGTCACGGGGTGCTGAATTCCCCGACATCAGATACTCGATTTAGCTGACTTTCCCCCTTTTTGAAAGTCATGCCCTCCAACGACCTTCGTCGTTCTGCAACGTCGTCAGTTTGCTCCCTTGGTTATCCTTCTGTCACTCCCCCCCCAACGCTTTCTCCCTCTCAGCAAAGCTAAACCCCCCCCCCATTGCCGTGTGCGTACTTCCTGAAAGTTTGCTGATTTGGATAGAGACCTCCTCACAAGTCTTCCCCTTCTCTTCCGTTGTTGTTGAGTCGGAGGCTTCCTTTCTCTTCGCTCGCCCTGCTAGCCTACAACTCATTCGGAGGGTTGTTCTCCGTTACAGTATTCTCACTCGAAGTCCTCCCCTGAAGGTCATATTTAACCCAGCTTTGACAGCTGGCCCTCTGGTCGGTCCTTTCCTTAATCCTTAGGTGCACCCGTCCCTTTTTTTTCTTCGTTAGATATATTTCAGCGCTTTTCCACATGAGGGCCCCCATTTTTTTTCCGATGGGTCGCCCCCCCCGCTTTTTGCGGCAGCAATCTCTGTTGGGCCCCCGTTCCTACAGACTCTCAACAGAGGGCTCACGTTGGACGCTCTCTTCTGTTCCGCATGCAGGACGGCATCTTTCTCCCTCTTCCTCTGCCCCCAAGTGACCCCTTCATCCAATTCCTCCGCCCCGAGCAGCAACGGCCTAGTTTGTTTTCCCATAACCACAAGGTTTCCCCATTGTGGGCTCAGTGTTGCCAACTGCTACGTCTCGAATGGTTTGTTTTTACCGGGGGGGAATACTCCTGGCGATATCTGTTATTCTCATGCGGGTCGCTTCAATTGATTTCTCTCTTTAATCGCCAACGTTTCTTTGTTGGTTCCATGGTTGCCTGCCCTTTTTCAACAGTTCCTCCAAACGGTAAGGGGTCCTCAGTTCACCCCTCCCCGGTTGTTTGCTCCTCTATCGACTCCGCCATCTCCCCACCCCCCTTCCCTGGCTTTCAGATAATCGGGGTTTGGCCGTCCCTTTTTGATCCTCAAATTTTTTGCGGTGCGGCTTAAAAATGGCGATTCTTAACGCAGGCGAGCATTTTTTGCTCCCCCATTAGTTCATGAAAATTCTTTCTCCCGGCCGGGACCCCTCCGCTTTTGCAGCATCGCATTTTCAAAGGACTGACTTCGCCTTGGAGGACGAACACTTCTTCCTCCCTCCTCCCATCCCCCCCCGTGACTCCCCCCATTCCTTACACCAGGCCAGGATGTTAGTTTGAAGCGTCGTCCCTGTTATCTTAGTGGCCCCGCTTCCGTTCCCGCAGGAGAACCCCGATCCTGTCGTGATGGCGTCCGTTTTAGCCTCGTCTTGCGACTTCTTCGCAACCCCTTCGTTTCTCAAGATGGAGCCTATCTCCCCATCTTGATTACTGGACGTGAAGGCGACTTGGCAGGTACCTCCTAATTTTTGGTTTCCCAAGCAGGTCCTGCGCTACTTCCCGTGATGGTCCGGAAAGCGCCCTATGACCGAGAACCGCTCAGTTTGGTTTCGCGTAACTCTGGTAACGTTTCTTACACACCCCCCGAGAACATTAACTCTCGCCTTTAAGGAGAACGATCTGCTCGACCAGTCCCAGTAACTCCCACCGTTGCTCCAGGCAGTTTCCTGAATAAGCCGGAGTGCCTTTTCCCAGACAGAGCTTTTCGAGGTCACGGTGCTTGGTTTCTCTGAGGACGTTTCTATCCTTTTCTAGTGACCGTGCCCAAATGCCTGCGGGTTGCCCCCTTTAGAGAAACCGGTAGACTTTTCCCTCTACGCGCTCTCCTGGGCTCCCCCCCCCAAAGATATGCCAGCATTTTTTGCCCAAGTGGTTGCACAAGGATCATTCCGGCACCTTTTTCTTCCAGCCAAGGTCCTTTTTCTCCCCCAACGTGGACGCTTTGGACTCTTTCCCGAGCGAGGGCATCTTTCTCGCGTTTTCAGAGTGGAGCTTTCCGACCCTTTTTCATCCTCCTTTTCCCTTCGAAATTGAGGGCTTTTACACTAGAACATGGGCGATGGCAACATCTGGGGCCCCCCCCCTGGGAGAGGCACCACGGGGGAAATTTCCTGCTGAACAGTTATGATAGGGCTTCCATCGTGTGGGGGCCCTGCGGGAGGTTTTTCAGGGGGGCGTTACCATCTCTTTTTCTTCACGGCCGTCCAGCAGCATTTCCTCCCCAAGGGCGAATCTGGATCGACCTTTCCAGTTTGCCCCGAGCCGTGGGGCAGGCTATGGCTCGCTCAACACCCCCCCTCTTGAAGCGTCCTAAGATTTTGCTTTTTTTATGCCTCTCCGAGTGATGGGACAGAGCACCTCGCTTTGCCCCCTAAACGGTAGCCAGTGGCGGAGTAATTTTTTCCTCAGGACCAGCTCTTGTCCCCCCTTTTTCCAAGCGCTAACGGCCTATATTAGGCCTCGGGGGGCATGTGGATTACTTTCCCTATAGCTCGGCTCGGCCCGCAGCAAAACCCTGGACATGTTCCTATAAAGAACTCCCTAGCGGCGACTTTGTCGTACTGAGCCCCCCCTCCCCCCCCCTAGATTCCACATTAACTAAAGGACATCTAGACAGCCGACCCCGCCGCAGTTTCACTAGCGGAATGACGTCAAAACACTTGGCGTTCTCCCACTGCATCAGTCATATTTAAATTTTTTCGTTACACAAATTTTTGTTCCTCGGTTCTACGACCCTGCTGCCCTCCCCAACTGAAACAGGCCGCCTTCCCAAGACAGCTATTGACATAACCGGATTTTCGAGTCTTTCAAGCATTCTACTACCCTCTGGATTCCCTTTCCCGGAAAGAAGCATTCCCATGCCTTGGGGGGGTTTGGGGTGTTGGGGGGGGGTTAGTGTGGGTTGTTTTTTTGTTCCGGGGGTTTGGGTGGGGTGTTTGGTTGGGGGGTTGTTGTTTTGTTTTAGCGTTCCCCCGGAAACAGAAACTTTGGGGGAACCCGGCGTTACTTTTTTTAGTTGGCCATTTTCCTTTCCAAAACCGACATGGACGGTCCCCCCCGGTTCCCCTTAGAACACTCTTAACTTTCATGGCGCGTTTTTCCAATTGTTTCTTTCCCCCTGTTAAACGAGCACGTAGACCTCCCCTCTGTTCAATAAGCGCTCCTGGTAACCGCACGGGCCGATTAAACTGCTGTTCCCCCCTCTATTTCTTGCCCGCGTTTGTAGCTGAAGGGGGTTCCTTCCATCAAGATACGACAGTTTAGTCCCCCAAGACCCGACTGATGTACCGCCATGAGCGAGAGGCATATGTGCCCAAAACCAGTCGAGAACGATTTTCCTTTTTTTCTCCTCCTCCTCCTCCCGTTGTGTTGTTGTTTTTTTTTTGATATGTCCCCTTCGGTCGACTTCTGACTTAACAGATGCTAAAGATATATCCGCGAGGCTAAAGACTTCTTTTCTTAGGGGTTCCTCTTTCCTGTCTCCTACGTTAAGGCAGGAAGTCGGCAGACGCTGCCCATGGACTCTCGGAGTCGTCTAACTTCCTTGCGGTGGACTTTCTTGTCCTTAGCTAGTACTTTTACCCCTACCCACTTGCATTTTTTCCTTCCAGGGAAGTGGTAGTCTGTTCCCTTTTCCCCTTTTCAGCCATTTCTTCCTCTTTCCATTTTCTTTGGTCCCTGTTTCCCTGATCTTCGCCCGACTTCCGTTTCCCCCCCCCCATGGATACCCCCACGAGCCATGGTCCCCAGTGGTGCTCCCTTGTTTTTTTCCACTCTCGCCTCCGCTTTTTTTTACCTTTTATTGACTCCCCTGCCCTTTCTAGCGGTAAATTCGCTACCGAATTAGAGATCTCATTTCTTTTCCTTCGGGGTCGTGGATTCCCCGGCTAGGCCTTCTTTCGGACCCTTTTTCTTGTAAACTTCGTGTGAAGTCGGAGATCTTCTATTTTGGGGTTATCCCCCCTTTCGTTTCTTTGTGGCCGACACAGCGCACTCTCCTCTGTCTCAGGAAGGACGGGGCCTTCTTTCCCCCGACAGGCCTTTTCCTTTGTGGACGATGCTTTCCCATTTTTTCGGCCTGCGGGCTTTCCTTTGCTCAGTAAGTCGCTGGTTTTTCTCTGTTAGCGTCTCTTGCTCTCGCGGACTTTTTGCGTCCACATGCGCCTGAAATCCCTTACTGCGATAGTGCCTCTTTTTGAGCGTTCAACGACCCGATTTGTCTGGAGTAGGAATTGACCCTCCCCTGAGTTTCCTTGTGAGTGGTGCACGGTCCCCCTTTTGAGATTGATTTTCCACCTTCGTAGTCGCAGACGATATTTTAATTCTTAATGTTTAGGTTTTTTTTCAGCGGTTTTTTTTTTTTCTCGAGCCATATCCTGCCCCCCTGTTCTCGGTTTCATTTTACGGGCATGATTCCCATTGGCGGTAGCGTCTGGACGGCCGGGATACTTCCCCCTTGAAAAAGACGTTGAAAGTAACCTCTGATTACTGGATGTTTCCTTTTATGACTCCCATTCTACTTTCCCCTTCCGGCAGTCTACCCTGTGGGTCGCTGAATTCTTGGACCCAGATGTTCCCACACACAATGTTGTTTTTTTGTCACCTTCATCCTTTTTCTCCCCCCCCTTGCGGAGAGGCTGCGGTTAGCCCGTTTTTTTCTCCACATCTGGACATAGAAGATTTTACATTAGCCTGTAACCATGGCCTTGTCACGTTTTCCCCTTTTAAGATTTTGATTTCTGTTCCAGCCCCCCCCGTACGATCCTTCCCCCCCTGGCGGTTCCCTTTTTCCGTTCAGAGCCCTCTCAGATTTTTGCGTTTGCCTGCGTCCGAGAATTGTAACGCCATCCTAATTGCCACCTCACGAACGCTCCGCAGCTTTGCTCTCTTGTGGCCCTTCTTACCCCCAGTTTACCTTCCTTACACCTGCCGCCCCGAGATTGCAAACCCACCTGCTTTTTTCTTCTCCTGGATTGGAACAGAGCCCTTTTACCTCCCGTCTGATTATTTTCATGAGTAAGATCTCTTTCGGTATCGTAGAGGACGGTCTTTTGGGTATGACCTCTGCTTTGACCGTCCTTCCTTACTGCCGGGCAAAATCGTTCTGTTTTGCGTCCACGTTGCGTTGCCTATCCAGGCCGGCGGACGCTCTCCCTGATCGCCTGCTTCTACGCCCGTCCTTGAGCGGAACACAAGCACACCCCTGCTTGGCCATGACAAAATTAGGTTCGTTTTTCAACTCAAGTCCGCCCCCCTTTTTAGGTGCTAGCCCAGACTTTGGACTGATTGATAAATCTTCGCTCGGTTTTTCCGCCGGAACTACGCCACCCTCGGTTGCGAATCCCCTCCACGGAATCGGATAGGAACCTTTTCCTAACATTCAGCGAGATGTTGTGTTCGGCCGAAGATTCCCTATCGCTTGGACCCGAATTTTTTTTTTCGCAGTAACCCGCGGCGTCCCACCGACAACGGCTTTGGGAAATTGTTCTCAGTCTCGATGAGACTTACTGTGGGAACCTTCCCTTCCATGTTAGTCAAACCTATTCAGGCGTTGTTTTGTTTGCGTGGCATTTCCTTCGACTTCCCCCCTGTACGGTAAAGGACCCCCGTCCCGCCTCCTGGAAAGAACAGATGACTCCATCCTGTTCTCCCCATGGCCCTTCTGACGCCATGCTTCTGTAACTACTTTTTGGAGCCCCCCGTCCACCAGAACCGCCAACTTGGATATCTTCACTTTCCCCCCTAGTAATGAATCTCCTTCACTTTTTCGTCCATGTCGTGTCATTCACCCGAGCCACACGCCCCCTCCTTTAAGGTTCTTCGCCCTTTACGGTTTTATTTTCTGAATCAAGGCGAAACCTGGTCTCCCACCCCAGACTTCTTGCATCATTTGCCATGAGTTTTGCCGATTTACACGCTCATAAGGTTTTTGAAGCGCCCTGCGTCATATTATTACCTCTCCTCTCCACCGGAAGTTAGTAGTGCACCAATCCCCTGAGAGCTATGCTCTGGGGTGTTTCACTTTCGCGCCAGCTTTCCCCCCCT
>Ga0179593_1521171_pt1 | contig 18300 bp, 34 predicted proteins | sample CZODoug2_1_08_16_FD_185931 | JGI IMG/M metagenome (GOLD analysis project Ga0179593, IMG submission 185931) | Vadose zone soil fungal communities from Angelo Coast Range Reserve, California, USA - CZODoug2_1_08_16fungal (PacBio error correction) | ecosystem: Environmental > Terrestrial > Soil >... | reverse complement strand
TGATAGATGCACAGTCCCCCCCCCCTTTTCCCCACTCCCCCTTCTGGACGTGAAGGTGTTTTTTTTCAGTAGGAAGGGGAAGTTTCCCCCCTCTCCTTTTCTCTTCGGTAAAATAGTTTGCTTTTCTCACGCCCTACAAAACCAAGGCTTTTTTTGCGATCCCCCCCTCCCTTTCCTGCCTGAAAATCGCCGTCCCCTTCGTCTCTCTACACCTTCATATACGACTTGCTGACTGGAAAGCTCCCCTCCCCCTTCCTCCCTTCTTTCCCTCCCCCCCCCCCCCATTCATCTCTGTGGAATGGGAAAACCTTTTTCCTTCTGTCTTCCCCCTTTTATAGTTGTTCAACGAACAACCCTGGGTTTTTTTTTTGTGGAATGAAGGTTCGCCTTCTTTTTTGGGGCGGGGGCCGTCCCCTTTTCGCTGGGCCAGGTCTGCCTTTTTTCCCCTCTGTAGTTTTATAAACGATATTTTTGTGAAGCTCCCTCCCCCCTGAAAATGGCTTTTTTCCCCCTTCCCTTTTCCCCTCGTCCACCAGGCGCCTTTTTTTTCTTTGTATGATGGAGTGTACCCTTTTGAGGATATTCTTAGGCCCCTTTTTTCCTTCTTTTGCCAAAATTTCGGTTCGAAACCCCCCCCCCTTTTACTCCGAACGTTGACGTTACTTTGGAGGCAGGACCTTCCTTTTCCCCCTTTTCTCTTTCACAGAAACCTGCGCCTGAGTTTTTCCTGGGTAGGAGATTAACACCGGATTTTTTTTTTTCGTGAATTCATAGATGCATTTTTTTTCTTCCCCCCCTTTTTTTTTTCTTCCCCGTGGCCAACGGTTGTTTTTACGCCCAGGAAAGGCTCCTCCTTTCTTTCCCCTTTCTTATCTCGGTTAAATTTTTTTCCCCTCACCGGTCCTTCCACACCGAGAACGGGGCCTCTCCATTCGTTTTTGACTGAGTTCTCAGCTGTCTCCTTTTCTTTTTTTTTTTCCCTTTTCCTCTTTTTTAGGTATGTCCCCTTTTTTTTCCGACAAAACAGCACTTTCTTTTCCTTCCTCTCCCCGGGGCCATTTCATTTGTTGACCCTGATTTTTCCCTTTTTCAATTCGGGGATAGCTTGACTTTCCCTGATTGTCTAAGCGTGCTTCTTCCTTCTCGAAATAATCCCCAAAACCTTCCTCCCCCCCCCCCTTCGGTCGCCTTTTCTTCGTCGGGACTTTTCTTTTCTTTTTCCCTGGAGCGCCCTTTTTGATTCCCCCCCCTTGAGGAGTTTTTTAGGGAAATTTCCCCCCCCCCTCCCCCCCCCCCCCTCTCCATTTAGGGGCGTATTTCCCTTTTGGCTCCCAAACTGGCGCGGGATTTTCCTTCTCCTTCTTGTTCATATGAAATTCTATCCCCCTCCTTTTTTTCAACTAAAGGACAATGACCCCGATTTGTTCTCTTTCCCCTTTTCCCCTTTCAGCACAGGCACGCCCTCCTTTTCTTTATGCACCTCTTCAACCCTGGCTGCGCAACGGCCCCTTCCATTGCCGATGAGGGATTCTTTCCTCTTTTTCCCTTAGGAGTCGGAAAGTTCCTTTTTTCGTTTTTCATTCTGTGCAGGCCCGCGCACTCTCCTACTACGGATTCGAATTTTTTTGTTTTTCCTCCTTCTTCTTGCAAGCAATTCCTCAAATTCTTTCCTTCTTTTTTTTTTTTTCTCTTTTTTGTCTGGAGTGCTTCGGCGCTTTCAAAAAAGGAAATCCTCTCTTCCTCTTTTCTTTTCTTTTCCTTTGGACGGATACGATTTTCTTCCTTTTTCGACTTCCTTTCACCTCGAGAACGTTAATGCCTCAATGTCGCCATGAAATGGCGGTTTTTCCTCCCCCTTTTCCTGTTTCTCCTTTTTTTGCCTACCGTGACTTGGCCCTTTTTTTGTTCCCCCTTCCAGCGGCATTTTTGAAATTCATGGTCAGTCCTTTTTCTCTTTCTTTCGTTTTATAAATATGGACGCTCTTTTTTGCCCTTCCTTTTTTTCCCTTTGGCGCCACTTTTTTTCGCCCTAATGAGCGTCTTTCTTTTCCTCCCCTCTCTGATAGAAACTTCCTCTTCCCCCCTTTTCCTTCCGTCGAAGGGACACTAAACCGTCTCCCGGAGAAGGGGGGCCCTCCCCCTTTTTTATTCTTTTTCTTGTTCCGATGGATTTTGGCTTTCCCTTTCTTTTCCGTCTCCGTGCCGAACTGATTACACTCTTTCCATCTCCGCCGAAAGATTTCCCTTGCCCTTTTCCCTTTTCGCTCGGCTGTTGTCGGCCTTTTTCTCCCTCCGATATGGATTCAGAACCACCCCCTTTGAAAAACTCATCAAAAACCCCTCCCTGTCCCCCTTTGCTCTGTTCGCGGTGGCCGTTTTCCCCTCAACCCTCTACAAAATTACCCTTTTCACCCGCGAGCAGTTCCTTCTTTCCTTCCCCCCCTTTGGGACACGGACGAACACCCCTTTTTTTTTTTGCTGGAAGCAGCCGATTGTTTTTCCTTTTTTTAAGAGACCGGGCTTCCCCCTTCTCCCCCCTCATGCGCAATTTTTTTCCCTTTTTCCCCCTCCTTTGCCTTGGCCGGCCGCACCTTGTTTCCTCCCCCCCCCCGGCGGATTTTTCTTTTTTTTTTTTTTGAACCGGAAAAGGTTCAAAGAAGAATGAGAGATACTTTCCCACTCTCCCTCTTCCTCACATTCAGATTGGCAGAGTAGTTTTTTCCCTTTCCATTTTTTTTTTTCCCCAGCCATTTTATTGAGATTTTTCCCCATTCATAGGTGGAGAAACACCCCCTCCCTTTCCAGTTTGCGCTTCTCCCTGTCTCCCGATGTTTGTGCCGGAACAATCCTCCATTACGAAGGAGAACCCCCCCCCCCCTTCGTACTATGAAGTGGGACCCCGGCCGGGGCAGTACCTCCCCTTCTTTTTTTCGGGTTCCCATGTCATATCCTTTTTTCTGAGTTCTCCCCGCCCAATGGCGACAGGTGCTTCTCCCCCCCAGTCTCAGCAAATTCCCCTTTTTTCTTTTTTCCTGGGGAGAGTCGATCCCGATTTTTTATTTGCATTCTTGGAGTTTATAGAGGAGGTGCACCTTGCTGCATACGAACTATAAACTTTTTTTTCCCATTCCCCCTTTCCTGATTGCTCGGAACAACTTCACCCGTTCTTCCCCCCACCCCTCCTGGCCGAGGCACTGGCGGGTCGCCACTGGTTTTTTTCCTACTAATAAGGGTGTGTTGTTGATCTTTCTCTTTTTCCCTCCCCCAGTGGCCACCGCCCCCTTTTTTTTTGCTTTCCTTTCAATTAGCCCGGGAAGTGGGAAGGAGGGCCTCCCGGTTCCACCAAAAGTTATAGTCGGCTTTCCCTCCCATTCTTTTTGCACGAAAGCGCTTCCCCCACTCGCGCATTCCGGTTTACCCCCCCCTTCTCTCAATATCCCTTCAATATTCCTTTTTCGTTTGTTCCTGTTTGAAAGATGTACTTGCGTCGCCTCCCTTTCCCCCCCCCCCCTTTTCTTTGTCTGGGAAAAGAGAGTTTTCTCCTTCTCCCTTCCAGGCAAAACGCCCCCTCCCCCACGTTTTTGGGTTTGTCCTTCCCGGTTCGGGCCCGTTTTCGTACTTGGGATTTTTGTTTCCCTTTTTTCCCCCAAAAACTCGGGTTATGCTCCTTTTTTTTTCTGGGCCTTTTTCATTTTTCCAAACCTTACTGGTTATTTAAAAGATTTTTTTGCCGCGAGTATTTAATCATGGATTAACCACTTTCTTTTCTCAGGGACTCCTCACATCTCATTATGAAGATGCTTCACACATTTTTCTTTTCTTTCTCTTTTCTTTCTTCTCTCTTGACACAAACTTTCGTCTTGTGCTTCCCCCTTTTTGCGCGGGACCCCACAGTCTTTTCCTTCCCCTTTTGCGGCTTCGATCCCCGCCCCCCCTCCTTTTTTTCCAATCATGGAGCGGCGTCCCTTGATTCGTGAATTCATTTTCCCCTCTTTCTTCCTTTTTTTTTCCCCCCCCTTTTTTTTCCCCCACTTTGTGGCTCCCGGAACGGGGCTTAGCGGTTTCCCTTTTTTCCGGTTTATTTTGTAGGTTCCCCCCTTTCCGTTTTTCCTAAGCAGAAACGGAGCCCAGTTTTTTTTTTCCCATTCGTTGTGATGAGTTCTCTCTTTTCCTCCCTAGGGGGCTGAAATCCAGATCCCTCTCCTCTGAGCCCCCTTCCCCCCCCGACAAAAAGCAAGATCGTTGCCCCCCGGGGCATTGAACCTTCCTTTTCTTTTTTTCTGGAGATTGAAAGATTTTTTCTTTTCTTCTCAGTTTCCTCCCATTGTATAAGAGGAGCCCCTTCCCAAAAAAGCAGAGAAAGTCCCTTTTCTTTCCCTTTTTTTTCTGACCCTTGATAGGTATTAGTCGGGAAGTCCTTTTCTTCCCCTTCCCGGCTGGAAGTTGATCAACCACTTTTCGATCATCTTTCCTTCCCATGCAACAAGCCCTCCTTTTTCTTTTTTTTAAATAGCCCTCACGTGGAGCACCTTTTCCTTTCCCTCCCAGAATTCCTTTTCTCCCTGCTCCGATCGTTTCCATACTTTCTTCCTCCTTCCCCTTGAAGGGACAATGATGCCTTTGGCGCGGATTTCCCCCCTCTGTGAACAAAGTTCCTTCCCCCCTTTTCCCGGTTATTCATTCGGGTTTTTTGCCGGGCTGCCGCCCGCCCTTTCCCCTTTTCCCCTTTCCCTCTTTGAGGATGACGTACCGTTCTCTTTTTCCGTCTTTTTTCCTTTTTCAAACGCACTGGAAGTTGGGCGCCGCCTCCCTTCCGCGCAACGACACTGTTCTCACCCCTTTTTCCTCCCCCTTTTTTTTCTTTTTCCACTGCGTCGCGAAAGCACTTCCTTCCACTCCCCCTCCCTTTTGTGTGAGGAGATTGAGTTTTTTTTTTCTTTCAAAGAAAAAAAAAAACTTCTCCCCCTTTTTTTTTTTTTTTTCTAAAAACATTGGCGTTGTTCTTTTTTGCCCCTCCCCCCCCCCTCATGTTTTTTTTCAAGAAGATAGTCCCCCTTTCCTCGTGACGCAATCCTCAGCGGGTCCCCCTTCCCCCCTTTCCCCTTTTTTTTTTCCTCCGGAGTGAAGTTATACCCCCTCTCCCCCTTAGTCCTGCGAGGGAGTGCTGCACTTGGGGGTTTTTTCCACGGCGTTCCCTTTTTTCTTTTTTGGGCCTTTGTTTTCCTTTTTCCCGAGGATTAATAGGATTTTCACGGATCGGAGCGGTCTTTTTTTTTTTTTTCCTTCCCCCCTTTTTTTTTTTTTTCCTTGTTGAGAAAAGGAGGGGCTTTCCCTCCTTCTTCGGATTGGAATGTCCGGCTTTTGTGGTGATCAAAGGTCCAGTCTCTCTTTGTCTTTTCCCCTGGGCGTTTTTTTTTTCTCCCTGATCCCCCTTCCTCTGGGGAAGATGATCGGAGATGCTTTTTTTTTTTTTTTCATCGCGGATAAGCTAGCCTCCTTCCGATCCCCTTTTTCTTTCCCCCCCCCCCTGAAATAATGTCATCTCGCCGACGTCTTTCCTTTTTTTCTTCTCCTTTTTTCATGAGGTTTCTGTTGGTTCGTCCCGCTCACGTTCTCCGTAAAATTCTCCCTTCTTTTCCCCCCTCCCCCCCCCCCCTCTCTACGCGGAGAACTATCCCTTTCCCGTTTCTTTCTTTCGTCGTTTGGGGGAATGAACGTTTTTCAATTACGAGAAGCGGATTTTCACCTTTCCTCTTCCCCCTTTTCCTTTTTCGTCCCCCCCTTTTCCACCACCGTGGTCCCCTTTCCTTTCCTACCCCCTTCTTTCTCCGCGAGTCCAACGGAAATCCGGTTTCTTTCCTTGATGGAAAAACGCCTTGTGGTGGTTTTTTCCCCTTTCCCTCTTTTTTTTGCACGCCAACGCTTGTTTTTTTCTGCGGAGGTAACTTTGATTCCTGGTTTTTTTTTTCCTCCGGTGTCATCGAAGACCTCTTTCCCCTAAGGAAATCTTCCGGCAACTTCGCTGCATGGTGAAGCCATTCTTCTCTTTTTCTTTTTCTTTCCCCCCCATGAATCTGGAGACCCTCCCCTTTTTTCTACATAGACATGTTTTCCCCTTGTGCCGAAGGTCCCCCCCATCCCTCTTCTCCCCCCCCCTTTTGGAATGCCACACCCCATTCCTTTCCTTTCCCCCCAAACAAGAGCAGTTTTTTTTACAAACTTTTCCCTTTCCTTTTTCCCCTTTCCCCCTCCAAAGATGTATGGTCTGAGGGAGTTCCCCCCCATGCGGACCCCGTGCCAGTAAGCAACCTTCCCCTTTCTCTTATTTCCTTTGGAGAAGTCGGATTTTCTCTTTTTTCTGCCTTCTTCCTTTCGTGTTGCTCGAGGAGGTGCCCCCTCCCCACCTGGTTGTCTCTTTGTCCCTCCTCCCTATAACACGTGTTTTTTTTCCTCAGTATGATGTCCCTTCTACACTGAAATACATAAGGTCCTTCCCCCCTTTTTTCCCTTTTGGAAATGGTTAAAGAAAAAAAAAAAAAAAAACCCCTTTCTTGGAAGAAGAATAAGTGTTTGTTTTTTTTTATATTTTTTTTCCTTATCTTAGAAAGTTGGGAAAAAAGCCAATGGTTTTCTTTGCCTAGGGGTGCATTTTTTCCTTTCCTTCTTTTTCTCCCTTTTGAAATTTTTGGAAAAGTTGGACGCTTCCTTACGATGATTTTCCCCCCTCCCTTCCCCTTTTATTGAAAGGATCCCCCCCCCTGCACGGCGGCGAGCACGCTCGTCCCTCCCGACCCACCCAAAAAATTAGGGGATCGTTTTGCCCTTTTCCCCTTTTTTCCCACTGGAAAGATGTACGCCTTTCTTCCCTCCCCCTTCCCAACTAATATAGTGCATTTCCCCTCCCGGGGAGGGAGCTCTTGTCCCCTCTGCGAGGGATCTTTCCCCGGAAAGAGACCTTGATATTCTCTCCATAGTTGGAACGTTATCCGTGTAGTTACTTATTTCTCCCGGAAAAAATAGTTTTTTTCTTCGGTTGGTTGCCTGGAGAAACCTTTTTGTTTCTCCCACGATCTTTTTTTCCCCCTCGAGTATTTCAGATCTCACCTCCCTTGTTCTTCCCTTGCACAGTGGACCGGAAGGCCCCCAGCTGATTTGGCTTCCTTCCCCCCTTTCTGGATTCCTTCCTATTTCCCCCACTTATAGTAGAACCCCCCCCCCCAACGTTGGGTCCCTCTCCCTGGTTTCCCTTTGTTCGGTTCGGAAAGGCGTTTGAAACCTGAGACTTTTTTTTTTTTTTTCCCCATTCATGGAGAGGCGCTTTCCCCTTTCTGACCCCTCTTTTTGTTATTGAAAATGAAGTATTCCATTTCTTTCCACGGTGTGGATGTGGGTCCCTTTCCTTTTTTTTCCTCCTACCGTGGATAGAGGTGTGAAATTTTTTTTCCCTACTTTTTTTCTTTTTTGTAAATCAACCCCCCCCCCACCCTCTCACGGCCGCCCCCTTCCCTTTTCCCCCTTTCCTTTTTGTGATGAGTTCTCCCCTTCCTTTTCCCCTTTTCCCCTCTTTTCACGTCGGATGAAAACGCTTTTCGAGACAAACAGCAACTCTCCTCCCCCCCTTTTTCTCTCCCCCGGGCATTTTCCTTCCCTTGGAGAGATGTGAATCCCCGCTTTCGGGGTCCTTTCCCCTCCTTTCCCTTTTTCTTTCGCCCGATGGTTCTTTGAGGCCGAGAAGCTTTTTCTTCCCAAAAGAAGGCGCCTCTCCATTTTTTTTTTTTTTTTTTTTTTTCTCCCTGGCTCGGTTACTTCCTTGATTGTTGCCTGTTCCGTTTGATCACCAACCCCCCTTTTCCTTTTCCTCCTTTTTTTTTCATTTTCGCGGGACATGGCCCCTCCCCCCTCCTAGGTTGCAGAATAAGACCGTTTTCTTTTATGGGCTCCCCTTTTCCTCCGGGAATGCAGCTTTTCCGTCCCTCTTGATCCGGGCGCGATTCATTCTTTTTTCCACCCCTGACGGGACCCTTCTTCCCCCTCCTCCCTGTTGTTGCAGATACATCCGTGCAGTCCTTTTCCCCATTTTCTTTTTTTTTTTGCCCAGTAGAAAACTGTAGTGGGAAAGGTATCCTTTAGGCCATGGGAGAACAATTGCCCTCTTATTCTTTTTACTCCCTTCCTGGGAATAGGATTCGGAACCCTTCGGTCGTCCATAAATCGTAAAGCCGGGCTCCACTCCCAATGTTTCTCCTCTCTTTCCCCCTTTTTTTTTTTTTTTTTTTCCTTTTTTCACTGATCGCGAAGCCCTTTTCCTCCCCCCTTCCCCCTTTCTTTGTGTTGTGTTGCCTTCTCTTTCCCTTGCTTCGAGAGAAGTTCAAAGACCCCTTTTAGTCCCCTCTCCCCCCCCTGGGGTTGAGGCGGGGCCTTTTTTTTTTCCTCCACTTTCCATTTGTCTTTCCGACTCCTCTTTCCCCCCCGCTCCCTCCCCCCCTTTTCATGCTGGCAATGTCGCCATGGCCCATGGGCTTTTCCTTTTTCCTTTTTTTTTGTGTACCCGATGAGACTTCGGACTTTTTGATGGCGGCGGCCCCTCCTCTCCCCCCCTCTTTCTTCTGGTACCGTCAAGGTCGAGGGGCTTTTTTGTTATCCTGCCTCTCGGAGCGGCTATCATTTTCGTCCGCGGCCATGTTTCGCACGTTTTCTTCCTCTTCGGACCTAATGAGGCTTTTTTTTTGCTTTTTTGTCCCGCTTGATCGGAAAACGCCAGTTTTTTTTTTTTTTCCCCTCGCGCAGCCCCTCCCACCACTGTTACGTCCCGACGCCTTTTTTTTTTTTTTTTTCCGCCTTTATGTCTTTTCACGGCGGAGGCGTTTGGGACTTTCCGGGGCCTCAGCTAGACATTCCCCCCCTGCTCCTTTTTCCCTCTCTCCCCCCCGAAAGATTCAATCTCGCCCTTTTTCCCTTCCCTTTTTTTTCCTTCGAGGCCTGCGTGTTGTTTTCCCCCCCTTCCCTTCTCAGCGTTAATGACGAATTGCTCTTTTTTCTGCCCCCCCCAAACAGATCGACACTCCTTTTTCTCCAGTTTTCCCCAGCCTCCTCCCCTGCTCCCGGGTCCCCTAACCATTCTTAGCAAGAACCCTTTTCCTCGAACCCCCCTTGCTTAATCCCGCCCCACTCCTACTACCCCCCATTCCTCTACTAGTCATTTCCCCCCTCTAATATCTTAATCTCATCTCCCTCCCCTATCCCCCTCGCTTCTGACCCCCCACCACCTTCCCCTCCTGTTCTCCACCATCCCTCCCCCTTTCCGTTTATTCTTTCCTCTCTTTTTATCCTTCACTTTTCCCCCCCACCCCCCGCATCATCCCCCCGAATCCCCCATGACCCACCTCCCCCACCTTCTTATCTCCCTTGTTTCTATCTCAATTCTTTGTTCATTCTCTTGCGCCCCGGCCTTTTTCCGTCCCAAGGGGCGCCGTTTTTCTTTTTTTTTCATGAAACTTTTCTTTCCCCTTCCAAAATTCCCCTTCACCCCTGCAGCAGTTTCAGTTTTTTTCCGGGCCACAATTTTCGCCCCCCCCCTTTTTTCCCTAACGAACACATGGACTGCCTTCTCTTCCCCGCCTCTTTAATAGCGACCTTTTCTAAAACAGGCATGCTCCCTTGTTTTTTTGGGGATAGACTTTTGCCTCCCCCTTTTTGCTGGGGTACCGCGCCTTCTTCCCGTTTGATGGGTGGTTTTTTCCCTGTTGGTCAATCTCCCCTATTTTTCCTCACGTCCTGAAGGAAATCTCCCCTCTTTTTCCGCTTCGCTGGGCTCTTTTTTTCCTCGCCCCTTCTTTTTTCTCTTCTGAAAGACTCCTCTTTCCCCTCTTTTGTTAGAACAAATAAAGTGTCTTCTTTCTCCTTTTTTTTTTTTTCCTCCAACGAGTTTGTGTTTCCTTTCCCCCCCTCGACTTGCTGAACATTTCAATGCCACCCCCCCCCTCTTGCGGAAAAACTCGCCGGGCAGACCCCTTTTTCCCCCTTGTTTCCCCCCCTTCCGAGATTAGGGTTGAGGAAGGAGCCTTTTTTTTCTTCTTAGTTCGTGCAGTCAGTCCCCTATGAAGGGAGGAAGTCGATCCCTATTTTTTTTTTCCCTTCTGTGCCGGCGATTTCGGCGGTGCTCGTTTCCACCCCTTTCTGGTGAAGATGAGAATTTTCCTCCCAAAAACCGTGGTGAACATCCGGCTTTTCTTTTTTCTTCTTCAAACTGCCCCCTTTTTTCCTGTCCCCCAAATGCCTGGCCAAGGCCGGAAGTGGACGGTGTCCCCTTTTCTTTTCCTCTCCTCTCTCTTGTCCTCCTACCTACGGTGTTTTTTGTTGCTCTTGTTCCCTTTTCCCCATTCCTTTTTTTCTCCCAGGGGGCCCACCGCCAAGTCTCGGTTCTCGTGACATTTCCAGTATGTCTTCCGTAGCCGTTCTTTCCTTCCTCAGTTTTAAAGATTTTTTTTAATTTTCCCCAACCCTGTGGTATAGTTTTTTCTTCTTTCCCCTCTTCAAACCAGCTTTTTTTTTTTGCTTTTACGTTCCGAACGAAACGCCTCTGTGGGGACCACCAATCGGTTAGCCTCCCTCCCCCCTTTTCCCCCCATATGCCGCATTTGCCTTTACTGCCCGCTGGAAGCCTTTTCCTTTGCGTCTCATCCTTCAGACCATCCTCTCGTGCCTGTTTCCCTCTATTTTTTTTCTTTCCCTTTTAAGTTTGTACTTCACGCCTCTCCCCCCCCTTTTTGTTTTTTCTGTGAACGGTGGTCGCGTCGCTCTTTCTTTTTTTTCCCCCCGGCCACAACACGTTCTTTCGTTTTGGGGTTAGTTTTTTTTTTTTTTTGGGTTTTTTGCAAGCAAAACTGGGCCCCCTTTTTGTTCTCCCACGTCTTTTTTGTGCCGCTATTCCCCCTTTTTTCCCCAAGAAATTGGGCTTCCCCCCCCTGTCTTTCAACGCTCTCGCAATCTGCAGATGCATTTGCTCCCCTTTCCCCCCCTCATTGAGGATTCTTTCCTCCCCCCCTGATGACCCACCTTTCGTAGGAAACCCCCCCCAAAACGTCCCCTTTTTTTCGCGCGGGATTGTTTTGCCCACCGGAAGGCCTTCTCTCCACCTTGTGGAGCATGCGTTTTTTTTCTCTTTTTTCGCGTTTAACCGGATTCCTCTTTTACTTTCCTTTCGTTCCATGTTGTTCGTACGGTTTTTTGCTGTGGCCCCGTGCACGCCCGTCCCCTTCTTTTCCTTTTTGAAATGGGCCGGCTTCTATTTTTTTCCTTCACGTGTCATGGCCAAAACTCCCTGTTCTCCCCCGGTTGCAGTTGCCATTTCATTTCTTTTTCTTTCTTCTCCTCCCGGTAGATAGGTGGTTTCTTCCCTTTCAGGAACCCCCTTTTCCTCCTTCTTTCCGCCAACCGCAGATTCCTTCCGAAAGCCAGGGCATTGACGCTGGGTCGGAGAGTCTTCCTTTTGTCTCCGCTTGAGAATTCTCTTTTTTTTTTCGCCGAGATGACTCGCGTCTTTCCCGCCCTCCCTCCTTTTCATCTTACCGGGAGGTTTGAGCAACATGCTCTTTTTCCTCCGTTGGGAGGGGGGGTGTTTTCCTCGCTGGAACAGTTGATCACCACCCCCCTTCCCATGTCCCAAAAGACAATCGCTCCTTTCTCCTCCTCCAGGACCTTTTTTTCTTGCGGAAGGCCCGGGCCTTTTTCGTCTTTCGTCTATTGATGAACGCCTCTTCCATGACGGTCCCCATGATGGCCCGCTTTTTTCTCCTTTGCTAGTGCGTTCTCCCTTTGAACGGTACTAATTGGGGGTTTTTCCCTTTTTTCTCCCCACCCTTTCACGCCCGGTCTTCCTGTCCCCTTCATGGCGACATTTTTTTGTCCCCTCTGTCTGGTGAAATAGGAATTTCGTTTCCCCCCCCCTTCAGTGTCGGGCCGCATATCTTTCCCCTTCCTCCCCCGCCAATGGTTCTCGACTACCTTCCCCCACCTTTCTAGAAGGCACTTCCTTTCCAAACTCCTTCTCCCCCTTTGTTGTGTTGATGCGTAGCTTTTTTGGCTTTTCCTTTCTTCCCCCCCTGAGCAGTAGAACCCCCCCTTTTGGCGGTCTGGGCCGGATACGATTATGCTTCCCCCCTCTTCTTTTTTTCCCTGAATAATATTCCCAAGACCTGATTCCCCTCCTTTCATTCAGGGATTCCCTCTTTTTTGACAGTCGTGTGAAGTTATACTGTGCCTCCCCTCTTTTTCTTTTTCGTTTGCCCTGCACTGGTGATTTTTTCCTCCCCTCCGCGGCAAGCGGGGCATCCTTTTATTTTCCTCCCTCGTTTGCAGGTTATCAAATATTTTCCCCCTCTTTCGCTTCTTCATTGGCCGGTTTTCCCCTGTTGCGCCCCCCTTGTTCCCCTCCTGAGAGAGGGCTTGGTCCCGATTTGCTCGAAACGACAGTGGTGGTTCCCTTTCTTGCGCAGGCAGGCCCTTTTTCCTTTTTCCCTTTTTTTTTCCTGCTGGCGGAACACTTTTTCTTTGCTCGGGGCGATGCTTTTGGGGCTTATCCCGTGTCATTAGCGTCCCTCCTTTTTTTTCCCTTCAATTCGTATCCCCGAAAATTCTTTCCCCTCTTGTTGAAACGCTTTTCCTCCCCTTTTGTCGTCCTTTGCGATTTTTTTTTGCCTTCCTCATCGTTCATCCGAATGATCCTTTCCTTTTTTTTTTTTTTTTCCTCTCCCTCCGCGGAAGAAACTCATCCCCCCGCTTTTTCCACCTTTTGGGCGCCGTTCGCGTTCCCCTTTTATGACCAAAAGCTAAAAAAATTACTCCTTTTTTTTTTTCCACCGTCGAAGCCGTTCCGGGCCGTTGGCCGTTCCCCCCTCCCCGTGGCCACGGGACGCCCTTTTGTCCATGACGGATTTTTTTTTTTTCTTAAACTCCCGTCTTAACGAAATCCGGGTCCCTTTTTCTTCTGGGAAAAAACCGCCTTTTCTTGGGATCTGTCCTTCTTTTCCCCCGGAAGACCAAACTTTCCTCCCCCCCGGCTGGATGGAACGTTTCTCTTTTTTTTTCGACGAAAGGTGTCATCTTCCCCCTTTTTTTTTGCGAAGGATCCTCAATCCGTCCCTTTCCCTCAGACTCGAGGGCATTAGTTTCCCTTGTGCAAGAAATTCTTTCTGTTTTTTTTTCCCCCCCTACTTTTCGTCTGGGAAAAAAATTACCCCCCCCCCCAGTCAAGTTTCCTCCGTTGCGAAGGCGAAACGGATTTCTTCCGAAACCCCCTCAGTTGGAAACCTTGCAACCCAAGTTTTTTTTTTTTTTTCCCAGGAACCCGCAACCCTTTTGTTCCCAGAAAAGAGATTATTTTTTCCTTTCGGGGAAGACGCATTTCGCCTCCATTCCCCCCAGCAAATGAACATGGGCGTTCTCTTTTCCTTCCTTTCGTCCGATCCGATGGTGTCCGGTCTTTTTCCTGCGTGCTCGCGGCGGTGCCTTTTCATTAGAAAATATTAAACCTTTTTTTCCTTTATCGGATTGCTCGTCTCCCCCCTGCAAAACATACGAATTGCACACCTCTTTGGTGGCACTCTTGGGCTTCCTCTTCTCTCCCCCTTTTTCTTTTCCTCCTCATAAGGTTGTTGTTTTCTCCTTTTTTTCTGCGGAGATTCAGCCCTTTTCCCGCACAGGGCGAGGGCCCCCTCCGTGGGAATTCCGTACTTCTCCGGGGGAGTTGTTTGTTCCCTTATTGTATCAAAAACGTTTATTCTTTTTTTTTTGTTCGGTTATTGCGCCCTTTTTCCCCCTGGGGCTTTTTGGCATTTTTTTCTTTTCGCAGAACGCATACATCGCCGCTTGGACACCAATCGGGTCTTCCAGCACTTTTTTTTTCCTGGGCACCGCTGTACGGCCCTCCCTTTGCGGTCTCCTCCTCCTTCTTCTTTTCCCTTTGCCTTTGGGAACAGGAGATTTTTTCCCTTCCCGAGTTGTTCCTTCCCTCCCGACAAACGTTTTTTGTATGAAAAAGGTTTTCCCCGTTGTCCTTTTGGCGGATTTTGGCGGTTTTTTGTCCACAAAACTTGGTTTTAATTTCTTCCCCAAAATGGCCACCTCAGATGGATGGTTCCTGCGGCTGTCTTTCAGAGAACTCTTCAAAGCACCCCCTTGCAGCGGGCACGAGCCCCCTTTTAGTGAGAGTGAAGTCCTCTTCTTTCCAGTTCTTCTTCGATTGACCCCTTTTTTCCCCCCCCCCAACAAAGATCCCCCCTCCTCCCCTGTTGTCTTTAGGAACACACAGGGCCCTTTTTTTCCCTTCCCCCCCGGCGGCTTCGATTCCCCTTGGGCGCACATTCCCCTTTCTGCAGTCAGATTAAACCCTTTTCCCTTTTCATCAGCTGATTCTTCTTTTCCCCTGTTTCTCGTGGTCCCCCCCCCTTTTTTTTTTTTGGCCCGGCAACGGGCCCGGGAACCCCTCTGTGAAGTTGGTCCTCCGTTAATTTTTTTTGTTTCCTCCCCACCGGTAATGCCACACCGCTCCTTTTTCCCCCCCCGGGTGCCGTTTGAATTTCCTCTTCCCTTCGTACGATAGGGGGGGCTGAAATCACCTCTCTTTCTACCCTTGAGGCCGGCTCCCCCCCCCCCAGAATTTTTCTTCCGGGCGTTTTAATGGGAAAGGCCTTTTCGGCGATGTGATATTTGAAGATTTCTTTTCCCCCCTGATCCAGCTTTGCCCTTTTTTTTTTTTGTCTAGGCGGAGGCCGCGCTGCCATCCCAAGTCAGCGCCGAGAATATTTTTTTCGTTCTCGCCCTGCTTTTTCCTCCAGTGGCCTGTTTTCTTTTTCCCCAGTTTGATCGACCACCCACTGGAGTTTTTCCTCCCCCTTTTCCAAAAGACCCTCGCTTTTTTTTCCTTTTCTCCCCCTGCAAGGAAACGAATGCCCCCATGGAGTAGGACTTTTCTTTGCGTGCTCCGATAGTGAATATTGTTTAAACTTTTCCCTCTCCCTGAAGGACCATGATTGCCCCTCTCCCCTTGCATCACTCCAGGGCAGAAAGGAAACAGGTTTCCATCTCTCATCTGGTAAGGCACAGTTCTCTGCCTGCCACCGCCCATGGCACAATTGGTGCTGAGTCTTTGGCGTAATAACGAATTCTTTTGTCTTTTTTTTTTCCCAAAAAAAAAGACCTTGCCTTCCCTGCCCCTCGTCAAAAGACAAGTGTCTCGGCTTTCTTTTTTTCCCTGTTTCGGCGGAAGCACTCCTCCAAATCTTTTTTTTTTCTTTTTGTGTTGAGAGAGAGATTTGGTCTTTTTTTTTTTTTTTTTTCCCCCGAAAAAAGGAGGAAGCTTTTCTTCTTCCCAACTGGCTTTGCGCGGGCAGGCTACGGGATTATGTTGGTCCCTTTTTCCTTCCCTTTCTTTTTCAAGAAATAATATTCCCACTCCATTGGCCCCAAAGGTCGCCATGGCAATGGGCGGGGCGTCCTCCCTTTCTAAATTTCTAATGTGCCTACCCGATGAGCCTTTCCCCCCTGGGAATTTGGCAGCGCACGGCCTCCCTTTTCCCCCCCTTGTCGTCAGGGTCGATTCTTCCCCCTTCCCTATGACGAATCGTATTTTTCCTTTTTTCCGCGCCATGTTTTTCTTTTTGCCCTAATGCTCCTTTTTTTTTGGGCATGGTCCGCGATTGTCTCCGCCAGTGGGGTGGTGCTCAACTTTTTTTCCCCCCTGTGGGCGTCACGACGACCTCCCTCTTTTTTCCCTCTGCCGATGCTTCGGCGCTTTGCTTTTCTCCTGAGTCATGTCGCGGGTGCTAGAAAATCGGCGTTTTCCTCTCTGATCCGAAAATTCTTCAATTTTTTCCCCCCCCCTCTTTTAAATGCCTTTTTTTTTTTTTTTTTGCTTTGTCGGAATTCCCCTTTCCCGGTTTTGCAATCCGGAACTTTTTGAGGGCAGCCAACCTTTCTTTCTTTTTTTTTTTTTTTTTCACTATCACAAAAAAGACTTTCCCTTCAAAGGGGGCCGTCTCGTTGGCAATGACGGTTTCCCCCAACACGGCTACAAACTTTTCCCCTCTTTTTCTCCCCCCCCGCGAGCGTTCAGGGGTTTCCGTTTTTTTCCACAAACCTGTGGCCTTTTCTTGATTTTGGCTAATAAGCGATTCCTTTTTTCCCCCCCTCCGTTTAAGCGCAGCGTCCCCACCCAAAGGCAGGGTCTTTTTCCACTGAATTTTCCTTCCTTTTTTTCTCCTCCCCCCACCGATGTGGGGTCCGGCTCCCTTCCCGTTGATCGGGTGGGGTTAGTTTTCTTTCCAGTACTGCGAAGATTCCTTCCACCCCCCCTTTCTTTTTTTTTCCTCTCCTCCAATCAAGCTTGGTCCCTCTTTTTTTGCCGCTGGGAATGTTTTTTTTTTTCCCCTTTCCTTTTCCGGAACTTCGCGGCCACAACATTCCATTTTTTTTTTCCCCTTTGACAGTTTTTCGCTTTCTTTCCGAAAAAACCCCTTTTTTTCCCCGAATTACGACGTCCCGTCCTCCCCTTCCCCCCCACGTTTGTCGATTTTTTCACAACTTCGCCGGGCCCCTTTTCCCCTGCACGGAGGAGTCTGTCTTGCTTTCTTTCCCCTCCAACCCCCCCCTTTGCGTACAGCCGACCAGTTTTGCGGATATGAAGGGGCGCGGTTCCTCCCTTTTTTTTCCTTTTTCCCGGATGCAGGCGAATTTTCGGCTTAGGGGGGCAAAAACCTTTTTTTTTCCCGTACCCCCCTTATAAACGTTGGTGTTTCCTTCCCCGCCGGTATCGGATGCTCGTTTTTCATTAAGACATAAACGGGAAACTTTCCCTTTTTTTTCCGACCTTTGCCTTTTCTTTTTTTTTTCGATAGCATCTCCCCTTGTTGTTGTTGTTGGACTTCCATTGAGAGAGTAATGCTAGCTTCCAGGGCCCCCCCCTCCCTTTTCCGTGCAGTGTGTGCAATTCCGCTCTTTATTCTTTTCCCTTTTTCCCATTTTTTTTCACGAGCATTCCGATTTCCCCCCCCCGTTTTCTCTCTCTTTTTTTCAAACAGGGGGCTTTTTTGTCCCCCTCCGTAATCGCCGAATCCGTTTTGCCCCCTTTTTTTTTTTCGGGATCGACTCTTTCCTCAATGTTTTTTGCCCTGTACGGCCTGTCGCACTTTGTCTCCGACAAGAATCTCCTTTTTCCAAAGAGAGTTTCGTCTGCCCTTGTTGTTCATTCACGGCTTTCCCTCCCCCCACGTGGTTTTTTGGCATTGAAAGGGTTCGCCGTCGTTTCCTTTTTCAGTCCCGGCACAAAAAATCGTTTTTTTTCCCCTTTCCGTCGGCGCAAAACTGGTCCACGGATGATTGGTTCTCGTTTTTTTTTTCCTTTCAGAAAACTTTCCCCCCCTAAACCGGGGAAGAGGTGGTGTTCCTCGTCCAGAGCCAGCCTGGAATCTTTTTTGCTTCCTCATAATGGCGTCACCTGCGATTATTATTTTTCGGCCCCCCCTCCCCCCCCCCCCCCATAGAACCCCGATAAAAGGTGTTTTCCCCGCGTTGGTGGCGGGACCCCACCATCCCTTTTTTTTGGCAGGGCGTCCCTTTCTTTATTTTTTCCCCCTCCCAAATTGAGGAAGTTTTCCTTTCATGGAGAGGCTTTTGCTTAGTGTGTCCCCTTGCGTCTTAGCAATCCCGTCTTGGGGGGTTTTTTAGTCCGTTTTTGGTCCCCCGGGTTTCTTTTGGCACGGCACAGCCCCCTTTTTCCCTGTGTTTGAAAAAAATTTTTTTTTTCTTTATGGAGCTTTTGGAGGGCGCGTGGGGGATCTTACTTCTAAAGGGAAGTTTTCCTTGAAAAAGGACGCACCCCCTTTCCTGCAGTCGGTGTGAGGATTGAGGGTTTGGGCTTTTCCCCCCTCCCTTCCTTCGGCTTTACCAGGGACTTTCTTGCAGACAGCCCTCGATCGCACTTTATCTTGGCACCTGTGAAAAGCGTCGGTGCTTCCTTTCCTGAGAAACCTCTTCTGGTTGATCAAGCTTTCCCCCTCCTTCCCCGGTAGACTGGGCTCTCTTCTTTTTCGGGATTGGACTCGTTTGAGTTTTCTTCCCCCTCAAAAACAATTTCCCGGGGTGCTGGTCCCTTTTTCTGCAAGATGTCGAAATTTTTTTTGGGTAGGGTGCCCTTCTTTTGGAGGGGAAGGAGAGATGTCCCAGTTTTGTGGTTTTTTTTTCCCCCCCCCCCCCCCCCACGGCGTTTCCTTCTCAATGTGGGGTCCCCAAGCCACTCTTTTTTTT
>Ga0179593_1682937_pt1 | contig 18301 bp, 15 predicted proteins | sample CZODoug2_1_08_16_FD_185931 | JGI IMG/M metagenome (GOLD analysis project Ga0179593, IMG submission 185931) | Vadose zone soil fungal communities from Angelo Coast Range Reserve, California, USA - CZODoug2_1_08_16fungal (PacBio error correction) | ecosystem: Environmental > Terrestrial > Soil >... | reverse complement strand
CGTTCCCGTACCTGTTCTCTTGGGGCGACGTTTTGTCCCCCCTTTCTCTCCCCAACAGATTCCTTAATTTTTTTTTCTTCTGTTGAATGCCCACGTCAAATGTGACACTGACCCCTTTTTTTTTCACAAAACTTTTCTTTTTTCCTGATGACTGATTGGTGCGCGGCTTCCCTTTTCCCGTTTTCCTCTTCTGGCATCCTCGACCCATGATAGTCGTCCAGTTTGAGTTGCGTCTTTGGTGGCTCTCCTTCGTTATTTTCTCTTTTGCGGTTTTTTTTTTTTTCCTTACTTGAATCACCACGATCGGTTTGCCCCCCTTGGGGCAATGGTTAGTAACAGTAACTCTCTTCCCCCCTGGATGGAAGGGGTCTTTTTTTCCAACTTCCCTCCCCCACCCTGCCAAATTTGGCCTTTACGGGTTGCTTGGAGAGCTTCTTCGTTAGTTCCCCCCCCCCGGATACACTGAGCACCGGCCATTCCGTCCCTGTTTCTGGCGTCGTCTCGGCCCTCTTTGTGCCTCGTTGTAGCTAGAAGGGAAAGGCGTGGGCTTCCGCAACGTATTCATCTATTGCCCTTTCTTTTGGGGGTTTTTTTTGCCCTGACTTCGGCCTTGCACGGATATCGGGAATCCCCCTTTTCCGGAAATTGCACACCTCTGTTTTCCTTTTCACAGCCCAGACGTGTCTTGCTCCCCCTTTAATTTCCTGGATTGTGCAATGTGGACGCCCGAGGCCCCTTCTCTTTCTTTCCACCCGGGACTTCTTCCTGAGTTTTTTTCCCTTTTTTCCGCAGGTTGGTTTTTTCTCATTCGAGGCAACCAACCCCCACTTCTTCCCTCCTCTTTGATAGAGTTGGTGTTTTCCAGAGTGCCCCAATTTGAGCTTTACCGGTCTTCTCTTCCATCGGGTACTTCTCCGGTCGCAAATCTTTGCTCCCCCTTTTTCCTTCTAACAAGCCCTTGTTTTCCCAAAGGCGTCCACCGGCTTGCTTTTTTCCTAGGCGGCGTTGAATTTCCCCCCGTTGACATCGTCTTGCCTTTTTTCCCTACAAGGACAACGTTCCAGTGAAAGGTTTTCCTTTTTGAATTACCCATAATTCAGGCTTTTTTGGGTTGCGGAGTATTTTGAACCCCGTGTCCACCCTTTCCCAAAAAGGCTTGCAGCATTTTTTTTCCAGACTTTCGGACCTTAGGGACACCCTTCCCCCTTCTTTCGGTGTTGCCCCCCACTGGTGTTTAGTTTCCCGTGGATGGTCGTTGCTCTTCAATTTTTTCGGTCGTTATTTTTGCCCAATTCCTTCGCAGTTCTTTCCCCCCCCACCCGAAGTCCTTTTTGAAAGGCCACCTTGCCTGCTTCGAAAAAAGCCGTCTTCACGGGAAAATTTCCCCCCCCATCCCCGCGGCCGCTTCACCCCTGCTTTTACCGCTGTATTCTGTCCCCCTCTTTCCAAAAGAACCCAACTTTACCAGGGCCCCCATTCTATGATCTCTCTTATTTTTTTTTTTCCCCCCTTATCCCCCCCCCCTTTTTTGGTTGAAGTTGCTATCTTCCTGTTATGCCGGATTTTCTTTCTTGTTGTCGAAAAACAAAAAGCGTTAGGGTTTTCGACAATACTTTCGTTTTCTGTTTTCCTGCGGCTGGGTTGTCTCATGTGCGTTCGTCTTTGACAGGATTCACCCCGTTCCGGAGGCCCTTCCCCCAAAGAAAACCTTCGACAACGTCCGTATCCCTTTTTTTCCCGGCCGTGGCCGGGACGTGTTGGCCTGCTGAGTTTCCCCCTCCCCCACGGGGCTTTTCCTCCGTTTGTAAAACTACATAGCGTGTACTCCGGTCCGGTTTTTAGAGGCGTTTCCTTCGAGGTCTTGTGTTAAAAAGGAGGGGGCTTTTTGGTTTTCCCCGGGTTTTTTCAACCCTCCCCCTCCCCCCCCCACAACTCCACATTATACTGGAAAAAGCGTGGGGGAACCCCCCTTTTCGTTTATTTGTTAGGGTCACCCCGTACCTCTTAGTGTAAGGGGTTCGTTGGTCCAAAACACATCGCCGGCATGTTTACCACCCCTTCTTAGAGGAGTTTCCCGATTCGACGCCCCCCCCCACCCCTTAAACTCTCGGTCTCACCGGAACCCTTTCTTTTTCCTGCCTTTGTTTTTTCCCCGTTTCTTCGCGCTGTGAAAGTTTTGCGCTCTTTTACCCGTCCGAGGTCTGTGGCCCTTTCTGCCTCGGAGTCGGATGCCTTGGCCCCCGGTTCGTTTGTTTCTGATGCCCCCCCCCAATTTGTCGGCAGCCTCTTGTTCCTTTTTTTCCCAAACCCTTGTTTTCTCCCGTTTTATGAGTTTTTTCTTCGGTTGGGGACTTCTTTCGTTTTCCGCCCCTTTTACTGAAAGTGGACCCCCACCCCCCTGGCAGGGGTGCCTTTTTCTCGCGATCCGTGGTTTTGGCGATTTCCCCTTCACTTTTTTTGTTTGGCTTCGCGCCTGGCCCGGCGAGAGGGCTTTCCGGATCTCCCTGTTCCTCGGAGCTGTTTACCTCTTCTGGAATTAAGGGAGTCCACCCCCCCTTCTTTTTTGTGGTGCGAGCTTTTCCCCTCCCCGGCAGGGCAACGTGTTTTTGTTTTCTGTGCTCGAACTTTAAAAAAAACACCTGCTGGCTGCCCCTCCTCCGAGTTGGTTTTCGGGCCGGGTTGAACTTTCCACCTTTTAATCTCCCCCCGGGGGCGCTCGGTATGAGAAAAGGGGCCCCTATGCTGAAATTTTGCTTCGGTTTGATTACCAAGGTCGAAACCCCCCGCCCCCCCCCTGTGAAAAAAATTTTGTCCCATCAAGCAGCCGTCCTGCTTTGGTTCCCCCTTGCAGTTTTCTCTCCATCTGACCGCAATTTCTCGATTGGACAGGAAGTTGTTGGCGGACCTCCCTCCCCCTTGGATAGTTGCCAAGTAATTTCCCCGAGGAGTTTTCGGATATTTTTTTTTTAGTCAGTTTTTACTTCCCTCGTGATTATGGTTCAAAATTTGCTCGTTTCTACATCTTGTGATGTGGCGGCTGTCCGTCTGCGCCGCCGAGCCTCGGATGTTCGTTTCAAGATTTTTTCCTTTTGGACCCCTAGACATTTTGCCCCTCTCGGCCCGTTGTTTTCCCAACTATCCGGTCCCTAACTTCGAGAGAATTTCCGGACCCCCCATTTCGCATTGTTAACTCAATCTGGATGGGTTTGTGGGGCGCTTTTTTCTGGACCTTCTCGTTTCGAGTCCCCCGCGGGGACAACCTCCCTTCATAGCATTTTTTCCCTTATCCTCGGGGGGGACCCGGCCCCCCCCTCCCGGCCGATTTTCCCCCCCCCTTTTATTTTTTTTTTTTCGGAAAATCCTTCCATTTTTCCTTGCATGGTTGGAAGATGCCGTCTAGCCGAACCAAACTTCCCACTTTTTTCTCCCTCTCCGTTTTTTTTTGGTTCCGGCTTTGTTTTTTTTCTTTCATGTGCGGTGATTTGTCTTGATTTGCAGACTTTTTTTTAGGGGAGGGGGGGTTGCTTTCGTCTCGTATTTTGACCGTTCTTTGATTACTTGGGGTCCCAGCGCCACCTCCTCGTTGACATTTTCGAGGTTGGGTTTTTTTCGGATTTCTCTTTTTTTTTTCACGCCGTGCTTTGATTTGGCTCTCCACCCCTCTTCTCGGTTCCCTTTCTTGCAGTGGCGCCCGTGTGCGTGGAACTTTAAGCCGGCCGGTCCACGGGTGGCAATGAGCCTTCGGATGGCTTTTTTTCTCCCTTTATCCCTTGCTGGAATTTTTCCTCCCGTCCCCCAAACCGCAGGAGTCGGAGGGTCCTTTCAACCCCCCCCTTTTCCCAACGGGGGGAATTTGAGGCGAGGTGTTCTATTTAACTCAGGAATTTCCTCCCGTTTTCGGTTTTTTTTCAAGGGTGTAATCCGTCCTGACCCCCCCAACTGGACCTGCGATTCAAACCCAAGGCCCCTTCCTTCTGTGATCGGACATTGTGTGGGGAATGACGCTGGGCCCGTCTAGTTCCATCGTTGTTCCAACACCTTTTAACTTCCCCGTCGACTCCTTTCTGTTTGCACGGCGCCGGCCGACCCCCCTCCCCCACGCATAATTTTTTGCTTAGGTGATCCCCCCCCTCCTATCGTTCGGGTTTCCCCGTTTTCGCCGTCCCCCTGCCACCCAGTTTTGCCAATTTTTTCCGGGCTTTCAAATTTTGTCTCCCTTACCCGCTGGTTTCCTGACATTTTTTCTTGCAATGCGGTGGACGGTTTTTATCCCCTTCTCCTTTCCAGTTTTTTGTGGTTGCAAGAGATTTTTTCCTTCACGCATGCGCGGTGGAAAAACAGACCTCTTGTACTTGGGAGCCCTCCTGTTCTCCCGTTGGAACATTGGTTCTTTGCCTTTTTCCATAGGGGGAGGGTTGACCTTCCCCATTTCCTTTTGGCCCCGTATATTCTTTTTTTCCCACCCACCGCCCGTTCCCTTTTTTACTTTTGTGAGAGATTTCTTAGGAGAGGATGGTAGACTCTCTTGAGTGTCCGATGTCGGAGGCGAGGGTTGTGTGGTTTTAGCGTCCCACTAACTTAGAGCGGGTTTCAGCCCCCCCCCGGTGGCCCTTTTCTTTTTCCCCCTTGCGGGCTCGTTTCTCTACGAAGCGTATTTTTTTCTGAAAATTCTTTCTTTTCCTTGCCTCCCTTCGTCCGATTCGTGACAAAGGAGGTTCCTCTCGGCTTTTTGACCCCTCCCTTCCCGGGTTTTTTCTCTTGATACTGCACTGAAGAGAAAAAAAACCCCCCCTCCCCCTGATTGCTTTTGCCCCCGGGAGGTCCGTTTTTTTCTCGTTTCAGTGGGCGGCAAGTTTTATGGGGGTGTGTTAACCCACCCCCGAAGCCCATGCTTTTTGGTTCGTTCGTTGCGTGTCATTTTGCCCCGTTTCCTTGCCCTGACCGATGAGTCAACGCCTTCTCAGTGGAAGGCTTCCCTTGTTGGGTCTCCTCAACACCCATAACCGATGACAAGAGTCCCCCTTAAAAATTCAGGCCCCTCTATTTGCCGTCCCCAGTTCTTAGTCCTTTGCGCCCAGCTTGTGACATTTTTTTTTTTTTTTTCACCCGAGACCCAGGTTTGGGAGTGGACGTTCCTGTTGGCGGCAAAACTCTTTTTTCCTCCTTTTGAGTGTTTTGGGACCTCCTTGGAAGCTTTTTGTCCCCCCACATTTTCCCACCGGCTGTTTTGTTTCATTTTCCGATCCACGAGGGGACCTTCTTCTTGGGAGAACCTGAGGTAATTTACTCAACCCCCCAATTCTGCTTGCTTACGTTTGAGTAGATTTTCTTCGTTCCATTTACCCCGCAGCCTCGTTGACCCTCGATGTCCCTATCCTTTGTTTTTCCTTGTTCCCTCTGCGCCGCGGCGTCTCAATAGTATTTGCTATTTTTTCGCCCCACGTTGGCTACAAAACCTGACCCCCACTGTTCCTCTTTTTTTCTTCTCCCCGGGAGGATTCGAGCTTAGAGAGCGGGGTACCCTTTTTACCTGGGTTCGTCTCCGGCGGGCCTCCCTGTCGATTGGAAAACCCCAACCTCTTTTTTTGGCAGTTGCCTGCATTTTTGTTTCACATGTCCGGGGTTGGCAACATTCTCCTTTTTCCTCTCTCTTTTTGCCCCCAAAAATTCTTTTTTCCGCTTCACCCGCGACCGGACACTGGAACTTCAAATCTTTTTTTCCTTGGCTGAGCCCCATGGATAAGGCCTTGTTGTCATTGTTAAACATCCCCGTGTGTCTTGTTAGCCCTGCCGTCTTTTAATTCTAGGGTGTGGTTTCCGGCGTTATTCCACCCACTCGGGCGGATCTTTCGGGCTTGACCCCCTCCCTCTCCACCCGCGGGATCGACCTTGTGCCTTTATTAAAAGCCACTCCCCCAAAGGAACCTTTCGACTGGCCTTTCCGTATTCTCGCCTTTTTTTCCACCCCCCCAAGCCGGGATTTTCCTGTTTTGCCGGACAATGTGCTCCCAAAAAACGGCTGCCCAAGTATGGGGACTGATTCCTGCCCATTCAGCTCCTAGTCCACAACGGTAATGAATTTTTTATTTCCTAGCCCCGGGTTCGGTGTTCTCCGGGAATTCTTGGGCCCTCCGGCGGGGACCCATCATAGCGCCACTTTTTTGTCTCGGCCATCCCACTCGTAGGCCCTAGCCGAGGTGACTCGGGGTCTTTTACACCCCATAGCTTTGTCCGGTTTCCCCTTTGTGGGTTTCATTTCCCGCGAGTCGCCGAGTTTTGTCCCACAATGCCGATTCTCGAGTTTTTTTTTGTCCCAGAAGTGTTGCAATCTTCCCGCCGGACAAACAGGTGTTGGAAACGTTCCCCCCCCCCCCCCCCCAATCTTATCGATAGGTTTTGGTTACTTCACGTAGAGACTGGACGAAAAACCGTTTTGATTAAGGGGTCCTCCCAGTTCCAACTCACTACTCTAGGTCCTTTTACCTGAAAACCTCGTGAAGAGGTACCACAAGTGAGGTGTCGTTTTTCTCTCCTCCCAAAGTTATCTTCAACGAACACCTCTTTCATTTGTCTTTTCCCACAAAACCGCCGCACCTCCGCCTTTCCCGGGTATTCAGGAGTTTAGTCCTCGGGATCTGTTTTCCCACGTGTCCCCCACAGAACGACCATTTCCGTTTCACCTTGTCCGCGGAACCTTCACTGCCGCGTAGTCCTCCGTGGGGTTCTGACCTCTATTTGAGCTTTCCATTGTTGCCGTGGATTTCGCCCCCTTTATCGCCGTGTGTTTGCCGTCCATTTTTTTCAATCTTCGATCTGATTTCACAAACCCCTCCGCCGTTTTTTTTGAGTCTTTTTGTCGAACCGCGCTCACGATGACATAACCTCCTTTTTTTTCCCCATTCAACAGACGAGGTCCACTGCACCCCGGCGGATTCTTTCCGCCCCCTTTGCTTGAAAACGTTGAATTACCCCCACCACCCGCACCCCTCTCTTGAGGTCCTTCCGAGCTCTTTTTTTTTTCTTTTTCCCCTCCGGTTTGGTTTTCAGTAGATCTTCGCGATATGCGTTTTTGTTGTTGTGTGCTACTTCTTTTTATTTTCGGAGCTCCCCAGTGGCTGGAACCCTTCTTTTTTGAGAGCGTGGGCCATTGGGGGACTGTGGGTTATTTCTCTTTTTCGGCAGAGCGTTTCCCCGCCCTGCGCTCAAAGCCAAAACGTCGTTGTTTGGGCTTCCCTGTGTCTTCCTGTTCTTTTGAAGGAGTGGGGCCGGCCGGGGTCAACCCTTCTCAGCGAACATGTCCTAACTCCCCCCCCCAGGGCAATTTCGACCCGGGGCCACCCAACCATCATAGATTGTGCTTGGCGGTGCGGCTGCTTTTTTTTACGTTTCGGTTCGCTTTGGTTAAAAAAAATCTTGGGTTGCATGGGGACCCATTTTAAAAAACTTTATCCAACCCCCAACATGCAACTACCTGGGAAGGCTTTGGCCCAATTTTTTTTGTTTCTTGGTATTTGTTTTTCACCCCAATTTTCCCGGTATTGGAGCGGGCTATAACCATCTCTCGGTTCCTCCCCCCCCCCAAAAGTCCGACGGTTCTTTCGTGCCTTTTTTACCAGATTCCGGGGGGGGTCCCCCCCCCACCCCTCTTTAGACTTTCGCTCCGGCCAGCTTTATTACCCTCTTCTCCGGGACCCCCCCTCTTACTATTGGACCTTCTCTCAAATGATGTATTCCCTCAACTCTTGATGTTTTTTATAGGGAAGCCTTTAGGAAGGGCTTTTCCCAATGGAACTCTTCTTCAACTCCCCTGTTGATAGAAACAAAATATAAACGTTTCATTTTCCCACCCCTCACCGGTTTTGCCCTGACAAGTGTGATCTTTTTTTTTTTATAGTTGCCCACTCGGTTTCCTTTTTTTTTTTTGTTCCCGTTTTAAACTCGTGTGCGGAACACCTATGACCCCGGCAAGCTTTTACCTATCCTTGTCGTGTCCTAGGGCCCCGAAGTTTCTCGGCCCGACCCCGCGCCTCCGGTTAGTGCTTCTGTGGGAACTTTTTTTTTTTTCTTAGATTCCTTCTAAACACGGTTACCGGACTGTCTCCTCTCGAGGCCTCCTTGGGGCGGGCCCTCGGTTTTTTTTCTGTGCTTCTGGACACCGGAAAGACTCTCCCCCCTATTAATCATTCCTTGAGGCCCCTTCTTTGGGTGGTGACACTTTCCTCCCAAGAGAACGGACAAGGCCGGGTAAGGGTAAATTTTTCCTTCGCATGAACGATCGTTTGCCCCTTCGGAAACCCCGCCCCCCCGTCCTTTTCCACGACTGTCTTTTTTTTTTTTTCCCCCAAAATCTAGCGTGTTCTCCCCAATATAGTTCCCTGTTTTCCATGGTCGAGATCATCCCCACCAGAATGTTCTCCCGTTTCTTCTCCCCCTGGGGGCATCTTTACCCAAGATTTTTTGGCAGATCCGTGGTTGTTCGTTTCCTGGTGTGCTACCCCCAAAAATTGGTTTTTCTTTTTCAAAGGGCGTTGTTTCCCCTCTCTCAGGTTTCGATGTATGGATTGTCCACGACGTCTCTTTTTCGTTGAACTTTCTCCGGGACCTTTTTTAGACCAACTCCTTGCTTTTTATGACACCGGGCCGTTCGTTTTTCTACAATAATACGCCCGGACCTTCGCATTGGTCCATTGACAAAGGTGCGGAAAGGTTCGCTTTTCTTTACCGATTGTGGAGTTGCCTGAGTACCGGGTACAAAAAAACCGTTATCCCACAAACCAAACGTTTGCTCCGCTTGTTTTTCCTTTCCGTGATTATTCACCTTTGGCGTTTTCCGATTACCCCCCCTTTTTTAGGCTGCATTTTTTTTTCCCCAACCACTAATGATACGGCTTGTTTTAGTGGGTGATTTCCTTTTATCGGCCCCCACACCCCCACATTTTAGTAACCTTATTGCCCCTGATTTGGCCGAGGGGGGCACTTTGTGCCCGTCGGTTTCTGGGTTTTTCGGGTGTGGGGGTTACGAGTCGGGCCCAAAGTCGTACTGGTGAGCTCGGTCTGTTTCTCCCTTGAGGCTTTTCCTGCTTTGCATGCGGTATTTTTCAAGGCGACGAGTTGTGCCCCCCCAAACTCGCCTTCCTCTTGAGTGTTCAGGGGGCTTCTCTTCTTCTTTGGGGGCTTCTTTTTATTTTCGACAATTCTTTTCCCTCGGGCCCGGGCAGGGCGCCGCGTTTCCCATTAGGAAAATGTTGTGGGGCCTTTCCCCACAGCCCCCGTTTGGCCCGCATTTGGTGTGTCCAGTCCCAGTTTGCTGGTTTTTACCGATTTTTGTGCTGGTCACGGACTAAATTTCAACCCCCTCCCCGGGAACGGTTCGTCGTTTTTACGTTCCCTACCTTTTTCCTGTGGAGTTGGTTATTTGCAGGAACCCTTCTTCCTCCCCCCTCAGAGGAAGGCCTTTGTTGTGGATCGCGCAGCCATTAACCTTTTCACCCGTCCCCCAATCAAAAGCTGTGCCCTTTTTTCTTGCCGAATTTTATTTGCGGCGATTGAAGGGGGGATTTGTTTGTTGTTTCGTCTTCATTCTTTCCCCTGTCCTTCGTTCGAACACCCTCCGCCCTTTTTTCTGCTGCAACTAAGGAAATCTTCTTGGGTTGTTTGGGTGACTTCCCCTTTTCCACCCTATCATCGTTGGTCCCGCCGATCCCGTGCCATCGTGGGCCTGTTTTATTCGAACACTTCCGGTAAACCCCCTTCAAACCGAGGATGTCCATGATTTTCCTGCATGCTTGGGCGTTTCTCCTTCCCCCCCCCCCCCCGTTTTTTTTGTTTTGTCAGGAAGTCTCCCTGTCACCTCCTTTCTTTTTTTCAATTTGTAGGACAGTTGGTCGTTGTACGGCTCAAGCTTCCGGACGGTTTTCCAAAGGGTGCGAACCCCTAAAAGTTTTGTGAATCTACCCCGTTTCTTCGACTATAAATTTTTGATGGTAGAACCCTCCACAGGAGATTTTTTTATTCAGTTTGCTTTGCGCGCAAGCGTGTGCGTTTGATTTGTTCTCTTCACGATTTCTCTTTTGTGGACGGATGTGAAGGAGGTCAGGGGAACGGTTCCTGGTTTTTCTCCCCTCTGTTCTATCCCCATTGAAACCCTTTTTTTAGACTTGGATTCCCTTCGTCTTTCGATTTAATCCCTCCTTGCCCCCCCCCCCTCCTCATCTGTGCTCAAAACACCCCTATTTCTGCATTCTTAGTCGAGGGTCACCCCCACCTTTTTGAGTGACCCGGTCCCCGCCTTTACTTGGGCTGTTTTTTTCTCGGTGTTTTTTCCACGCAATTGATAGAAAAACAACGGGACCTTGTTCCCTTTACGACCCCGGGGGGGCCCTTTTTTCTTTCGTTTTCCCCAGCCCTGAGTGAAGGAATGGCAGTTGTCCGTGAGTCAGGTGATTTCTCAATCCTTCCAGGCGGGCGGGAAACAATCTTTGGCAAAAAGACTGTGCTTGAAGGTTATGAAGCATCTGGGAGAAACCCCCCACCCCTCCACCGCGGTTTAATAAAACACCCCCTCCCTCCGAACAGGCTCGTGTCCCCACTGGGTTTGACCGCAGCCTCGGTCCCTGCCCGGGGGGCCGCGTTTATTCAAAAACCGGCCCCCCAGTTCGTGCCCCTAAAAGTGCCTCGTGAAAATTTGGCTGGCGGACTCGTTTCCTATGTGTTTTCTCTTTGTTTTGACCGCTTTTGCACCCCCCAAACGAATTGATTTTCATTTGATTTTCCCGCAGGCTTTGTTTCCCCTTTGGGGCGAGGGACCCGCGTCTGGTCTTTTTGTACGGGAAACACACATCGCCTTTGTTGTTGGTCAGACCCTCGGTCTTTTCAGCAGAGGGAAGCTCTCCCCCTCGTTCTTTCTCTCTTGTCCTTGTCCTTCGTATTTCTTTGATTTTCTTTAATAAAGTGACTTTGTGGTCCCCTCATTTTAGTTTGGGGTGTTTTTAACCCACCAAAAAAAACCATGTGAATTGGTCGGCGTCCTTTCATCGAGCTCGGGCGGCCTGCGTCCGTCACCCATCCGTTATCCGTGTTTTCTTCTGCATTTTTGCCTCCCCTAAACCCCCAAGATTTAATATTTGCGTTTTTTTTTCCCTCCGAACTGCAAGACCTGCCTCGTTTTCCCACCCCCAACTTTTTTCCTTTGGTCTTATTTCTCCCGAGTCACCTTTTTTCGCCCAATATTATTTCCGTCGCTCGGGCCCCCCCTGGCTAGCCTGGACCCCAACCTCCTTGAAGTTGCAGCTTTTGCAAGACCTCTTTCTGAGTTGAATTTCGACCTAGTAGGTTTTTCGAACGGTGTCATCACACAAGTCCCTGCGGCCGCGCTTCCTTTAAATCAACTCCGCTCCTCTTTGGGGGTCTACGTGACCCCTGTTGGGAAATTCGGGTAAGCACCACCAAAGGATTTTCCCCTAAGGACTTTATGGGTAGGCGCTGAGTATTCGGCCGTGCCAAAAACCCACAGCACCCCCGGTTGCCCCGGGCTTCTCTTTTTTCTTCAGAGAGCGTTGACAACTGCGCTTTTAGTTGGGAAGCGCTTAGATTCACCAGTTACGTGGTTATGAGCCGGTTCGGGCTAGCGGTCGTTTGCTATTCGGCCTCTTCCGCGGTTGGGGCCACGTTGCTGCGCTTCATTGGGCGGCCTCTTTTAAAAACTTCGAGACGGGGCCGACGTTGTAATGACCCTCCCCCCCCCTTTCCAAGCACGATATTTTTTTGAACCCCCGAACGGGTGCCTGTTTCGCCGTTTTCCAACCCAGGCGCATTTTTCTCCCCCCCGTGTATTGGGGGCCCCAGTCCCCCTGGGACCGAATCGGCTTTTTCGAGGAAACCGGATGTTGGACCCGCCCCCCCTCCCGCGCGGAGGGCAGTTTTTCCCTGTTTTCGTCGGAATTGGGGGACTTTTTTCGTATGTCATTAATTCTGGTCCTTTTTTTGTCACGAATCCAGAGGGCAGTCGACTCAGAAAAAACATTTTTTTTTCGTTCACACGCGTCTTATGGTTTTAAGAGTGGCGCACTTTAGCTAGAACGTTACTCAGGTAGAGGGACTTGGTCCCCCCTCTGGGGCCGATATTGTGTTTCTTAAGGAAGTTGTTGCTAGTATTTTAACTTTCACCTTCCCAATAGATTTTCACCAAGTCCAGGGACTGAACGACCTTAGCGCTGGCACGTTTCGGCTTTTTCCAGTAATAGGCCCGTTCTCCGTTGGTTGTGATTTCCCCCCGACCCCAATGCTGTTTGCACCGCATTGCTTTCCAACCCACTGCAGATCCAACAACCGGAACCTCGTCTTCACAAGCGGACCTTTGCTCTGAACACTCCCTTCAACGCGAAAAAGCATTCGGCATTGCCCCAACGACGGGGTCCACGCCACCCCTCGAGTTCTTTGGACCAACCTTCCGTCGGGACCCGGATAACCACCGTTTACCCCCCCCCAGCGCAACTTACAGAAGAATCTTTCTTTTTTTTTTTCAGTTGTCCGAAAATGAATGTTTGGGTGTGTTTGGACGAAAGAGGGTCATTCTAGCTTTCCCCCTTTTCTTTTGTAGGTTGTATTTGTCCTAAGACAGAGGTCGGGAAGATTTCCGCGTTGGGTGGTAGTTTTTTTTTTTTTTTTTTTTCGAGCTTTGGTTCCTTCGTATTTCTCTTCGCGCGGTTGTGGAGAAGGTTTTTTTCTTTTGCTCCCCCCCTGAAAAAACGGGGCCCGGTTGTTGAAAAAAACTCGCTCACGCGGTTTTTTTTTCTTTCATGGTCATTGGAGAAGTTCCATTGTTTTTATGTGGAGAACAAATTTCCATTCTCCCCTCCTTCAAGTTAAACCCTGGAGTTTGGGTTGTGCCTCATTTCTGTGAGTGCCAGCGGCGAATGCGTTTTGGGGGGTTTGAACCCCTTTTTCTGGTTGGGTGGACCCACCTGTGTTTAAAACCTTTACCCCCAAAACAACTCCGACTCCTGGAATTTTACACTTCTGGAAGAACCGTTTCCGTTTTCTTGGCGGCAAAAGGCCCCCGGCGATTGCAGGTTTGATTTAGTTCCGTTTTTGGGTTCTAACGGTTCCCCGTTCAGAACCACCTTTCACTTTTGTTGCTCGCTTGGGGCTTTTTCCCGATAAATCCACTCCTGGGGTCTCTCGCGGCCGCTTCCCGACAGGGTTGGGTCCCTTTTTCCGGTGCGTACCCCCGTGACTCTCCTCCCGCGGGATCACCTTTTTATGTTTCGCCCTGTTTTCCCCCTCAGCATTTCTTAGGGGGTGGTTCTTCCGTTCAAATTGGACGAATCCCCGGGGCCACCAGGTGCCTGTTACATATTGCTCTTTTGGTCGTCCCCATCATCCGGCCTTCCATTTTTATGGTATCGAGATGGGGGCTGGCAATTCTTACGATGTGGGAAAAAAAAATGACGCGTCTTATGACTTCTGCTTCCGCGCCTGTTAGAGGTCCGTAAGGGCCGCGCCCCCCTCCCCCCCTGGTGTGACTGGGCTCCCTTTTTAATGTCAGGTTTGGGGGGGAACCTTTGTTTTTTCTCATTGGGGATCTTCCTCTTCCCTCCAGTTTTAAGTGGAGGAAAGGCGTTGGTTCCCTAAATGCAGGGTTTCCCGTTGCTTGTCAGTTTCCCCCGCCCCGGCCGACCCACAAACAGACGCAGGCCCTATCATTCCTTTGGCCTTTTTTTGATTTCCGGATTCCCGGTTCCACCTGAATAATTCTGTCTTCTTTTACGGTTTCCAAATTTCGTTTCGGTCGTTTTTTTCAACCCTTTCGGAAACCCGCACCCCCCCCTCGGAAACCCCCCCACCCTGGGGACGCGTCAAGCGCCGCTTTTCCCCCCTTCTTTAATTACTGGGTTTGTTTTTTCCACGTTTGGTTTTTTTCCGACGGGGTCCGAATTTAATGAGAGTTTGCCCCCCAGGTTGGGCCCCTAACCCTTTTTTGTTTCCGTCGCTTTTCTTTTCCCCCTTTTTGCAGCCCCCTTGCAACAAAATGAGGGATTTCTGTTAAGCCCTTTGGGTGCGTTCTCCCGTTTTTAACGTGCTTCACTGGAAACGGCCCGCGGATTCCCCTAAACTCCGCTTCCCCGGTTCCGGGGCATGATAGAACCGACACTCTGACCCCACGCTTCTTTTGCCGTTTTCCCACATCAAGTTGGAATCCTCGAGACAATACGACTTTTTTCAAACAAAAAAAGGGGCGTCTTTCCGGCAATCCTTCATCGACGATGGTGGCTGGCTCCCTTAAACCCCTTTCCCTGCGGTGGCCTGTCCGCCCACTTCTTCGGACCCAAAAAAACACGTCCCTGCCATCGGTTGTTTCGGACCTCCCTTCCCGTGGAAAGCCCAAGCCGCCCCCGGAATTTTGGCGTTTCTGAAAAAATTCCTCATTAATTTCGGGCTGGTAGGGTCAGCTTTGGTCTTTTCTTTCCGAACACCCACTCACTGGCCCCCAGCGACGTTTCTTGCCGTTGCCCATTTTTTCGCTTTTTTTTTTCCCTGGTTTTTCTTCTGGGACTTTGCGTGGAAGCTCTGTTTGGCCAAGAAGGTTCCGCGGTCGGGAGGGTCAGTCGGCTTTTCCACCGGCGATTTTGGCACTCCTTTCGCACCTTTCTTCTGTGGAAACTGTCCCACTGGAAACTTCCACCAATCGTCTAATTTCTTTCGTGCAGTGTTTCCAAGTGGGCATATTTCTCCCGCCCGTGGTTTTCCTCTAACTTGATAGGCCGGTTTTGCTGGTTTTTTCCCTGGCACGCCAATCTGACCGCAAACAAAAATCGGAACTCCCCCCCCGTGGTTCCGACCCCGATCAAGGGATTTTTTTCTTTTTTTCCTGTGACAGTTGAAGCCTCGATCCAAAAACCCGGCCCTTGAAGTTCGATTAGACCCCGTCTTTTTTTACCGTTTTTTAATCGGTTCTGTGTCATGACAGGCCCCTGGAAAGTCAAAGTGATTCCTAGCCCTGTATGCACGGAGGCGGTGTTCTCTTTTTTTTCTGGACCCGTTGTCCAAGCACCCCTTTTGTTGGGGGACAATCTTTCATTTCCAACCTTTTAGTTTTTTTTTTAGTCGGCCTGAGGTGAAACCAATTTCCCGGTTATTAGGTGTTCTCCATCGTTTCCCACTTGTCCGGGACATCCTTTTTTTATAACCGTTGACCGAGTGTGTGCCCAAGATAAGCCCCTGAGTGCTCTGGGATCCTCAAATTAAACTCACCCTCGTTGCCTCCTTAGAACTTACCCCTCCCCCTCTTTTGGGCTTTTGTGGCTTCCTTTTTGACCCCCCCTTTCCGGCAAATGAAGTTTTCCCCACGGTAACCACTGATGTTTCCTTCCCCTCCATTTTCCTGTGCATTGCGGTCGAATTTTTCCTCTTTTTTTTCATAACTTCCCTGTTTTCTAGTAGAGGCGTCAAACCCTTCTTTGGCCCAATGACTGGGTTAAACAGCCGCGTTTTCTTCCTTTGCCTTCCCCTGGTTCGATTAAACCCTCCTTTCCCCCACTGGATGGGCTTTCGGTTCCTTCCCGAGTGAGTTCTCCTGACAAAATGCCGGATTTTTTCAGGCTTTTATTTGATTTCGTACCAACTATGGCACAAGTGGACTATCTTTTGAAGTCAGAGGTTTTGACCCCACCTTAGTTCCTCTTTCCCAACCCTCGTCGCCGTCTCCCCCCCATTGGTTGGCCTTTACCATTTTTCTCCTTTTCTGAGAGATTTCTACTGTTTCCCCCAGCCCGGTTTTCATATGCGTGTGAAATTTTTATTTGGCAGACCTTCGCTATCGGACACAGTTGTTCTTTCTTTGACCTTCGAACCCTGTTTTTTTTTTTTTTCTTGGGCTTTGCCTGGTTTTTTTAACATGGACAAAGGCCTGCAGGACCCAAAAAAACCAATTGCATCCACTTTTTGAAGATTTGCTGCCCTTGGCGGAGTTTTTTTTTTTTTCTTCTATCTTACCCCCTGGCCTTTTTTTGGGGCGCATTGGCCCTTTCTCTTCCGACGACCAGAGAAAATTTTTTTTTTTCTTGAGGGCACCTCCCGTCGTATACCCCTAAGATGCGGTCCAAAAAAAACGAGCTCGAAGTATCGTGTATGGGCACGGCTTCCCCCACAGTACCCGTTTTTTTTTGGCTCGGGGGCCCCCCTCCCCCGTTCTCCAAAGACCCCACCCACCTAGAATGCAGACTGGCCAGTCCTCTTTTTTGGTCCGGCCGCCAGTTCTTGCCACCGAGGTTTTTTTTCTTTTGTTCCATCAACCTGTCCCAGGGGGGACCCCTTTTAAAGGAATAGCACCGTGGCGCCAAAAATTTCTAGGCGGGAAGTGGATCCTGTTTTTGTAAGGACGGCGGCCCCCCCCCTACCACCCCTTCCTTTCTGAGTTTTTAAGTCTAACGACGTGAATCGGTTTTCCTTATCCGGTCGAGGATTTTACCTTTTTTTTTTGCCGTTCCCCCCAATCCGGGGAGCCATGTGGCTTTTCTTTGTTTCGTGAGCGTTTTTAATATAACGGTCCCCTCCCCAGAGAAAACTTGTGAGCTCCTCATTTTTGTAACCTATGGCGGGCGTGATCATTTTCATCTTTTTGAAAAGCAGGGCTTTTTTCTTTAGACCGGCGTGTCAGTCAAACCCCAAAACAACTTGGCCTAGCGGTTCAAGAGTTTTCTCGGACGTCTTTTGACGGGGTCCTGGCGCGTTTTCTTGCACTTTTCCCCCCCACCCTTGGGTGTTAAGCCGGGACCCTCCCCCCCCCCTGGTGGCGCCTCTTAACACCTTGGCACACCTCTTTTTTTTGAGTTCCTGTGGCTGCCAACCTAAAAGTGGCCCTTTATGCTCGGCCCCCACCCTTGCTTGACCCGATTGCCGTTGCCCCCAAACCGGACGACCAGGCACGTCGAGGTAAAGGAGCTCAGGGGGTTTCCCTTTCCCTTAAACAGTTGTTCCAGAGTTTCCGGGAGGGTCTTTTTTTTCTCGAAACTTTAGAGGCGGGACCTTTTACTTTTTTGGTTCTTTGACCTTTGTATCCAAGATTGTTGTACGGGGTTCCCATCGGCATTACCGTTCCGCTTTCCATCGTGAACCTTTTTTCCCTCTTCTTTTTCACAAGGCCCCCACCACATGGGTCGAGCCTCCGTTTTGCTTAGTACTGAAATCCAGGTCGAGTTTCGTTTTTCGCAAAAATCCACCGGGAGGCCCCCTTGTTCCGTGGTAATTATGAGCTCGACCCCCCGGCCTGACAGGGCCTTCAGACCGTTAAAGGCGGAACCTTACCCCTTCCCCCCCGAGAAAAAACCACGTCATGATCGCAGGCCTTTTTTTTTTCTAGAGGTCGGTCAGCTTAGGGTTGAATAGGGGGTGAGGAACCCCTTGCAATTTTCTTTTTATGAGGAGCTTTTGCTAGTACACTCGTCCGCTTGGGCAAAAGCGAGGCGCGGTAGGGTCCAACCTATCCACTGCAGCGGTGTTTTTCCGGTTCTTTTTTTCCTGCACGAAAGGTCCCGATGGCTCCAAACCCCCCATTGTGAGCTATAGGGTCCTTTCTACTTTTCCCCCGAATCATTCTGCTTTTGGTCAACCCCCGGGCAGCCCCATCCTTTCCGATTGATTAAGAGGTCAAACGTGTTCTCCTCAGAGTTTTGAACCCACCTTCTGGATGCGAGGTTCTTTTAAATCGGCCCGACCGCATCTTTTGTGTTGGTGACCCCCGGGCCAGTTCCCATTTTTTTTTTATGTAGGGGTCATAGTGCCCCCTCCCTTTTTAACCCCCGTACCCTTAGAAGGTCTTGCCCCTACCAAATCAAACGTATGGTGCCGTCGTGTTTTGCGCTTCCCGGGGGGATCAGTTGGTTGGGTCTGGGGAGTAGTTTCAAAGTTCTTCATTACCGCCCCTTTCCCAGTTTTCCAACCCCTTCCCCCCTTCGGAACCGCCCTGTTTTTTCCCCTTTTTTTCGGCCCCTAGGACAACCCTATATGACAAGGGGTTGTGGCTTTTCTTTTTTTACTACCCCCAGGTGGCCCTTTTCTTTTGTTTCAGCATTAGAAATTACCTTCTTCATTTACTGCATGGGAAGGTTCAATTACACCCATTATCTTTAATTTTTCACCCCCCACCGAAACTTTTTCTCTGGTGGCTTTTTTTTAATTACTCGACGCTTGCCTAAACGTACAAAACCATCCATGTTTCCCCTTTGACGGTTTTGGTCCCGCCCTAGGAATCCCCCGAAACTCCGAATTAGGACCCCCCAGGAGTGACTTCCTTCGTCCGAGG
>Ga0179593_1615058_pt1 | contig 18301 bp, 19 predicted proteins | sample CZODoug2_1_08_16_FD_185931 | JGI IMG/M metagenome (GOLD analysis project Ga0179593, IMG submission 185931) | Vadose zone soil fungal communities from Angelo Coast Range Reserve, California, USA - CZODoug2_1_08_16fungal (PacBio error correction) | ecosystem: Environmental > Terrestrial > Soil >... | reverse complement strand
TTCCTACTTCTTTTCCAGTGTTCCTCCCTTCGCTTTCCTCTCTTTCTAGCCGCGAGAACGCTTCGTCGACCGGCTCTTTCTACTTATTGCGGGCGCTTCGCCGCTGCTGCAACCTGACGTCTTGGCTTACGATGTTAATTTGGCCTTGCATCCGTCCTTTTGTTGAGCCGACGCTTCAGCGCCTTTCTCGACAACGGCCATCCTTCTTTTTTTCTGTAGATCCTTCTTCCCCTGACTCCTCTTTCCTCTCTTTTGTCCCGGGTCCACGGCGCCTATCTGGAACATCCCCTGACCTGCGGCGCAGCAGCTTGGTCGAGCTTGTTTCATCATGATTTTTTTTTACCTCGCATCCCCCTTTTGGCTCGAGTCCCGGATTTGGTCCCCCCCCGGTTGAAACCCTCAGCCCCGTCGTATTCCGCCTCCGGCCTGTCCGATGTTTACATCGTTTACGCGATGGTCATTTTCAGGTGTCTCTCATCCTTTCGCCCATAATAGAAATTCGTTCGGGCTTTTCCTTGGCCGGGAATTCCTCCTCCGGTTCCTTTTTGCGGCTCGCGCGTTTAAACCCACTGGGACTAGCTTCATTTGTCTCTCGGCGTCCCCCCCAATCCATTTCTCGAATCTCAGGGCGTCGGTGCGCTTTCTTACCAGCCCGCCTCGTTTTCCACGCATATTTTCTTTTTTGCGAGTTTGTTGAGTTGAGCCTGTTTGCCAATCGATGGTAACCATGCATAAGTCTGGTTGCTGAGAGCCTTTTTTTCAAGAAGTTCCCCGGTCTCGCCGCTTTTCAAAGTTTCGTCTGCAACAGCTGGGAACTATTTTCTTAATTCGGTAACGCCCCCCCTCCTCTATTCTGCGGTTCGACTCGCTCGCGGAGCTTCCCAGGGAGGATGAAGAACTCTCTTCCGGCTTGGAACAGACCTCTGCTGTTGGTAACCCCCACCGGTTCATCGATAACGGGCCTCCTTCACAGGCGCACTGGTACACCCTGCCCGGACCCTCAGTGGGCTCCAACCCCAGTTTTCCTTTTCACTCCTCAGTTATTCCTCCCCTCTTCGGTCTCCGCTCCCCCCCTTGTCAGCACCTGTCGTCTATTTCGATAGGTTCCGTTCAACTGACCCGAGCCGTGCGAGCCTCTCCTCTCGTCCCAGGCAGGATGTAGCCGTGTTTCGCATTGACTTCGATCCCCCTGTCTTTCCCCGCTTTTTTCGTATTCTGGAAGACCTGTTTCTCTCCGCAAGGCCATTTTCTACAGCGTCCCCTTCCCCCCATGGGCCTTTTCAAGCCCCACGTCTCTGCGCGACGGCCCCCCAGGCCCTATCCATGATGTCTTTTTCGGTCGCGCAGATGCTTTTGATTATTCTTCATCTTTTTCCAGCCGTTGCATCGCGCCCGCCTCACGTTTAAGTTTTGGCCTCCCCCCCGAAGAAGGGCGGCCCGTCAGGATATACCGCGGACTACTTCACTCTTCTCGGGAAATCGGATGCGTCTAGCCCCAGTCTCGTGGTGACCGGCTTCTCATCCGACTTTTCTTGAGATGTTCAGGCTACGATTTTGACCCCCCGCCTTCTCGCCGCTTCTCAGTTGAGTCGCCAGCTGTTCCCCTCTCGCCCGCCTACTCTCGTATATTGGCTCCCCAGACCCACACTTACCCAGGGGTAGCCTACACCTCTTGCTGTATTCCCTTTGTGCCCCGGCGGCACGTTCTTGACCCCGTCGAACCCCTTCTCTGAACGGCTCCCCCTTTCCCGGAACAGCGTCCTTTAACAGGTGGATAGGCCTTTGTCGGCCAACTTCGTCCCCCAGTGAAGCCCCACCCCCCTTCTTCTGAAGGGAAACGTTTTCGAGAACTTGCAGACGACTACGCCACTCCTGATCTTGAATTTTCCCTCGCTCTTCACGCCCTTTAACCTCTCCCGTCGCCATTTTCTTGAATCCTTAGCCTCACCGCCGCCTACCAGGCCTAGCCCTTCATCGCGATAAGGTCTTCATCGTGTTTAATTCCTCCTTTTGCAGCACCGGTTCTCGGCCCCTTTTCTTCCCCGCGCGATGTCCTTAATAGGAGTGTATTCTCCGTTATGCGCTACCCGAAATCTGAAAGCTGTGACAAAGGCTTGTTCCCCCCAGAAACACGCGCAGTAAAGGTTCAAGTAGCATTCCCCCCTTCGCCTCAAGTTCTGTCTTACATGGCTCGATCTCCTTGGTCCGGTTTTCCACACCCTTCGATCGGCCGGACACCTTACCTTCTAACTATACCCGGATTTTTGGTCTTTCCCCCGGTTTTTCCGGCGTTGCGCAGCTGTCCTACCGGTTCGAGTCTTCTCTTTTCATTAAGTTCTTGGTTTAACTTCCTGAGGAATTCACCTGACCGCTTCAGGGGTTTCCCTGTATCAGGTGCTATAATCCTCCATCCTTTTTCCGTCAGCTGACCCACGGCTGACGGCATTTTGCATGTAATCGAGTTCCTCGTATTTTTTTTGTTGAAGCCAATTTTGGACCGATTGAGCGCTTCTTTTTCTTCTCCTTACGTCCTTTGCATCCTTATGCATGTCGACAGCCGTGATCGGCCTAAGGCCTCGGGCTGTCGGTAAGGATCCCAATTTATAGAAGCCCAGGCCTTTTCTCGACTGGACCGTTGCTGTTCGCCCGTTCTTGCCGGTGTTGATCCTGCCGGTTTTTTTAGTGTTCTGCTTGTTTAAGCCTCTACGTAGCCCCGCTCTTTCTTGGTGGTCCCTCTTTCGTTTGCAACGCCTTTTTCCCCGCCAGCATTCTTGCAACATCTTTTCCTTCGCCTCCCCTTGTTATACTCGCCATACTCTTTTTTTCATGAAGGTGGTTCCGAGAGCTACGGCGCACAAACGGATCTTCTCGTTTTGAGGTAGGTTGCGTTTGCAGATGGCGCCTCATCTTTGGTTAACCTTCGCAGTCCTCCCCTCCCTGCACTTCACCCTACCGCACTGTTCCTTCCTTCTCTCGCTCCATCCCGGAATAGTCGAACCATCACCTTCTGACTGCAACACCCCGTCCCCGTCCATCGTTACTTCACTTTTATCGCGTTGCCAAAGGTCTTCTTTCTCTTTATGCCGGTCGCGACGATTACTGATATTTCCCTCCTCTGTAGTTATCTCCCCCATGAATAGATTCCTGGAAAGTGAAACTTCTGCACCCTGTCCGGTGCTTTGCGAGAAGAGTCCGCTGCGGAGCCCTTTACTCGCGATAGCTCTGCCCTTCCTTGATTCCATAGCGCCGGCCCCCCGATGAGCTTTTAACCTCTCCCCCCGTTTATCTCGTCAATGTTCCCTGGAGTTTGGTCAATTGGATGAACAGCTCCCCCCGCCTCAGATTTACTGCTCTCCGGTTTCCGTGGGTAAACAGTCGTTCAGTTTTCCTGTTTCCACACGCTTCCTGCCCCCAATCCCGGCCGCCCATGGCGGTAAGAATAGTTAACCCTCGATCCCGACCCCCCTGGTGCGTCTCGAATCACCCGATGTAACTTTTCTGTGTCGCGCCGTTTTTTTGGCGCGACTGGCCGAATTCAATCCACCATGCCCCTTACTCTTCTTCGTACCGCCCTTTGGACACCCATGTACCTTGTCCATTCTTTCTTTGCCCTTTTTGTCGTGATGTCCATGCGTGCCTCTTTTTTCTCGGGTACGGTGCGCCTCCTTACGGGTCATGGTGGTTACCTTCCGAACCGGAATTTGTCCCTCTGACGTTAAAAGTTCGTGTTCTTTTTTGACTGGCGACCTCCTCTTCGGGACGGTGCGTTTCCCCCCCGCTGGTTAAACCTCTTCACAGCCTTCCCCCCCAGTTCAGAAAGGCGTGTTTGTCCCATGTGATTCCACTCACCGCCTGTGTTACCCTATACGGAACGTTTATGGCGCTTCCCCTTTTTTCATTCATCGGTTAGTCCTTTTTTCCCCCCCCCCCCAAGCCAACCTCACCTCCTCCTTAACGTTCCCTCAACGGGTTGATTTCTCTCTGTTGTGCCCGCGATTCTTCCACTGGAGCCCTCCCTTACTTTTTTACTTACGTCGTGACGCCTTTTCTTCTACGTTCCTTACTCTCCCCCATCCTGATTTCTTGCGTTCCCCCGTTCGAATCTCGATTCCGATGTCTCACGCGTCACCTCTTAACATCAGCGACTGTCCTGGCGCACGGCCCATCAGTATCCAGGCAAAATGACTTTTTTTCCACCCTCTGCTACTGCCCCCCCAAGCGCTTTAAGGACTTCTTGCCTGGCCGATGTGGTCGATTCGTTCCCCCCCCGGTTTATCTCGAGGTCCGCAAGTGTGTTTCACCTTTTCATTGCTGGGCGTTCTTCTCTTCAAGGAACCCCCCTGTGATGGACTGCTTTGCGTCGCCAATCTCAATACCCCCGACTGTGAGCGCCTCCCTCACTTTCTGCCGTTCAGATTGACCGGGACCCACCCTTTACCAGGGACTATTGTCGTTCGAATGACGTTTAAAAACCACGTCGGTGATCGTTTCCTTCACTCGTCGCCCTTCCTTGGGCGTTTTCGCAAGGGCAATTTTCCCTCTTTCCTGCCAACTCGACAGTTCCCCTCACCGCGATCCGATAAGTCTCTTTACGCCCGCAGCCAATCTTACCTTCCCTTCAACGCCGGCAAGACTTTCCGAAGTCCAGAAGCATTCCCTTCGACCTTGTCCCCTATGGGGAGCATTCCTTTCGGTTCCTATTGTGATCCTGCCGACCATCTTTTCTTTTTGTTTCAAGGCCTTAGCCCCTCCCACCAAGTCGCAGACCCTCACGGATTTCTTTCAAGCGAAAGTTCTTTCACCTTTTTTTTTTTTCGCCCAATGCCTTCCGTCGTCCCCTTTTTTGCCGATCCCGGTTTCAATGATCGAAACCGAGTTTTCTCCAAGTCTCTATCCTCCTTGTTGCCCGTTGCGGTGCCCGTCTTTGCGATGCCCCCGAATAGCCGGGGACTTCCTCTGAAAACTGACCGATCCGATTGTTTCCCCTGCGCGCCCTTCTCGGCACGCGTCTCCCCCATTTAAAGCTTTATAGTTGATTAGCGTTTCATCTCTTCCCTTCTTTTTTTCGTGATGGAGAAGCAGTACACCCCTTTTATCGTAGGGCGCTTTAGCGCCTTCCCCCCTTCTACGTTACTTCTAAGGATCCGGCCTTTTTAGATCTTTGGCTTCTTCATTCTTTAGGCGATGTCCTGTCTTGAACTTCTCCTTACCTGTTCCCTTTTTGGGTTTGCAATTGCTCTTTTTTTGCGCAACTCGTTGTACTCATGCCCCTTCCCTCTTCTAACGATGACGGTCGATCTCGTATCGGCATTCGGTTCCCGAGCTTGACTCATGGTGTGCCGTTTTCCTCTGTTCGGCTGACCCGGTTTGCACTTTGCACTTTCCCTCGAATTTCCCCTTACTGTTTGGGTTTTTCGTCCCCTGCGGCCGTTTTTTCGCCAACAGTTTCAACCCTTCCTGCCTTTTTGTCTGAGCTTGTTTTGTTACCTTTCATTCCGCCTTCATATCTCGGACTTCCACGCCGCCTGATCCTGGTTCTTTTCTGCCGATCCCGCATCTTTGCAGTGTTTCAAAGCCCTTGCCTCTCACAAGTTGAAGCCTACGTGTCTTTCCTGCAACCTGGCTGTTCCTTCCAATGTGGTATCCCTATACGGTCGGCGTCAGAGGCTTCTTCTGGTCCATTGTTCTCCTCTCGGCGAGAACATGGCGGGAAGTTACTCATCTTCTTTCCATCTACTCGATCTTCGCGCGGGTCACCCCCCCGGACTCGGAGACATCGCTTTTAGGCCGAACCTCCCTCCTTCTTCTTTAAGTCCCCCCGGGTATTCTCTTTCCTCTGCCGCTGCGTTAGGAACCTTCTTTTTTCGGTTCGGCTCGGCTGATGTGACCGGCTGGACAAGTTCGGTGAATTGAAGTCATTCTTTATCTCAAGATCTTCCCTAATTCCCTTTCTTGCCTTGTGCGTTCGGGCCGTGGCTTTTCGGGTGACCTGGTGGCCTTTATTCTGTTTCCTTTTGTTATAAACTTCCTGGAGGGTTTTTCACATTCCTTAAACCCCCCCCCCGTGATCGACCGCCCGGTCTCTTCAAGCGATCCCCCGGTTCTATAAGGACTTTTTTCTTTGAAGGGTTCGGACGCCCCCCGTCCCTTTTTTTTTTCCTCCTGTCAAATATACTTTTGCCCGAATATGGCAGGAAAACTCCTTCCCGCTGATACCGTCTCTACAGATCTATTGAGAGCACCTTGTCGATACTTTCCTCTTTTTCGTGCGAATCTTTTCCCGATGCGTCGTTTCCTTTGATGCGGCATGGCCACCTTTTTTTATTAAGGTGGGTGTTCTAAACCGAAGCCATGCTGATGGTGCCACAACCTTCTCAGGCGTCCCAGGCATCAAAAGTTTCCCATTCCTAGATAAAGAGCATTTCCTTTTACCTCCCTCGGCGATTTCTGGCCGATCCCCCGGTTGCAGGAGACTCTTTGTCGACGTGATAGCCGAGTCCTGGAGACCTAGCAACCAAGTTTTCATTCTCGCTTTTTCCCCTCCTATGGCCCCCTTCCGGCCCATAAACAAACTTTCTTTTTTACAAAATTCCCTATCACTGGAAGCCCACTTTTCTCGGGGGGGCTTGCTCCAGCCCCGTACCCCCTGAATTTTTCTTTAGATACGCCGCCGTTTCTTTCACCTTTACCTCTTTACTACCCTTTGACTTCGCCGCCGCCCGGTATCATAAGGCGGATGCTCCTGCCCTAGTTGCCGCGCCCCCCCTGAATTCTATTCTGCCCTCTCCCCCCTGAGATGAAACTATCACCTCAAGCTGGTCACCCCGCCTTCCCTCTAGGACCTGGGGAGGTCCCTTCATTGCTGATGATTTTCAACAGGATCCCCTACTTAGGACAGCCCTCCAAAGGCCCTTTTTCTTTTTTCTCGTTCCAACATAATGGATTTCAAAGCGGATCAATCTCTGCGCGCTTTCCTTTTTCCCGCGCAGACGCCGTTCTCAGATCTAGAACCATACCTCTTTTATTTGTCCCCTTCCCCCGGTATGAGTTGGATGGACCCCGCTCTCTTTTTTTTCGGCGGTATGAACTCTGGAACGAGGTTATTTCAATTTTATGTACCATAACTTTTTTGTTTTTCCCCTAAGAAGCGGTCTTTTCTTTTGAGCCTCCCAGTAGAGGTGATTGTTCTACGATCCTTCTTCCCCGGATTCGATCGATCTCGACTGTGGTTTCCTTTCCTTTCGAGGAGTTCCCCCCTCATTCTTTTCCATTACTACGTTTTTTTGTTTAGTTACAATACGAGCCGGATTTTTTCGCTTGGCCGTCTTCGGATCGAGCGCCTCTTGATGTCTTACAACTGGATCACCGGGTTTTGACGGTGCTTTTTGCGAGCGAGAACGCTGCGGGTCCCCCGGCCTTGGGGCCGGACTTTTCATTGCTCCTTACCTCGTTCCCGTGTTCCCGACCGCGCCTTCTAGATGCCATCCCCTTCCTGGAATTTGGCTTTCTCCCCCGTCACTCTATGTTATCTTCCATCGGTAAGGAGTCGTTGTCCTTTTCCCCCCTTTTTTGACCCCGCGCGACTGAAGGGGTTCTCTTGGAATCCAGTTTTGTTGGTTTATGTGCGCATAAACATTCCCTGGCCGCCGCAGAGATGTCCCTCGGTTTTTCCCCCAAAATTTTTTCAACTCGATGCCACGAAGTCCGTCCTTTCCTCGGTGAAGCTTTTTTGCCCCTTTTCGTTGACCCTATTCTTGGCGCATGTTCTCGATAAAGAAATCATTTGTTTTGGTCCCTTTGCACTTTCCTATGCCTGATCCCTTTTCCCCCGCTGCGGCGCTTGGACCACCGGCCGGAAAGATCGATGACCCATTTTTTTTTCCCTTCCAAGAATAAGCGCGTCCCCCCCATCCAGGCGAGTACGTGAGCGTTTGACCCCCACCCCGCTGTTTTTTTTCCAAAGCATAGTTTGGCTTTGCAACCGACTTTTTCCCCGGGCAGGGTGGCCTTTCTCAATGAGACTGCTCCCTTTGTTGATGCTCTCCCTTTGAAAAGCCTTCCTCTAGCAGTTCCCTCTGGCCTGCCGGGATCCCCCGCCCCTCAGCCTCTTGCATTCCCCTCCCTGAGCCTGTATGCTCTATCTGATGACGAGCTATCTATATGCAACAGGTCGGATTTTTTGGCGGGGTTCCAGAGAATTTTCTGTGGGGAACCACCCCTTTCCTTTCACGACCGGCCAGCTTCGGACCAGACTCCTCCAGCCCAAATCTTCACCCGAAGGAGCCGTTACACCCCAACAGGCCTTTGATGAAGGCCTCTCATTTTTTTTTCTGATTAAGCGGACCTCTGTTCTTTTCTGCCATATTCGGCCAGGGCCGGCACCTTTTTTTTGCGAGACCCCGCTCCGATCATTCCTTTCTGCCCCCCAGTTTTGATCGTTTCGGTTTTCGGACCGCCCTCGGTCGATCCCTTCTTTTGTGTTTCTGTGAAGAACTGTTTTCTTTAGCACTCCTTCCTTAGTTTGCCAACAGGCATCAAGTCCCCCCCATTGCCTTCCACGCCGCAGTGGACTACGCCCCGTCCCTTACTCTGATGTCGGTGCGGCGGATGCGCGATAGATGTTTTTCTGACTTCCCCTACGCATCCCATTTTCCCCTCGTCCTCCTCTTTCATTCAGGGCCTTCCTCCCATACTCCTAAGTCCCCCTCCTGCAGGAAGGCTTCGCATTAAAGCACCTATCCTTTTGCAGCGTTTTTCCGGCTGGAACTCTCTCCTCTCCTCTTGAGATCGTGTTCCGGCGTTCCTCGATCCTTTGAAGTCCGATGTCTCCCCCCCACGGCAGTGACTTTCCCCCCCTTTCTCCCGTTACTCTGAGAGGCCCGTTTCGCGCCCCAGCTTACGCCAATATGAATCCTCCGCTAGTGGTGACTTCACCCACCCCCTTGTCCACTTTCTTCCAGGTGGTTTATGTCCCCTTTAGGGTGCCTCTTCTTCCAATTCTTCCTTTTTTGAACCCGCCACTGATTGGGTGATTGAACGGCATCACCCATTTCGCCCCCGCTCTTCGCCCGGGTTTCCAGGCTGTTAGATTTAGGTTTGCTGCGGAAACTCTTACCCACCTTGCACGCTCTGCTCATTCTTTTTCCTTTGGCGAGAAACGTTTCCCCCCTTACGGAAATTTTAGCCCCCTTCTTTCTCGCTTATCCGGTGCTTTCCTTCCCAGCCCTGCTTCGGCCGGCCCATATTGGCAAATCTTTCAAAACCCCCTCTGTGCCTTCCCGACAGATTTTCTTCCTCGCGCTCTGAGTTCTCGCGTGCCTTTCTATTTCCTGAGTGCGGAACAGCCTCTGCGACTGGCGCACTCCGGAGTGGCAGGTAGGCTATTTATTCCATCCTCTTTTTTGACCTTCTTGACCTTTATCAGCCCGACACCGGATGTCGCCCACTTCTGTGAGCCTCCTTCTGAGGCACTTGTGGATAATTGTCCTTCTCAAACGTTTAGCCTCCTCCGGCGCTGCTCTCCCTGGCGACGTTAGTCCGCGGTCTCACCCCCCTTCCTTTTTTTCCTGAAGTTTCCACGCTTCATCCTCTTTCACTCTTGTTGTATGTCTTTTCCACTGATCCGTCTTAGCTCGCAAGATTTCGAATCGGATAAGTTGGCCCCATTCCTTTAGCGAGTGGTCTTTTACCTTTTCTGCTCAATATACGCTGACCGCGTCCTTTAAAGAAGCTCGGATTCCTCTTGCTTCTTTCATTCCCCCCTTTCGTTCCATCTTGCCCCGGGTCGTCTCGGCCATTAATTCCTGAGTTTCTCTTTACTCTTCCCACTTGTCGTTCCCCCATGTGACTACTTGATCGCTCCGTTACTTTCCGTTCGTCCCCCCCCTTCGATGAATTTCGGCCGTTCTTAGGCCATTTACCGTTGCTGCTGTAAGTCCCATCGTCCGGGATCTTGCCCCCCCTTTCATTGGCCCCGCTTGAAGCTGCGATTCTTGAACCTTTTTCCGCGCTTGTTTTGATAAGGGACTTCTGCTTTTTCTTTCTTGGAGCGTATTTAGTATCTCCGTTCTGGTCTTTCCGATTTGGGTAAAGCCCTACTTTCCCTTTTTTCGAAAAGCCAGTCCCCCATTCATTATGTTCACGATGGCCTAACCTTGGTTACCCCCATTTTCCTTTCGACTTCGACTCTCTTGACTGTTCTCTCCTTTTTTGCCGAGACGGAGCCCCCCCATTTTTATTTTTGTCACGTTGCTTCGCTTCTGCGCATGCTTCATCATCCCATTTGTCCCTTTCCTCTGACCTCTCCCGCACTTCGACCCTTCCCTCCAGAGCCTTTATTCCCTCGAGATTTTACGTGACTTCACGTCTTTCAACTCAACATCCCCCCTGCCATGGCCGTCAAGCTCGGGATCCGAGCATCGGTGGCTCAAGTTTAACTTTGACTGGATTATGTGATTTCCGGCCCTTTTTTCCCCAAACGACGTTGACTGATTTTCAAGCCGTGGCGGTCCCTCTCTTTTCCTTCCCTCGAAGAGTTTCCGTTAACTTCGAACCCTTACCTGCGTGCTTCAGTCGAACTCGTATTCCGTTCCCGGTTTTAGAGACGTATGAGTCTTTCCTTTTCATTTTGGGTACCCCCCCCCTTTTTTCCGCGAGAAGAGGCCTTCTCTCCGATTTCCCCCCCCTCCCCGCCCAGTTTAGGATCCTTCCAATTTCCCTTTTCCCGATTTTTTTACTTTATACCTCTCTAAACTCCCCTTTTACTCAGATTTTATATGTATTGCGTCCCGTCCTGTTAGTCCCGGAGTTGCCTGTTCTCCCTTTTTCACCGCTTTCGACCCACTCGCTGTCTGTTTTCAATAATATGTTTAACCCTGCAAACCGGCCCTTTCATTTTGCGCGATTGTCGCCTCTCCCCCTATAGACTCGGGAAGCGGCATGTGTTCGCGATGCCGGGCCCCCTTCCCCTGACAGGACTTCGGCGCCCTTTAGACCCCCCTCTACGACTTTTTGTCTCCTCACACACCCTCCACTTTGCTCCCTTCTCATCCCCTCCGTTTGCTAGACTTTCATCGCCTGTTGTGTATCTCTTTCGGTTATCTTTTTTTTTCTGTAGGGCGCCCGGGCCGTTTAATGGTTGATTGTATCGGCCCTTTAACCCTGCCCTAATCTGCCGCGAAGCTAGGTTCTCTAGGTTTCGTCGCGACAGCCTTCCCTTTTCGTCCCGGGCTACTTTATCTTTTTCCCCTATTTCTTACCCATCGCCTTCCCTTTTGATCGAAAGCGTTGCCCCAAAGGTCCATCCCTTTCACCCCCTGTTTTCCCATCAATCCTTTCCGGAGCTATTTAAATCTTCTCAGCGGTTAGATTTATCCACCATTTAACCCCTCCCAGAAGCATTGCTTCCCAAACTGCGAGGATACGATTATTTCGGCTATGTCTTTGAGGAAGGAGACGATCACCATGGCGAAATCCACTTTATTTCCATTCAATCTCCCCTAGTTTCAAGCGCTTTTTCTCCCCCCTCTCCTTTTGACGCCCCCGATAGCGGGTCCTCAGTTTTCGTTTCCCCTATCTCGAGGGGCCGATGCCCACTGAGGCGACCGTCCCTGCTGACACCAGTACTTTTTCCTTCGACGCTCAGCAGTCCCTTCCTCCCCTTTTTCCCTTTGGCGCCACTTTTTCTTTTCAGAACGACGCGCTTGAGAAGTTCCGTCCCTTTTTCGTGGCTATGGTGATTTTCCTCTCGGTCGTGAATATCGTAATTTTTTTCTCAAGTTTCGGGTGACTCGTTCCGCGTGCTGTCTGTACTACTCTTTTTTTTCAATTTTCCCAATGGGATGTGCTTCCGTCCAAGCTCCCGAAGCTTGACCTGCCCTCTCTTTTTGCAACGTTTTGATTCCTTTTCCGCTCTCCGGAAACACCCTCCCAAACACAGACTATCTTTTTTTCCTCCATGCAGAATGGCCAAACCAACGGGCGGACCCGCGTCCTCGCCTTTTGGGTGTCCCGTTGGCGCCAGGGCATGAAACGGCAACATAGGCCAGCCCCGACCGCTCTGATATTCCCTCTCCGCAACAGAACAACTATGAACCCCCCGAGTCCCCCTGATCAACAAGGCTTGCCCTTCCTTGCAGACGTCTCACGCCTAGGCCTTGTGTTCCCACCTTCCGATTGGGCGAAGGCTCCCCTTATTTTCCTTCCTCTTCCGTAAGCCTCATGTCCTCTTTTCCCTACCTTAATCTGCCAAGGAGGCCTACACGGCGGCCTCCTGATCTCGTCAAAGATTTTTCGATTTTTCCTATGGCTCTTGACAATTCCTTCCAGGAGCCGTGGAATTCCCTAAAAAGGAGTTTCTTTTCTATCCTGCTTCTCCTTAAGCTTCCTTTTTTGAACGCGGTCCGCGTATCCTTTCTCCTTCCAGACGGGACCCCCCTCTCCTCTTCCCAAGGTCCCGTATCCTCTTTTTTTTGCTCGCTGTGTCCGGGCTACGGGGAACGCTTAACCACCAGTGTAAAGCGGTGACTTGGATATCTTGGCAGATATGGCCTTTCGCGTGGTCCCCCCTCCAGAAGCAATAAGATTCTAGGTTTCCACGAGTCGTCAAATATCGTCCTAGGTAAATTAATGGATCAACATGCGAGATTCGGTGCTTGATCTTTCGGCACTTTTTTTTCTTGATCTTCTTCGTGTGACGCTGATTAGGGAATACCATAAGGCCTTGTACCTTTCGAGGTTCTCAATGCCAGCTGCGGTTCGTGAGCTCGCTTTGCCCCGATAGGGCCCCCGTGAGGACGCAGTCATCCGTCGATGATTATCTTCCGTCATTTTTTATCTGACTAGAGGTTCTGAAAGAAGCTTTTCACTCTTGGATGCGCCTTCTATAGGACTTGGTCGTTTGCTTCTAAGACGGTTACCTCCAATCTCTAAAATTTGGTGTGATTTCGGTGGCCGTCCCCCTCCCCGTGCTCCCTTCAAGCCCCACGCATTTCCTCCTGCTTCGTTCCCCGACCCCTTCGAGTCAGGGGTGTTATCATAACAGCGCCGTGCTTTTTGTTCCTATTTGTTCCCCGAATCATCTATAATGCAAGAACTCCGATGTCATGGATTATTGTGATGCCTGTTCTCAAGCACCCAAATCACCTGATGTCCTCCCCGACGGTCCTGTTACCTCTAAGGAAGAAGAACTCCCCCCCGGTTTTTCTTCAAAATGGGAAGTTGAACCTTTCGAGTATATCGTAGGTCGCTCCACTCTGGAGGTATGTGGATTATCTTCCTCTACCAGTTGATCCCAATGGACGGGGGAACGGCATTATCTCGTTTGTAATTCCCTTCCGCCATCTTCGATCTTATTAGTCCACTCTCACGGAGTTTCTCGATCCGATGTCTTCACAAGCGATGTTGACCCTTCCAGACGGTAGGATAATCTACTTCCCCCCCCTTCCGCGGGTCCTATTACATTTTTTTGGTTTAGGGAGCGGATTTGCTGCTGGAAAGAAGGTTTTTTTTTTCTGAGTAATGACTTTGTTCCCCTTCGAGATTCTCCGCCTCATCAAGACCTCATAGCTGGTCAGTGAGTCCCTCCGAGGATGTTAGGAGTGACCTGCTTCTGATAATTCCCTTTTTTTTCACATGGACTCCTTTCCCTCATGTCTTACCAGATTCCTCAAAAAAAGGTCTGACCCCCTCTTCGTTTCCCCATATTCCATCTTTGCCCGTAGAATTCACTGGGTCGCTCTTCCCTCCGGGGTGGCTGACTGAGCCTGTTTGAGGAAGCCCCGCCGCCGAGGCCTTCCGCCCTAGAATTGCCATTGGAACAGTTCCCTTTTCTTGGCAGGATACGATACCTCGTATGACCCGGTGTCCCCGATGAAAGAACCTAAGACCTTTACTCTCCACGTTCGCAACGACATCGGCATTTCGTATTCCGGCGCAGGCGGGGGCAGAGGTCGGAGGGTTGCCGTTCCGGATGAGCCTTTGAATGTGCTAGTTGATGACAGGTGTGCACACCGAAGACTATCCTTTCTTGCCAATCTTAGAGAGTATACTCACTGGGGCCTACTCTCGCTCGTCATCAGGTAGAACCTTTTTTTAGGGCCTTATAACCTTGCTTTTTGTTTCCGCCGTGCTTTTTTGACCTTTTTCCCGAGGTTTCTTAACGGAGCCTTGCCACCCTTCTTCCGTTCTCCAAGCTTTCCCCCCACCTCTTACCCCCCCCAGCAACAAATGTTTTTTCCCCAAGTCCACTATGTGGTGGACTCAACTAGGCTGGAGCGTTTTTTTTCCTTGATCATCAACCCGTTCTTCTCTGATATTGGATGAGTACTCTTTTGCCTCGAGGAGCCAAAACTCCATCTCCCTCCTTCTGTGTCCAATGCGCGTCTTACTATGTATCAGGCGGTCGTCCGTGACCGTGAACCGCCCTCCCAATTTTTTAGGCTATAAAAGGAGAACCCCTCAAAACTAAAGGTGGCCCAACTTTGTTCACCTCTTATACGCCGGTGCCTTCTTTCCCAGTAGTGGCGCTCCCTGCTTGTACGAACTCCTTTAAAGAAGCCAAGGACTGTATTAGCGTCCCACCCCCCCCAACCGTAGTCCAAGCTCGCCCTTTCCTCCCCGGCGAGGGTAGTGAATTTAGTGTTCCAGTCGCCCGACGCCTTTCCGATTTACGATCTCTCCCCGGCGTCGGGATTCCTTTCCTCACTGTTTAACGGTTGATCGGACTTTTTAGAGAAGTCTGCGCGTCTGTTCCCCGCACTCTGGAACGAATGAAGCTGCACGTGCCTTTTTCCCCTGTCCTTTTTCAACGTCCAGAAGATGGCTTGCATTCCCAGCTAGTTTCCCCAGTTGCCTTTGTACTCGTTCGAGAGCGTGCTTTTTTATCCGATCTTTACCGTCCAGGGAGCTCCTCACTTCGTTCTATTAACTTTTTATTTCCTCTCCTCGTGTCTAGAAATTAATCATCGGACTTTCTTTTCTTTTTTCCCCATAGACCGGCCGTCGCTCATCGATTTTTTTTACTTTCGTCGCCAACTTGCTCACATTGGCCGGGCGACGGTGCGGCGTTCTAGCCTGCTGCTGTCCACCTTTTTACTTTCCTGACCTTTACCAAGTTGTGATCCCTGAGAGCCGCCGCGCTTCCCCGGACACATCTAAGACTGTTCATTTCTCGTGACGCTTTATCCCCGAAGCGATGTTCTATATAGGGTCGGATTACACCCTGTGACCGCGCTTTTTTCTTGTAAGCTTGGAAGTCTTTTTTTCTGCATCTGGACGGTGTCTCTCTTTGATAGTAGGTCGTCCCTACCGTTTAAAATCGCAGAACCGCCGCCGGACGGTTCCTTCTTTCCCCCTTTTTCCTTCTGGGTGCAAGAGTGAGTTTCTCCTGAATGGTCGCAAAAATGAAATTTGTTTGTCGGCTGCGTCATGGCCTTGCCTCCCTGATCCGGCGGCGGCGGCGCCCCTTTTTTTTCCTTCCAACCGGTACGGACACCTTCCCTTGTCCCTCTTTCTCGGCCCCTCATCAGTCTCAAATCTTCGGCGGTACTGACGTGATGATCACTAATGCGTTTGCTTCCAGTCCGCATTTTTTTCACATCAGTTTGTTGATGGTCTGGATTTTCTGTTTATTTGGCAAATCGCGACGCTCGGGTTTGCTGCTTTCATTTCACCGACAGCTGTTTATTTTTTTTTTCAGTCAGCGGGACGGTTCTGCATTCTCCCCGGGTCAGGTCAACCGCCGCCGGCGAGCATGCGCTTGTTTAGAGCCGGCAGGCCCCTTATCTTCCAGCCTCGCGCAGTCTTTTTAACAGCCTCAGAATGGCTCGTTGTTTGCCCCCACCCCGTTTTTGACCCCCCGCTCACGGCCAGCTTTGTCCCATCCGGCGAACTGAGACCCAGTCCCCCCATACCTTTTTTCTAGAGAACCCCTTCCTATGATTATAGAGGACCGCCCTCCTCCCTGGAGAATGTTCCTTTCATGAAGGATCCTGCTCCCCCGGTTTTCTTCTGCCCCCCTATCCTAAGAATTTGCCGTTCGGCAGTAGCGGCGTTACCTCCCCGGATCAATACTGATCGGAACCGTGACGTTCTTTGTTTTTGGTTTGACCGCCCCCTCGTCTTTTGATGGGATTTATTTCCTAAATGTAAGGTTGCCCCGAAGGAAATTCTCGTCCCAGGAGGCCATCCGAGTACCGAATTTTACTTTTTTCCCCGCGGGAAGTCCTTTCCTTTAGATTGATTGTTCGCAGGCCTCGACCCTATCGTAGGAGGTTTTCTGACTTACTCCTTTCTTGTGCCAGCAATAAATCAGCTCGACGCCGACATCTGGGTCCAACGACCCCCCTTCCTTGAGCCTCCTTGAGCGGCCCGTCGTCTTCCCGACCACGCCTTGCCGCCGCTTTTTTTGCCTCGCGCCCACCCGAAGAGAGATGCGTATTTGAATACCTCTTTTTAACTTCACCGCCATTGCTTTTTTCCCCCCGAGCCAGATGTCTCGATCTTTGCGTCGAGGGGATCAACATGCGGACCCCCCCGGTGTGCCCGACACCGTATTTCTTCCTTGATCCTGCTTGACACGGTCTTGTAAGTTTTTCTCAGTGAGGTTTTGAGTTCTGTGGTGATGCTCTTCCACTCCAGGATCAGCGCTTCGTTTGACCCTGCGGAGTGGATAGGAACGTTTGCTGCGAACCCTCCAAGCCCGGCCCCTGTCGGCCCCCCTGTAATTTTTGAAAACGTGGCTCTTCCCCCCCGGCCCCAAGGAAGAAGAGAAGAAGTCCAACCATCCCTTGATGATAGAGGATCCGTCCTTTCCCCCAAATTTCCACCGCCAGGTGACCTTTTTAGTTTTCAGCCATATTTTCCACAAATCTCGTAGCCCACCCCCGATGTTACCCGCCCGGAAAACATGACTTCTCCTGATGAACGGACCCCGATCCGTTAGATCGGAAGTCCGCCCCGAACTTTCGGGATCGGCGCTCGCCCAGCGGATTAACAGGAAGGATCTGTCTCGCCGTTGATCCCTCATCGCCTTCAGGCCTCCTTCGAAGCTGACCGACAGATATTGCCCCGCCACTGATGACTTCAGCACCCCCTTACGAAAATCGTCCTTTTTAACCCAGTAAACTTTTGGGGATAAACGGGTCTAACCCGAATAGCCCCTTTTCCAGTTGAAAGGTGATCCCTCTCAAGGAGGCCCTGTCCCCAGAGCTTCTCTTCCGTTCTTCGACATGAACGTCGATCATAATTCAAGGAAAGATCTTAAATTCCACTTCACGAGAAAGAGTGACTGTTCTTCCCTCATTTTTAACAAGGAGCTCAGGAGATTTCTTAGAAAAGGTCCATAAGAGGAGAACTTTCCGTTTTTCACTCAGTTGAGAGGGGGTTTCTTTTTCCCCTCTTTGCAGCGCCCCAAGATCTCGAACTGGCGTAAGGGCCCAGGAATGCTTTCTTTTCTCAGCTTGTCCAAGCTGCAGACCCCTTTCGTATCATTGACCACGGCTCTCTGTTCCGGCCCGATTCCTCGGCTCGGGCGCAAGCACATTTTTGTAAGACTACACTTTGACTTCCCGGTTTATTCCCTCCTTCCTTCAGCCAATGTGACTCTTGACGGTCTCCCGTTCTTATTCCTGAGGTTCCCTATTTTTTCCCTTAAACGCCTCTTTTTTTCCTCTAGGCTGGACGCACGCCCTCCTGGTTGCGCTGTAGCGGTTTTTTTCCGGCTGTATCATGGCAGCGTATTTTTTTTGTTTTCTTCCGGCCATTCCTTCCCTTTAGTTCTTGGTCTGGCTATGTTTGTAGGAAAAGCCTTTCCACTTTTTCACAACCTGCCCGCTGCCTGCCCCCCCCTCCTGACCAAGAGTTTTTTTTTTGCCTGAGAAGACATTTTCCCCTTTATTCGACTTTCAAGGTCTTTTTTCAATTAAGGGGGGGTTTTCACTGCCCTTTCTTCCCTGCTCCCCCCCGTTTATGTTCGGTCAGTTTCAGCTCTTATTCTGCTTTGGCTGATCGCAGGTCCCTTTTTTTCCCGTCTATCATCGATATCGCCCCAGCAGTCTCCTCTTTAAAAATCTTGACCTCCAAAAGTTTTCAAAGTGCCCCACTCACACGCCAACGCCCGGCCGTCTAATTTGACTCAGCGGACGGCACCCCCCCGGGTTGTGCGCCCAACCTGTACTTTTTCACCTGATTTTCCTCAGGCGCCCTAACGTCGACTCGGGTCTTATTCTCCTTCTGGTAGGCGTTCCCACCCATTATGGTAAGGGAACGGTCTCCCTTTGAGCCGGTTGAGTCGTCGGTTCTG
>Ga0179593_1816132_pt1 | contig 18303 bp, 35 predicted proteins | sample CZODoug2_1_08_16_FD_185931 | JGI IMG/M metagenome (GOLD analysis project Ga0179593, IMG submission 185931) | Vadose zone soil fungal communities from Angelo Coast Range Reserve, California, USA - CZODoug2_1_08_16fungal (PacBio error correction) | ecosystem: Environmental > Terrestrial > Soil >... | reverse complement strand
CTCTTTCTTTTCTCCCGATTTTTCTCTTTTTTCCTTTCTTCTCCCATTCCACTACGGATGCGCACCACGCTCCTCTTTTTCTTTCCCTCCCCCTTTGTACGATCATCCGACGTGGAAGTGGCAGGATTATTCCTTCTTCTCTTTCTTTTCCTCTTCCCTCTTTTTTTTTTTCGTAGCTTGAAGAATAGCCATACGTTCAAATAGCTGTCGCTTTTTCCTTTTCCTGCTATTTTTCCTCCGCGCTCGGCGATGAAATAATCGAGCGTTTACCTTACCTTTACTCTCTTCCTCTCCTATGCCTTTCCTTCCTTTTGATCATTGGAATACTCATGATCTGAAATATGAAGTCTCCCCCCCTTTTTCCCCCCCCTTTTTTTTGTTTTTTTTTCTCCCCCATCTGTCTTCACTTTCCAGATGCACTCGGCGTATTGTTGAACTCTTTTTCCTTCATCCTTTCCCCCTCCCTCCCCCCCCCCTTTCGTTCAGCAAGGGATGAGAACATGGACTTACAGCATCGGCGGTTGCTGCCTCCCCCTTTTTTTCCTCCAGAGTTTTTTTTTTCTCCCCCCCCTCTTCGTTGCGCCTGGCAGTATGTGTCCCAGGTACCGGGAAAGAAGCGCGGACTTTCTCTCCCCTCCCCTTCTTACTTACCCTTCTTTTTTTTTTCCCCCCCCCTCCCCTTCAACTTCAACAAACTCAGCGAAAGGCTCCGGATGCTGCCCGCGTTCCCTTTTTTCCGCCTTTTTTCCCCCTCCCCCCTTCTTTTTTTCTTTCGCAAACCAAATCGCCATCACGAAATGCGCGCCTCTTTTTTCCCCTTTTTTTTTTCGACTTTTTTTCCCCTTACCCCTCCCATTCCCCTGTTGAAGGCAAAGTGTAAAAATTGATAGGACCCCGCCCTTTTCCCCCCCCCCCCCCTTCAGATCCCCCCCCCCTTCTCTTAATGGGAGAAAAACGATGCATTTTGAGAGCCCCCCCCCCCCCTCTTTTTCCACTTCTTTTTTCTTTTTCTCCCCCCTCTTTTTCCACGGCATAGGGTGGAAAAAGGTAGAGTGGCCTCTAGTCCCCCTTTAAAATTCTTTTCCCCCTTTCCATTGATTGTAAATAGTTGGTGTTTTTTTTCTTCTCTTTTCAAATCCCCTTTTCCCCCCCCTCCCCCCTTCGTTCGACATTGCACAACTCACGAAACAATCCGGGCTTTTTTTTTTTTTACCTTTTTCTTATCCCCCCGGTAAAAAATGGCATTGGAAATGGCGAACCCCCCCCCCCCCTCCCCCCAAACCCTTTCTTCTTCCCCCCCCCCCCCCCGAAGTAGCGTAAATACTCGCAGGTGACGAGGGGAAGCCCGCCCTTTTTCTTTTTTTTTTCTTTTGGTGGTTTTCCCCACCTTCCTTCTCCCATTACAGGGTTACGGATTTTTTAGGAAGTATGTCTCGAGACCCCCTTTTGGTTTCCTTTTCCCCCCCCCTTTTCTTTCGTTCAATGAGTATTCCGTGGATTACAAAGAAGTAGTGTTACAGGATATTACACCCCTTTCCCCCTTCTTTGCCAATTTTTTTTTTTGGTTCGCCATTAATTTCGGTAGCACTTAGAATTTTTTTTTTTTTTTTTTCTAGCTTTTTTCCCCCCCTCCCCCCTTTTCGCAGCACTCACAGTATGCATGTCCTCGCTTTTTTTCCCCCCTCCCTGCCCCCCCCACCAGACGGTAGAATAGATCCGCCCCCCCCCCCCCCCCCCTTCTTCCTCCCCCTTCCCCTCAAAAACAAAAGCAGCCAAGAAGGCTGCTCTTCTCAGTCCCTCCCCCCCCTTCTCTTCGCCAGACTATGAAGTCACGCCAGCAGTCTTTTCTTTTTTCCCTGAAGTTTTTTTCCCCCCTCCAGATCGACGAAGCCGAGGGAAGCATCCCCTTTTTTTTTTTTTTTTCTCTTTTTTCTCACCCCCCCACAGCCACATGGCAAGCGGTAAACACCCCCCCCCCCTTTTTTTTCCTCCGGCACGCCTTTTTTCTTTTTTCCCCCTTCCCTTTTTTTTGAAGCGGCCCAACCAACTCCTTTTTTTTCCCTTCATCCTCCCCTTTCAAGAAACCGGTCCGTCAGCGATCATCCCCCCCCCTTTTTTTTCCCTTTTTTTTTTCCCCCCCCCCTTCCCCCCCGGAAAAAAGTGTATAGGCACAGCGCGCGTTTTTTTTTATACCCTTCCCCCCCTTTCCCGAGCAATGCACCTGAGCCCAGTTTTCCCCCCTTTTTTTTCCCGATTTCTTTTCGAAGGTCGGCCATGCACAAGCTTCACCGCGCTTCCCCCTTTTTTTTATTTTTCCCCCCCTCGTCAAAGCAAAAAGCATCTCTCTCTTTTCTCCCTTTTTTTTTTTTTTTCTTTTTTTTTCCCGCTTTTTTCTTTCTTTTTTCGCCCGCGAAAAGGATTACCCTCGCCTTAGTTTTTTCTGCTTCGCAGGGCCGACCTTCGATTTTCTGCCCACATTTTTTTTTTTTTTTTTTTTCAGAGCCCCCCCTTTCTTATACCCCCCTTTTTTTCCCGAGAAGGGGAAAAACCTTTCTTTCTCTTCAGTTTCCCTTTTTTTTCTTGGTAGGTTCCCTTCCTATTTTTCCCTTTTTTTTTTACGGCCCCCCTTATTTGAAGAAGAAAAAGGAGCAAGGGACGATGAGCCACCTTTTTTTTTCCCTTTGACTCTTTTTTCTTTGATCACGCTGGACGGACAGGTTGTCTTCCGCCTTCTGTTTTTTTTTTTTTTTTTTTTTTTTTTTTTTGCAAATTCTCTTGATTTTTTCCCCCCTTCAAGGCGCTACCGAACGAGTTGACGTTTTTTTCTCCTTCTTCCTCCACTTCTTGGTGTCCCCTCCTTGACCTTTTTTTTTTTTTTTTTTTTTTTTCCCTCACCTCCGACTGAAATGGATTAACGAAGATTCGTACGATCTGGGCCTCCCTGATTTTTTTTTTTTTCCAATTCCTCCCACCTCTGAAGAGTGATCCTGTCGTCCTCCTTCCTCTCTAGTTTTTTTCTCTTTTGTGAGCTCTCAGCATTACTTGGCTGCCTTTTTTTTTCCCTTTTTCCTTTTTTTTTTTTGATGAATCGGCCGTTTTTTGGGGCGTATTTCCTTCCCTCTTAACATCGATACTGGGAGCTGACTGCCTCTTTTTTCCCTCCTATTTTCCCCCCCCCGAAACTAAGGCGAACCACCCCGCGGCACCCCTTTCCAAGTTTTTTTTTCCCCCTCCCCCCCCATCGAATGTGAATATCCTGTAACAATACTGGGAATCCACTTTTTTTTTTTTCCCTTTCCCCCTTTTTTTCTTTCTCGTGATGGATCAAACAACAGTCGCTTCTGTCGACGAACAGACCGAAAAAAAGCGTACCCCCCCCCCTTCCTTCTTGCACTTTTTTTTTCCCCCCCTCCCCCCCCCCCCTCAGGGCAGGATTCACCAATAGGATGAGTTCGCGACCTACTTCGGTGGGCGCCCCTTTTTTTGGCCTTTTTTCCTTCCCCTCCAGTTTTCCGTTTTCTGGAGTCACGGCCCCGGGCTTTCTTTTTTCGCCTTTTTTTTTCATGCGTGGGCGCTCCCCACAGTCCGACCCGGCCTTTTTTCGAAACACGCCCTTTTCCTTCTCTTTCCTCTTCTCTCCCCCCCTGACACACGGTGACTACACCCACCGACCCCCCCCGGCCCGCCAACACCCCCCTCCCGAAGCTTTTGCCGCCCAACGGCCCCTTCCCCCCCCCCCTAGGCCCTCTTTTTTTTTTTTCAAATTAGACTAGAAAAAGACAGGTTTCCACCCTCTTTTTCAACTTTTTTTTTTTTTTTTTCCCCCCCCCCCCCCCCCCGAAAGGGGGCTCTCCCCCAAAAATGGCCTCCCCCCCTTTTTGGAAACCCCTTCCTCCTTCGGAAGGGAGACGAACTCGAAATCCAGTTTCTTTTCCTTTTCTTTTTTTTTCCTTTTTTCCCTTCAACAGGATTACAGATGATTTATGAGCGCCCCTCCCCCTCTTTTTTTTTTGAAATTTTCCTCGCGCTTCCCCGTGATCTGATTTTCTTCTTGATTTTCCCCCTTCCCCCTTTAAGGATCGAAAATGAGGTATTTAAAGAGGATTATAGAGGCCGTCCTCCTTCCTTCCCCCGGACTTTTTTTTTCCCCCCCCCCTGCAGAGAGGGATTATCGTGGCTTAAGTCTGAAAGGCCGCGTTTTTCCCGATATGCCAGAGCAACAGAAAGAGGGTCATAAACCCCAGCCTTCTTTTTTTTTTCCTTTTTTGACTTTTTTCCTTGGAGGCAGCAAACCGCCGAGCGGTAGCACACATGCTCCTTTTTTTTTTTTTTCTTTTGCATCCTTCCCCCTTCCCCCCCCCCTCCCCTTCATTTCACTCACGAGTTCAAACAATACGCCGCGCCTTTTTTTCCCTTCCCCCTTTCTTCTCAACTCCCTCCTCCCCCATGGTAAGCCACTTCATCCTGGAGACTTCATATTCTAAGTTTTTTCCCTTTCCCTCCCCCCCGCCCCCCAAGCAACAGAAAATTGGTCAGCAATCTTTGTTTTTCTTTTTCCTGTACTTCTTTTTTTTTTCCATCCCCCCCAGACCCAGAAGAACAGAGACTTTACCATTGATTTCCCCTTTTTTTTCCAGAGCCCTTTTCCCCCCCCTTCCCCTTAATCCATATTCTTCAAGCTTACTAGAGACTCTTTGCCGCCCCTTCCTTCTTCCCATCCACCTTCAGTGAAAGTATAATCCTGCCACTTCCCCTTTTCCTTTCCCTTTTGGTTCCTTCTCCCTCCCCACAATCGCAGCCCCCCCCCCCCCCCCCCGATTAAGTAGGACGTGCGCGCCTTTTTTCTTTTTTTTCCCCTTTTTTTTTCGATCCTTTTCCCTCAAAAATAGGTGATGAAATTGCGAAGCCAGCGCAACATCCCTTTTTTAGTTGGTTTTTTCTTTTTCTCCCCCCCCTTTTTTTCCTTTTCTTCCCGATTTTGCTTGGATTTGGTTGGTGGGAAAATGGATGGCGACGCCTTTTTTTCCCTTTTTGAGTTCCCCTTTTTTTTTTTTCCCCCCCCCCCCCCCCCTGGTTATCAATATTGTGGTTGAAGCCCAATTTCTCCTTCCGTGTTTTCTCCCCCCTGTTTTCCACCCCCCTTTTCTTTCCATAGTATGGATGTTAATATTTCCTTTGCGTCTCTTTTTTTCTTTTTTTCTGAGATTGCCCTCCCTCTTTTTTTCCTCCCCCCCTCCTGGCCGAAAGAGCAAAGGACTCTTCTTTTTTTTTTTTCCCCCTCTGAATGCCATCGAGGCTTTACCTTAACTTAAGAGGCGCATGCCAGCCCCCCCCCCTTCTTTTTTTCCTGGGATTTTTTTTCCTTTTTTTTCTCCCCTCTCTGACATATTGAAGTCTACAAGGATGAAGTGGCCCTTTTTTTTTTTCTTGTATCCCTTCTCTTTTTTCCGTGCGTATTGTTTGAAATCGGAGTGAAATGAAGGTCGTTTTTTTTTTTTTTTTTTTTTTTCCTTTTTTTTTTTTCTTCCCTTTTCCCTTTTTTTCCTACAGGCTCGGCGGTTGCTGGACTCCAAGGACGGGGCAAACGTCCCCCCCTTCTTTTTTTTTCTCGTTTTTTTTCCTTTTTTCTTCCTTTTGTCATCTCCCCCCACCCCCGGCTACGACGAAAGACAGCGCGATCTGGAGACCCCCCCCCCTCCACCGGCCTTACAGACTTTTTCTCCCCCCCCTTTTCTTTTCCCCCCCGCTAGTTCCCTTTTTTTTCCCCCCCCCCCCCAAACTCAGCGAAGGTCCGGATGCTGCGGCGGGTCCCCCCTTTTAATCCTCTCCCCTTCTCTTTTTCCCTCCCTTTTTTCCCTGCAGCTGATATAGACAAAACCCCCCCCCCCCCTCCCCCCCCCCCCTTTCTCTTTTCAGCGCTCGCCGTATTTTCGAATGATATTTTCTCCTTTTTTTTTTTTTTCCTTTTTTTCCTTCCCTTCTTCATTAAATTTCATCGAATACTGTGAAGGCCACCTTTTTTCCCCCCCCTTCTAGCCTTCTTTTTCTTTTTCCTGGAGCGGTCTCCCCACGAATCTTCCTGATAGCCTACCTTTTTTTTCTTTTTTCCCTTGGAATTTTTCCTCTTTTTTAGCCCCTTTCTGGTGAGAGAACGCTTCCAGTTGATGTCTCCTTTTCTTCCTCTCCTTAGAGTTTTTTTTTTTCCCCCCCTTTCTTCCTTTCCTTCACCTAGTCTAAAATTAGAATAGCTTTTCCTCCTTTTTTCCTTCTTGCCCTTTTTTTTTTTTCCTCCACAAAAACTGATTAATAGCAGGCTTTTCTGTGATAGATTAACCCCCTTCTTTTTTCCCCTTTTTCCCCGACCCCCCCCTCTTTTTTTTTTTTTCCTCCCCTGTGCCGACTAAAGAAAACGGAAAACTGAGCTTGGACTCTTTTTTCCCAAAACCTTTTTCCCCCCCTCTCTACGATTTTCCCCAAACGAAGTAGGTCAATCATCGCTTTTTCTTTTTTCCCCCCCCTTTAGGGGGCTTTCTTTTCCTTTTTCCCTCCCTCTTTTTTTTCTTTCCTTACAGTTAAAGGGTACAGATTTTTCGAGTCTTTCTCCCCCCCTCCTTTCCCCCGCGTTTTTTCCCCTCTTTTTCTTCCTCGTCAATGGTTTAAAGTGGCAGTCCCAGGGTATTGTTACATTCTCTTTTTCCCCCCTTGAGCTTTCTTTTTTCCCCTTTTTTTTGCCGCGGGGTGGTTCGAATGATGTGTTCGTAATCCCCCTCCCCTTTTCCCAACTCTCTTTTTCCTCTCCAGCCACTAAAACAGGATAGCTTTTTTTTTTTTTTTCCCCCCCCTTTTTTTTTCCCCCCTGGTCTTTCCTCTTTTTTTTTCTTCACAACAGCCAGGCGGCTCAGCCGGCGGAAACCCCCCCCCCCCTGCCTCCCTTTTTTTTTTCCCCCATCGCGGCCCAACTCGAAGAGCTTCGCCCATTCCCTTTTCCCCCCCAGCTCTTTTTTTTTTTCTTTTTTTTTTTTTTTTTTTTCCCTTTCCCCCCCTCCAAGGCGCGACCGCCAGATCGACGAAGCTCTTTCTTCGGTCCCCCCTCCCCCCCCCTCCCCCCTCCCTGCGGGCACCAAAAGCAACTGAAGGCGGTCCCCCCCCTTTCATCCTCCCTTTTTTCTTTTCTTTCGCTCAACTCGTCGGTCAGGCTTTCCCCCTTTCAACGACGACCGTGGCAAAGAACAAGCTGCCTCCCCCTCCCTTTTCTTCAACTTTCCCCCCTTCCTCCCCTTTTTCTTTTTGACACCCGGTGGCTTCATACGCCGCCTTTTCCCATATCCCCCCCCCCTTTTTTTCTTTCAATACCACCAGATCAAAGGCATCCCCCCTTTCCTCCTGCTTCTTCCTTCTTTCTTCGGCAGACCCGATGCAAACCATGTGGCAGAATCGAATGTCCTTAATTCCCTTCCCTTCCCCTTTTGCGCGGGCGAAACATTAAAAAAATCGTCAACCTCCCCCCCTTCCCATATATTTTTTTTTCTCTACTCTAGCTGTTGCATTGGGAAGGAATGGTTGGAAGTGGCTCCCCTCCCCCCCCCTTCCCCCCCCTTCCTCCCCCCATCTTCCCCTTTCTTTTTCCCCCCCTCACTCGATGCTTGCACAACATGGTGGCAAAGGAGTCATTTTCTCTTCTTCTCAGAAGTCCCCTTCCCTTTTTCCCCCCCCCCTGTGCATTGAAGGGGAAGGGAGAGTGCCGCTTGGTTTTCTTCTCTTCCCCATTTTTTTTTCTCCCCCCCCCCCCCCTGGTTTCAGAGGAGAGTGGAAGAAACACGGGTATCCAAGCCTTTCCTCCCCCCCCCGTAAATTTTTCCTGTCAGCTTGTTAATTGGAAAAGGCGGTTCCCCTTCTTCGTTGCTGGCACTTAAGGCGACTACCTCCTATTTTTCCTTCAAATCCCCCTTCTTTCCTTTTTTTTGTTTTACCGCTTCAGTGGCATTTGGCTTGACCCCCCCCCCGGCTTTTCCTTCCACGGCCGCTGCTGCCTTCCCGCCGCTTTTTTCTTTTCTCCTTTTTTCTTTTCCTTTTTCTGTCGAGCTCCTCCTTAAGAATCTGAAAGCTGCTCCTGCTGCGTCCCCTTCCCCCCCTTCTTTTTCTAAGATTCTCTTTTTTTTTTTTTTTTCCTTCTTTTTTTCAGCCTTCTTGGAGGCTTTGGTTTCGCCTTCTCCTTTTTAGAGGTTTTTTTTTCTCTTTTTCCCCCCCCGCAACAAAGCCAGTTCCGCGAACCTCTTTCCCCCCTCTACTGTTCTTTTTTTTTTTCCCTTTTCTTGGAGCAAAAAGGCGGAAGCTTTCCCCCCCCTTTTACCTCGGCAAAGGTAAAAGGGCCCTTCTTCCCCCCCCCCCCTCCCTGATGTTTCCTCTCCTTCCCCCCGGGAAAAAAGGGAAGAAATCAGAGTTTTCCCCTTCCCCCTTTTTTTTTCCCCACACCCCCCCCTTTGAGATTCCCATTTTTCCTTTTTTTTTTTCCAACTTTTCCTTTTCTTTTTTTTTTCCCCGCTGGCCCGTCGTAGGAAAACACCAAGTCATCCCCCCCCTTTCTGTACCTTTCCGAGCGACCCCTTCTTTCCTCTTTTGGGTCAAGCAATTTGGTGTTCGGCCCACTTTTCTTTTTTTTCTGGAGTTTTTTTTCCCTCCTTTCCCTTATTTTTTTTGGGAGAACCCTTCCCCCCCCCGACGCTTGTGGCGGGATCTTTCGGGGCAATTTTCCCCTCCCCTCCTTTTCGCCGTCCCCCTTTTTTTCCCTTTTCCAGTTTTGTTTATGCTACGAATAAAGAAGTTGCCAGACCCCCCCCCCCCTCCAGGCTTCTCTTTTCCCCCCCCCTAGTCATAATTTAGACTAGTTAAGGACTAGTCTACCCTCTTCCCCCCCCTTTTTTCTCAAAGGTCCCCCCCCCCCTCTTGCTCATAAATGAGACCCTCCCCCCTCCCCTTTCCCTTGAGGGGGATATCAAAAAACTTCCCCCCCCCCCCCTAGCCCCCTTCTTTTTTCCCACAGGTAGGAGTGATATCCTTTTTTCTTTCTCTTCAGGATTCCCCCCCCCCTTCCCCCCTTTCCCCCCTTGGCCTATATCCCCCCTTCTCCCTTCAACAGTATTCGATGAATTTATGAGCGCACCCTCCCCCCCCCCTTTTCTTCCTTCCCCCCCTTTCTCCCTTTTCCCGTCGCTCTCGCATTCGTGTTCCCTTTTTCCCTCTTTTTTTTCCAGCTTTCCTTTCCCTTTTTTCCTCTTCCCGGAAAAAAAATCAACTGATTTCCCCTCCCCCCCCCTATCCTTTTTTTTCCTTTGAGTTTCCTTTTTCCACTGCCGAGCGGGATTCGCGTGGTTAAGTATGAAGGCCGTTTTTTTCTTTTCTTCCTTCTCTCGATTATGACAGCGCAAACGCCGAGGGTCACCACCCCCTTTTTCCCTTTTTCCTGTCTGATGGCCGTTTTGCCCGTCCTTGGAGGCAGCAAGCCTTTTTTCTTTTTTTTTCCCTTTTCCTCCCTTTCCGCGGCCCCGCTAAGAGGAAAACTAAAACGAAGGCCTCTCCTTTTTCCTTCATTTTTCCTTTTTTTCTCTTGAAAGAAGAAGATTGGTCATCAAGATTAAACACCTTCTCCTGTCCTTCCCCCCCCCCCCCCCCCCCTCATGCATGAGTAGGCCAATGATCAAGCGGCCCTCCTGGCCAGAAAAATGGGAATCCTTTTCTCTTTTTTTCCTTGATCCTTTCCCTTCCCCCCCTTTCCCTTTTTCTTTTCATCGCCTCCCCTTTTTTCGACCCTTCCCTTCTTTTTCTTCCTCGCGTTCGACGAGAGCTAGGTGAAACGGTAGCCATATTCCCTTCCCCCCCCCCTTTTTCTTTTCTTCCCCCGAAATTTTTCTCCCCCCCTCCCCCCCCCCCCCGAGGTCCACGAAGTGGCACAGTATAATCCTTGCCACTTCTTTTTCTTTTTTTGAATCGTCTTTTTTTTTTTCTTTCTCCGCACACATCGCACACAAGCGATTAAGAGAGAAGATGCGCGCTTTCCTTTTTTTTTTTCTTCGTCGCCTCCCCCCCCCTTCCTCCCCTTTTGATGAAACTTGCGCCGCAAGCGCCAACATTCCCCTTCTTTTTTTGTTTTTTTTTCTTTTTTTTCTCTTCTTTTCCCCTTTTTTTTTTCCCCCTTTCATCCCGATTTTGCTTGGGCTTGGTTGGTTCTTTGTGCATGGTCCCCCCTCTTTTTTTTCCCCTCTACGTCCTATTAATCGCTGACAGATGGTGTGTCCCCCCTTTTGTGAAAATTTCCTCCCCTTCTCTTTTTTCAGTGGCAGGATTATTACTGTCCCCCTTTTTTTTTTCATATTTTCCCCCCTTTCCTCTTTTCTTTTCTAGGAGCTTGAAGAATATGGAGACAGTTCAAATAGCCTCCCTTTTTCCCCTTTTCCGATCCCCCCCCCTTTTTTTTTTTTCTGGGGCGCGCTGCTGAGGATGAATGACATCGAGGTTTACATTACCTACTCTTTTCTTTTTCCCCCCTCCCCCAACTCTTTTCTTCTCTTTTTTTTCTTTTCCGGCCCGACTTGATCATTGGCTACTTTTTTTTTTTTTTTTTCAATTCCCCCTTCCCCTTTGTTGCGCTGATAGATTGTCTTATCTTTTTTTTTTTCTTTCCCGTACCTCTTTTTCCCTTTTTTTTTTCGCATTTCTAGTCTTAGTTTTCTCATTAACGGGACGCGCTGAGTTTCCTTCCTTTTTTTTTTCCCCCCCTTTTGCTACCTTTTTCCTTTTTTTTTTTCTTTTTTCCCCCCCCCCCAACGGCCATTCACAGCAGAGGCGTGATCGTGCTGGTCCTCCCCCTCTTTCCTTTCCTCCTCCTTTTTATCTCGGTACGGAAAGAAGCGCGATCTGCCGAGACTTATCCTTCCCCCTCCCCCCCTTTTTCCCTTTTGCCAACACGAAGTAAACTTCAACAAATTTTCTTCCTTGGTTTCTTCTCCTTTGGCCTCTAGAAGCCCGGGAAAGACCGCCTTTTTTCCTTCCTCTCTTTCTCCCTCCCCACGAAATGCGAGGAGACACGGGAATTTTCTCTTCATCTTCTTCTTTCGGCGCTCATAAATTCATCGAATACTTTTCCCTTTCCAAAACTTTCCTCCCCTTTCTTTCGCAGCGTCTCAAGATATTCCTTGCTCTTGGTCTGCGGAATGGGAAACGATCCCTTTTGATCTCCCTCTTTTTTTCTCTACGCTTCCAGTTGATGGCTCCTTTTCCCTCACACTTCCTTTTTTCCTCTGGTGGGAAACACTGTAGGTGGTATTAGTCTAATTTTTTCCCTCCCCCTTCTACCTTTTTTCTTTTTTCCTTTGCCTGATTGGCCCTCGTTGAGTTGTTTCGGAAGTTTTCCTTTTTTCCTTCCCCCCTTTTATTCATCATGCAGAAGGGTGAGGAGGCTCATGAGATTTTTTCCCTTTCTTTTTTCACCTTGCCCACTCCCGAACCACAACGTTTTTTTTTTTTTTTTTTTTTCTCTTTTTCTTTTCCCCCCCCCCCCCGACTCCAGAAAAACGGAAACCTTTTTTTCCCCCTCCCCCCCCCCCCAAAATTGCCTTGACCCAAAATAGTCCTCCTTCCCCCCCCCACGCTTTCCTTTTTCTTTTTTTTTCCTCCGCCCTTAGGGGGATTTTGGATGAACTTGGTGTTCCTTTTCCTCTTTTTTTTCTTTCTCCCCCCCCGTTAACGAGAGACGCCTTTTTTTCTTTCGTTTTTTTCTCTCCCCACCGAAAAGTACAGAAACCTATGATGCGTCAATTTTCCTTTCGGTTTTCCCTTCCCCCCCGTAGTTGTAGAACGCGGAGCACTTTACCTTTTTTTTTTTTTTTTTCCCTTTTTGTTCCTCCCACTTAGAATTTTTTTGCATCCAAAGAGAGCCTTCCCCCCCTTTTTTTCCCTCCCCCCCCCCTCTCCCTTTTTTCCTCGTTCCGGAAAATGATTTGATGAACGCCCAAACCCCTTCCCCTCCCCCCCATGACTCCCCCTTTGCAACCCAAAGCACAGAAAAGAAGGCACCTTCTTTTTTTCCCCTCACTTTTTTTCTCTTCCCCCCTTTCTTTTTTTTTCTTTTCGCCAGACTCTCGACAGTCGCAGCCCCTTTTCCTCCTCCTATGTTTTCCTTTCTTTTCCCCCCCCCAGATCGACGAAGCCGACGGAATCCCCTTCCCTCTTTTCCCCCACCCTCTTTTTTTTTCCCCCCCCCCCAAGCCACTGAAGCGGTAAACAACCCCCCCCCCTTCCCCCCCCCCCGAGATTCCTTCTTTTTTTTTCCTTCTTCGGTCAGCGCATTGAAGGGCCATCCCCCCCCCGTCTCCTTCCTTTTCCAAGCTGACGCCCTAGAAGGGCGGGAATCTTCCCCCACTTTTCCCCTTTTTCTCTTCCAGGGCGTCAAGTGTGAAAACACGGTGGCGTCCTTTTTTTTTTTTTCCCCCGGTTTTCCTTTTCTCTTTCCGACATCAAAGACAAAGCCTCAACCCCCTCCCTTTCCCCAACCCCCCTTCTTTTTTTTTTTTTTTTTTTCCCGAGAACGTTCTTTCTCTGCTCGGCAGAAACGATGACAACCCCATTTTCTTTCCCCCCCTCCCTTTTCCCCACCCCTTCCCCCCCTCCCTTGGACTTCCTTGACGCGCGGGAGCCACGTTGCCACCCTTTTTTTTTTCTGCAAACCTCTCCCCCCTTTTTTTTTTGAGAGAGATAGCTGTTGCTTTGGACGATGTTTTCTTTTTCCCTTTTAAGTCATTTCGAAAGTAGCAGGTGGAGGCTTGGGAAGGGCCTCCCTTAACTTTTTTTTTTTTTTTCCCCTTTCCCCCCCCGGGAAACTTTGCGCTTCCAGTGCCTATTGGCCGTGTTTCCTTTTCCTTTTTTTTTTCAAGCTTTTTCCCCCACCTTTCCCCCGCCGCGAGGGAATATAAACCTTTTTTTCCCCTTTTCCCCCGATTTGCCTCCCTTTGGTGGAAAAAAGGAAGAAAGTGGTCCCCTTTTTCTTTTTCCTTTTCTCCCATTCTTCCTTCCGCCTTATGGGAGTAAGAATTGTTACCTTTTCCCCCCCCCTTTTTTTCATTTCCCCCTTCCCTACTGCACGAAGAGCGCTTTTTTCTTTCCCAAACTTTTCCCCCCTCTTTTTGTGTTTACCGACTTCAGTGGCTTTGGTGCCCGCTTCCCCTTTTCCTTTCTTATCTTTCTTCCCTTTTTTCTTTTTTTTTCTGCCTTCCCGCGAACGGCTTCGTCGCCTTTTTCCGGTCGCGCTTGGCGAGTCCTCCTTTTTCCCCTTCCGACTGAAAGAGTGTACTGGAGAAGATATTACACGAGTTGGGCCCCTCCCCCTTCTTCTTCTTGGATTTTATCCTTTTTCTTCCTTTTTTGGGTTTAGAAGGATGAGTACGCCCCCCCACCAGTGGTCCTTTTCTTTTTCCCTTTTTTTTTTTTTCTTGGGTGTTTTCCCCCCCTTTTCCCCCCCCCCATCTGATACTGTGAGTGATGAAATAGTTTTTTCATTTCCTTCTTTTTTTTTTTCCCCCCAATTCCCCTCCCTTTTGTTTCCCCCCCCCCACCCCGCGGACAAAAAGGTCCTTTCCCCCTCCCACTCCTTTCCTTTTCACAATACATGGATCCCACTTTCCCCCCCCCCCCCTTTTTCCCCTTAGGCTCCCCTTCCCCAGCGCGCGGATTCTGGGAAATCTGTAAACTGTCTCTTCACGATGGAAAGTCGTCTTCCCCCCCCCTTCAGACCCCATTTCCTCCCCCCCTTTCAAAGCAGAGGATTTTTTTCCCCTTTTTTCCCCCCTTCCCCGGTGGTTTCCCCCTAGGATTTTTTCTTTCCGATTTGAGGTCAAGAAATTTGGTGTTAGGCCCCTTCCCCTTTTCCCCCCCCCCCAAGTTTTCTCCCCTTCCCCTCCTCGAGAGAGAAGAGGAACTACTCTTTTTCTTTTTGCTCGGATTTTCCCCTGTGTACCTCCCCTTCCCCCCCCCCCCCCCCTAAAAGCTGACTATGAATACAGTTTTGTTATATAGAATCCCGCCCCCCCCTTCTCCCCCCAGAGGGGACCCTTTTCATGCTTTTTTCCCTAGGTCTAATTTAGACTAGTTTTTTAAGAATAGTCTCTTTTCTTTTCCTTTTTCCTCTTTTTTCCAAAAGCCCTTTCTTCCCCCCCCCTATGGCCTCATAACCTGAGAAATCAAATGAGAAGAGTCTTTTTCCCCCCTTTTTCCCCCCCCCCATCGCATCGGTTTAAAAATTTAACTCAGGACGTCCCTCCCCCCCTTTCTAGCTTCCCCCCCCTTTTTTTTTTTTTTTCCTTTTTTTTCAAATCCAGTTTGTGAAGGGAGGGGGTCTTCCTTTTTCCCCCCTCCCCCCCCGTATTCTCCTTCCCTTTTTCCACAAACGAGCAGGATGCGGATTAATATCTTTTTTTTTCCCCTCCCCCTTTTTTTCTCGACAGGACCTTCTTTTTTTTTTTCCCCCCCCCTCTTTTTTGGTTTTTGAATAGGAAAGCTGCAGGTCCTTCCTTATGAGCCTTTTTTTTTTTTTTTTTTCCTCAAATGATTTAAAGATTCTTTCATAAGCACCTTTTTTCCCCCTTTTTTCTTTCCCACTGCCGAGCGGGATTATAGTGGTTGCGGTTAAGTATGACTTCCCCCCCCCCCTTTTTTTCTTTAAACTCTTCTTCCTTGCCAGCCCGAAAAGAAGAAGGAGTTCAATACCCCCCTCTCGGGCTTTCCCCCCCCCTTCCCTCCTCTGATGATGGAAGTTTGAACGTCACTTTTTTTTCCTTCCCCCCCTCCCCCCTCGCTGTAGCCACATGGCCGCAATACCAATGGCTGAACGCCCCTTCTCCTTTTTCCCCTTTTTTTCTTTTCCCTCAATGCGAACGAAAATCCCCTTCCCCCTTCAAGTCTTTCATCTGGAAAGAAGAAGATCAGAGTCATCAATCTTTCCTCCCCCCTTCCCCCCCCAGACCCCCCCCCTTCCCAGGGACACTTCTATTTCCCCCCCTCTTCCTTCCTCCACTTTCCTTTTCCCTCCAAGCCCCAGAAAATGGTAAGAATCTTGTTGGCCTTCCCTCCCCTCGGTAAGTTAAACATCGATGGATAGTATAGAAAGCATCCCTCCTCCCCTCCAGAAGTCCCCCTTCTCCCCTTTCTTCCTTTTTTCTATCGGCCAGAGCGTTAAGAGAGAGGAAAGATTTTGTCCCCCTTTTTTCCCCCCCCCCCTCCCTCCTTTTCTTATCTCCCCCCCCCCTTGAAAGATGAACATCATTACGAGGTAAACGCAAGTGCCATTCTTTTTCTCTTTCTTTTCGGATTCCGTCCCCTTTTTTTCCTCCACACAATCGCAGCGATTAAGAGGAATTTTCTCCCTCTTTTTCCTCCCTGCAACCAACCAAAGCCACAATGCCCCCCCAAAAATTCGGGCTTTTCCCTCTTTTTCGAAGCGCCCTCTTCTTCCTTTTTGTTTTTTGTTGTTTTCTCTCTCCCCCCTCTTTTTCTTTTGTCTTTGGTTGGTGCATGGAGGGCGACGACTGTCTATAGAACATTCCACTCCCCTTCTCCTCCCCCTCCCTCTGATTTTTTTTTTTCCCCCCCCTTCCCTTCCTCTTCCTCCCTCCCGTGGAAAGTGGCAGCCGATTCTAAGGGCACTTCCTTTTCCCCCCCCTTCTTTTTTCTGTTTTTTTTCCCCCCCTTTGGTTCCTCTGATGTCGGCAAAAGATTCCTAGGAGCTTGAAGCCTTTCTCCCCTTTTCCCTTTTCTCTGATCCCTTCCCCCCCCTTTTTAAAGCCTCTGTTATTAATGGGTTGGGGAGAGCCCCCCCCCACCCCCCCCCCCTTTGATGACGCCATAGAGGTGGTAAATTCCCTTCTTCTTCCAGGAACCCCCCCCTCTTTTTTTTTTCTTTTTTCCGTTCGTGAAGGCACGCCACAAAAAAACAAACACATTTTTCCTTTTTTTTTTTTCCTTCTTTTCCCCCTACTTTCCTTTAGTCTCAAGGTGAAGCCTGCCGATTAAAATGTGTTCTTTTCTCCTTCTTTTCTTGATGCTTCTTTTCTTTTCTTATTTTTACAATGAAGGTTCAGTTTAGAATTTATAGTCTTAGTTTCCTCCTTTTTTCTTTCCCCTTTTTTTTTCCCCTCCAGGGACCCTCCCTTTCTTTTTCAAACGGCCATAAGCAGAAGGAGATGATAGACCATGATGGTTTTTCCCCCCCCCCCCCTTTTTGGTTTTTTTTTTTTTCTTTTTTTTCGACTGGAATATGGTAAGGACTCCTTAAGTCCTTTTCCCCCCCCCTCCACCGGAAATGAAGACTTCCCCCCCCCCCTCGGAATCCCCTTCCCCCCTTTTCCCTTTCCCAGTAAACTTCAAAACAAAGAAGCGCCTTTTTCCGGATTCCCCCTTCCCTTTTTTTCTTTTTTCCTTTCCGAAGCCCCGGACAAAGCCGCATGGGAGATCCTTTCCCTGCATCTTTTTTTCCTCCCCCAACCCCCCCCTTCATCACGAAATGACAGAGGCTTCCTTGGACCTCCCCCCCTTCCTTTTCTTTCCTACTGATAAGTAGCAAATATTTGGAGGGGGCGCTTCCTTTTTCCCTTCAGCGCCTCTTTTTTTTTTTTCCCCCCCCCCCCTTTGCATCGACCCCGCCATGTGAACAAAATGGATTTCCTCTCCCCCCTTTTTTTTTTCCCTTACTTCCCCCCCCCTTCTTCTTCCGTAGAGGACGGAATGGGGACCCTCTCCTTGTCTATCCCCCCCACCCCCCCTTTTCTTTCCCAGTTGATGGAGAATCTTTTTTAGGATCCCCTTTTTTTTAAACATGTCACAGGTGGTATAGTCTCTCCTCCAGTCCTTTACCCCCCCCCTCCTATTTTTTCATAATGGAAGTGGACCCCTTCTCCAATCCCCTAAGGACGGGAGTGATGGGAGACTCCCCCCCCCGATTGACCTCTTTCTTCTCAACCGACCTGGGGAAGAAAGTGGACCCCTTCCCCTCCCCCAAGTTCCTTTTTCTCGCGTCTTTTCCCCCCCCCTTTCCCCGGACTCCCCTCACTTCTTGTGCACCCCCGGAGGCTCCCCCCCCGTCGTTTCCTCTCCACCTATACGATTTCACACAACGAAGTCTTTTTCCCCCCCTTTTTTTCCCCCCCCCCGGTTCCTCTTTTCCTCCCCTCCTTCCTTTTTTTTTTTTTTTTTTTTTTTCCTAAGAAGCCGGCAAGCGTGACCTTATACAGTTACCCCCCCGGGTTAAGAGGGGGGAGGTCGTCTCTCCTTCTCGACCTTTTTTTTTTTTCCCCCCTTCTTCTTGACTTCCCTTCCCCCCCAATGGTTTCAAGGGGATGAAAAGTTCTTTTTTACATTATCTTTCCTGACGTAGAAAAGGGGGAAGACAGCGGAAACTTACCTTTTTCTTGCCGCCTTTTCGCATTATTTCGGTAGCACCTCTCGCCTTCTTTTCTTCCCTCTTAATGAAAAAACTTCCTCCCTAAACCCCATTTTTTCTTTCTTTTTTTCTTTTTCTTTCCTCCCCAAAAACGCCGATCAAAAAACTGACCAAGGCGGGTCTTCCATCCTTTCCTCCCCCCCCCCCTTTCTCCAAGGCTTTTTCTCTCTCCTTCCCTCTCCCTATCTTTTTTCTCCGACTATGCAGTAGAAGAAGGATCATCCTCCTCTTCCTTCCTTAGGATCTTTTTTCCCTCCCCCCTTCCTTCCCTCCATCTCCTTCCGGAACGTCGCGGAAAACTACCTCTTCCCCCCCCCCCCCCCCTCCCAATGCCTTTTCCCCTTTTCCCCCCCCCCCCCCCCTTTTTCCCCCCCCCCCCCCCCCGCTTCACATAGTAGTAAGCGCCTTTTTTTACCTTCCCCCCCCCCCCCCTCCCCCTACTTCCTTTTCTTCCTTCCCAGCTGAACAGAAAAGAAGGGCCCCCCCCCTTCACTCAACAAACCTTCTTTTCTTTCTTTTTTCTCATTTGACAAAAGGAAACTGAAGAAATTAATTTTTTTCTCTCTTCACCCTTTCTCCTCTTCCCCCCCCTCGCTCTTATATTTTTTCCCCTTTCACCCTCTTCTTTCAAAGGCATCAACTTAAAAGGAACACTTCCCCTTTTTTCCTTTTTTTCCCAGGTTCAGCCATCCCCCCTTTTCCCCCCCCCCCCCTCCTCCCCCATAGTTGGCAGAATAGAATTAGGTTCACGGCCCTGCCACGCCTCCCCTTTTTTTTTTTTCCCGGGCCGCCACTGAAAAAAAGTTCGTCAAAGCCCCAGG
>Ga0179593_1376571_pt1 | contig 18303 bp, 15 predicted proteins | sample CZODoug2_1_08_16_FD_185931 | JGI IMG/M metagenome (GOLD analysis project Ga0179593, IMG submission 185931) | Vadose zone soil fungal communities from Angelo Coast Range Reserve, California, USA - CZODoug2_1_08_16fungal (PacBio error correction) | ecosystem: Environmental > Terrestrial > Soil >... | reverse complement strand
CACTTTGAGACATGTCGAAACACAGTCCTAGTTTGAAAACCCATTCGTCCTGATCCCATTTTTCGTTATTCTCTAGTGCGTTGCCTCCCAAGTTACACCTGCTTCTGTAAACCTTTTTTCATATTGTCTTTTCTTTTACCTGATCGCGATAAATTTTCTTTCTGCGTCCAAGATATGGTTCCTTTTTTGGTGACAGGTTTATTACGCAGCAATGGCAAATGCTCCTCCCCACACCCAATGGGATTCGAGAATGGGAATTTTTTTCCTCTGCAGCGGTCCCTGACTCTGACGTACACCCATTTACGCTGATCGCTTCATTGCCAGTAGCATTTTCCCTCTTTCCCGGCGCCGTACTTCTTTCCTTGATGACGATTTCGACATGCTGTTTCTTCTTTTAAAGAAAGTTTTGTGTCTCTTTCCCCCGAGGATGGGCCTTCCGGATTTGGCATTCCTTCTTTTCCTATACTCAGTGTGTTGTTTGTTAGCCTTTCCTCACAGCCCTTCCTCCTTTTTTTTTTTTTTTTCTACACTCCCCCCTATTCCCGGCGACAGCATTCGCCCCGGTCTTCCCAAGGTGGTTGCCGAACCGTCAGCGCCCCTTCCCAGTTTTAGTTCCGTCCTCAGTCCGCTCTTCAGGTGTCTCAATTTTCTTCCCCCTTTACAAATCGGAAACAAGTGCCGCTCGTTCTCTTCATCCGATTTAGTGTGTTTCTTCACTCTGTGCCCCCTAATTTCCATCGTTTGACATAGAAATCGCCACCTCGGCACAGGTGACCTCCCCTCTCTTCTTTGAATCCTATGGAGGCCAATCCGCGATGCGAATTCCTCAAACTCACCCTATTGCTAGGTTCAACTTCTTGTACGTTTCTACAATTTTATCGTTTTTGTTCAACGACCCCCCTTTTTTTTGACATCGCGCGCTTTTTTTTCTCTCTTTCGAAGTCCTCTGTTCTCGTCTTTCCCCGCTTTCTTAGGACTTTTTCAGACGGAGTTTCTTCCTTTTAGGTGAACCATGGTACCTTTTCCCCTCAAATAAGTTGAATCTTCCCCCCACTCTGGCCACTCCTCTTGTTCCGCCGTCTCCCCCTCTTTTTTTTTTCCTTCTCTTCACCGCGAATTATTTCGAAACGGACATGGTCATTCCTTCGGAAGTCTTCAGAAAAAAGTTAATCGCCGTTTTTCCCTTTTGGTCCGGCGTCTTTCCAACTCAGGTGAACCCCCGTGCCTTCACCGGCCCAATGTACTTTTTTCACCCCTTCCCCCGCGGCCAAACTTGAATATGTTGGGCATTATTCCTAGCGTGGATTGCCATTTTCATATCCCCGGCCTCTGCCCGTCCCCCGCCGCTACTTTTTTCAATCCAGAGGTTTTTTCCTCTCCCTCCCCCCCGCGCAATTTTCTTCAGTGGGGGCTTACCTTGCTAGCTTTTTTCGCTTTCTCCTCCAGTTTGATTCTTTTTCTCGCAACCCTGTGCTCGAGCGCCGCCTTCACGATTCTCTTGCGTGCAGTTCAGTAGGGCACTCTTCTTCCATTTTATCTTGTTTGACTATCTGAAGCTCTTCCGTACATCTTCTTTGGCGAGGTCTAAGACAACCCCCAATCCTTCCTGCTCCCGATAGCTAAACCTTGTCCTCGCAAATTTTCCCCCCTACCCGAACTTGCTCCTTTCCCTCAAGTGCGGCCTCCTTTTTTGGTAAAGGTTGAGGTCACTTTCTCCTTCATTAATGAAATTGTTTACCCTTCCTCTCCCCATGTGCCTTCCCCGTTCCCCCGCGGCCTCCGCCTAGAATTCCCCTCCGCTCCACGTCGAAATCTCGAAAGTGTTGTTTCCTCCTCTTGTGCCCAACACCGATTCCCACCCTATTCTTTCCTCTCAAAAGAGTTCCCCTGTAATCATCTTCTCTTAAATTCGCCATTCTAAGCGCTTGCCTTGGGCAGGATCCTCCCTTCCTTTTGCCGCATTTGTTTTATTCGCACAGCCTGATACAGTCGCCGCGTCTTTCAGTTTTTGAGTTCCCTTTCTTCCCCGTGATAAGTCTTGGACCTTTTAGATTGGGAATGCTCCCGTATATGTTAAAACTTCTGGTTCTTCCCCCTTCCTTCCCGGCCATAGTTTCACCCCTCCTCCCCCCCCCCTCTTCCTGCTTTTTTATCCGCCCACAATCCACCTCTTAGTCCCTCTCTTTTTGTTTTTTCGATGACTGCCGGGGCCTTTCCCTTCGGCTTGCTACCGATGATCGCTCAGCGTATGACGATGCGACTTTTTTTTTCCCGGGACGGGGTGCCACGAAGTTATTCTCCTCTTTTTGTGAATTTGTATGACCCTAACAAATAGATGTGATGGTGTGCCCAGTTTTTTTCCCTCGGGAGTTTCCTCCCTCGCAAACAGCCCCTTTTGAGAGTTAAGCCAGCTGGTGCCTAACATCTTGGCGGACGAAGATCGTTCATAACCGGCGTTAGATTATTGGTGCTTTCAGTGGCTATCAAGCTGTTTCCCATCCTGGTTTATTTTACTTGAATGATGTTTTTCCCCCTACCAGCTTGGAACTCTATAAATGAAGAGCGGTCCCTCTCTTCTCTTCTTGAAAACGTCCTTTCCCCTCTTTTTTGGAAGTGGGTTCAAAGCCCCCTTTCATTCTCGAGATGCCTGTTCCTTGGGCCTCCATAAGGATTCTTTTGTAGCGGTTCTCGCTGTTTTCTGAGACTTTGATTTTCTTTGACAAATTGAATCACAAAGATCCACAGGAGTTCTTTTTGATTTTAGACTCCTCTCCCCTTGTTGGGCGAACGACTCAAATGCTCAATTTCTAACTCTCTTACTGACATCCTTTTTTTCTAGAGCTTCGGTTCTCAACTTGTCTTGAGACCAACCCCCAGTTGTTCTTTTCCTTCTCCCGGAAAGCACGAGTTTATAGGGGAGTCATAAAATGATCAAATCGCGAGAAACCCTTTTTTTTTTTCACAATCTTCCCTTTCTTATCGAAGACTCCCCCTACGGGCATATATGGCAATGCCCCCTCCCATATGGTCATTTTGAGTTTCCCAGCCAGCAGATCCGTTCGTGCTCTTCCAGGTAAGTTCCTCTCTTGTTCCCAATGTCTTCCCTAGTTCTCCTTCTTCCCTGAGTAACTGCAGGCGCCCCCCCCCCCCCCCCATATCAAAACTATAGACTTTTTCTTCTTTTCATTCCAATATTCTGTTCGGAAAATTTGCGTCCGCCCTCTCTCCCCCCCTTTTTGCGCTTGGCCGGGAACCTTGTCACTAACATCGTAATTCCTATTCTCCGGCGTGGTACATCCAAACAGGATGATGTCCTTCCCTTTTGCCACCCGCCCTTCGGCTTTTATTCCCCCCCTTACGGATGAGAACGTCGAAATCTCCACGAAAGCCATCCTCTTAGTTCGGGAAATCCCCCTCTTCCCCTTTCTCTGAAATTGGCGAAGTGAGTTCTGATCGAAGCATTCCTCCTGTGTCCGTGTCTTTGGTTTCGATGGTTCCTTTTGCTTCTTGGTCATGCCTCTGTACGCCCCCCTCCTGGGGTTGTTCCCCCTTCTGAAATAATGGGTCTCTTTTCCTGCCGAATCCGCGCGGTTTTCAAAAAAGACATCCCGTTCTTTTCTTTGCGAGCAACGCTATGAATGGTTTCTGCGTGAGAGAGCCATGTTTCTTTTCCGCATGCTGCCAGCTTCCAGGTTGATTGACCCATTCCCTAGATTTAGCACTGGGAAAGTTTCTACTTCCGTGGCCGCCTGTATCTTTGGACTACATCCTTTCCTTATTGCCGCGGTTGGCCCTTTTCTTCACTCGATGCGCCAAGATGACTACTACTCCTCCCCCAATTCTATCTTTTCCCTTATTCCGTCGTGTGGCACGTCCTTCGTGTAAAATGTTCTGCGGAGAATCTCTTTTTCTGCTGCTCCTTTAACCCCTTGTGACCCACCTCCCGCAGGTCCCTTCCATCGACCTTTCTGTTTTGGTCTCCTTTTCGGATCAGGTTTTCTCCATAGGAATAATAGTTTCTTTTGTTTTTGCCCTGCGCCACAACGCTTGTCTGGTATATCCTATTCAATTATCCATACAATTTCGCCGCGTTCTCTTGGCGGCGCCACGACCCTAGAGTTTGCTAGCGTTGTCATTCGGTCTCCCCCAGATATTGCTCCCTTCTGGGACCCCTCAAGGGAAGGCCCGCGAGAGAAGGTGATCACCTCCCGTGCGCCAACTCTTCTACTCTCTCTCTGTTTGTCTTTGAGGGTCAGATTTTCGCGTGGGTTGGCTGTGTGTTCTCTTATTCCGATCTGATTTTTCCTCTTGGTCCTCACTGCCCAACATTCGGAATTTGCGTCTTTGGGTCTTTTTGCCCCCCCTGCGGGGAAATTGGGCTCCAAAGTTCACGGTTTTTTCCTGTGAATGTGCTCCCCCTTTTTAACGTCCTCTTCTCGGGTGCGCTCTCTTCCCCCTTGCCGTTATTTAAGGTGGAGCAGATTCTCACCCACACTATTTGGTCGGATTTTTGATTTCATGTGGTATCTCATCCAACGTTATCCTGATTTTTTTAAAATACATTTTTCCCACTTTTTCCCCCCTCTCGTCTAAAATATCCCCTATGGCGGAGCGGTTTTCCAGAGTTAGCAGCTGAGTTGGCGAACAAACCTGGTTGCTTCCCTCCTTTCGCTATAAACCCCCCGTTGTCGTTGAACCTTCCTTGTTATCAGCCCCCAGCTTCTCCCCCCTGTAGCATGAGACTTCGCGATAGCGTTCTTTTTCACTCAGGCTGAGCGTCCAGCTACTGTTCGACTTTGACCCTGTTGTATATTTTTACGACCCCTGGCCCCCTTTGACCTTTTCCCCCCCCAATGCGATTTGGCGGGCCAGTTTTTTTTTCTGATTGAAAGCGCCCTTGATTCCGCCTCGACCATACATTAGCTGAAGGGCAGTCCTCCTGAAATTTTAGTTGTAACGGTCGTTCCTTTGCCTTTTCTTTTTAAGTCATTTCTAATATGCTGTCGCCGTCTTTTTTTTTTTCTGGGAACGAGACTGTGTTTTGGGAGATCGGTCGAGGATGGTTTGGGCGGGTAGGGTTTTTTTTCTCTTTTCCCGTTTTTGTTCTTCCCCCCCCGCGTCGACGCCCCTACCGACCGGTTGTCCAACCCCGCTGATAACTTTCACATCCTCCCCCTCCCCTTCCATTCCAAAACGCAGGACTGTTCCGTCCCGTGACCCTTTCCCCCGCTCGACGGGACTGCCTCCTCGTCATCGTATGGTGTCATATGGATCACTCGTCGCTTCCAACTATTCTATTCGTACGCATCCGAATTTTTTATTTTGGCACATCGGCGATCCTTTCGGTCGTCTCCCAGAGCCCGACCTTCACCAGGCCCCCCGCGTTTCAGTATTGGTTTACCTCTCAATATTTTTATTCCAACGCCGATAGCGCTGCCTCCCTTCCTAACCTCTTTTCTTCCCCTTTTCGACACCTACTTTTGATACTTTTCTCCCCAACCCCCCTGCCGGTTTCAATTCCAATTTCTTTTTCGCGATGTTTTCCCAACTTTGCCAGTTCTCACCTCTCAGCGTGATACTTCCCACTCTGCTTTCCTCTGAAATATTTCCCTTCTCTTTGATTATACGGTGAAACCATGTTTGACCTTCTTCCTTAAACCATTTCTTTTTCCCTAGTCGGTCCCTCCCGTTTTCCGACGATCACAAATAAGGTGTTTCTGCATCGGCACCTCTTCCCCTTTCGTATGATCGCACGGTTCAGCCTCCCCGTCCCGTAATAAGCCTCGCCTGGTTTTCCTGAGCGATTCACGTGCATGTTTTAACAATTGTCCCTTACCCTACCAATTCCCCGCAGCGTTCCTCAACTAATGGGCCCCCCCTCGGCCAACCTTTGGTTTCACCATCGTTTGGGCATTCTCTAGTCTTGTGTTTCTCTGCCTCACATACCCCCCGACGATCCGCGGCCCTCCCTGACGATCGAAAATGAGTCTCGAAATGTTGTTTTAGTTTGATAGCTTTCTCAGCCCTGCAATTCTCTCTCTTCAAGTCTCCTGAGGGTTCTCCCGACTCTCTGGACTGCTTTTAGATTCTGGCTATTCTTCTTCTCCGCACCCTCTGATTTCTTTATTGATATTTCCATTCGTGAGCTCACGTAGACTCCCCTTGGATTGGAGAATGGTATCCTCCCCCTCGTCTGAAGATCACTTCTTTTTGCCGGGAAAGTCTCCCCTCGCAGAGGGCTCGCGCATCCCCCCTTTCACTTGTCGGATTTTTCCCCTTGAGGCTTGATGTCGAATGCACTTCAATTGCCCTCAAAAATGTGCCTTTTCCTTTTCGCGGCCGGCTCCCCAAGCATAGACACGCCTGGGGGATTAGTAGCCTTCGGGTGGAAGTGGCCAAACATTAGGCACCCGTTCAATATCTATTCCATCTATTAACACAGCTTAAGTCGGAGGCCACCCGCGGCCCCCTTAAAATTTCGTTTCCCTCCTCTGCTTGACTTTTCCTTCAGTGATTCCCCTTCCGGCTCTTGTTGAGTCCTCGCCTCCCTCTAGCGCTCTGAATGAAGCTTGGCGCGCATTTCATCATTATAAGTCGTGTTGTTCCCTCAGCTGGAGCGGTGTCCAGTTCTCTGTGGCAGCCGTTTAAACCAGAGTATTTTGAATGTACATCGTCCTTACCATACGCCATCCCCATCGAAAACCAATTTCCCAGAAGTAGTCTTTTAGTCTTCCGCCTACCCTCTTAGCTCCAGTCCGTTTCTTGATTTGCTTCCCGTTCATTCCTGGACTGATCGCTGACTCTTCCGTGTCCTTCAGTGAGATTTCTCTGAGATGCCTCGAAAGGGGGCCTCCCGAAAGTTTCGGTCTCCCATCTTTCGTCTGTGAGACGTCCCTCCCAAATCGGGAGAGTTACTCTTGTGCGTGACGCCCCTTTTTCTTGCGCAAGCGCATGTTTGGCGATGTCCTCCCGATGTTTCCTTTTTTGAAGATTGACTCTTCCGCTCTTCAAGCCACACGTTTTCGTTTATATGGGGGGCTCCTTGAGTTATCAAGATGGGCCCCTCCTATTTATTTCGGTGAGGGATTTTTTCGCATTTGAACCTTTTTATCCACGCTCGGTCGAACTCCTATTTCTTGCTGAACCTCTGAACACACTTTGGTTGTTTGTCACCTAAGTTCCTGTTCTTTGGCTCGTTCGTTAAGGTGCGGAATTTGGACGGAGCAGCTTCCCGAGGGGGGATAGCCTTTGTCTTCTTACAACCCATATATCACGATTTCAGTTTCGAGATCTCTACTCTTTTTCCACTAGGACAAGATTCATAATCCTCAATTTTCTCTTCTCTCTTCCTCCGTTGGTTGATCTCTTTCGTCTGATGCCTCGAAACTCCTTTCTTCGCCCCCCAAGAATTGCTCCCGTTCGCGCTCTCTCAGGACCGCAGAATGTATCGTTTAACCCCCCTTGGTTTTCAGCTCAAATTGAGAATCACCTCCCTTCCGATTACACATGCCTTCTTCCCGAGCCCTTCCATGTTTTCTCCCTCTACAAGGGCTTTTGCCCTCAAAACTGGTCATCTTCGTTTTCCGACATCTCCCATTCCGTGCGTCTCTCATTTTTAATTTATCGACAGTAGTTTTCACTTCGACCCCTTCCATAATCGTTCACGGAGGTTTTCCAATGATGTTTTAAAACTTGGCGCCCCACCATCACCCTCAATAACGGGTTTTCTATTAGAATTACATTCATAGGTCTTCGTCCCTCCCCTTTCCCCGGCCCTCTTTTTCGAGGGAATCCTCTTCGTCACTTTAACCCTTTTCATATTTAAAGTTTTGATGATTCTTGGTAGCCATGTCCCCGGTCTATTTTTTTATTACCCCATTTTTCCTTTTCCCAATTCGAGTAATATGAACGTGGTATGAGACCCCTCTGCGAAATTCCCTCACCATCGAGGCTTCCCTTTCCAGAAAACCGCGCCCCGTGGTGATCGGGGCGCAGGGGTTGAGGGACCTTTCATTTCTGAAGGAAATTTTCGCTTTTGGTTTCGGTCCTGTGATAGGGTTAAACTGCTGTTTAACTCTAGGATGTCTTCGAGGTTCTGAACGACCAATTGACTGCGGCCCTACAGGGACGATTTCGATTCCCGCCTTGAGCGCCGCTCTGAATAGTGAAAAGCCTGCGATTTATAAGGATGGCGCTTGAATCTGCTGAAAGATCCGTTTTCCCGCCCATGCAAGTCGTTTGCCAATGCTCCCGTTCAACCATTTTTCAGCCTCGTCCTCTTTTTTTTATGCTTGATTTTCTCGGATCATTCTCTTGGTTGGTTTTTTCCTTTTTTCCTCCCGTGCGTGCCCCCCTTCGTCTCTTTTTTATTTTGCACAATAGTTTCTCGTCTGTAGCGATATCTTCGGCCGCGGGTGTGCCCTTTTTATGGCACCATGTTCTTAGTCAATTTAGTGACTGCTTAGTGACCCCCTCACCTCTGGGAAATAATTCACTTCTTCGCCGAAGCGGGTTCGGGTGCCTTTTCGCCTAGACAGCCTCCTTTTTTTCCTCCTCGTCTTTTGTTCAGAGTACTGTCCACCCCCTGAAGCGTGGTCGCGTGAGCTTAAGGTGATTAGGAAGACAGGCGCCTCTTTCTACGATTTGCTTATTCACGCTGCTTCTCCTCGATTTTCTCAGGCGGCCGATTTACCCGAGCGGTGGCTAGTCGACTCTCAACTTGCTATTTCTCTGAGAGAAGGCCTCGCCCCCAGCAATCCCCCCCAAGTTCCCGCCATTATCGGATCTTTTTCCGCTTGGCGGTGGGGCTTCCGTATGCCGCTCTGAAACGTTCTTTCGCCTTTCTGACTCCTACTGAGTAACCAGCCGTGGTTGGGAGTTTTTAGGAAAGCCTTCTTTTTTTGGAACGTGCCCGGTCACGGGCTTCGTTAGCGCTTTCCAAAAGTTCCACACGGCGATGGACCGTTTGCCGCATTTCTTGTTTCTCAGTGCCGTTGATCATTTCCGCGTGGATCCCTATTCCGTAACCCCCAAACACTTATTTGTCGGGAGTCACCTTTGATTTTGCGAGTTGTTCGTATGATCCGAATTTTCCCATCCAGTTGAAATCTTATAACCATCTGTCGTTAAAAAGATCAGTAGATTTTTAAGCCTTATCCCGCTGCTATTTTTTCGTAAAATTGACTGCAGATGTTTTTACCCATCGCCACCAAAAGTGTCGTTTGACGTAACTATTTTCGTGTTTTCGACTCTCAAAAGCGGAGGAAACTCCTCCTATTTTTTATTCTTTTCTCTCCTTTTTATCGTCGCTTTGTTTTGAGATTCTTAGATATCTGGTCCTTTCTGGCTTCGTCTTCGAACGAATGGCAAATTTGATGCTTTGCCTCCCTCAACACTAAAGATTTTACTCCTCGGACATCGTTCTGTGGAGTTGATCCTATCGTTGGTACACATTCCGATTTCTTCCAGTGGCAGTCCCGTCCGACCTAGGCCAGAGTTTCCTGCGCCTTGCTTTTAGTCCTCGTGCTTTGCCTCTTTCTTCCCAGAGTCCTGTGTGTGCCCTCGGTCGAGGGTTCGGCGACTTTTTTGGCATCCTTTTTCCTCCTCTCCCGTTTTTGTTGTTCTCTCGATTTCCACCCCCCGACTTTTCACGCCCATCATCTGCCTGCCGCCGGAACGTTTCCCCCTTTACCGACGTTTTACCCAAATTAATTCTTTTTTTCCGTCCTTAACCTCTCCGCTGTTCTCCTTGACTGCTTTCCGGATCTCCCGTCATTTTCACCCCGAACCTCTTCCTTCATCACTTGCCCGTTCTCTGAACCTTGGCCGTCTCGAAATCCCTATTTTGTGATTGTGAGTTATTCAATTTCCTCCTTTTTACCTTTCGTAGAATAGCCCTGTCCCCCCGCGTCCCGCACAGTCTTGGTTAGTCCACTTCATTTGGCGTCACCGCCCGACGCGCCGCTAGCAGATCCAAGTTTTTTTATATTGCTCTTTCTAAGCAAACCCCTTTTGAAGGTCGACAAACTTTTTTTGATCGCGTATGGTTTCAATCAGTTGTCTCCTTCTTGTATTATTCCCCCCCTCTTCGGCACATATGTTTGTATGTTACCCATTATTGCCTTGCCTTCATTACCTCTTCCTCCCCCCTAGTGCCAATCCCTTATTTTTTCCGACCAAAAGTGGCGCATCTATAAAAAGTTTAACTTTTCGATCGGGCCTGCAAGCCCCCTTAGTTCAGCACCGATCCTTCCTTCGTTCCTTTTTGTGGAGAGTTCCGCATAAAGTCCCTGAACCCGTGCAATCATATCCCCTGAGCGTTTTCACTAAGACCCCTGCCCACCGGTCTTGGCACTCTGTTGGTCTTTTCTCTGGACTCGTGCGCTCGCCCCTTTGAAGCTATAACCGCCCATTCCAAACTCCTACCCTCGGCCCTCCACTCCGCGACAACATGCCCCTATTGGCGTGCGCGTGTATTGTTCTCCCCTATTACTTCTTTTTTACAGTCTTCCCGTTCTCTGAGCTTTCTCGCCCCCCCCCGAGGCATATCTTAATGCGCACTGGCCCTACTTTCTTGCTCCTCTTACCTCGGCTTGTATTCATTCGTATGAAGCCCGTTCAGCAGCCATTTATTTTTCGGTTATCCCCGTTATGACGTGAGCGACAACCTTTGTCCCTCGAAAATGAGCCGTCACAGGGCTCGTCGCTTAGTGGCCTTCAGGTATTAGTTTTTCCCAGCGTTATTGAGCATCATCCCCTTGACGCCTCCATCCTTTCCCCCCAGCGGCGCCCAGCGTAGGGTTAGTCGGCAATTAGCGTGTTGCGCAATCTGCCCTTTTTTCCCCCGCGGCACCCTGACCTCTGATCTCTTCCAAAAGTATTCCCCCACTGCTTCCTATTTAACTTTAGCAAGTACTTCGCTTAATGGGCGGAATTCTATCCTTCTCTTGCCCCTGCGGTCTTCGCCCATTGATCACTGCTGTTCCCCCAATCCTCGATTGGAGCGACTTGGCCTTTGTAACCTTCTTTTGATCTGACGGGACAGGCCTGATACCCATAGCTTGCCCGGTACCCACGCGGTCTTTGGTTTTTCCTCATAAGTAAGTACCCTCCCCATCCCAACCCTCGAAATTTTCCCGCTTTCTGATTCGACTGACCCCCTCAACCTTCTGCCTGCGATTGCGATGATGAGGACACCGTAGATTTATTTCCTTTTTTTTTCTCATGATCTCTTATGCCTCGAGTCCTCTACCGATCCGGAATTGGGCGGTGCCGAACGTTTGGTTTTGAACTTCATCTTTTTGGCCATTTTCTTTCTCACGTCCAATAGAGCTACGTGTTGAACTTACGAATGTTCTTTGCTCCCGTCTCCCGGTCGCGAGGCGACGCTCGTTGTTGCCCGACAACAGACTCTGCGTCCTCTCGTCCCGCCCTGCGTAGGATGGTGGCGCCTTTCTTTTATACTACATTAGTTTTTCGCACGATTCCTGGAGTGGTTCAACTACTTTCATCTTATGACCTCCCCCCAGCGGTCGCCCTGCACTTCTTTTGAAAGCTCACCATATTTTTGTTGACTTTTTTCACCAAGTGCGCTTTCCATAAGGGGCTTAGTTCCCCCTTGATAAGGATGTCCCTTTTTCCTTGATTTGCTCGACGCGGGGATCTCACCTTTACTTTTCTTCCCGGTGCTGATCGTAGCTCTCGCAGTCTCCCATGTTTGTGGGGCTCCCTCCCTCTTCCTCAATACGAAATCTTTGAATATCAGAGAATTCGGTCTGATGCATTTGCATCTTGTTCCCACCCAGCATGGCGCCCCCTTTGCCGTCGAGCCTTCCCTTTTTTCCTGATGTGCCAAGCTTTGTCACCAAAGTGGCTTTTCTCCCTCAGCTATGAACCTGAGGCAAAAAATTTCTTCTATCCCCTTATTATTGATGCCCCTAACATCTGCTTTTGCCCCCTTGTATTTTTCCCCCCAATGGATATCGTTTCATCCCCGAAGATAACACGTTTGTTCGACCCCTGCTCAGTTTCTTCGTAACAATGACTTCCCCTTACATGAAGCACACTAATCGGCTTTCATCGTGATACCCAAATGAGGACCCCCTTATCCCCAACCTCCTCGTGTTCTTTCCCCTTCTTCTTTATCCATGATTGAACTATTTTTGGCGTCCGCTCGTGACCTTCCACGGTTGCTTGAAGTTTTGTCTGCCTTATTTCACCTCGAACGATTGGACGTTCTGTTCGCCCTATGCTGTCCTTAAACTTCGTTTTTTTGGCATGTCTATGTCCTTGAAGCAAGCTGCTCTTTCAAGGCGATTCAGCACGCCCCCTTCGGCTTCATTCCCTGCAACGCAGCCGGCTTATCGAGGGCGAATTTCACTTTTTTCTTATCTTCCTGGACTAAGGCATCGTCGTTTTTTCGATGGGGATGTTTTTGTTAATTGATTATTTTTTCCCCTCCTCGTGGTGACATTCATGCCCTTGAGTTTGGAGAAAGGGACTATAGCCCCCCCCGAGGTTCTTTTTGCCCATCCTGGAATAACCTGTCAGTGGCTCCTCCCACCCTTTCCTTTCCCAGCGCAGTATACTGCTTTTCAAGGAGCTGTTCCCAGGCTTTGTGGCTTGCTTCATGCAGCACATGACCCTTTCGTAGCAATGGGACAAGTTGTCCTCTCTTCAGTGGCCCCCCTTGGAGAGCTAAGATCGAGATTGCGGCTCATGTGGGCACTATCTGTCGTGTCTAAGAAAGCAACTGTTCCTACGCCTGGGATTTCTCATTTCTTCCTTTTCCTGGCATTAGTAACGCCTTCAATTCCTGGATGCTTTGACCCCCCTCACTCTGACCACCTCTCTCGGCCTTGAGTCTCCCGAGCACCCTTTTTAGCTGGGCTTTTTACGCTTTTTAGACCTTCTTTCATCATAGGCCTTGCTGGATGTGACCCCTGCGTCCCCCATCCAAAGGGCGTTGTATTTTCCGCATGTCCTCACTATTTTTTCCGCCTTTAGTGAATGAGGATTTGGTGCTCCTCCTAGTCCGGGGCCGCTTGATCCTTGCCGAACGGTTGGCTCCACTCGCTCTGACTCAGTGATATGAAGGAACGTACAAGCACCAGATCTGACTCCTTCTCCAGCATGTTGTTATTCTTCCTTGGAGTGCCTCCGTATGGTCGTGGGCAGTATCGGCTTCCTGCCCCTCCCGAGTCACCTTCCATTTTATCCGTTTTTTCTTGGTTTTCACGGCCGCGCTTTTGAAGGGGATTCCCGTTCAGGCCTTCGTGACTCTTTTTTCCTCTCCCGGACCAAAAGTCCCTCTTTCTGGGTTGCTTGAGTGACTTTCTTCCCCGTGCCTTTTTTTCTCTTCTCGGTGGAGTAGATTAACCAACCCTTTTGAGGCGCCCGGGGCGGGCAGCGGTTATATCCAAAGTATTGACTTCTAGTTGACAAACTTCCTTTTACCCCCCTTTTCTCGTCCGAGCAGTAGATCTTCTCTAGTGAGATCTAACGCTGCGCATGTCGCCAACGTCAGAGGGGCGTACCCCCCTAGCGATCCCCCTGTCGTCCCCCAATCTAGTCTTTTGCTTCTCCCAGAGTTGAATGTCTTTTATTCTGAGAGCCTCGATATTTACCTCAGATGATTGAGCCCAGGTTTTTTGTATTGGTGACATCGTTTTTAAAGCCTCGAATTTCCCTTTTTATGCCTCCCACCCCCCCCCTTCTTTGATCTTCGAAGTCCGCTTTCCTCATTGAAATCGACACCGTTCGTTCACACATCCCGATGATCTCAGTTTGCAGTCCAGTCGACCTCGGCTCTTTCCGGCGCCGCCGTTGCCGTTGGCTTTTTTAGAATCTGTCCCGTTGGTTTCATCTGATAGGATCGGTTTGTTTGTTCAGAGCCGGTGGATGCTGTCCGTCTCTGTCCTCTCTTTTCCTCCTCGTTCTTCTCTCTCCACCTTTAAGAAAGACTACCTTAGACCAGGCTTTACACAACATTGCTCCCCCTATGTCCCTTTCGAAAGCATGCACTCAGGCACATTACTCCCTTAAAGAGAGGTGACCCATACCTATAGAAGGCTGACGTCCTCCTTATCTTTAATTTTTCTCAAATATCATTGACTCTCCCGTTCAAAGGCTTCTAGTCCCTTTTGTGATTTTTGGACCCCCCCCCCCCCCCCCCCCCCACCCATACGCGTCCGCCCTTCAGTTCGTTTTAAATAGACAATCGGTTCACTTTCCGATGAGAAAGATATTTTCTAAATCATTCCATCTTCGCCGATCGCGATGCTCTCTACTACAATATTGCCTTTCCTCCTTTTGAGTAATTTTATAAGTCCATTTCGATGCGGTCAAACGACAACTTCTTTTTTCTTCGCTTCCCTCTTGCAAGTGTTCCCTCCCCTCACTGTGATCCGTTCAAGCTACGCCTTCATCTCTCTCTCTTTTCTATACTGGGTCGTAATTTGCAATTTTCACCTTCCTTTCTTAAAAGTTGCTCGTCAACCATAGCTTCCCCTCCTCCCCCTTTTTCGCCTCCTCCAATAGTACATCCCCAAGAGGTCTTCTCTTTCCCCGCAATTGTCAGCCATCTCTATTCCCCTCCTCGAGGGGTTGCTTTTTTCTCTGCCCGCCCCTCCTTTTCTTCCCCCCCGTTCACTATGTCTGTTAGTCCCCCCTCGGACTCAACTCTTGGGTCCTACTTTGTCAGGATCGTGGTCCGTCTGTTCGGCCTAGCCCCCTGGCACCACAACTTCCCCCACGCCCCCCTTCCCTCCCTTCTCACCGAGAGTCGAATTGTGTTTTTTTCCCTGCTTGTATGAGATGCCTCTCTCAAGGCCCCCCCCGTTGAGTAGGGCTCTTTTATATCAACTTGGCTATGTCACGCCGCACGCAGGCCTTGCCTACCCTTACGCTCCACTTTGCTTCCTTGGATTATTGTCCTCTTCTCTTAATTCCCGTGCCTCTTGATTTTTTGACGCTTTAAGGCCTCGCGGTGAGTTTTCGCCCCCCTTTATGCGGCCAGCTGTAACCTTCTCCAGCGCACCCGCATCCCTTCTACATAGGCCTTCTTTGGAGGGTTCCTTTCCCCACCTGATAATGCATACCTGGATCTACCTTTGTCCCTCTGCCCCCGCTATAGCCTCCGCCTATAGATTTTGGGTTCGGGTTCCCCATCCTCAAGTGTTTGCTCAGTTTCCCCCAAATTTTCCCCCTCGGTCAATTCTGATTCGTATTAGCCGAGTGAGGCCCACTGAAGCTGCCTTACTTTCATTGACCCATTGTTACCTTTTTTCTTCCTGGGAAAGGAGCGCAGCTGGACGATGGTCTCCGTGCCCCCGCGCGCCCCACCCCACTTTTTGTTTTAGAGACATGTCTTTCGATACGTCCCTTAGTTGGCCCTGCTCCGGATACAGTCGAGTGCCCTTCTCCCTCTTCCCCCTGTAAAGCGTTTCCGTTCCCTAAGGACTTAAAGTCAGCACATCCCATCTCAACCAACCTAGAAAGTCCCCTCTTCTTTTATGTAGATCAGAAACAAAACCCTCTTCCTCCATGCGATCAGCCTGCGTTTCCCTCAGTGACTGTAGGTTTCTGTCTTTAGAAGATTGCTATAACTCATTTCGAACGATCCTCCGAATTGTGGCCGGGGTGAAATGCTTCGAACCCCCCCCCTCCTCCTTGAGACCCGACCCCCCTCCTCCCCCCCCCCCCCCCCCCCCAAAACCCCCCCCCACCCCCCATCATTTGTGTGAAAGTGTCCCCCGGAGGTCCGTGTTCCCCCTAGCAAAGAAGGTGAGCCGATGGACTTTTTGTGCCGCCCCGAGCCCTCACGTGACACCCTGTTGTAGAGTGTGAGATTGGGCCTTCACGCCTTTTAAAACCGTTATTTGCGATTGAATGGACTTTTCCTCCCTGTTAAAAATCGGATCTCTCTTGCTTGTCCCACTTTCTTTCTGTTGACCCGAAAATATGTGGGTTTGTCAAAGCCATCTGGCCTTATGACACATGGACCTTTGCTCTATTCACGCAGGACGGTTTTATGATTTTTCGTCTCGTTCGCTGTGTCGCCCCTTTTTTTTGCCCCCCCCCCCCTGTCCCCCTTTGATTCAACGATAAAGGCGGTTCTTCTATAGCTCGCGACCGTGAAATTGTGTGGGGCGCGCCCTCCAAGATCCCCAACGAGAGATTTTTCCCCTCCTCTGTTGTTGAGTCTCTTCTTGCATATGTTCCTTTGTTTATGAGCCACAACCCAGTCCTTTTTTTTCCGACGGCGTGAGTTTTTCCCACGGAAAGCCTCTTCAAGGGGCTTTCATACGCCATCCCTTCGTTGAAACCCAGCTCGCCAAAGAATGAAGTATTCGAAGTCCCGAGCACCTTCCTGCATCGCCTACGGTCTTTTCCACCCCAAAGGTCCCTTTCCCTGCTCAGATATTCGCGACCGCGCTTGCAGTTTCTCCTCGATTACAATTAGATGGTTACCTTCTCCCCGTCCCCTCCCCACCACCTCGCGGGTTTCACGAACCAATGAGGGTAACCCCCCCCCCCCCGACCAACCCTTTTCCTATTCGGTTCTCCTGCCGGTCCTATTAAATTGCCCTTAGGTCCTCCGCTTCTCCAAGGCTTTCTCTTTGCCGCGGCCGGTCATCTTCTTTTTCACTTTCAATTTCCTCTTTCCCGATTAGGCGTTGTCAAAATGTAACCAAACAATTTTGACCCATACCAAACTGGCTCCCCCATTCGGCGTGCCGGAAGGATGAGCAATGGTCCTAAGCGATAAGCCGCTTTCGTTCCCCAGGGTCCACAGCGCCCAAACCCCACCGGTTGGTTGCCCCTTGATCGCAGGGCGGAGGTAGTTTTTCTCCGTATCAGCGACGTCAATCGTTGTCGCTTGTATGGGGATGTGTTCGGGTTTTTGCTTTCTTACGCAACACCTACCGGGTTTGCCCAAGGGACCTTCATGCCCGATTTCTCTCCTAGTGAGGGACACCCAATTCTTTTCCCCGCTTTCCCTCCTTCGGGCCATGAATGGTGAAACCTGAGATCAGTCTAGTCAGCCTGCCTTCATTCTCTGACCATTCCTTCTGTAGTCTGTGACGGAAAGTTGCTCCTCCTTTCTAGTTGGATAGGTCTTTGTTCTTACCATCTTCTGATTGCCGCGGTGGACGCTGTGGGCATCGATGCGAAAATCGTCCTCCGCCCGTCTATCCGTTAATGCGTTTCGATTGGGCAGGATTCTTCCACTGTGAGCCGGCCTCCCCAATTTAGTTGATGTCCCTCCAACGCTTCCCCCTACATAGTCCTTTATAAATGGCTTTGCGCTGGGGATAATTTTTCAAGAAGCGCCTAGTCCTGTTTGGCTGGAGATACTGCCAATCCAGGAGAATTATTCCTGAGGGAATATAAATCCACTTAGCGGTGCTCTTCACGATTGAGCCTAGAGGACTGATCTTCTCTTTTTGGGTGCATATCAATAGCTACTAAAGTTTGCAGGCTTGAGAGAAGCCTCGTCACACCGCCCAGGTCCAAACTGCGTTCGCTCATGTGGCGGGACGCTTGTTAGTTCCGCCCCTTCATCAGGTGGTTTTGTGTGACTGGACCATCTAATCCCCCGCCCTCGATTCATGCCCACAGGAGGCCCCCCTCCGGTTGGGGCTCGTTGTTTGACCCAAGTGACGGGCTTTTCGTTCGTCCTTCGTGATGCTGACCCCCCAAAAGTGAAACCCGGCCTCTCTTCGTGTGATGGAGACTCCGATGGCTCGCTTTGCGATCTATCCGCTGGGCTTCGCAACTCTTTGGAGTGGAGACACCGGGGATCTTTATCCGAGGGGGGGTCGTTCCACGTATTGAACATAAGTTCCACCCAATCCAAATATATACTCCCCATCCAATATTTCCCGAGCTTCGATTTGAACGACTGTTCGGGAAAGATCCCCGCTGCGCACCTCACCACTTTCTCTTCAACAACTCAAAAACGGGCAAGGAAGATTGCGTGCTCCCTTCAAACTGACCTTGCCCATATTTTTTCTTTTTATCTGCCCTCTCCATAGATCGGATTGGATCCATATGCTCCCGATATCTTCAATTTGTGACATTCTTTCCCGAATGAAGTTTCCGCGATTGCTACCCCCCCTCCCCTTTCTGGAGGTCCCTTTGCGGCCAGTTTTTTCAATCGGCAGAGCTGACCATTTCTGATAGAGGAGGGCCGTCCCTCCAGCTTCAGGGTCCCGAGCAGTAATGGGTCACTTCCCCTCCTTTTCTTATTTTCGACTTGTTTCAGCGTTGAACTTGGTGTTGTTTTTGCGGAGCTGATGG
>Ga0179593_1333621_pt1 | contig 18303 bp, 30 predicted proteins | sample CZODoug2_1_08_16_FD_185931 | JGI IMG/M metagenome (GOLD analysis project Ga0179593, IMG submission 185931) | Vadose zone soil fungal communities from Angelo Coast Range Reserve, California, USA - CZODoug2_1_08_16fungal (PacBio error correction) | ecosystem: Environmental > Terrestrial > Soil >... | reverse complement strand
TTGCCTCCCCCCCCCCTCACGCAACCCCCCCCCCCTACGGTTGCTCCCATTGTCCGATTTTGTCAGTCTTGGCGTTCTTTCCTCATCTTCCCCCCCTTCCATGTTCATGTACTGTACCCAACAGCCTCTGCTTTTATTTGAGAGCGGTCGTTTACTCTCCTCTCCATTTTTCCGTCTTTCAGCTCTCTTGCACCCCTGGTTGTTCGCTGGCTCTGCTCTAAGTTATTGTTCGTTCCTTCGTCCTTTTGCCGTGTGTTCCAGTCTTTTCTCCCTCTCGTTTCCCTTCCTTTTCCTTTTTTTTTTTTGTTGCTCGATTCTTCTTTTCTGGTTCAGACGAGTGACTCATTTTTTCACACTTCTCCCTTTGTTTCCCTCCCCCGGTTTTTTGGCAGTCCCGTGTGGTAGCGCTTTATTAAATGTTTTGTCTCTAGATGTATTATACCCCCATCACGAGCCCTGGCAATCCGCAGCCCGTTTCTCCCGTATTTTTTTTTTCCTTCCCACCTTCCCCTCCTCCTGGATGTTATTTTATTCTTTTCCACCCCTCGCTAAACACTTTTCCGGACTGTCACCCCTTCCATCTCTTTAGCCTACGACGTTAATTGCTCCCACCCTCTCATTGTTTTCCCCCCCTTCCCCTTCCCCCCCACGAGTGTTTTTCTCGATTGATGTGCAAACAGCCTCCCCCCCTCCTTTCCCCAGGAAGCTGTTTTTGTATGGTCTGCTATCAACCACCTCCGTGGGGCTCCATCCTAGCCCCCCCTGTCCCCATGACATGGCTTCTCGTACCATACTACGTACTTGAGTTTCTCTTTTTTTTAAACCATGTCCCCCCCCCAAACTTCTTCCGCCCCCCTTCAATCATTCAACCCATTGTATCCCCCCCCCCCTCCATGGCCCTTTTTCACCCCCTGTTATTTCCGCTTTTTTTTTTCTCTCTGTTCCCTCCTTCATGCTTACCGAGCGCCCCCGTTGTCATCCGCCCTTGTGGTCAGTTTGCTTTTTCCCTACCCCCCTTGTGTGCTGGTTTTCTTCTCGGTTTCCAGATATTTTTCATCTGCTTCCCTCCCTGCCTTACATGTCTCTGCACCCTTTGGTCCTAGGCGTTCCTGTCATATTCCTGGCTTTTCGGAGTTTGACGTTAGGATTGATCTCACTTCCTCACTTTGTCTCTTTCTTTGATCCCTTTCTTGATGCATGGTCTTCCGTGTTCTTTTTTCAGTAGTTCCTTGTCACCGACCCCACCCTGTTTCCCCCTTCCGCTCGTTCATGTTGGACCCCATTTTTTTCACACCTGCCCTTCCTTTCCCCCTTCACGACATTTTTCTCCCCTCCCACTTCTGAGTAGCACTCAGTGTCTCTTTGCCCCACCCCCCCTTCCCACGCTTACCGTTGTCTTGACCTCTGCCCTCCTTTAGGTGCTTAGCGTGTGTTTGAGAGCACCTTCCCCACTTTTTTTTTTCTTTCTGTGCTCCTTTCTCTCCGTCTTCCTTGTTTGCCAGTTACTGAACCCATTTTATTCCCCTATCGCTCTTGGAGCAGTTTCTATATAGTTTTTTCCTAACCCACTTATTTTTGGCATTCCCCCCCTGTATTTTTTTTTCCCCTTGTATTCAGTAGCTGAACTTGAAAAGCTACGGAGCAATCCGAATCCTTTCCCCACTTTTCTTCCTTCTTTAGCGAATACTTATGTACTCTACTTGGTCGTTTTTCTCCTGTTTAGTGAGTGATCCCCTTTCTTTCTCCCGATCCCCTCCCATCCTACAAAAGGACCACCATGTTGTCCACGTGTCTTTTTACCACCCCAGCTTCACTTTACCCCCACTCCCCCTTCTGCCTCTTTCCTTTTTTTCAATCCTCCACTCGCGCCAACTTCAACTGGATCCTCTTTAGACTCTCTTTAGCCCACGTCCTTTTTTTCCCCCCTTCCGCTTTTACTCTGCTCTTGCCCCTGTTGCTTCTCTTTTTTCTTTGTAGCCTTTGCTTTTCAGGCACTCCCCCTTCTGTGGTTGCCACCCCACCCCGTTCCCTTTTTTTTTCACCTCAGTAGTATTGTTCCCCCCTGGTCCCCCCTCCCCCTTTTTCCTTTCTGTGCCCTTCCCCCCCCCAACATTGCCTTGTGCGTTCTGCTTTCAGTAGTGGTTCCCCTCTCCTGGTCCAGTTTCCCCCCATCTGTCCGTTTCCGCCGCGCTCCTCCCCTTCTTTTTTCCCTTCTTTATTCCCTTGGATCACTGTCCATCACATGTACCATGTTTCCCATTTTTTTTGTTCGCACCCCCCTTTTTCCCCTTTTCTTTTCGCTTTCACAGGACGATTTCGTGGTCGCCCCCCAGTGCGGTGTTTTCCCCGTCCCTGATCCCCCTCCTCTTTTCACCCCATGTGTCCCTTTGAATGGTTGTTTTTCTGTTTTTGCTTTGTTTCTGGTCCATCACCCCGTTTTGGCCAGACGACTTTCCTTTTGTTCGTTGTGGTTTTTTTTCCTTAGTTACCGCCCCCCCCATGCCCAAGTTCCTCAACAGATTGGTGTCCAGTCCTGAGTTTTTGGGGTTTTTGCCGCCTTACCCTTTCGATTGCTGCCTCCTGTTCCTCACTCTTTTTTTTTGTGTTAGACGTTGCCGGTTTACTTTTGACCCCCCTGCCTGGTCAGTTTTCTTATTCTGGAGGTTTACACCTCTTTTCCTTTTTTCGCCCCCGGCCATTCCGTTTTTTTCTGGCAGCGAGGATGGAATTCACCTCAATTCCCCCCTCATAGGGTTCCTTCTTGTCGGTAAAGACCCTTACCTATTTAATCTTTTTTCAATTGACCTTCTGTTGTGGTAAATGGCACGTCAGAGGTCCTGGTCACCATAGCCTATCTTTTTTTTCCCCCTCAGTCACTTCCCCTTCCTTGGTCCTATTCAACTATGAGTTTTTTTTTTATGTTTGTTACACTTCCTTGGCATGTTGTTCAGAGTGGGGTTGGGGACCTGGGTTCTCTCCCTTTTTTTCAGCCAGCTTTTATTCCGAGTCGATCGTTCGTTCCTTTTTGCCTTGAGTCTGTTTGCCACCCATGTTTTCTTACCTTTTGCACAGTGCTACTTTTTTGTCTTTTCACCTACCCCTGTTTTTTTGCGAGCGCCGGTGATCGGGCCCAGGCGGAATGAGGGGGGTCGTTCCCGAGTCTCACGGACCATAAACGGAAATACCCGGTGTTTGCTCTCCGTGCATTTTTTTTGGGGAAGTCACCTTCAAGTGTCAGCCGGTCTATTTTTTAAATCGTACTGACTTCGCTGCTTGTTGTTGCTGTCCTTTCTTCTTTCCTGTTTTTCTATTTAACCGATTACTTTTTTCTTAAGGTCGTGGTCCTGTTCGATCCCCTCTTATGTTTTTTTTCTTTTCCTTCTTGCATTGTTGGTGAGCTTTTGCCCCCAGTGATGTTCGTGTGTGCTTCGTTTTTTGGGTTCGTGTGTCTTTTTTTCGGGTCCCCTCCCGTTATCGAATTGCTTTTTTTCACTGCCAGTCAGGCTGAGTGTTGGAAGTCATCTTTTTCGGCGGTCTTCCTGCTACCCCGGTCTTTAGACCCTAGATTGTTGTTGTTGGCTTTTCACTGAGTACTGTTTTTTACCGACCCCCCGGCCTCGCTGTATCACTCCTCCCGTGAGTGCTTATTTCCCATCACGTCAAAGGTTTTTGTAGGCTTTTTTTTCTTCTTTTCTTGTTTCTCCCAGTGCCTTCCCCTCTTGTGGTTTGGGCAGAGTTCACACCGTGCAATTTTTCCCCTTTGGTGTTCCTTTTACTGTCAGATAATTTACACCTCCAGGAGTGCCTCCTCTTGGTCCTTCTCCCGCGACTTTTCTCTTTGGGCACCCATTTATGTGGCCCCCAGCCTCTCTTTTTTTCGGCTTCGTCCCCCGGAGAAACTTCCCCTCTTCCCCCAAATGTTTGTTGTCAGCCTTGTTTTTCACCTTTCTGTGCACCCTTCGTGCATTCATTCCCACCCCTTTTTTTTCACGTTCCCTCCATATCTGGACTTTTCTGTTCCCCCCCTTTTTCAACCCACCTCCTCCCCCTGTGTGTACTTTGGTCCTTAGCCACTATCGTGTCTCCTGTCTTCCCCTGCCCCTTTTCACTTCGCCATCCCCTGCCTTCTCTCTACCACTTTTCCCCCCCCCCTGGATTCTCACCGGGGTTTGTCTTTTTTTCCCCCACCCCCCTATTTCTCCCCTCCATTTTTTTTTTTTTTTGAGCACCGCCTCTCTCCCCTTATTTTCTGTGTGTCATCTTGTGCCCTTCCCCCTGTAAGACATTGACGGCTCGGGGTTACTTGTGTTCTCCCTCGTTTCCAACTTTCTCCTTTTTTTTCCGCAGTCACACTGTCCCCCTCCAACGTTCTTTTTTTTCTCCCATTCGTGAAATGCCCTGCTGAGTTTTTGCACTCTTGTATTGTCGCCTCCACTGGTAAACCACCCCCTTTTCACATAAAAAAATTCATTGTCACCCAACTTTTCTCGATTTTTGTTCCCCCCCTTCATGTTTTTGTCCCCCCCACCTAGAGCACCCCAGTTTAACAATTTTTTTTTCCCTCTTCATTGATCCCCATTTTTAGGGTCGGTGCACTTTTTTTGCCCTTTCCCTTTCTCATTCAACGACCTATCCCCCTTCGCACCCTTTTTTGACAGCTTTTTGCCACCCCAAAGCCCCTCCCCCAGTTCTAATTAGTTCCCTACCAACCCTTTGTTGTTTCCATGTTTACCCACAAGATTCCTTTATCCTTTCCTCTTTGCTTCAAGCCCTTTTCAGCTAGTATTCACGGATCAGAGACCCCCATCGTCTATACTTATGAATTTCCCTATCTCCCCTTTTTCCTCTCTATGCCTTTTTCATCATTCTCCCCTTCTTTTCATGTACCACACCTTCACTTCCCTCCCTTTCCTTTCCAACGAACTGCCTCCCTTTCACACGCAGCACTCGAAGGTGTCCAGAGCTGACTTTTGGGTTCAGAATGTGAATGCTTTAACTCTCACAACCCCGACACACGGCTTCCTTTTTCAAACACTCCCTCCCCTTTCCAGCGCCAGATCAGAACTTTGCCTCTCCTACCTTCTGCCCACAAGCCCTCCCTTGTCTCTCACGCCAGGTAACCCTCTTCCTTTAACCCTATACCCCCCAGGGTCAAAACTTCCAGTTCGTCCCTTAGAGATTTGTGGGTTGGGTCAACGCACCTGGGAACCCCAAGCTCCTTTTCCTTGCCCCTATCCTATCTCCCTTGACGTGCCTATAAAGTGTTAACAAACTCCGGTTACTTTACCCCTTACCACCCCCGCCCATTCCTTTTTAAGAGAAAGTTGAAGTCTTGTCTTTTCACCTTATATTGAACCCTTTCCCTTCTAGTTACATCACCTCACCCATATTTCATGGTCACACCTTCCGTATTGTTTTTTTTCTGGCCCTTGTCAGTTTTTCTCGGAAAGGACCAATACTTGAGTCGTTGGCAGTGGCCCCTGCTGTTAGTACCATCCACCCCCCCTTTTCCGTCCCCAACACTCCTTTCCCCCCATCCCTCCCCCCATTTCCCCAGTTTTCCCACTTTCCCCAGTATAACCACCCAACATCTGTTTTTGTCTCTTCCCCTCATCCCAGTACCCCCCCCCCCCAAACTCTCTAAACACTTATTGGTGGTTTGTTTCCCCTGTTGTTTTCTGTTCCCCCCCCCTCTTTCACCCCCAACCCCCTCCTGTTCCCTCGTTTCTTTCAGTTTTTTGTAGGACCTTCACCTTCCCCAGTCTTTAATGGACCCACAATGTCCTCTCTTTTTTTCCCCTTTCCTTTCCCACTCCCTTTCTTCGCCATTTTTTGCTTTCACAAGCAATTATTACTTTCCTCCCCACGGTTTTTTCGAAACCCCCCTCCCTTGAGTTCAGTCCCCTTTGCGCGAGGCCCCCCCCCCCCTCGTGTCCCTGGGGGGTCCATTTTGTCCTTTCCTTTACCCCCTTTATAGAGATTTGATTGTTTTTTTATTGACCTGCTGTTTTGCTGACCGTCCCCCTGGCCCCTTCCGGTTTCTTTGTATTTGATTGGAGTTGTCTGCAGTTTGAACGTCGTTGGTGGCGCCCGCCCGTGGTGTCAACGTCGAATCTTTATCTTATGCACAACTTTTTTCCCCGCCCAATTTGTTTTCGACATGTCCCCCTTCGTTATCTGCACTCCTTTCTTTTCTTTCCTTACTGTCTTTTCCTCTTTCCTTCTCTTCTCTTCTTTTACATCTTCTACACCCCCCCACCCCTTTTTGTGGATGTGTGAGAGTTTTCCAACTACCCTCCCTCTCTGTTGGATTCAATTTATTATCTTCTACATAGCTTTTTCAACCCCCTGTCTAGATTTACTCCCCAAACTTCGCGGTTGTGTCCCTTTCCCGCTCGCCCCTCCCCGGTCCATGCTTTTCCATTTTCGGCAAAGACTCGTCTTTGACTTTCCCTTGTACAGCCTGCTCCCTTTTGAATGTTGTGGGCTGAAAGCCATGTCAACTTGAAGCTTGATGTTTTCAACCACTTGGAGTCCCTCTCTATTGTAGAGTTCCCCCCCATTTTTTCCCACACTTTTTTTCCCCCCATTTCTTTTCTTTATTTGGTAACCAGAGTTGCAAGCTGACTTTGTTCAGTAGTCCCCTCCACATTCCCTCAGCATCTGTCTCCATTTTGTCGTCACTTAAACCTTCTTCCCATTTCGGCCCTAAGTTGACTTTATCGTGTTCCCCTTTCTGTTTTTTTTCCCCTTATGCTTCCCTTTCCTCCTTGGTGGTCTTCCATTGTGATTTTTTTGCCGACTTCCAAGGTGCATTGTTTTTTTTTAATCCCCTCCTCACCCCAACTGCCACCTTTCTTCCCCCTCTCTTCGCCCAGACGGATCGTCCATCCTGCCCCCTTCCAACCTTTTCCCCCCTACTATAGTCCCCCCTTTTTTGTTATTTGGCCGCTACACCTACCTGAGGTCCTTGGATAGGTAAATCTTTCCTCATTTCCCCCACTTTTATGTCGTTTTATCATTTTTTTTTTTCTGTTCTTTCCCATTTCTTTTCCTTCCGTAGGGCCTTATCCTTGAGCGGTCCTCCTCCTTCCCCCCCAGTTTCCGTTATTCTTGTGGGCCCTTCCCATTTTCTCCCCCTGTACCCCCCCCTGCCACCTTGTGTGACGCCCCCCCCCTTTCTCACACCTTTCAATGACGAGTCACCTCCCCCTCGCCTCGGTGACCTTCTTACTCTCTTGTTTTTACTCCCGCTCCAACCTCAAGTTCCTCCCATCAGCCCCTATTCCTTTTCGATTCCCCACCTTACCCCTATGTTCGTCTTCTGCTTTCGTGATCCTTTTTTACTTCCTACCCTTCGTCTTCTTTCGAATCACACCCCCGTTCTTTTCTGAAGCCTCGTTCCCACTCCTACGAGCTTTTGAGACACGAGTTTTTTCTTCTTCCGATTCCTCTTCAGTCCCTAGGCCCCCAATTTTTTCCGTTGTCCTACCGTTCTTCCCCCCCTTATTTAATTACATTTTGTGCCTTTTTCGCGCCCCCCCTTTGCGTTTTTCTTTTTACCCGTTTTGAATTCCCCCCTTTTCACACTATCCTTTCGGTTCGTCGCAGTCATTTCTTGTCATTTTTTTTCTCCAACTTCGTCACAAACCAACTTACCATTCCCTTTCTTGTGTTTCAATGCAGTCCCTGCATTTTACTCCTTTGCATCCCGGTTTTTGATTCCCCCCCAAGTCTTTCAGGCCACCCCCCTGTCCTTGTGTTTTGTATTAGCTTCCCTTCCCCCTAGTGTTCTAAGCGGTCCTTCCAGACCTTTTCAGTGTTCCGTCTTTTTTTTATTTTTTTCTTCCTCATTCGGGCCGGTACTTCAGATGGTTTGTTTTTTAGGTGTTTTTTCATTTCCAGTCCCCCCTTTGTGGATCCCCATTTTTCCTCTTTGTGGTTGTCCCAATTTGTTCGAGTTTTTTTTTCTACCTCCAATCCCAGTTTTTTTTTTTTTTTTCTATCAAGTGTCCCTGTTTTTTCTGTCTCCCTCTTTTTGACGCGTCTGTTTTGTTTTAGTGCTCCCCCACTTCCCCCCTTCCTTTGTTGCCAGCTGCCCCCATTTGAGTTTAGCCCCCAGTTACCTTGATCTCTTAAATAATCTAGATGTACAGGTTGCCCCCCCCAACGACTTGACTCTCCCCCTTAGCAGCCCCTCCCCACTTTTAAGCACCCCTGTGTAGTTCTCCCTCTCGCCGTTTGCGTTGGTCCACCACATTTTTGTCGGTGAGTCTTTCTTTCCTTCTTTTCCCGACTCCCCCTTTTTGTTTTTCAGTTCATTCAGTCCTTTTTTGTTTTTTCTCGCTCTTCTTCCTTTTCTGCCAGACCCCCGTCCTCTGACCTCCCCCCAAATTTCCTTCTCCCGGCTCCCGCGTTTTGGTAGTCCTGTTTTTTTTTTTTATTTCGCCCCTTTCTTTCCTCTTCGAGCTGTACCTGGATTTCTCTTTTATTCAACGTGAGGTCCCCTTGCCATCTTTCTTCGAAATTTTAGGTCCCTTCTGGATTATGTTCTTGTTGGGTCATCTCCCGTCCTACCCGTTATTTATTTCTCCGCGATTCCACGTTGGAGGAGGGGATCTCTCATTGCCCACCCCCCTGGTCGCAAACCCCATCTTCCCCGCGCCTGGGTGTTTTATGGGACAAATTGGAGGTTTTCTTTTCTTGTCAAAGCCCCTTTTTTTTCCCACCCGGCCTGACCCCTCGTAGTACTCTTTTAACGACCCCCCCGTTGTTTCTGACTCTCCCCCAGCCCCTGATTTTCCCCTCATGTTTTGCCTCACCCCCATTTTTCCGTTTGCACCTCAGTAGTGTCTGCACGAACCTCCCTCACCCTGCAGCCTTCTTGTTGTGCCTTTTTTCATTGTCAGCACAGTCCCTTCCCCCCTGGAGGCAACTCATTTCCGCCCGCCCTAGATTCTGCCTAATGTGTTTTCCGTCCTTTTTTCTGTGATTCATCACCCATTATCTTCTTGCTACGCCGTCCGCATCTAGTACCTAGATCCTCCCCCCCCTTTGTTTTTTCCCCCCAATGACATCTTCCTGTTACCCCCCCCCCCTTTTACCTCACGTTAGGGATTCCCTCCATTTAACCTTTTCCCCACGCCGCCTGATCTTGACCTCTTAGTTCTGACCCCTACTTTTCTTTTTTTTCATCGTGCACCATGAACCTGCCAATCACTTATTTGGAGGTTGACCCGACAGTTTTTTGTGCCCCTCCCCCCTCACCCTGTTTCCCTCAGTTCCCCCAACCTACAAGTCAATCCATGTTTAAATACCCCCTTCGACCAATGTGCCATTCCTCTTTTTTTTCTCTCTTCCTGTCTTTCAGCTCTCTTTTGTTTTTGATAGTCTGAGTTCTACTGTCGCGTTTTTTGCTTTTCCTTAGTGATAGTCTCTGGTATGTCTGCCTTAGTCCTCATTGAGTTCTTTGACCCCCCTTTCACCTGAATAATCTCATCCGACCCCGTGCTTTTTTTAGAACCCTCCCCCCTTCCTTTTCCCCACCTTGGTCCTTTCAGGTCGCCCTCTTCTTATTCATTGCCATATTTGACACCGTGTGCACTATGTTTGCTGTACTTTTTTCAGCTACATGTTCCCTCCACCGTCTTTTCTTTTCTTTTTGCTAGGGTACCCCCCTGTTCCCCCGGTTTCCAAGCGAGTTCTTCCTCCTCTTTCATGGGGAATTTTTTTCCCTCATTGGAAGCCCCAGTTTTCAATTGCAACCCTGCATCTAGCTCCCCCCCCACTCTCACGTATCTCACCTTACCATTCTTGCCCTAATTTATAGACTATGCCTCCCCCCCCCTGGACCCTGCTTACACCCTGTGTTCCACGTTATCCCCTACTCATTTAGTGTCTTTTAGCAAATCTCTTCTGTTACCTTTATAGCCTTTTGTCCCTTTGACCCAAGCTATAGAACTGTATTCCCATTTTATCTAACTCTTTCTTTCATTTTGGTTTTTCTTATATAGCTTTTTCCCCCCAGAGGGCCTTCCCCCAGGTCATTTTCCCTTTTTTCTCCTTCTGCCCACAGTCCCCCTCCAAGACATAAATCTTGAACCCCCCCCCCGCCACCCCCCCCGACCACGCCCTCCTCCCCACTCCCCCCCCCCGTTCCTTTTAAGGTCCCTATGTCCTAACTTTTTTTCCTTTCCAAAACTTGATTCCCCCCCTGTCCCTTTGAGTGTTAGAGACGTGATTTTTTCGACTTTGCCCCCTCCCTTTACGAATTCCTCCCATTCTAAGTCCTGTATACTCCCCTAACTCGACCCTCAAGGTCCATCCCCTTTCCTGGCCCTTTTATGCCTGCCCCGATAATTGGTCCGAAATAGGTCCTTGCTTACCTCTGTTCCTTTTCCATTCACATGTTCCCCACCTATTCCCCTGATCCGACTCCCCCACCCCCTTCAGACTCTCCCACCTCGTTTACTTTTCCACCTGGACTCGTTCCTTTTGAGAGGACTTTGGTAGGACCTTTTTTTCCCTTTCACACGTCTTCTCTTAAGTTTCCCCCCCCCCCCCCCCCCCCCCCCCCCCCCCCCCCCCCTTCCCTCCCCCCCCCCCTTCCCACCCACCCCACCCCAGTGTTAGTTTTGCCCCCATAGACCTCTTGAATGCGCTCTACCGGTCTTTTCATTTATCACGATGGACCTTTCGCAGTTTGATTAATTTTTCCGCCCGCCACCCACCCCGTTTTCCCTTCCTCCCTCCACCCACACACCACCCCCCCACAACCCCCCCTCCCCCCCTGTTTTGTGTGTTGGTTCCCTTTGCCTCTTGAACTCCGCTCGTGTTGTGAGTGCGATCATCTCTCCATGCCGTGACCTGCTCACCAGTTCGTCTCCCCGGCGTCGCATCTTAGTCTTAATTTTTTCCCCCCCCTCCAGGAAGTTTTTCACCCCATCTCCTCCGCGCACGTACGAAGCTCCTAGCCCCCCTCTTTTTGATCCAGTGTGGTTGGCCCTCGAGCGACCTTGCCTCCCGCCAAAACCCATTCGCAATTTTCGTTCATCTTGATCTACACAGGTTTTTTTTTTCCCCCAAACTTTCCTCCCCCTTCCCTCCCCCCCCCCCCTTTTTTCATATTCTCGTGAGACCATACTACCTTCCCCCTTCCCCATTTACACTAGGCTTCCCACTGCTTTTTTCGTCGGCAGTTCGCTATATATTTTGCCCCTTTTTGTATCTCCGCCCAACTTTCTCCTTGTTTCATAACCCCCTGGTTTTGTTCTCTTTTACGGGATTTTTGGGGTTTGCGCCTCACTTCTTGACCTGAGCGTTTTCTTTTTCTCTCGTTTGCTCCCGTATTTTCTGTATAAGAGTCTCCCTCCCCACGGTTCTCTGAGTCCCTGTGCTCCAGATCCCATCCTCCTTTCTACCCTTCCCACCACCCCCTGCAGCCTTAAAAAAATCCCTCCCCCAATCACGTACTTTCCCCGATACTTTTAAGGACAGGTTTATGCTCTTTCTTGTTTGCGACCCCTCCTTTCTTCTTAAGAATATGGCCATAAAATATTAAAATGCAGCACCTTTTGCTGTTGACTCTGAAGGTGAAGGACGGTGTGGTCCCCCCCCACGTCCGTGGAATTGTGGGATGGGGTACCCTCCGCACCACCTCCCTACCATTTTCAGCTAGCACCCCATAGTCGCCCGATTAATCCTGCCCTCACGGCCCCCCAAAGGGTGCTCCCTCTCTGGGTTGGGTTTTGTTTTTTCAAGCAACTCGAGTTCACCCAGTCAAGCAACTCAGAACCCCCCTCTGTGGTCACTCCCCCTCCCCATTGTGTCTCTAGTTTTTGGTTTTCGTTCTTTTTCTGCGGCTCCTCCTCCCCAGGTTCTTTTTTGGTTTTTTGTCATTTTTTTAACCCCCTGTCTTCCTTAATGGGTCCGCTTGGTTCTCTCTGGACCTTTCATTGGCCTCATTATCTAGGATCCGGCCCCACCCTCTGCACGGTGGCTCCCGCCTCCCGCCGCCCTCTTCCTCCCCCCCGGCCGGTCCCTCGTCCCTCTCTCCCTCCTTTCCCCCCCCCCCGCAGGTTATTTGCTCGCTTTTTTTGTTTCCAATGACCCGTTTTTTTTCTGGTTTTCTCGAGGCTTTTTTCCTTTTTTCCCCCCCACTCATGTCGGATCGTTGCACTGATACGTCAGTCCTCTCTTTCCCTGTTGACCCCCTGTACCATGAGTGTGGGGGAATGGTACCCCCCCTAGTAGGGAACTTTTTGCCCAAGAAGGTGGTACCCTCCCTCACGTTTCCCCTTTTTCTTACATCCTTGTGACAGCTCTACGTTTTCTTTCTTGAGTAACCCAGGGCAAGGAGTCGATGTGACCCTTTTTTATCGAATCCCTCGGGAGTATTCTGGGAGACATTTTACAGGGGCCTTTAATGTTCGATTTCCCTTTTGCTGGCCCCCTGTTGCCATGGGTCTGGTTTTTTTTGTCGTGCCACTTGTGGTTTTTTTTTGCTTTGTATTTGATTCGGGGTCCGGCTGGTGCGAGGACCTGTCCCTCCCTTGCTGGTGTCGCACTTCAGAGTATTGGGGCCGATGATGGTTTTTTTTTCAGGGAGTTGTTCGGTTTTTTCGGTTTGAGTGTTTTGCGTGGGCTCGCATCCCTAAACTGACCCGATTACCTTCTCCACCCCCTCTATCACAACCCCCCTCCCCCTCACTCCCTCCCTCTCGCCCCCCACCTTCCCCCCGCCCCCCCCCCTCCCCACATCCCCCACCAACCTCCTTCCCCCACTTCCTTACCTCTTACCCCCCTCCCCTCCTCGTATTCCCCCCCCCCCCCCCACTTCCCTCCCTCCTCTTCTCCGACTCCCTCCCTCCCCCCCCCCTTCCTCCCCACCCCCTTCCCACACCTTTACCTCCCCCCTCCCACTCTCCCCTCACACCTTTCTTCGTTCCTTCTTCCGCCCCTTCTTCCTCTCCTCCCCCATCTCCCCTATACTTGCCTCCCCCCTCACTATCCCTTCCCCTCTCTTTTCCCGTCCCCCTTCACCCCCTTTCCCTCCCACCCCCCCCCCCCCCTCCTCCGCTCCTTCCCCTATTTCCCCACCCCACCCCACCTTTCGTCCTCCCCCCACCCCTTATCGCCTCCCAACCTCTCCCCATATCCCCCTCCGCCCTTCTCCCCCCTTTCACCCCGTTCCCCTCCTCTTTCCCCCCCGCTCCCTTTTCTCCTCCTACCCCCCCTCCCTCCTCCCCCTTACCTCCCCCCCCCTCTACCATCTACCCCACCCTATCCCCCCCGCCCCTATCTTGTGTGCCCCCTCTTCTCCCCTCCTTCCCCACCCCTATCACCCCTTACCCCCCCTCCCCGCCACCCCTCTCCCTCCCCTCCCCCTCACTCCTTTTTTTTCCCACCCCCCCCATCTCCTTCCTCGTTTTTTCCCCCTTTCCCTTCCATCCTCTCCATCACACCCTCCCCCTTCTCTCCCCCACCCCTTCTCCCCTTCACCCCCCCTCTCTTCCCTCCCCTCCTTCCCCCCCCTCCGCCTCACTTCCCACCCCCTCCCACTCCTTCCCCTCCCCCTCTCACCCTCCTTTCCTCCCCCTCCCTCCTTTTACCTCCTTCTGCCCTCCCCTTCCTCTCTTCCCTGTTTCCTTCCCCCTCATCTCTTACTTTTTTTTACCCCCCCTTACCTTTTTCCCTTTCAATTGCCTACCCCCACTCCTCCCCCTCTCCCCCCCCCTCTTTTACTCCCCCCCATCCTCCCCCCACCCCCCCCCATCCCCACCCCCCCCTCACCCTCTCCTTCCCCCCCCCCTCTTCGCTCCCCATCCTCTTCTCCTACCCTCCCCCACCTTTTGCTCTTCCCCCCCCCGCTCGCCCCCTCTCGTTCTCCTCTCTTCCCTGCCCCCCCCCTCCTATCCCCCCTCCCCCTCCCCTAATTTCCCTCCCCCCCCCCCCCCGACTCCTCTTTACTCCTCCTCCCCCTCCCCTCACCTCAAGTTTCCCCCTCCTACTTTCCTCTTTTCTTCTTCCTTCAACGCACCCTCACTTCCTTTCCCCTTCCCCTTCCCGTCTTCCCCCCCCCCCCCCTCCCCCCCCCCCCCCCCCCTCCTGTACATGGTCTGGGTTTCACCCTTTTCCGGGCTGCCCGGCTCCCCATCTTTGGCTAGTCCTTTTCAGGGGTGCGACTTGCCACCAATGGATGATGGTTGAGGAGCGAAGATTTCGGTTCCGACGAGGCGGTCCCTGGGGCGTGGTCCCCGGGGCGTTGGACTTTTGGAACACTGTCGTTTCGCTGAGGCCTCTTGCGACTGTTTTTTTTTTTGAAAATTTCAATTTTTTTGTCGATTGGTCCCCCCCATTGATTTTCCGTGTTTTCTGTGCGTTTTTTTCGGTGTCAGGCAAACCCCAGTGCTCACTTCTGGTGGGATAGTTTACCTTCCTATGTCACACTTGGGTTCTTGGGTTGTTAGCTTCTTGAACCCACCCTTCTTGTTCTCATCTTATATGTGTTTGCGATTTTGTTTGACCGTTGTGTTCCCGTATTTTCCGAACTCTGATAGCCTTTCCCTGTCACTACTGTAGTGTGTTTTTTGATTGACCCCCCCCTGTTTATTGTCAAACAAAGTTTCTGTTCTCCCAACACGTTATTCCCTATCCCCCCCCTTTCTTTTTCGACATCATGTTGTGATTATGAGTTTAGCCCACGTTGTTGTTTTTTGCTGTCGAGACCCCACTGTGCTCTTGTGGCATTCTTTTTTTTTTAAAACTTTTTTGAGGTCGAAAATTTTTTCCCACTTTTTGTTCATTCAAAACAAACCCTTCTTTGTTCCAATTTTTGGATTTTTCCAAGGGCTATTTATTTGGTTTTTCACCAATTTTACCTTGGGGAACCCCACCCATGGCCCCCCTACCATCGAAACCCCTTGATCTTGCCACAGATCTGGTTCCCCTAGCGCCCCCCCCCCAGACACTTTTTTGTTTTTTTTTGTTCACTTCACCATTGGTCGCACTTTGTTACCTGCCCCCCCCCCCCCCTTTCACTCCTGGGAAAAATAACCCCCCCCCAAGAAAGCCAACGCAATCTCACACCTTTTTTCTACCACCGGCAGATCGTCCTACTCCTTGTCATACCCCCTTTTCCCCAAATAAAAATCCCCCCATTTGTATGTTCCACGCCTCGATCCCCTCACTATTACATTCCTCCATACTTGTTCCAAATCACCCACAACTACAAACGACCCCACGCCCACTAGCATGCACATTTCCCACCCATAAGTTGGACGTCTTTAAAAATATCAACCACCCCCTGTCCCACCTCCCTTTACCCCATCCCTTTGGGTCAACAAGCTCTCCTCGGAATCCTCTTAGAGACCTTTTACCACCCGCGATTTCACCTCCCCACAAACCCCCCCTCTGACCATGACCATGCCTAAACCACTTGTGCAAAAGGAGTCCCTATTCCCCTACACCTTCTTTTTATCATTTTTTCCGCATGATCTCCCCCTTTTCCTCACATTCTGGGATGTTACCAACTCACCCCACCCCGAATTTTTCTTCATATTGGGCGCCTGTTTCCGTTTGAGTCTTCTGGCCCTCGTTTCTTTTTTGTTTTACCATTTCCCTCTCGGTCCTTCCCCTGACTTTTTTGTAAAGGGCCATTTGCCCAATCTTCTTGTTGACTTTTTGATTTCTTATGACAGGCCCCTTCTTTTTTTTCGCCATTTAGGTTGTGTATTGTACTTGTTTAGTTAGGCAAAACACCCGGGTCCCACCGTTTAATTTGACCCCTATACCTCCCATGAGCTTTTTGAACCACAAGTTTAACAAGCTAACAAACGCCTAGTGAACCATAAACCCCTGTTCACAAACGAAGGAACAAATCCAATGGGACAAAACACCTCAACTCTTCCGCCATTGACTAGATATGAAGCCACCCAACTGTCAAAAAAAACACAAAAAACTTCTAAACCACGGTAGTGGGGAGGCTGCACTGCTTGGTCCTCGGTTGTTTTTGGTCCGGTGCGACCCTCGCACGTCTCACAATCACCTCCCAACACCTCCCCCTCCTCCCCCCACCCCGGGACTGCAGTTCCGGCAACGCGTGTAGTTGTCGGATCCCCTATAGGTTGAACATGAAGACACGGTTTTCTCCCCAAGGTCAATCTGGCCTTCCTACAATAGCCCGTTTTCCACGTACTTGCTGTTTTACCCCTGGAAGTCCTCACAAGCCCCACCTCGCCGGTCCCTCCCTCCTGTTTTTTTTTTTAAAAGTTTCTCTACCCCTCTTTCAAAGGGTGACAACCCCCCACACCCCCTCCCACCCCTTCCAGGTGGAAGACCACAACTAGTTTGACACTTGTTACATGGACTGTTTTATTCTTTTGGTTCCTTGAAAGTGAGTGACATTTTTTTTTTAGGCGCTTTGCTTTCATATTGCCCTTCCCGAGCCTGATTTTCTTTCCACTAATGGTTGCCCCCAGTGCCCCTTCTGCTTCTTTTTTTACCCCGTGGTCACCCAGTTTTCGGACTTTCTATTGTTCGTTTTTTCACCCCTGGGTGTTCCCCCCCCTGTTGTGGTCCCCCACCTTCCCCTGGTTTTTGCACTTTTTTGTTTTTTCCTTCAGTTCCTTGTGGGTTACCCCACCCTGGTCTAGTCTACAAACTTGTCAATTTTACTCCCGTCCCCGCCCTTGGCCCCACAATTTTGCGGTTTCTGTTGAACGCCCGATATTTGAAAGGGTTGGGTTTGGCTGTTTACGAAATTTGACCCCTTCCTTTTTATTTTAGGTTGTGGTGTAAATCCTGGTTCCACAGGGGAAGGGAATTGTGTTCGATACTTCACACTTACAACCTTCCACACATTTTTTCTAAATTTGTAGTTAAATCGTGCCCGGAAAGGGGGGAACGGCTTAGTGGATAGTATTCCTTTTTTCTTTCTACTTACCATTTATTTGGCTTTTTCCTTGTTTTTGCCAAGCCTGATAGATCCACCCTGGCCTCCTTTTCCTTTCCCTTCTTGATGCATACTTTACTGACCTTTTCGATTTCACGGATTGAATCTCCTTATTTGTCTCCCGTCACCCCTACCTTTCGTTTTTTTCTTCACCTTACCTTGTCTACTGAAGTTTTCCGTTTTGTTTTTTTTACCCCCCCAGGAGTATTATAACTTTCTGTCCCCCTGGAAGAGATGGTAGTACACGGTCGTGACTTTCTAGACTTTCATGCCCCTTGGAGGTTCCATGGAGTTCGAACCCCCCACCCAAGCTACCTTGAGATCATAACAAGAGTCAGCTGGCCGCAGAGAGTCCACAAATATACTTGCCGGATTCTCCTCCCTTGCGTCCTACGCACCTCCCAGTTGTTCGTCATGACACTCACCCCCCTTTCTGATCCTTTTTTCTTTTGCTTGCCTTTTTTCCCCCGTCATCCTTCTCTCCCCACCGTTTAGTGAAGCCTAGGGCACTCCTCACCTCCGTTTTCTTTTCTTATTCCTTTTAAGAACGCAGGCACTTGCCTTTCAGTGTGTCACCACTTTTGTGGTTGTTTTTTGTTTTTTTTTTTTTTTTTAACCTTGGACCATGGAGTTTTGGCCGGACCCCCTGGTGGGTTAGTCCCGTGAAATTCCTTTCTTCTGAACGTTGACAGGGGGGTTTTCCTGACCCCCCCTGCCCCCGCGTTCCTCCGCCTGGCCCCCGCAGGTACCAGTTTCATGGCGTGCTCCCAAGCCACAGTTCAAGAGGCTTGGTTCCGCTTCTTGGCCCCTGTTAACGTCGTTCTCCCCCCCGTTGCTTGTGTTTGATCTCCCCCAGCAAAGGTTCCTTGTGTTTTTGCTTTCTGCTTTGCAGCAGTTTGGGTGTTGAGGCCCCCTTGAAAGACGCGAACCTCCTTGTGAAGCGGTGTGGGGCGTCCTCCCCCCTGGCACCAACTTGGCCGCGTACCCCTTCTCCTCACTCGGGCAGCATTCCCATCCGGCGACCGGGTGCATGTCCGGCCTTTGTGCACAAAATTGGTCGCTGGTGATTAGTGGAAAGACCTAATGGTGGTTTCGAGCTACATGTGTCCTGTTTTTGTTCCCCCTCCGAAGCGTTGTTCCCGGTTTTCCAGTTCCCCCCCCCACAAACATAACTCTTGATCAATTTGTAGTCTGCATTCCCTTTTTTATCCTACTTTTTACCCCCCCCCCCCCCAATCCATCCTTCTCCCCTGACGCCACAACAACACCCTCTTGCCTCTGATCTTGCTTTTTCAAAAATTCTTTTTTTTATTTTGTCGTCCTTTTCTTGGTTTTTGTCCTCTTTAGTTTGT
>Ga0179593_1593393_pt1 | contig 18305 bp, 28 predicted proteins | sample CZODoug2_1_08_16_FD_185931 | JGI IMG/M metagenome (GOLD analysis project Ga0179593, IMG submission 185931) | Vadose zone soil fungal communities from Angelo Coast Range Reserve, California, USA - CZODoug2_1_08_16fungal (PacBio error correction) | ecosystem: Environmental > Terrestrial > Soil >... | reverse complement strand
GGTGAGCCCCTTAGTGTCGAGAGCGCGAGGCGATGAATTTGACTGCTTTCTTCCCCCCCTTCTTTTTTGTCACGCGTCCCGAAGGAATTTTCATCTTCTCTTCTTTTCCCCTTTCCGATGGCCTTAGCCCTCTATGAAACCGAAAACGCGACGTGGCGCTTATCCCGTTCTTCCATTCTTTTTCTCCTTGCTGATTTCGAGTAGGCTTTTTCCTTCCTCCTCCTTCTTTCCATATGCGGAAAAAGCCCGGCGGGCATTTCCTTTTCTTCTTTTTTTTCTCCCTGCAGCGTTGAGAGAGAATTTTTTTTTCTCCTGTGAGGATTGATTTCTTTTCTCCCCTTCCCGAGGCTGAAATTGTACTTTTTCCCCGATTCTGTGAGCAATCCCGGCGACCCTTCTTCTCCTTCCTTTTCTTTTTTTTTTTTTTTTCCTCCCTTTTTTTTTTTGGCGGAGAGTTTGAAAAGGGAGTGGTGGATTTGGAAGAGCCTTCTCCTTTTTCCTTCTCGAAGAATTCAATCCTCTTCTCCCCCCCTTTGGAGCGGATTCGATTTGTGACACCGGACCGTCGTTACCTTCCCTTTTCTTTTCCCTTTCTTTCCTTGGTGATGCCTTCTGAGGGAGCACCGGCTTTCGTTTCTCCTTCCTTTCTTTTTGCCTTCCACTTCCCCCGATTGTGGCCGGTTAAAACGGAGTGGTACGGATCGGGGATCGCTCAATTTTCTTTTTATTTCGCCAGCAGGTGTGCCTCTTTTTTTTTTCCCCCTTCTTTTTTTCCCCGGCGTGGGCCGCAGTCGCTGGTGGGGCTTTGCACAGGAATTCCGCCTCTTCCTCTGCCGTCCCCCCCTTCCCCCTTTCTTCTTCAGACGCTTCGGACAACCGGTTGAATTTACGTTTAGGGGTGGAGTATATCTCTCTTTTTTCCTCTCTCCTTTTTTTTTTCTCCCCCCCTCCACCGAAACGATTAAAAATGCCCCCCCTTTCCCCCCCTCTTTTTCTTCCTTTTTTCCCACCTTGATTGTTACGTAATAAGTAAGCTGATTCCCTTCAAGCCTCCCAGCGGCACGGCGTGGCCCACGCTTTTCCCTTTTTTTCCCCCCACGTAATTTGCTGCGCGCCTGAGTTAAAATGATGGCGAATATCCGCCCTCCCCCCTTTTCGCGATACCCGATCGGCCCCCTCCCCCTTTTCCTTTTCCAGTGACGGCCACAAGTGTGTGAAACTTTCCGACGATAAGTATAAAAGACCCTCTTTTTCCCCTCCTTCTTCCTCTGCCCCATGTAAGAAAAGGGAGGCCTCCCCTCCTCAGAAGAGCAGAAAAAAATTTGAATCCAGCTTATGAATATGCGGCCCTCCTCCTCCTCTTTTCTTCCCCAAATCAACAAGAGACTGTAAAAATCTCCGACAACACCTCCTTTCTACCCCCCTCCCCTTCCTTCTTTTCGCCGAGAGTTCGCTCACTCTCTTCTCCTCCTTTTTCCTTCTTCCTTCCCCTCTTCTCCAGCAGTTGAAAAGGTAAGCAGCTTTTCCCTTTATCGTCCTCCTCTCTTTCCTTTCCCTCCCCCACCTGCTCGCTCACAACGACTGCCGCGACAAAATCTATCTTCTTCCCCGAGATCCGAAGCCATGCTTTCTCTCTCCCCCTTTTTCCTTCTTCGAAAGAAGAAGTATATCACACCTCCCTTTCCTCTTTCGAAATCGTTTTCGGTTATCATTCTTTCCCCTCCCCCCCCTTCTTTCCCTTTCTATGATATCTCCTTTCCCACCCCCCCCCCTTCTGTGGTGGCGAGAAATACTTAGAAATTCATCGCATCTCTTCCCTCTCTCCCCTCAAGGGGCTAAGCCCTCCTCCCCTTTCCCTTCCTCCCCCCTCTTCCTCCTCCGGCGAGAGACAGCGATAGAGAGCACGAGCATTCCAGGCCTGATCTTGCTTTTTTTCTTTTCCTTCAAAGCTTTCACTGCTGCAATACCCCCCTCCTCCTCTTTTTTCCCCCTCTTGCAAATAGACGCCTCGGGAATTGAGGCCAAGAGACGCCCTTTTTTTCCCTTTCCTCCCAACTTTAGATCATTGACAAACTCCTTTTTCCCTTTCCCCCCCCCCTTTCTTCCCTTCTCCCCCGCCAAGCGAAAAGGATACGGAGGTTGGTTGGTGGACACGTGGCTGGTCCTCTTTTTTCCCCCCCCTTTTCCTTGTTCAACTCCCAACTGCTGTATGCGGTCCTTCCCCCTTTTTCTTTCTTTTTTTTTTCTTTCCAGACGTTAGCGCAGTCCTTGGGCCATCTTATGCAGAAATGAGGGCCGCCCCTTTTGCCCCTCTTTTTTCTTTCCCTGATCATGAGATCACTTCCCTTTCCCCTTCCTTTCCACCCTATGAGTAAATCGCTGATCACTGAAAAGGAATTGATGTGGTCAAAGACATCCCCTTTCCTTCTTTTTGGCAACACTTGCTCTCCGGTCTCTTTTCTTTCTGACATGAGGGAACTCCCTTTTTTCCCCCTAGAAATCTTCTCATTTCTTCTAGAGATGCCCCTCCTTCTTTTCCAAAACAGGGCCCCTTTCATTCCGTTTTTTTTCTTCTCGTTCGGGTCTTCTTTCCCCCCTTCCCCCCTCTTTACACTCCTACATAGTAGGCTTAATGAGCTCTTTTTTTTTTTCAACCCTGACCCAAAATGGACCTTTTTCCTCTCTTTCAACAGGCTTCAAACCATCAACGGAATGTTTCCTCTCTTTTAGCTCGTGCGATCAAAATGCCTTACGCTTCCGTCTTTATCTTCTGTCCAGGACGATTTTGGCACCTTTTTCCTTCCTTTCCCTCCCGGAGTTCAGGGGAGTTGGAGGATTTCCCATGGATGATTTCTGATATCTTTTCCTCCATCTTTTGACATATGACAATCCTTTTCCCGTGAGAATGAGGGATTCTCTTCAGTTTTTCATGTTCACCACCCGTAAAAGTTTTAAGTTTCTATTTTTCTAATTTTCCCCCCCTCTTTTTTTGTCTTTTAACCGAAAGGAAGCCTCTGCCTCTGAGGAGGCTGTCCTCCGCAGAGAAAAAGAGGGGCGCGTACACGGTCAATCCTTATCTGCTTTTTTTGCCTGTAAGATGTGGAAAAAAGGGAAGGACGGGAGGGCCCTTTCCCCCCTTTTCTTTTAGTCTCTAATAAAATTACTCGCAGGAAATCCCCTCCTTCTCCCCCCCCCCAAAAGTCCACGTCCTTCTTAGAGGTTAGGACAGAGGGAGAAGGGTGGCCCCCCTTTTCCCTGGTCTGCAGTTTTTCTTTTTGGAGGAAGCAGTTAATATTCCTTCCTTTCCTTTTAACCGTCCTTCCCCCCGTCATGGCCCTTCTTTCCTTCCCCACTTGTCAGGAATTCTTTTGCCAAGGTCGTGAAGAAGGCTTTTTCTTTCTCCCTCGGAGGTTTTGCTGAGTCTTCCTCCTCTCCCCCGGGAGTCGATCTCTTTTCTCCCTGCAGTATGAGAGCATGGAGGATTTTTCCTCCCCCTGATGTTGATCAGTTCGCTCCTTTTCGCACGTATCCCCGTAATTTCTTGGAGAATGCGATCCTTCCCCTTTTTCTAAAGAGTCCCGCTGGTATGTCGTTGTGCGTTTTTTTCCTTTCCCCTTTTCTCTCGCCCAACGCCACAACGACATTACAGCTTCCCTTCTTTTCCCCCCTTCTCCTTTTTTCCCCAAGAAAGTACTTTGCCTTTTTCTTTTCTCCCTAATCAACATCAGTGAATCGAAATCTCCTTCTTCCCTTTCGATCCGGACCCTCCCTTTCTTACCCCTTTGAATATGGACGCAGAAACAATCCTCTGGCTAACTCTCTCCTCCTTTCTTTTTCCGAAACGCCCCGAAGTTCCTGCCCCCCTTTTGTCCTTACGGTTTGCGATGACGGGGAAAAAAAGATTTCCCTTCCCCCTTTCTTTTCTCTGAAAAGCTTGCCTCCACTCCTCCCCCCCTTTTTTTTCCCCCTTTATGCCCTTTCCCGAACATCCTGAATACCAAGAAGTACGGAGTTGGGAAAACGTCTTCTTCCCCCCCCTCTTTTTTTTTTTTTTTTTTACGCCACGGCAAATTGAGTTCCCTTCCTCCCCCTTCCCCCCCCCCCCCCCCCCCCTGTGGAGAGTCATATGATCGAACGCTGTAGGCCCCTCTTGTTCTCCTTTCCTCTTCTTTTTCCCCTTCATGATGGCCCTTGAGTGAGAAAAGAAAAATCCTTTTCCTTTCTCTCCTTTTTGTTCGGGGGGTTTTCTTTTCCACCGGATTTTTCGCAATCATCAGGCGCACTTCCCTTTTCTTCCTCCCTTCCCCTCTCTCAGAAATCATCAAAGGAAAAGCCCCAATCCCGGAAAGCCTTTTTTGGGCTTGAGGCAATCTTTCTTTTTTTCTCCTCTCGGGGACCCGGCAATTATTAACGGAAAGCTTTCCTTCCCCCTTTTCTTCCCCTCTCATCACCGCTCAGGAAAACGGTCTTTTTCTTTTCTCTTTCCCTCCCCCCCTACGGCTTCCATTTTGAGTCGTTGGAGAAGCAACATCTCTCCTTTCCTCTCCCCCCTTAGGATGTGCAGACTAGTGCAGTTTTTCCTGTTCCCCCCCCATAAAGACCCTCAAGAATGGGCCTTCCCCCCCCCCCCCTTTCCCTTTTTTTCCAATTTCAGAAGAGAAGCGGTTCCCCTCCCCCTTCCTCTCTTCTCTCACTGAAGAGTGCTAGTCACAAGGAGTTAACTCATGTCTTACAGCCTACGCCATATATCCCCCCCCTTCTTTTCCCCTTTTTGGTCCTGACCTGCTCGGATGTCTTTTACCCCCCCTTTCTTTTTTTCCCGCTGGGAAAGAGAGAAAGAGATCCTCCAATGGGGGAAGGATTTCCCGTTTTTCTTTTCTTTTGCTGGTTTAAAGATTGTCCTCCCCCCCCTCTTCCCTGAATGCGATAAGTATGGCCCGTCCCCTCCCTTCTCTTTTAGCAAGTGCTTTGTCATACCGCAGACAGCGTTTCTCCCTTCCCTTTTTTCCCCCCCACACAACCGAGGGAGAATTTAGATTTGGAAGATGGCGATGATGGCCATGATAGCCTTTTTCTCCTTTTTTCCCCCTTCTTCCCCTTTTTTTTCGAACCTTGGCGTCCAGCGGCAACTTTTTTTTTTCTTTTTCCTTCCCCTCGTGTGGTGAACCAATGATCCATAGATGACAAATGAGGTGGCGATTGCTCCATTTCTCTTTTCTTCTAAGAAGTCGGCCTGGAATGCTCGTGCTGCTCGATCTCTTTTTCTTTCTCTGCTTTCGAGGAGACTTTCTCGAGCCGGAAGCTTGGAGCTCTTTCTTTTCTCGATTCTCTGAATTTCGACGGAAGGATGAGCGCCAACCTCCTTGTCTTTTTTCCCTCTTCTTTTTCTTTTCCGGATAGTAATACGGAGGTCCTTTCCAGATGGCTTAAGCCTCTCTTCTCCCCCCCCCTTCCTTTCCTTTTTTCCTTCTTTCCCCTTCGAAGCTTCTCTTTTCTTTTCTTTCCTCTCTTTCATCATTTGACGTGCATCGATTGGTTAGAGGAAGGGAGTTGAGCGAGCAGGTGGTGCTTGACTCTGTCTCTTTTTTCTTTTCTTCCCCCCCCCGGGCACGGCTTCTCTCTTTCTTCTCAATCCCGGAGCCAAAATTTGTGCGGATAAGGATTGTATGCGAAAAATTCTTTTCCCTCTTTTTCCTTTTTTTTCGAAAGGTCCTTTTGGCGGAGATTTTCCCCCTTCTCTTTTTTTCTTTTTTTTTTTTTCCCTTCTTTTCCCCGCAGGATTTATTCGCTTGATTCAAATGTTTTGATGGAGAGGCTTCGATGGTGACAACCGGACCGCTCGGCCTGCCTTCCTGCTTTCTTCCCCCTTTCTTTCTGGTGATGCCGGCGGGATCCCTTCTTTTTTTCCCCTTTTTTTTTCCCCCCCCTTTTTCCGGCACTGCCCGATTGTGCCGGTTTAAAAAGGAGTGTTTCAGGTCTCGGTCTTTCTCTCCCCTTTTTCTCTGAGCCCCTCAGGTGAAAGCCTTCTCTTCCTTTTTCCCTTACTTTTTTCAAAGGCGTGGGACACGCAGTTCCGCTTTTTTCTTTCACATGCATTCCCGCATCCTTTTTTTCCCTTCTCTCCCCTCCTTTCTGTCTGAAGACGCTTCGGGAAACCAGGGTGAATTTTTATCTTCTTCTTTTTCTCTTTTCCTTTGTTGTTGTGCTTGAGATACTCCACAGCCGAAACTATTTCACCTTCCCCTTTTTCCCCTTTTTCCTCTTGTTCCACCTTGATTGTAAGGAAGAAGTAAGATGAGGGAATTTTCTTTTTTCCCTCCTAAACAGAGGAACGGCGTGGCCCCTCCCCCCCCCCCTCCTTTTGCGCGCATGATTTAACCTGTGGAGAATCTTCCTCCCCTCCCCCCTTTCCTCCCCTCCCGGACCGCCGGTTGTAAACCTTCCCCCTTTTTCCTTTTTTTCTCTCCCTCTCTTCCTGATACCCGACCAGCGGTGATAAAAAGAGGAATAACAGATGCGCGTCCTTTTCCTCTTCCTTCCCCTGAGCGGTACTTTTTTTCCACCCCCTTTTTCCCTCCCCAACATTGAATCAAGCGGATGACTCTTCCCCTTCCATGCGACAACCCCCTTTTCCCCCCTCCCCCCCCCCCGCGCCTGTTAAAAATAGACGCCAAACATCTTTCTCCCCCTTTTCTTTAAGATTTACGACGCAGGGGCGGCCTTCCCCCTCCTTCCTCTTCTTTTTTTTTATTTTTTCCCTCCCATCCTCGGTCCAGCAGTTCCAAGGTCGCACGCGTTCTTTTTCACTTCTCCCACGAATCCAGGCCAGCTTCAAGCCCCCCCTTCCCCACGCCGGCGCAGAACAAATCGCTGTCGGCACCTGCTGCCCCCTCTCCCTTCTCCTCCCCTTCCCTCCCCCCACGGCGCATTACAAGATAATACGTCTCCCAGAGTATATTCACACCTCTCCTTCTCCTTTTTCTTTTTTCTGTTATCATAGAGGGCTGAAGCCATCTGGAAAGTCCCCCCCTTTATGACTATCTCCCTGACCCTTCTTTTCCCCTGAGTGTTGGCGCGCAATAATTAGAAATTTCACTTCTCCCTTTTCCGAACGAAGGTTTTTTTCCCTCCCTTTCCCTCCTCTTCTCTCGAAAATCTCGAAGCTGCGAAGACGGCGCTCTCCCCTTTTTTTTTTCTTCTCCCGAGTTTCCTGCCAGGTGATCTTTCTCCTTCCCCCCCCCCCCTTCCCAACGCTGATCAATGCGGAAATAGCCAACAATTCTCTGATCCTGGGGTTCCCCCTTTCTTTTTTTTTTTTCCCTTTTCTTCCCAGCGCCCGAACCGATTTTTTTCTCTTGACTCCCAAAGGTTAGATCCTTCCCCCCCTCCCTTCTCTCCCTTTCCAAAATCGCAAGCCAAAGAGAAAGGCTCCACTTCTTTTTTTTGGCACGTGCTGGCAGACCTGCGCCCCCCCCTTTTCTCCCCTCTTTTAGGACAAACGCACGGGATCAGGGCGCAAGCTGATGTCTTTTTTTTTCCCGCTCCTTTCCGTCTTGGGCATTTCTCTGACAGCACATGATTCTTCCCTCCCCTTTTTCTCCCTTTCTCTCCCTGCCAACCATATGGAGGTCCGTTCGCGATATTCCCCTGCTTCCCCTCTGTAACTCCGCTGATCACTGAAAACTTTCCTTTTTTTTTTGGTCATGGCAAAAAACTTGCGCGAAGGAGGATTCGGGCGTAGGCTGTACTCCCTGCTTTTTCCTTTTGCTAGACACGACGTTTTCTTTCTATATAGAGTATGTCACCTCGTTTTCCCCCTTTTTCCCTTCCTTCAGGGTGGTGAAGGCCCAAGTAGTGAGGGTCTTATTTTCCCCCTCTTTTTTTTTCTTCTTTGACACTCTACATAGCTTTTCTTCTCTTCTTTTCCTCTCCCCCCCCTGGAAGCCGTATTGGTAGGGGAAGACTGAAACAGGCTCCCCCCTCCCCCTTCCTTTTTTTTCCCCCCATGCCTCTTTGCGATCCCCCTTCCCCTCCCTCTTTTTTTCCCTTCCTCCTTTTTGGCAACTTGGGAGATCAAAAACCTGCAGATTGCTCTGCCTCCCCTCTTTTAGTTGGATCTTTTTCCTTGGGTTTTCTCCCTCCCCCTCCCCCGAGACAAGCCTGTAGGGTAATCTTCTTTTGAGTTTGCTCCCCCATTTTCCCCCCCCCAAAACTGAAAAACCGCCCACGTGGAAAGCTTAATTCCTTCCCCTTCCCATGTGGAGGGGGGAGGGGGATCACCCTTAAGGGAAAATCCCCCATGAAGTGTAGGAAGGGAAAATCCTCGCAGAGACCCCCCTTTCATAAGAGGTAGATAATATTCCCTCCCAACAATGGTGTTTCCCTTCTCATCTCTCGGTCCCCCCCTTTTCAATTTGGAAAGTGTTGGTTCCCCCCTCCTTCAAATAGTGCAATTCCTCAGGTGGAAAAAAGCAAGTACCTTCCCCGGCCCGGGGGAGGGAAGGAGGGGAGGGATGGCTAAGGGGGCCTTTCACAGGGGAGGAAGGGAGGGAGTCTTTTCCGGGGGGAGTTCCTCTCTTTTTCCTATTAAAGGATGTATTTTCCATCTTTTCTTTTCGTAATAGAAACCACGTACTTCTGCCTCATTAAACCAATGTTTTTCATCCCCTATGCGGTTCGCCCCCTGCTAAGGGAGTGAAGCTCTTTTCTGAGAGGAGCAATGATTCTTTTCCTTCTCTTTAAAGGGGAAGAAAGTTCTTTCCTCTTTTTTCAGACACTGCTCTTCCCTCTCTTTCTATCCATTGAGGATTTGAACTTCCTTCTCCCTCTCCTTTGTTTCTTTCAAAGGAGGAAGGATCCCCCGTATTTTTTCGAAAGGACGATTAAGCTTCTCCCTTTTCCCCTTTCTTTGCGTTGGGCGAGAGAGAGCGGGGGAAGCAAGCCTCCGTTGTGTTGTTTTTCTGATTAGTCCCAAACGCCCCCTCCCCTGCTACCCTCAGGGATGCCCCGTGATAAGAGTCTCCTGCCTTCCTCCTTCCACGGGTTACGTCTACGTGGAACTTCCCCCCTTCCCTTCTCCCCCTCAGTGAAGTAGAAATACTAATGATCTATAATTCCGCTCTTCTTTTTTTTTTTCCTGGTCCTCTCTTCCTTTTCTTTTCCCTTTTTCACTCGGACGCACAAAAAATCCTCTGCCCCTCCGCTCTTTTTCCCTTCTTTGGGCCTGAAACGCCGAAGTTCCTTTCCCCCCTTTTTTCCCTTTTCCTTTTTTCCTCTTACGGTGAAAAAAGAGGGGAAAGAAGCAGGGAATATGACCTTCTTGCCCCTCCCCCCCATCCAAAACGGATACATGGACGGTTTCCTCCCTCTTTTTCCTCCCCCGGCCGTACGGAGTTGGGAAAACGTCTGCTGCACAGACGTTTTCATTTTTTTCTCCCCGGGCAAAGGCGGTCCAGTTTCACCCCTCTTTTTCTTTTTTTCCCCTCCCTGGGGAGTTAATTGATTCGCATTTCTTCCCCTCTTTTTTCCTTCCTTTCTTTCCCATGCTGAGTGAGAAAAAGAAAAACTCAAAGTTTCCTTTTTTTGCATACGGAAACGGTGTACGGGTTTTCTTTTTTTTTTTCCTTCAACCGATGGAGCAATCCCTCCCCTTTTCCTTCAATCCACCCTTACCCAGTCTTGTCCTTCCTTTTTTTCTTCCCGATATAAGAAATAATAAAAGGAACACTCCCCCCCCCTCCCCTTTTCCCCTCCGGTGAGGGACTCTCCCCCCTTTCTCTCTCCCCCCGTTTCCAAAAGAGTTAGGGAAAAGGAAATCTCCTTCCTTCAATGGGGATCTCCCCTCTTCTTCCCCTTCAAGGGGATGTTGAGCCTTTTTCAGTATTCCCCTTCCCCCTCTTTCTTTCTTGGCTACGCCAATCTTCTCAGAAGCAGACTATGTAGGGATTTTCCTTTTGCCGGGGTTTAACCCCCCCCTCTTTTCAGTCACCAACATTGAATGAAAAGGGGCCCCCCTTTTTCTCTCCCTTCCCCGATTTCCCCCCCACTCCGTGCTAGTAACAAGGAGTTAAATCATTCTTCCCCCCCTTTCCCTAAGCTGATACGGATGAGCACTTTTCCCCTCCCTTCTTTCTTCTTTGACCAAATAATTCCTTTTTCCTTCTTCCTTTTTTCCCCTCAGTCGGTTCCTTTTTTCCCTCCCTACTCAATAGTGGTGAAGTGATCTCAGTGCTTTCCTGTGCTCTTTTCTCTGGTCGATCCCTCATGTTTTCCCCCCTCTTTTTTTCTTTTTTTCCAGACACAGACATAAGCTTGCCCGTCTCCCATTTTTTGTCATACCGCAGACTCCCTTTTCCCCCCCCCCCCCCCCCTTCCCAGTTATTTGAGCAGGTTGAAGCCCTTCCCCCAACACCCTCCTCTTTTCCTTTTTTCCCCTTGCGAGTGAGGGCCATTTCTTCCTTTCTCCTGGTTCCCGGATAGCTTTTCAATGATCTCCCCTTTTTTTTTCTCGGTCAAACCCCCTTTTTTTCTTCTTTTCTTTTGCAAGAGTGTGGCACCCACCTGATCATCGATGCCACTTCGGTGTCTTTTCTTTTCCCTTGGCAGCGTTTGCAGTTGCCCTCTTACGCAGAATCAGGGCCTTTCCTTTTCTTTTCTTTTTTTTCTTCTCTCCGTATTCTTCGTAGAAGATTTTCCGAGGCGCTTCTCCTTTTTTTTTTCTTTTTTCTCCCTTCTTTTCTCGGAGTCCCTCGAGGCGAGAATTCGAAGGATTGCGCGCCAACACTCAGTTTTCCTTTTTCCCCGGAAGTGGCCAGCGGAGCCTTTTCCTCTTTTTTCCCCCTCTTCCTTCCGCCCTCTATGAGAACCGAAAAACTTCTTTTTTCCCTTTTTTCTCTTAGGGGAGTGTGGAAGATACTTTCTTTCCTTCGCTGGAAGGCAGCCGTTTGGGCTGGCTCTCCCTCTCTTCTTTTCCTTGGTCATAAGGTGAGTGCCTCTCTTTCCCCTTCCCTTTTTTTTTCTTTTCCTCTTTGCTGCTGCGTTTGATGTGGCCGATGAAAACGGCAAACGCGTTCTGAAATTGTCAATGCTGGATCCTTTTTCTTTTTTTTTTTCCTTTTTCTCTTACGGATTGTATGAGAAACCTGGCGGCGTCCTCTCTTCCTTTTTTTTTCGACGTCTTTGTGGCGGAGCTTTTTCTTTTCCGAGAATCTTTCGGGTTGTAGGAATTTTTCCTCCTTTTCCCTCCCCTTCCCGTTTGTGGAGCGGCTTTCCTCCTTTTTTCTTTTCCCCTTCCTCTTTTCCTCATTACGCGCATATGGTGATGCAGGAGGGGGAGCACCTTCTTTTTTTCCCTTACGCGTCGCGCTTTCCTTCCCCTGCAAGATTGTTGACGGTTTACAACGGCGTGTTCGCTTTCTTTTCGCGAAAATGTGCTGGCTTCCTTCTTTCTCCTCCTTCTGAAGAAAATTACGTTGGTTCCCCCTTCTCTGAGTTTGCCACGCCGTGCCGCTGGGTTTCTTTTTTCTTCTTTTTTCTTCCTTCACCAACAAGTGGACACCTGAGAGACAAAGCGGAGATGCTGAAGACGCTTAGGGGACACCTTTTTCCCCCCCTTTTTTTTTTTTTTTTTCTCTCTCTTCTTTTCTCCTCTCGTGTTGTTGTTTCTCTCTTCCCTCCTCCTTCCCCCTTTGTCAAAGAAGAGTCTTCAGCAGCTCAGCGTTGTTTTCTTTTTCCCCCCCCCTTTCCTTTTTGGAATTCTGGTTGCAATCCCCCAGCGGGAAAGGAGTGGAAAAAAGAATTGCCCTTAGTCCCCCCCCCCCCCCGCTCTTCGCGCAGGAGGGACCAAACCACCTTCTTCTCCTCCAGCACAATTTTTTCTTTCCTTTTCTCCACGAAGGGGGAAAAAAGGCCCCTCGTTTCCCCCTTTTCCTAAAAAAGTGTTTTCCCCCCCTCCCGACTCTTCCGTAGAAACGACCTCCCCGTGGGCTCCCCCCTTCCCCCAGAGGCGCGTCTTTTTTTTGCGCACTTCTTTGTCGGTGTCACAAGCGAGCCGGGTCCCCTCCCCTTTGTAATCAAGCTGTTCCCAATGGCAGGACAAACCGGCACCTCTTTTCCCTTTCCTCTCCTGTTCCCCAACTCTCTCCCCCCCCCCCTCTTTTTTTCCCCTCCTCCCATTGGGCGCATACAATCCGTAAGCGCACAAATGTGCTCCTCTTTTCCTTCTTCTTTTTCCAGCTTCCAAAGGTCCTCCCCTCCTTTTTCTTTTTCCCTCCCCCCGCAATCAAGCCCGTTCAAGCACACCTGTCGCTTCCCTCCCTTTTCCCCCCCCCTCGAGGCCCCCGGTCCCTTTCTTTTCCATCTCCCTGAGTCCGCCAGAAAAAAAAGGTGAATTACACAGATAATATTTTTTTCCTCCCCTCCTGTATATTAAAAACCCCTAATTCTCTATTTCCTTTTTTCGTGCGTTTCGGTTATCATCTCTTTCCTCCCCCTTACCTCCTTTTATGAATATCTAAGACTGACACTCCCTCTTTTCCCCTCCATGAGTGTTTTTTTTCTCCCTTCTTCTCTACGAAACGAAGGTCCCGCCATCTCTCCAATCTTCCTTTTCCCTCTTCTCATACTGCGAGAGAACGAGATTAGAGACAGAACGAGAATCCCTTCCTTGCCCTTTTTTTTCCGCAACCCCGCTTGCTCATTCCTTTCCTCAGGGGGGAATAGAGGAGGAGGGGGTTCCCCCCCCTTTTTTAATAGAAGAATCGGAAGTGAGGCAAAGAGACCTCCCCCCTTTTTTTCTGATGGGACGACCAAATTTTTCTTTTTCCCTTCTCGGGCCCCCCCTTCTTTTCCCCCTTTCCCCCCCCCTCCCCACTCGCAAGCCAAGCGAAACTTCCCCGGCGTTTGTTGGGTGGGCCTTTTTTTTTTCCCTAACTGGTCGAAGGGGTTCAAATACCCAAACTGACCCGCCCATGGTACGGGAAAAGATGATGTATGGTATGCACTTCATTTCTCTCCTTGTAATCTTCTCCTCCCTCTCCCGCTGGGAAATAGAAAACATAGCAATGATCACCTTCTCCCCCCTCCCTTTTGGTAGCCCTTCGCGCTATTTCCCAGTCTTTTTCCCCCCTTCCCCTGTCAATGTGTGGTCAACTCCCTCCTCTTCCTTCCCCTTTCCAAAACCTTCTCCGGGCTACTGGTCTTTCCCTTCCTTCTCTTCCTTTTCCCTCTCTATCTTCTTTCACATCGTTTCCACTCTTCTCTTCTGAAAATGGGCCCCTTTTCATTTTCCCTTTTCGGCCCCTCTTTTTCTTCTTTGCCCGGTATTGGGTTAAAAAACTGACAGCTCTGCCCTCTCTTAGGCTTCTTGAGAAGCTGTGTTTTCCCCTCTCCTTTTCTTTCCTCTCCTGCAACAGGATCAAACCATCCCCGTTCCTTTTTTCCCTTTTTCTTATCCCCCTGCCGTACGCTTCCGTTAGATGCAGGGTCCCTAAGCTTTTTTCCCCTTTTCCCTTTCCAACCCCCTGCAGATGTCCCTCCTTCTTTTTTCTTTGGAGGCATTGTACTTGGATGATTTCTGATTCTCTTTTTCCGCTGAACTTGACAAGACTTCTTTTCCCCTCTCCTTGATGTCTGCTCCCATCAGTTTCCAATGATCCTACCAAACGAACCCCAGTACACGTTTCCCTTTTTTCTTCTCCTCCCGAGGTTTTCTTTTCTCACTCTCTCTCTTCTCCTTTCCGCTACCCCCCTCGGGTTCATAAAGCGTGAGATCATATGAGCTACCACATGGTTTTTCCCCTTTCCTTCCTTTTCTGGATGGACCTAAATTTGCCACGTGTTTTTTTTCCCCCCCCCCCTTCCCGCAGGTTTTCCCACACTTTTTTTTTTTTTTTTGCTTTTTTTGGATGGCATCAGGGTGGGCCCCCGCCTTTTTTAGTGAGCGGGTGAGGCAAGGCCCTTTCTTTACCCTCTGTTTTACCTAATCGCAAACAGTCTGGCCTTATGAAGCTTCTTCCCCCCTTTTTTCTTCGTTCCTCAGCCAAGTTCGTGACTCCTCTTTTTTTTTTTTCCCTCTTTCCCATTGTAAAGCCAGTGAGTAAAAGCCCCTTCCTTCCCTTCTTTTCGATCATTTGATTTCGAATCCTTTTCTCCCCCCCCTTTCCCCGTGCCGTATCCCCGGTATTTTTGCGAATGCGATACTCTTATCACGGGAGCATCCCTCTTTTCCCTTTTTTGTTTTTCTATCTTCTCTTTTCCTCCTCCTCTTTTTTTTTTCCCCTCACAACGAAATACCAGCTTACCCTCTTTTTTTTCCTTCTCTTTTTCTTTCGACACCGAAATACGGGGGGCTTTTTTTCTTTTTTGCAACCCCCAGTCTGCGAACGGATCAAACTAAGGGAATTCGAAATCCTCATTCTTCTCCCTCTCCCCTTTGTAGACGAACCGGCTGACAATTTGAAATCTACTCCTCCCCCCCCCCTTCTCTCCTCTTTCCCTTCCCTCCCCATTGTGCGAAACGCGAAGTTCCCTGAACAAAGTGGTGAGAGCTTCAAGAACGTTCCCTTCCTTTTCTTTTCCCCCCCTTCTCCTTTCCCCTCGGGTCTAAAGCAGGGATTGAAACTTCCCCCCTCCCCCCTTCCCTTTCCCTCCCGATGCCCATACGAAAATCATGAAATACCAAGGCCGTACGGATTTTTTCCCCCTTCTTTCAAAGGACGGTGATTTTTTTCCCCTTCCCCATCACATAAGTAAAAGTGGGAAATCTGAAAGGCCAAACCCCTGTGTTTTTTTTTTCTTTTTCACGCTGTATGGAAAAAAGATGGTTCTTGCTCTTTTTTTTTTCTTAATTGTGCAAGCGAGTTCTCCCCCTCTTTTTTTTTCTCTGTAGCGATGCCTACAAGGAAAAGTGTAAGGGTGGTCGGGGGGGTCTTTTCCCCTCTTCTTTCCGCACGTATCTACCTACCATTTTTTCTTTTTTCCCTTTTCCCCCCCCCCTTCCACTGAGCGACCTCCGAACTGACCCTGAAAGACAAAGAAGAGAAGAAGAGCAATAATGACAGGTTTGTGATCTCCCAGCTTGCCAAATCTTCTCCCCACCCCCGAGATTGCCCCTTCCTTTTTCTTTCCCCTTAGGCTTGAGCACCGCGTCAGGCAAAAAGAGAGAATGATAAAGACGGTTTTTTTATGGTTGGCCTTCCTCCTTTTGTTTTTATTTTTTTCTCCTCTTTGAGTCTTTTCCCCCTTCCCTTCCGAATAGTAGGAGTGTCAGAAGAGCAGGGGTTTTAACCAATACCGTTCAACATCAAGACCCTCACTTTCTGGTTAAAAGTGTGCCCTTTTCTCCCCTTTTCCCTACTCAGAACAAGAAATGAAAGAGTGCTAGTCACCTTCCTACGACCCTTTTTCTCTCCTCTGGTGAGAAAGTTTTGAATGCCTTCTGATGTCTTTGGCCCCCCGTGCTCAGCGAGGTACTAAGTAGGTGTGACAGCCTTTCTCGCTCCTCTCTTTCTTTTTAGGACAAAGGGATCCCCTTTCTCTCCCCCCTTGCTCTCCGCATTTATCGGCTTTTCCTCATTCGGCAGAGGCTGATCCCCCCTTCCGCCCCTCCTCTTTCCCGAACCCCCCTGGCTCCCCCCCTTTCGACAACGAGGCCGACCACAAACCTTTTCGCCCCCGCCATTTTTTAAAAGACACACACACGGCCCCCCCTTAAATCAATGTTTGCGCTTCACATCACAACCCGGCAGTACCATCCACCGCCCCCCGCATCCCCTTCACTCAGGAAAAGAAGCCACACCCGCCCTTTATCTCTCACTGAAAAATTTCCCCCTCCCTCTTCTTTTCTTTTTTTGTAGTGACAGGGGAAATTAGGGACCACCCCCCCCCCACCCAATCAACTTTTTCTCCTTCCGGAGAGGGCTGAGGGAGATCTTCTTTTCTGGGAGAGCCCTCCTTTTCTCTCCCCCTTTTTCCATATAGGAGCAGTTTCGCCTGATGAAACACTTCCTTTTCTAATCCACTAGATGACAAAAAACCGGTAGGGATATTTGTTTTCCCCCCGAAGAAAGTCTCGGAGGAGAGGGGCCTAAGGGTGGCAAGACGCAATCCATGCACCATTTAGTAGTGCCTTCTGAGGCGTTTGGCCCCTTTAAGAGAAGGACTTCTTCTTGTATATCTCCCTGTCCTTTGTCTTCGAAGCGTAGAAGATTTTCGCTCTTCCTTTTTCCTTTGGATGATGCTGCTCCTTTTTTTTTTTTTTCTTTTTCATTTCGCAGGATTGCGCGCCAACACTCAGTTTGTCCCCTGTTTCTTCTCCTGAGTCGTCCCCCCTTCTTCCGCCCTCTAGGATAACCAGAAAACCGCCTTTTCTTTTTTTAGGGCTCTTTTTGCCTATTCCTTTCTTCCTCGTGGGAAGGCAGCCGTGGGGCTGGCTTTCCGGGCTGCCTTTTTTCTTTTTGCCGTGTGTCCTTTCTTTTTTTTTTTCGCGCGCAGGGATGCTTGAAGCGGGAGTGATCTTTTTCAACGGCAACGGTCTCTTTCCTTTTTTCGATTTCGGAGGAGAAAGCCGCGCCATTTCTCTTAATTTTCCTGATGCGCCCCCCTTTTCCCCCCTTCCTTTTTTTTCTTTTCTTTGTGTCTGAAATCTTGGGCGGAGAGTTTGACACAGGCGCTGTTTTCTTTTTCATCTCCGGTTCCATGTGGCAGAGATTCCGCTTGCCACCTGTTTTGTGGCGAGGCTTCGCTTTGTGAACCCCCCTTCCCCCTCCCCTGCGTACGAATTCTTCCTTTTCTTTTTTTGCCACGGGATGGTCGGGGAGAAGAAGCGTCTGTTTTTTTCCTCCGAGACGGCCCGATTCTCTTTTTTTTTTTTTTGTTTTTTTTTTTGAGCCGTGTTAAGGATCAGTGGATAGCGAAATTGTGCTGCTCCTTCCTTCGAAGTGAGCCAGCAAATTTTATTTTCCCTGTCTCTCTTGGTGGAGGATTTGAAACAAAAGAATTAAGAGAGGAAGGATGAAGTACACCTAAAAAGAGGATCTTCAGAGTGTCTTTTCTTTTTTCTTTCTCTTCTTTTTTGTTATTTGAGGCCGTTTTTTTTTCTCACAAGGGTGCATCTGTCATACGGTTCTTTCTCCTTGTTTCTCCCCCTCTCTTGTTAAGAGAAGAAGTGGGGGTTGGTGATTTCTAACCTGCCGTGCTCTCTCTCCCACTGGTGGGGAAAGAAGCGGTCTCCTTCGGGTCTAGCATGTTTTCCCCCCTCTTTTTTTTTTTTTTTTTTGCCAAGCCTCACCAGCCGGAAAGGCTGGGGACAAGCCGTTGCAAAAGTCATGTTCCCCCCCCTTTTTCTTTTTCCCTTTCCCCCCCTTCTCTCCCGATCCGGAAACGCCGTTGTAAAACGAAAAATGGGAAGTGCCGGCAAAAGTGTTGCACGCGCGCTCCTCCTTCTCCTCTCTTCCAGTTTCTCTTCCTTTCCTTTTCTTTTTCAGGGCAGAGAGGTCCGGTGTCCCTCCCAACACCTTTCCCTTCCCTTTTCCTTCCGGAAATGCCCCGCCCTTATCCTTTTTCCTTTTTTCCATCTCCGCAAAAAAAGACTTTTAGACCCCGCGGCCGCAAGCTTTTCCCTCCTTTTACTCCCAATTTTGCGGTATTTTTTCCTTTTCCTTTTTCCTTTCCAAGGTCAGCGCGTTGAAGTTGAATTCGGTCACATCCCCCCCCAACCCTGCTTTTTTCCTCCCCTACAAAATCGAGAGCAAGTAAAATGATGCAGAGATTAAGCAGCCATGCCGGCCTTCTCTTCTCTTTACCAGCCTCTTTTCCTCCTCCTCTCTTTTTCATCTCGCCACGTAGAGGTTTTCCTTTCCTCTCAGTCCCTTCCCTTCTCTCCCCCCCTCATTCCCACGTTGAGCAAGACGAGATGGTGCTTAGAAGAGAGGAAATACCATCAAAATGTCATCGCCTCATATGCCCCTCCTCCCCCTCTTTCTGCGCTTTTTTTTCTCCCCCTTTTTTTTCTTTTTAGTTTTTTATTTTTTTTGAAGCACTTTTCATCTATGAGATCCTCCCCTTCCCCTTCGTAGAGTTTTTGAAAAAAAAGGGCCCCTCTGTCCCTCTTCTCCTTTCCTTTCTTTTCTTTCCGTGTGGTAAGAGGAATTCTATTCCCCCCCCTCGCCTCCTTTCCTTCCTTCTCCCCTCCCCCCGTATGATTTACAGAAAGATGAGCACTAGAGCCAAGTCCCGAGAACCATAAATTATTCTGTTTCTCCCACCCCCTCCTGTCTTCTAACGTCAAAGGAGAAAAGAAACAAGAG
>Ga0179593_1484712_pt1 | contig 18305 bp, 15 predicted proteins | sample CZODoug2_1_08_16_FD_185931 | JGI IMG/M metagenome (GOLD analysis project Ga0179593, IMG submission 185931) | Vadose zone soil fungal communities from Angelo Coast Range Reserve, California, USA - CZODoug2_1_08_16fungal (PacBio error correction) | ecosystem: Environmental > Terrestrial > Soil >... | reverse complement strand
ACCTTCTTAGGCACCTGCTATCTTGGAACTGGACCCACCATCCATTTGACCCCTATTTCCCCCCTTATAGATATTCGCAGACGATTCTCTCCCATCGAAGTTCCTTGTACGCCTGATGAAGAGGAGTCGGTAAAAATTTCTCTCTCGTGTCCTTGTCTTTTCACCGTTAGCTGGCCCTTCCTTTCGGGTTGCGGATTCTGCGTGTTGAACATCGATTTCCCCCCCTCTGTTTCTGAGATGTTTCCTCTAGTGTTGTGTCTCGGACACTGCCGGGACGTCCGTCCCCAAGCAATCAGAGTTTTTCCTCAGGTGACCTGTATTTGGTGTCTTTCGATTCGCGCAACCCTTTTTGATCGTCTTAAGAGAAGCTTAGCCGGTTTCTCACGCTGACTTTTTGTGCCCTTTGTCTTCACAACCCGTCTGCATCCCTTTCACTCCTGAGCTTGTCCGCGGCCCTGCACTTCTCCCTTCCCCCCACTCTGATTTCCCGTCCGTATCTTAGGTTTCAAACCGCCCAACCCTCCCTGTTAAGAGCAGCCTTGTTAAAACAACCTGCGAGGCTTGCGATGAGTTTTTGTGCCTCTTTGACCTTTAAACTTTTTCCTCCGATGGCCACTTTCTTAGTATTGCAGTTCGGCTTATCCTCATTTCCCGCCTTTTCCCCGCACTTTTCTCTTTTTTCCTTACTTTATTCGCTTCTTCTGTTCTTTTTCGCAGTTAACAGGTCAGCATCTTCTCCCCTGACTACAAGAGTCCCTCTCGATTGTTTCTGTTTCTTTACGTTTTTCGCTCCCCCTCTTAAAGAAGACTTTTTTTTCGTATTATTTGAAGCTCCCCGTGAATTTGACTTCTTTCCCTGGACAGTCTAATCCTTGATTCTTGCCCTTTCCTCTCCGTTGATCAGATCTCATTGAGCCGATTATTACAAAGATATTTGCTTCTCTTTCTTCATCTCCCTGACTTCGTCCCTTTCCCTTCTACACGGTGGCCTCCACCATGTTAGAGATCCTGTGAGGCGATGCTTTTCTGGACACATAATAGTTTTTTCCCGATTATTTTTCCCCGTCCCTTTACTTTTTCCTCGCTTTAATCAAACGATATCGTTATCTCACCTCGGCAACAAATTTTCTTGTTCCCACTCGAGTAAAGTAAACCTTGTCTGCCTAACTCTTTTCCGATAAGGTCCCTGGGTGGGGTCCATGACAGTATGAACTTCCTTATCCCCCTCTTCAAACGCCTCGTTATGATTATTTCTACCCCTATCATACTCTCCTACCTCTCTTTTAACTATCTATTTTCCTTTTGGATATTCCGTCCCCTACCAGGCCTTGCGTCCTCTGGCTGATTGTATTGCCTTCCTTCATCCCGCTCTTTCTGGAGGTATTTTTTTTTCCCCGTCTCCTTTTTTGAAAGAAATTTTTGCAGGTAACAGTCCTTTCATCGGTTAAGACTTTGTATTGATTCGGCATTCCTAGCCTTTACCATGCGCTGATTTTCATTTCATCCCCCCCTATTTCTCCCTCTTAATTGAAGAGCCCTTTCGTCATTTTATTTTTTCCGCTTTGGACTTTACCTACACAGTTCACTGATTCGGTCTCTCTCCCGCTTCCAGTGTATCCCGCCCCTGTTTTTTACGAATTCCGTCGTTTTATCAGTCCCTGAATAGGAACTATTCGCCTTTCTTTACTTTATTCGGATTCTCCCCTCCGACCTGTCTTTCGTAGGTTTGAGCTTCCTGTCCTTACTCCTGCCCCCCCCCCCCCTTTTTTACTCATAGGAATAACTTCTTGATCCCCTGGCCAGATGTACTTTCATGAGTCTTTTTGTGGTCACGTCCTTTCTTTCTTTCTTCTGCTCATTGGGGGAAGTTACCCTGTAAAACATCTGTTCGCGCGAATTGTTTTTTCGTCTTTTCTCCTCCGGATTGGACGACCCCGCCCTCCTCGGTTTCGAAAAAGACCTCCTTATGTAATTCGCGTCCCCCGTTTACGAGCCCTTCTCCCCGAATTCTTTTCCGTTTCAGATTTTCCGTCCTCCTTCTTCTCCAGACTTTGTTCTTGACGTATATGCGCTCCGAATCGCGTTTCTTTCCAGATTTCTTTGGGTTTTCCTTTCCTCCTCCTTTGACACATATCGTAAATGTTTTCTGTCGTTGAGTTGATGCCCCCTGTTTTTTCGTTCCCTTTTTCTCCCCTTGTGTCAACACAGACTCCTGGTCTTCAGATTTTCCCCTTCTCGTGTATCTCCGGTTAACCAGTTTTCCTTGATCCTCCTCTGGCTTCGTCTTACCCCGTCCGTCTAAGTCATTCTGCTGTCGCCCTAAGAAGAGACGCAATACCTGTCCCGGGTGATGACTTGGAGGTCGCCGGAGACGTCGCTATGCAGTTTCTCTGTGCTCATCTTATCTTTGTGATGGACACTTTATTGCTATGGAGATCTTCCTTTTTTCTTCCCCCCGTCCTTGACCTTACGGGTTTAACGCTTTCTTTTTTAAATAACTTCCGCATTGACGTAATCTTCTTCTTCTGTCCTAGTCTTTTTTCTTTTGGAGTCGGCATCCCCCAAGTTTCCTTCCTGATTCCCGGAAAAGTTTCCTCTCTCTCCGATCGCATTCTTTTACCGGACCCTTTAGGACCTTCCCTATCCATCTGTAGCCTCGTTCCCCCTTCCCCTTTTTTCTCCCTCCATTTTTTCATTCTTTCCTCGTCCCCCCTAAAGTCCTCCCCCCTCTGGTTTCTTTCTTTGACTTTTCACCCTTCCCTACTCAGCCCCGCCTGAGTGCGTCTTCCTTTCCCCCTTTTCCCCCTGGAGTGGAAGACTTCGGTCTTTTTTTTTTCTCACTTTTCTCTTTAAATCTTGTGCCCCACGTGATCCCCGCTTTCTTCTCGGCAGTCATCCATTTTTCTACTTTTCCTTCAAAATTCCTCGTTTTCCTCCCCCCATGCTGTCATAGGGGATTCATGCTAGTCAGGTCCCATTCACCCTGAACACCTTTTTCTTTCCCTCCCCTGATTTTAATTTTTCATGGGGTGTCTCAAAAGTTCCCCCCTTTTCATCAGCCCCGTTTAGTCCTCACAAACCAACGCATTAATGATTGACTTTGCCTCCCTCCGGTCTCAGTAAGAGACAAAACTCCGCCTTTCTTTTAACTCTCCCTTTTTTGGAATTATCGTTTCACTTGACACGTCTTCTCGTTTCCTTTCCCTTTGGTGTTTGTGTACGTCTTGTACAGACTCTTCTCGTGCTTTTCCTCTGGTTTTCCTTCCAGCAAGTTTTTTTTTCCCCTCTTTTAGTGAAGTGGAAATCTTCCTTTGTCTTTATTTCCCTCCCCTTCTCTTGGGAACCTCCCCCCAAAGTTTTTTCCATTTTTTGGTTGAGGATTTCCCCTCCCTTCTAGCAAGGTCTCAAATGAGTGTCATCATCTTACTATAGGCTAATTTTCTCTTCTTGTTGGCTCTCCCTTCTCAGTTTTTTTTTTTTCCTCCCTTCTTCTTCAGTAACCTCCTAGCCAAGTCTTCGCCTTCATTGGTGGCTGTAACGCTAACCCCCCCTTTCTCTCTCTTCAGTTTTTTTTGATCTACTCTAGGTAGATCCCTCCCGCCCTGTATAACTGCGCCCTTGCTGTCGTTTTATAACGCGACGGAACCACCCCTCCAGTTTGCAACTCTCGCCCGACATGACCTCCACCTCTTACCTCTCTTCCCTATGAATACTTCTTGCGGTCAGTACTTTAACTGGCCCTCCCTGACCGCACAAAACGCCTCCCCCCCTTTTTTTTTCCTTCGGACTGATTTCCCCCTTCCGAGGCTTTGCCTTCCCTCCTCCCCCCGACCTCTCCCCAACACACGGCTGTTGGCTTTTTCTTCGTAGCAGTTTCTCTTTCTTTACCTACTCTTTACTTGCCCAAAGATCAATGCTTTCTGAAAGCGCGCTGCCCAGGGAGACCGAAGACTCTTGTTCTGGATCCTGTCCTCCCCGTCCGTTTTCAACTTTCCTTACCTCCTGCCTTTTTGGTGTTCGATTCGGCCACGTCCCCTTCGTATGACCATTTGGAACCTTTTTTCCCTTATCCCCCCCCTCTCGCTGTTTAAACAATTTTTTCAGTGTTGATTTCTGTCAATTCCTAGACCGCCTTGGGGGCGGCCCATCCAATTTTCCCGTTAGCCGTCTCCCCCCACTTTCTCGAGTATTTTTCTTATTTCGTTTCAAAATGCTACTCTACGATACCCCTCATCCATTAATTCCCTATGTTGACCCCAATTTTTTTAGCCCTTCAGGACTTTCCTCCTTTCCTTGCTTTCTTGAAAACATCCTTCCTTCGCTTGCAGGGGGGTGATTTTTTTTTTCTTAGGTCCAACTTCTCCTTTAATTTCCGAATCTGCTTCCCGCCTTTTTCGTTCTCTTCTCTTTTTCCTCTATTGTTGAGAATGATATCTTCTTTTCCCATTCTTTTTTCTTTTGCCACCTATATCTTCATAAGTCCAACTCTCTTTCCCCATCCGGCAAGACGGACTTTCCTCCCTTCCCTTCCTCCTTCATATCAAACCCTAATATCTTTCGACTTCTTCCGTCCTTTTTAACCTGTGCTCTTCCTAGAATAGTAGGTTTTTATTCTCCATGAAGATCCTATTATCCCCTATTCCACACACTCATTAATCTCCTTTTTTCCTAGCATAAACTTCATTTCCCTACTGTTTTCCAGTTGCGTATCAGTTCTTCTTCCCTCGAATATCTAGTAAAGTTCAGACTCCCCTCCCTCGATATGAGCAATTTTTTCCCGAGCCCGTTAAATCTTCTCCCTAAACATTACCTTTCTTCTTTTTTTTTCGTCTCCCCCCCGTGGGAAAACACCCGTACAATAAACCGTTGCTTCCCCCTTTCACTCTATCTTTTCTTTTTATCTCTCCCCTTCCTCCCAATGACCCGCTCGTCCCCCTCTCTTCTTACTCTCGAGAATCCCATAAAGATTCCTACCCAAGGGTGCCTTTTTTTCTATACCCGGCTTTCGACTCCCCTCTCTCCCCCGATGACACTGCCTCTTTTTTCGTCCTCCCCTATAATCGTGCCTCCCCCCCCTCCGTCTCCCCCCCCTTCTATAAGTCGGTTGGTCCCTTCCCCGAGGGCTGGGTTCGATCTACTATCTACCATCTCTTTCTACCAACCACTTCTCTGCTGATTCTCATCTCCACCAAGTAGCATTTCACTGACCCTTTGTTTGCCCCCCCAAAAGCAGGTTCACTTTCCCATCTTTGATAATTACCTTTTATTGCTCGGATCACTTCAATGTTAACCCGCGGGCAATACCCCTCCAGGCGTTCTTTTCAGCCCTCCATTGAAAGCACACGGCTCATCCTTACTACCCCCCTCCTTCGTCCTCTCACGTCGGATCTTCTTTCACAAAGGATTGTCCCACCTGCATCCGTATTTCCTCGGGCCGCCCTTGGTGGCTAATTCCGGTTTCTTTTCCCCTCCCAGGCCCAGAGGCCGGCCGCCTCCTAAGAATTTTGCTTTACAGCTTAGAGTTGGCCTCATCCGTAACAGGACATCGCGCGTTGCCACCTGCAGGCTGCACCTAGCAAAAGACTTAGCCCCTATTTTCCTTTAGTTCTCATTCAAACCCCCAGCCTTTACAAATTTCCCCTCTACAAGCTATCTCTGGCCTGTGGAGTTGGTCTTGACTTCATTTTCTTTCGCAGCTCGATTCCTAAGCCATCTTTTCTTTCGGAAGGATATCCCCAATTCAAAGTTCCCCTCTCAAATTTTAGTGATCTCTAATGTTTTTATCTTCCATCTATTCACTCAGCCCTCGTCTTGACGACCAACATTTTTCTTCACTTACTTTCCCATCTTCATTTACCAGAACTCAAAGCTTTGCAGCGCACTTTTTGGACGCTCAGGTGGGCCATGTTGGCGACCTTTCGCAAGCTAATTCTTGAATTCCCTCGTCCTTAACGTCCCTTTTTCTTGAAAGTTCCTCGTTATACGTAGTTTTGTCCTCCACCAAGGCCTGCCTTTCCGGCAACCACCAATCCTCACATTTCTCTTCTCCCAAGGCGCAGCGTGGCCAATGGAAGTCCTTCCTCGGATAACCGATATCACTCCAGTTAATCGCTCCCCCATGCGAATACGTTTCTTGGCAACGCCCTCATCTCCCGGCACTCTCGCAATGCGGATCCGTTTCAGTTCTTATTCTCCCCATCATTCCAGTTTGTGAGCTTTCTTTTCCTGTGGTTGGGTGACCCAAAAGCAAAGGCGGTCTTCCCTCTTCATTTCACTATCCTAGAAGTACCACCAAAGTTTATATCTATCTAAAGGAAATTCTTTTGGTCGCTCTTCCTTTTAGAGATTAAAAGGTAAGTCCTCGCCTCTAACTATATTTAGAGTCCTTCTCCCCCTCCTTCACATTTTAGAGACGAAGGAGGGATATTGTCTCTGGCAGCCTTCCCTGGTCCATTACTTCTTATTTTCCCCCTTTTATCCTTTCCCCGGTGACGCCTGTTCCTCTTTTTTCCAACTCTCTCCACGAGCAGTCTTGCTTATTTTCTTGTCAATCAGGGCGTTTCTTTCCCTATAAAAAATCAGATTCCCATCGTCTGTATGAATTCTCGGTTTAGGATCGGGACACGGAAATACTTCGTTTCCCTTTTCGGAGGCTGGGTTATCGATCCTTTTCCAACAAACCCTTCCTCTTTCTTCCCAATGTCTTTTTATTCCAATCCCCTGGGTTCTCCCCCTCAGACACCCCAAATACGGTCCCCCCCTTTGACTTTTTTTCTTCCTTTCCTGATGCGATCGACATGGTGGAAGCATTCTCCACTTTCCTCTTCTCCCCCCAACCAGAAACGGTGTCATCAAAATACTCTTTACTATGGCCCACGCATATCCGCCCCATCCTTTCGGCTTCCTTATAGCAGTCGACATTCCCGGCCCTCTTCTCTCACCTTTATTGTGAAAAAAATCTATGCCTCTGAGGCACGACACTCTGAGTCTGCGAAGATATCTAAGGGGCACTACTTTCCCACATCAAATCTTTTTTCTTCGTGAGGATCTCTTCGGTCCGGTGTCATCCTCTTATCTCTTCCCCTTAATAATTGTTTTTTTTTTAGTTGTGAACCCCTTACTTATATATTCCGGGTCTGACTAGAAACTTTTAATTTTTTTGCTTCTTCCCAATACTCGATTTTTTTTTTTCTCCGACGATTATCTCAGAATTTCTAATTTTTTTCGCAGATGATGATGTTCGTGTCCAGGACAGTTCGATGAAGTGCGTGCCTTTTTTTTTTTTTTTTTTTTTTTTTTCCATCCCTGACTATGCACGGACGATTACTTTATATGCGTTTCCCATCTGATTCTTTTATTCCCGTTATGGGCTTCTTGTTTTGAGCTCGGGACAATTGTCTTTGATTCACTTTTCTAAATCACTGTTCTGTAGGACATCATGGTTATTTTTTTTTTCGTCTATCAGGCCCCTTTTTTTCTCGTCTTTACTCGAGACAGTTCTTCGGTGATCGACTTGACTTTTTTTTCAGTATGCCCACTAGAATCCTATTTCACTAAATTCCCTTTTCCTCTTAGCCTTATCCTTCCTCCAGAATTTCGCTATTTATGGTCTCTAACCTTAAGATCTCCTCCACTTACTTTCCAGAATCAGCATGCCAGAATCTTCGTTTTTCAAACTATTACCCTTCTTTCAACGTTGACCTTCTTATCCCCTTCCATAATATTTTAATTTGAACTTTTTTCATTCCTTTTCTTTGTGAGCATTCTCCCCTCTTCTCTTAACTCTGATTTCCTTCCAATCCCTAAAAACTTAGCATTCTTTCTTTTTCTCTTTTTACTAGAGCCTCCTCCTTTTTCTCCACCATCCTCTTGGGAGAAGAGGCTTTACCTTGAGTGCGTTATTCGGATTAGTATATTGTTCCTCTACAGTATCCCCTTTTCTTCACTCACTACCTTGCACCCCTTTAATGATGAGACCGCCTTCCACTTACCAAGCTTTTCTATTTTTCTCCGTTTTCTCTCTGTCTTTGCACAATCTTACCCCCGATCGCATTTAGAAAAATTATTATTGTCGTATCTTTTTTCTGGGCACTTGCGTCCCACATCCTCACTGTTTGCTCCCAACTGAGATGCTGCCTCTCTCTACATGTGGTGGAGTATCCCTTTGACGGCACTACTAGTAGGGAACTTGAAAGTCCCTACATTTACGTTCGCGATCAGCTTTCATTCACTGATTTATTTATCTAACTTCTTCCAAAATTTCTGGTTCCCCCCCACTGCTAAGTTCCCTTTTTTCCACCACATTTTCTGAAACCTTTTACTTCTCAAGTCTTGGGTTCCACTTACCTCTTCATGCTACCCCATGTCATCAGACTCTTTATTGATACTTTACCCACATATTTTTTTTCTTCTAATCTCTTTTTCCAATGCATATTTTACCCTCTTTGGGTACTTTCCTTTAACGTCCCTTGAATTCTGCCTTTCTTCCAGTATTGACCCTTTCTAGTCCTCCCCTGAATACAGTCTAGTATCGGATGGATTTTCCTCTTCTTTTGCATCTCATTTGTTATTGAGAACTCTTTCCACAGAGTTTCCGGACCGTGGTTGAGGTTTCTCCTTCTGTGTCCCTACTCTCTTTTTTTTTTCCCTTTTTCATACGGTCTTCCGTCCCCCTAGCGCACTGTCCTCTCTTTTGTTCCCCTTCCCTTTCCTCTTCTATGATGTTTTAACGACACATTTATTTTTTTCGAGTTACCCTCCGGCGCATTTTTATCCCCTCCTTTTTTGACTCCCTAGTACCCCCTCCCTTGATAGAAGCGGCTATCAAGATTGATTTCCTTTTCCTTTGCATGGAGCCTCCTTTTTTCTTATTTATTCTCTCCTATTACAAATTACGCACCCCCCTTTTCCCTGTTGGATCCCTTTCCTCTTTCATTTTAATTGCGTCTGTTTGGAAGACTTGTCCCCCTTCTTTATCTGTCTCCTTTTTTTGTTTCTATTTCGTACCACAATTCCTTTTTTTCTCCCCCCTCAGTATTTTCTCCTCTTTTTAATAGTCTAGAACCCCACTCCCCTTGGGCTCTTCCCAACACTATTCTTTTTGTCGCTCTGCGTGTTGGGATCCTTTTCTATCTACGTCTACTGCTTTTGCACTCCTTCCTCGATGGTCTAAGAAGTTTTCCTGAGAATGTTTTCCGGGGATCTTTCGTGATGCCCTAAGGAATTCAGCTTGTGTTTCGTTTTTTCCGTGTCCCTCCTTACCGTCTATCCTGGCCTTTTGCGCCCAGTTTGATTGATTGCCATTGGTGTTGGTCTGGCTTGGGATCCCTTCCCCACGGAAGGGTAAGTGGGGGGTTTCTAGCTTTACTTTTTCGTTATAGTTTTCCCAACCAACGTTCTATCCTTTGAAGGATTGCGTCTGAAACCACTCCCTTCTCCTGATATTATCTTCTTCGCAGACCTCAATACTTTGGTCAACCATTATGTGTGATACTTTTTCGGAACTGGAGTTTGGTCGGGCTCGTTCATTTGTTTTGCTGGACTTTCGGATCAGACCCATTCTCCGATTAGTGGCCCTTTTTTCTACCCCAGTATAATCCAGTATTCACTCTTTGGTTGCTCTCAATCAGCCTATACGCTCCTTCTTTTTTTCCCAGCGTTGAGGATTTTTTCCTTAGCGGCAAAATTTTTTCTTTTCCCCCTGATACACTGGCGCGTCGAGAGCTTCTGAAAAAAGCTTCTCCTTTCATTGGACGCAAACACCTTCTTACATCTGAATAGGCGAGAGAGACCCCCTCCCTTGGTCTGTCTTCATCCTGGAATTCCCCTATGAGTTCCCCGCCACACCTTTTTCCACCATGTCAACCTGCCCCGGCCGGCCTCTTTTCCGTCAATTTTTTTTCCCCCCCCCTGCCCCCTCTCATCGTGACCTGCATCACACAATTTCGGCCTTTCTTTCTTTTGATCTAGAGTTAGCTGTTTGCCCACTTTCAACCTGTTATACATCTTTCCTCTCCAGACACATTTTTTTTCTCCGGTCCTGCCAACTTCGTTTCCCTCCCCCCAAATGCTGTCGCTTTCTCTTGGTCAGGCTAGGAACACTACACCTTACCAAACCACCGCGTAGACTCTTTTTTTTTTTCCCTCAAAATTCCAATAATTCCGAAATGGGCTGCGTCGTCCCTCGCACACCCCCTTCTATTTTTGAGTTTCAAACCCCTTTGCTTTCAACGGGCCGTTCCCGTTCTTTCGGACCCATCGATCACTCTCCTTTTTTGGTCTTCTCCTGGGGTGACAAATTGCTCGTGGTCAATGATTTTGTGTTTTTGTTTTTTTCCTAGTATGATCCTTCCGATCCGCTTCATTCCCCTTCCTCCCCACATGTTGTAAGTTTTTATTCTTTCTTTTTCATTTTTCTATTTTCCCTACCAGGCGGGAAGATTCACGTTCCGTTAAGGTTGTGGTGTTTTATTTCCGTCCCCCTTCTTTCTCCCTTTAATCTGAAGTCCTTTTCATAAGATGGACCTCTTTTCTTCGTATTTCGCTGCTCCTCGTTTTTTTCCGGTGTGGTTCCCCCTACGTCGCCATTTTTTTTTTCTAACCCTAGAAGGTCTCCTCTTATATACCCTTGTCTTTGCCTTTAAAATTAATATCCCTTCCCCTTTTCTACCTTCCTCCCGGGAGATCTTGACTTTTTTTTTCTTTTCCAAGAAGATATCAAGGGCGGCTCCCCTTGGGCTAGGCCCCTGCCGCGATTAACCTCCCCCCCGGTGCAAACCGACCCGTGCACAAGCCGACGACTTCTCCTCTAATATAGTAAGATTATTCCCTACAGTCTTGCGGTTCCCCGCCGGGGACCCTTTCCCCTCCAATTCCCACCCCCCCTGCCCGTTCCCCCACTAAGTCCCCTCTTTGTCGGCCCGATACCCAAGGACTCTGCTTTTCCCCCAGACTCAACGAGTGCAACACCCACTTTGACTTTTCGGGACTGAGAGTGAAGATTCTTCTTTTCGTTTAGCTCTCCTCATCTTAGCATGTAAATTTACCCCCCCTTCCCTCTTCAATCCGTGTCATTTCAGTAGCCCTTGATTGTACCTCCGTCCGCTGGTTTTTTTTCCTATCCTCACGCGTTGGCTTGTCCCTTTTTCTTCCCTTTTTCCCCCTGTTTTTTTTTGCTATGTTCGCCCCCTTTCGTATGTCAGTAGAAAAACCGGTTGTGCCTTACCTCCGAGATAAAACACTGTGTCAGGTGATTCCTTCTCATGAACCCCCTCCCTTTGGGGGAGTCCACTATTTCCTTGGGACTTCAATGCCCTTCCCCAATGTTTCTGGCCTGATATCCCCGCGTATCACATGTAAGGAGTCAACCGGTTCACCGATTACCCCGGAATCAGTCAATTCCTAGGTGTACTAACTTGCACATAGGGCTTTTCCTCCCTCCCCTTTGACGTTAATTCCGGCCAATGATCCCTCTTGTGGAAGGTGCCCCGGTTTTCTGTTTTTTGACGTTTCACTTATGGTATTCCCCTCTTAGTTTTTCCGTCGAAGATTCCGTACTTAAAATGTGTTGCGGCTGCCCCTGCCCTTTTTTCTCTTATGACTATTCCCCTGTTTGTTCTCCTTCCCTTTCCCCCCTTTGTGAAGAATAAAATTCGTCACCACACCCACCACCCTTCCCTGACTCGCCCTTTCCCCCCGATCATTAATTCCGACTTATTCTCCCCTCACACAGATCGCGTACGGTATTCACGGGGACCTTGTAACTGCTTTCTCAGCTAGAGAGCCATCATCTCCCGAGGACTCATGAGACCCTTCATAGCCCTCCTTCTCTCCTCTCCCCCGCGTTCAGCAATTCCTCCCCCTGTTCCCTTCTTGAGTGTCTTCTTTCGGTACGAATTTTTATCCGGTCCCTCCGAAGACTCCGCTCTCTTATCCAAAAACTGTTTTCCCAGATCTAACAGTCCCTTCCGCGACGGACAGCCTTACCTTTTTTCCGTGTGCCTTCTTTTTTCCCCCCCCCTTTCAACCCACCCCGGTTTTCAAACGGAACTCTGGTGTTCCTGTACCCCAGGGACGCGATTTTCGTTTTCATCGGCCTCCCCCTTCCAACCCAATCCACCTGAGCACAACGCCTCTTACGCCCCCCGGAGGCATCATCGTCCGCCCCCCATCTGGGTATACGCTCTCTCCCCTTCGCAACTATTCCCCCTCTCTGTCGCACAGATGATCTTTTCCCATACGACAACCAGTACTCCCCGTCCCCTACTGAAGTCGGTTGTTTCCCCCTTCACGTAGGGGGCGTTGGCGTCCCGATCTACCTGTATATCCGAACCCACGGAAGTGCGACCCCCCCCACTCTTTTTTCGCTCATCTGACCCACATTCTCCGCTCCACGAAAGACCCCCTTCTTCACAAACGCACTGTTCCCCCCCATTTACATTGATTCCTTTCCTGTCGGACGTTGTTTGCCATCGCAGGAATTGTCTCTCGGGGCCTTACCCCCCTAACTACATCTGTCTTTTCATGCAGCAAGATCTGCCCCTGCTTCTAAAACCGCTTCGTGAAGCATTTAGGCCCTATTCCATTCCCAACCGGGGTTACAAATCTTCAGAGGATTCAAAATGTTTTTCTCCCCCCTTCCTTGGTAGTTACCTCCCTCAGACCTTGACCGAATCCCTTTTTTTTGGTCTTTTAATGGGTGTGGGGTTTGTGGGGCCCCATCCTGGGTTCCGCTCCTCACTTTCCCCCCCTGCTTTTCTCAATTCCCTTATTTCCCAAGTACAGATTTCCGGAAGGATGAGTCCCTCTCTCCCCCTCCGTCGACGATGTGGTTTCCTTTAAATCTCCCCTGCCCTCCTTTGCCATTCTCTACCGCCATCCCGATTCTCGAGACTGCTTCGACTTTCTTCCCGTAATCTAAGCCCCCTTCCAGTAGAATATTTTTCTTCTTTTCCTTCCCAGACCCAGGACACGCCGCACTCGCAACTTCTCTAAGCTTCGATTGGTAGGATTTTTGGGGACATCTATCCTTAGCCTCTTATTTTCACATTCCTGTCATCTGACCACTCCCTCTTAGCGTGCCAACTCTTTCCTAAAGTTTCCTTTTAGCCGGGGGGACCAGCAAGGTTGCCTCCTTTCCCGCCATTATAGAATTCTCCCCCTCTCACAGTGGGAGTTAAATAGTTCCAACTCCTTTTTCTTTCATGCAAAGGACCTCGCACCAGCACCCCCCAAAAGAGTCTACTCCATCGATTTTGTTTTTCCCCCGTGGTCGCCACTGGACAAGGGGACGCAAAAGATTTGCGGGAACGGCCGGCAAGAACCCCTCTCGAAAGTGATTTTTTGATTTGAATCGGTTTCCCTTCCAATGCCGATCTTCTCGTCCCCGCAATCGTCCTACAACTCAAATGCGCAGAGAGCCCAGTCGTTCCTTGTCCGTCGGCAGAGTCCAGTGCATTTTGCCCCGTGTTCGGCGAAAGATACTCCTCCACCCACTGGGTTCTTTCATAGGTCAAGTTGACAGTCTAGTGAACTACCAAAATTCCCTGTGGATTTCTGCTCCGTCCAGCGGGGGGAGAGATCGACTTACTCCTTCACCCTTCGAACCTGACAGAGTCCTCTATTGTCTCAGGACGCCGTCCCATTCTCGCCCCTAGGAATGCTTGGGATGACCCTTTCTGACGCGGGATGTTCACTTTATTACAGACGTGGCCAAATGTATTATGGAACAGCGCTAAGTGTCACGGGTCTGCACAGCGTACTCTTCCAAGTCCTCGCATTCGGATGCTTGATTCGCGTCACACCGCCGTGAGGATTCTTAAGTAGGTGCGTCATCTTCCCACATACAGAGCCCTTAAAAGAGCTGGAGGAATTACTCCTTGTAAGAGGGACACACGTCCTCAGGAGCTTTAACTCATGCGAGGTCTCCGGTGTGTCAGAGCAGTTTCAACAAAACACCCCTTGTCGTGATCCCCCCCCTCCTATTGAGTTGCTAGTCACTAATCAATTGTTAGTGAAACCACTCCGGCCCACTCTATTAAATTTTCCACGTCTGTTGGTATCGCAATTGTGTCTCTCCACCAATTTGTGACCCCCCCCCCCCGACCTCTCCTCGAAACCCTGGCGTCCCATCCCCTGCGCGGGGCGGGGGGATTGTTTTTTGAATACGGATTTAACGCCATATACCGAAAAGTCCTTTTGCGAGTATCCGGTGATTCCTGCCTCTTTTTTTCCACGCTTTTCCGCACGCATCTCCTCGGCGTTCCACTTACTTCCCCTGGCCGCTACTGCGGCGGAATCTATCAGTTGTTCCTCCTTACCCCTTTTCCAACCGCCTTGGGTTCTTTCCGGGTTCATCCGGTGCTCGGCGTACGGTGGCTTCTTTGTCATCTGTGGTTTTTTTTCTGCGATGAATCAACACTGACGGCCGGATCTCCCCGGTCTGCACGACGCCACGCCCTTTTTTGCAGCCGTATTGCCTGGCCTCCTTTTCTTCTACGATTATCTCTACCCAATGTCCCCCCCGTCTTACTTGAGCTCGTCCTTTTTTACCAGCCGCTGCTTCCCTTCTTGTTCCTTCCGTCTTAGAGAACGTTACCTTTTTTTTGAGGATATGGTGACTCCTTCTGTCCTGCGACGTTCTGCTTGGCGACGCTTGTGTGGGCCCGGACAATTGTCCCTGAATAGTACATCCCTCTACCCCCTTTTTCCTTCCCTTTGATGCATTAAGGGACGTGTTTCTCTTCCCTGGACAAACCTGTCTTTCTTTTTGTCCGCTAACGTCGCTGCAGTTTCTTTGCTCACTGTTCCCCTTTTTCCCACCTGTCTGCTGAAACGAGAGCCTCTAAGGGCCGTGCAGTCTCCTGCCGAGCATTTCTCCGCGCTTTTTTCTCCTTATCTGATTGTTTTTCCCCCGCAAACCTTTTTAAGCTCCCGCCCCCTTTGTTCCAAGCCCCCCTGCCTCTCTCGCGAGGGCCTTTGGCACAGACTACCAGTCCGTCGAGTGACTTCTTAGCCCCCTTGACGCTCCAAGTTATTGATATCCCTTTCCGGATGGTCCTCTCATCTACCATAATTCTGATTGACAAGAGATTCCTTCCCCGACAATTAGGCGCAGGCTTTTTTCGAAAGTTCTTAGAGGGACGACGTACTAATTACTCCCAGGCATCTTCCCTGCACCGCTTGATTGGGGTGCTCTTCTTTTATATGTATATGTCACACTCCCGAGAACTCTTTCTACTTCGTCGCCGATCCACGCGTAATGGATGGCTAAGAAGGCACGTTACCCCTACTGGCCCATTATGTCTACCTTTCTTGAAAGTTTTACTCAGGTTTTCCAAGAGGCCCCCCCTCTCTCTTTGGCGGCTACTCTTACCCCCCAGTCGATGATATCGGTCGCTTTCTCTAGGCCCTGTGTAACTCCTGAGCCACTGGCCAACGGTGGTCAGAATTTTGTTTTTCCCTTATTCCTGAGGCTTTTTTTTTAAAACCCTTTTTTTCCAGATTACCTTTCCCGACCCCCTTTACGGATGGAAGGAGGGGAATCTCTCTTTGAGAGACCCTCTTTTCCAATTTCTTTTTTTCCCCCACGCTCGACCCCCGTGCTTTCCCTTCCCCTCTTGTTCGTCTCCGTTGGGTGGTGGTAAGACCGCTTCCGAGACCTGAGAAATGGTTCCCGCCTCCCCCCACTTACTTTCAGCTTGTGATAGCTGTCCCCACCCCACAAATTTCTACTTTTTTCCCCCTGGACTTTGCGCGTTTTCCGCGGGGCATTTTTCTCTGGCAGGAAACCGTCACGTGTTCGCTCTGATCTTTCTGAGTACTGCTGCACTTTTTGTACGGCTCTGATCTGTCTTCGTCGTCGGTAATTCCCAAGACCTTCTTCCTTCTTGGCAATGCTGCAACCTTTTTACGACGTCGGGGGTGATGTTGCTTTGAAGATGTCCACCTTCCCCTATTTAGTGGACTCCCTTCCCTCTGAGACAACTCGCGCAAAGAGACCCCTTCTGGGCGTGCTCGGGAAGTTTCGTTCTTCTGTAACGAAGTATTCCCCCAATGTGTTTTACTCGTCTGACTTTTTTCCTTCCTACGTTTTTCCTTCAAGTTCCGAAGTTGATCGTACTCCCTGTTTACGGAGTGGCACGTGTTGAAGGGTATCGACTCAAACTTCCCTGTGGTGTGGGAAGGCTTTTCTTATGCTTTATGCCCTCGAGGAGGGCCCCCAATGCTTTTTACCTTCCCCCCCCCCAATGTATCCTTTTATAACCGTTTGTCATCCCCTCTGTATTTTCAACATGCCGTATTGTTTCCTCCTTGGTCCCGGTGTGAGAGGGACTTGTTGGTGCCGAGTATTGACCCCCCCTCTTTTTTTATCGTCGGAAGTGTTTCGACCCTTTGGTACTCCTCCCATCTTTTGGACTTGAACAGCGCCCCCGACTTTATTTTGCGTCGTCTCTCTTCTTAAGAGTTTAGGGGACCTAGTTTTTCCTCCTTTTTTCGATGGAGATCCGTTATCGCTGCCAGACTTTTTTGAATTTTTCTTAGTGATTCAGTCTTTGCCGGCATAACGTTTTGCTCTCTGCGTCTGGGGAGCCTCAAAATTATTCTCTTCCCCGGGTCCAGCGGGGGGTCTGACCATTTTGGCACTTGGTCCCGGAAACACTTCCCCGCACCTTTCGTTTCTTCATAAATTTGCGATAGCCTGTTCCCCCCCCCCCGTGATAAGGGAGTTGCGTTTTTCCACAGTTACCCCTCCCTCTTTAGTCTTAGTCCCGTCTCCTAACTAAGTTTCAATCTTTCCCGTTCTTGTATGACTTGTAGTTCGTGGGTGCGTTTTCGTAAGGTAGAGGTTGGATCCTTCCCCCCCTTTCCCATTTCTTGACTTATTACTATGCGCTTGGAGCGTGTAACCCGTCCGTTCCTTCCTCGCTTTCGGTGCTACCCGTCAGATACGGCCTCAGTTCACAGTTCGGGTCCCTTTGGGCCAGTTAGTAGGCCTCCATCCCCCCTTTTTAAGGGCCCCCATCGTACCGTTTCTCGAGCAGCTCCCCCCAGACTTTGGTCACGGGGGTCCGCGCCAAAAACCCAGTTTCAAGATTTGCTCGACCCCGGGTCTGTCGTATCAGTCCTTTTGCTCCCCCTCTGCTAATGGACGGCCCCCCTCCCCTTGAACTCACCTCTCCTTCCCCCCCGGATCTGTTGAACTGTCTAATGCCTTCACATTTGCTTCCAACAACTTGTCACCTAGGAATTGTTCTTTTGTAGCGTCCCTCGCTGTTGACAATCTCGGCCCTGTTCTCTCTCTGGATTTAGAAGCAGAAACATTGGTGGCGGTGGAAGCCCCTCGTGCCCTCCCCCTGTCGCGTTGAGATTTTAGGTGAATTTCCCCCCAATGTGGTTCCTTTCTCAAGTGACCCGAATGGGTGTTCTCCCCTCAACTCCAATGTTACGGCCGGGGCGTCTTTCCCTTCGAAAACAACGCGATTTCTCTGGGAAAACGTGCCCTAGGCTATTTCCTCCCCCCAGGAATTCTAAATCTCTCGTTTTGGTGCCCTCGTTTGACCCTTCTTCCGTCTTATACCAAACTTATGTTGAGTTTCCCTGAAGTCTCTGACTCCTTAGCTACGTCGACCCGGAGACCCCTCCATTTTTTTTTGCAGCGGGATCGTCAGCGGGGGGTATCTTTCCGAGGGAATTCAGTTCCGGGTCCTTTTTTTTTTTTCAGTCCGGAGCGTTTCCCTTCCTGCGTCTCCATTCTCCTTTTTATTTTTTTTTTTTTTTTCTTTTTATAAGAGGAATCTATTTACGGATAGGATGGGAGCGCCCCTGCCTCAGTCTTGCACCGGGTTCAGGCTCCTTTTTTTTTTTTTGATGGGGTGTTTGGGCGGGGGGAGTGCTGGTTGGTTTTTGTTCTTTGTGTTCTTTTTGTGTTTGTTTGTGTTCTTTGCTTTTTTGTGTGGGTCTGTGCGGGGTGGTTGTCTTAGCGTGGTTCTGTTGTATTGGGTGTTGTGGGGGGGGTGTGAGAGGGTTTGTTGTTTGGGGGCGGTGTTTGGTTGTTGTTCTTTCTCTCTTTGTGGTGTCGGTGTTGGTTTTTTTTGGTTTGTGTCGTTTTGTTTTGCTTTCTGTTTCTTGGGTTTTTTTTTTTTTTTTTTTTGGTTTTTGTTTTTTTTTTTTTTTTTTTTTTTTTTTTTGTAGGTTTTTTTTGGTGCGTTTTTTTTTTTTTTTTTTTTTTTTTTTTTGGCCTCCACGTCCCACTCAGCCAGGTATGACTGATATCCATGTGTCGTGGTTGAACTCGAAAAAAATTC
>Ga0179593_1388042_pt1 | contig 18305 bp, 26 predicted proteins | sample CZODoug2_1_08_16_FD_185931 | JGI IMG/M metagenome (GOLD analysis project Ga0179593, IMG submission 185931) | Vadose zone soil fungal communities from Angelo Coast Range Reserve, California, USA - CZODoug2_1_08_16fungal (PacBio error correction) | ecosystem: Environmental > Terrestrial > Soil >... | reverse complement strand
TTCATTTTAGTGTGAGCGGTTGCCTCCCCTCCGTCTAGTGCTTTCTTTTTTTTGTTTTTTTTTTTTCCCTAGGGTCTCAGGAAGCTACTTGAGAAGGGCCTCATCCCCGCCATTTCGCCGTGCTCGATTTAATCTGGAATACTCTCTTTTTCTCCAAGTCACGCCCCTTTTTCCCCACCACTTTCTGATTGGACCCATATCCGGTTTTTTTGCTCGATGAGCTGTAGTATCCAGGGTTTTTTTGCATAGTGGTCTCCAATTTTTGGGGAATTGAAGGTTTCTTTTTCCGCGACCCACGACTTTTCCCCAGTTTCCGTTTAATGCTCGTTTTCAACGATTGGTTGCTGCCCTCTTCTTCTTATTTATGCCCCCCTTTTCACCCAACCCTTTTCCTTCGAGAGGACAACGTTGAAGATTCCTCAACCCTCCTTATCAACAACCAGTTTTGTTTTTCTCTAGAGTTATTCCTTCCGGGCCCAGTCCTTGCGGCGGGTCTTTCTCATTGCGTCTGAGTCCTAAGTTTTCTGGTACCTCTTTTTGCGATGACACCTTGGTCTGCTGAAAGTCAAGTTCCACCCCCCCCCCCTCGAAGATCGTTTTTTTTTTTCGGTCCTCACATTTCCCCCTCTGGGCCTTACTTTATTTCTCAAAACAATCCTGTGATCCTCGAAGCCGAAGATAGCACTTGATTTTTTTTCAACTCCCTGATTCTCGGGATTAAATGCCTTCTCCAGCGAGCCGTTGCTCGCTTTACCCGCCCACGGGTCTTTATTCAGCATTCGTTTTCGTTGACTAATTTTGACTTCCACTTCCTCCCTCGGATGCTGCAATTCTTGAAGTGTTTGTCATACCCCTCTGGAAAATAGTGAAAAACTTCGTGCTTCACTCCTTCTTTGCGTTCTCTCTTCCCGACTGGAGCTTCCCGTGCATATTCCCCCAGAAGAGGTGGAATATTGATTTTTTTTCCCCATGCGGTCGGGCCGCAATCCATTGAAACACCCCCCCCCTCGTATCCTCAACAAAAAGGCCTAGGCCGTTCCATGCAAAGGCGCATTCCTTTTACCGAGATGCGACAACCTCTTGTAGTCCTAATATCGGTCCCCAGCGAACCTCCGTTTTTGTTCGTTTTCTTTGTGAGTATCTAGATTTTTGATTTCCATATAAGCCAGAGGCTCCCCCTCTCCCCTGCACCGCACTCCGTTTAATTCCCCGACTGCGATCTCTGAACGGTGCTTTACTGCATGTCATTTGTTGCCGGCTCTCGTCCCCCAATTGAGACGAAGCCCGTCCCAGCTCCTTCCTATGCTTTTTCTGTCGCCCGACTTAACGGGCAGCCTCGCCGGGCCTTTTCTTTCTCATACGTTTTCTCAGTTTGCTAAACTTGCATTTCCCTCCCCCCTTGACCCCTGTTAAACCCTTTAAATCTTACTTTGCCCCGTAGTTTTTTTTTTGTTCCTCCCCCCCAAACCACTCCCGTGCCAACCCCTCGGTTTTTTTCTCGGTTAAACCTCATCTAGTCTAAAAACTATCTGTGTTCAGATCTTCTCTTGCGGCGAGTCCGTCCCACTCCAGCCGTGATACGTTACCAATCCCTGTGCACCGCCTCTGTTTTACCCTTGACTCTTAAAGAGCACACTCTTTGTTGGTCATTGTGACGGAGAACCCCCCTTCTCTGTTCAGCCCCCCTTTGCGGAAGTGTCTTGAGTTGCTAATTAGTTTCCCCAGCCTCCTTTTTTTTTCTTTCTACTGCGTTTTCCCTCCTAGGTGCCCAGTTTCACCCAGGTATTTGTACACCCCCTTTTCAAAATAGAGGTTTCCCCATGCTCTTTTTTTCCTTTCTTTGTTTTTTTTTTTTTTTTTTTTTTTGTTGTGCCCTTTTGCTTCTATTAAACCGAATTTATGTCCTCCTGAGCTTTTTCCCTGAAAAAAACCCCCTTCCCCCACATGCAGTTTCCCCTGTTTCCTTCTTTTGCACAATCATTGAACGCGGAAATCGGCGGCCGGCCGTGCGACCGCCGCCTTTAAGAGCCTTTAGTCACTTCCGTACATTCACGTATTCGACGACCTTCCAACCACCTTTATTTTCCCCCCCCCCATACGTTGTTTTTGGGCCTCAGATTTTTTATTTCTCCTTCCCAAATGCAAGGCATTTTCGAGCTTTTGGTCCGCATGGCGCGGCTTTTCTGTACCGGTTCCGCCCTCATACGGCCCCGCGTTCGATGATTTTCCTTGCCCCCTCCTTTTTCCTTTTTGTCTTTTTCCCCCCTTCCCAGAAAAGTACGCCTCCCCCCATCTTATAAATATTTTTATCGCTCCCCCCTTTCTTCAAGTTAAAGCGCATTCCTTCCCTTTGTTGTACCTCTTTAAACTATGGACAGAAGCGAACTCTTCCCTCCCACCTTCCCCGATATTCGCCACCTTCTGTTGCCCCATTCGCATCCCTCCTTTAACGGAATAAACATGAGTTTAAACGCATTCTCCCCTTAAATTGACGCAATGCCTTACCCTCAATCTACATTAAGGACCCTCCATTAAGTGTCCTAATTTTCTTTTCCCTTTCGCGGGCTGGATGTTCCTTTTTTCTAGCCGCCAGAATGACAAAAATAACTCTAGCCTTTTTTACCAGATACCCCCCCCGGTTGGCCCACACCGATACAACTGGGTTCTTAGAGAGAGATTTTTTGTGGATTACCCCCCCCCCACAAGGCTGAATTTTTTTTTTTTTTCCATGCTAGTCTTTCTCTTTCTTTCACGGTCATGGATTACCCGGCCCTTCCCCCTTTCTCTTTAGCTACAAAACTACTCCCTTCCTGAAATACTTTCAATTGAATTAGGAAACCCCATTAATCTGGGCGACACTCACGGTTGCATCCTCCTATTTTTAATTTCTTGCTTCACTTTTTTTATTAGGTCTAAAAACTGGCCCTTCTTCCTCAAAAGCGATGTTTCTTTTTGTTCTTTAACAGGTTCACCCTTCGTGCATCTATCACTTGGCCGTTCCTCGGGCCCCGTTCCTTGACTTTCCTTACAGGTTAGAGGGAGTCGAGACACCCCTTCCCCCGAACACAAATTTTTTAGACGGTCGTCTGTTTGCCCTATTCTCTTTTGACATTTGGCTCGCATGCCCACTTATTTTCAATCCTGAACATATCCTTTCCATTTTTTTTCTCACTCTCCCGCTTCTTTTTTTCTTCTGTGAGTCCGCCTCCGCACTTTCACCCTTCTCTCTTAAACCTGATTGAAATATGCTCCACTTTTTTTGAAAACGGTTCGCAACCTCTCATCCTTTTCGAGCCACGTCTAGCCTCACTGGATCCCCCTGCCGCTAAAAACCCCCTCCGAATACCTGCATCTCCGTTGGACCCAATTCCCCCCCCCCGAGCCTTCTCTTCAAATTCCGAGCGAAGCGTCTCCCAGCGGCGCGATAAAGACCCTTTTATATCCCCCCAGCTAGCCGACTCACCCTCCCCTTTCGAGCTCTTTGACATTAGGTTCTCCCTTCGTTCCTTATTTGAAATGGATTTTTTCACACGATCGACGGAAGTCTTCCCTCGGCCATCCAGCAAAAGTGTTCCGTCTCGTGCCCTTTTAACATCCCGAACCCCGTATGACAGAGATCCAAAACCCCCCGCGAATGTTGGGAAATTGGAATCTGACCATGCTTTTCGACCACCTCTGTCTTAACTCCTTGATGACGCATTTTCCTTTTCTGAATTTTCGTTCTCCCCACCCTGTTTAGCGCCACCTTTTTTTGTTTTGCAACTCTCCCACCTTTCCCCAAGAGTAAGACGCCCCAGCTAGTTTTACCGCGTTTTTTAATTAAAGTCTCCCAGAGGGACCCCCACTCCTTCGTTTTCCTCCTCCCCAACACTCATTCAACCCCCCATGGGCCATCGTTCAACTATTCCTTCCCCCCTATAATGTGTCGAGGACCTTACCCCCCCTTTTCCGTCTATTTTTTCAACCCGTTAACTTTTTTCCTCATTTTTTGCGCCTGCTATCCGAACAGAGAAGCGCGCCCCCCCTCTAAATCGTGGCTTTTCTTTTTCGTACCTTTCTTTCCCCTTCTCTTACCTTTTGGCCTTCCTTTGTAACTCCCCCACTCTTAGCGCTAATCCCCTTTTTGACGAGATCTCACCGTCACTTACCCCTTTCTCTAAAATTCCCTCTTATTTTACAGGACTCCTGTGTTTTTTTTGTTGAGAGCATTGATAAAGGGGACCCTTTTTCTCAGGTATAGACCTCCTTCTTTCTTAGTCTTTCCTTTTTCTTTTGTTTGGCCCCCCCTCTATCGGGTGAGCCATTTTAAGCGATGAGGCCCCCCCTAGACACTGTCCCATCCTCAATAGCTGCTCTTTCTTGTGACCTCTTTTCTATCCGATTCGTCCCCTTTCCCGGCCCACACTGTCGTATGTACCTTACCGCTAAATCTTTGTTTCTCGGCCATGATCTGCATCACAGGCTGGACAGTTTTTCCCCCATCCCCTTTCCCCAGTATCAGGATAGTCAGACTCTTTCCCGTCTTATTCTCGGAGCCATTTTTTTTCCTAGAGGTAGAAAGACTTTTTCCTTCTTTCTATTCTTCTGGTCGTTTCAACACACCCTTCTTCCTCTCGAAGGACCCGTTGAGAAGAAGTCCTTTTTGGAACCTACCCTCTTTCCAAGTCATAATGACTTCTCCTCTTTATTACCCTTTTCCAGTTCCTCGGAGGGTCTTGTTTATGACTCGACTGAGTTTTGCTTATGGACTTTCTTTGGAGTCCTTTTTATTCCTGTTAGACGCCCTCCTCGTATTTATCCCCCCAGGCGATTCTCGTGTTGGGCAACCCCAACTCAACAGATCGGCTCCTATAATGCGAGACGCAAGTGTTGTTTGAAAATGCTCTCCTCCAGGGTCCCCCGCCCCCCCTGCGGTGCTTTTGCTCATTCGCTTTCGAGCGTGGCTTTCTCTTTTTGGCGTCAAGTCCTCCCCGTCTCTTTATGGGTTCCGACAGGCAGGATTTTTTTTTGCAATTTCCTTGGACGGCCTCCTAGGTTTTACCCTCTTGACCCGGTTCGAAAGTAGCTAGGTTCCTACGGATCTTTTTCCTTTGTTCAAGTTTTCCCCCCACTCAGTTCTTTTTTCATTGAAGACCTGGGCTTTTTTTTTTTCCACAATTCCCCCCCCCCTCCAATCGTTTTTCCCCCACAAACCCCACCTGCCCGGACATTCCCCGTTGCTACTAGCGTTTTTTTTCGTCGTCCCACGGCAGACATATTCTTTTTTCCCAGCCCCTCTATTTTTTTTTTTTCTTGCCTTCTTCCCTTCGCCTCTTTCCCACCCCTTCCTTTTTTCTCCCTTCTCGGACCGCCGGGATCCCAAAGAAGTTCATTAAGACAGTTTCCCTTTTTTTTTCTGACTTCCCCACATGTTTCCCTTGCATCGTCACCCCCTTTCCCGAAGCCGCCATTAACGTATTAATTTCTCTTTCTTCTTCTTTCCACACTTTGTAAACTCAGTTACTTTTTTTAGACCGGACTCTTGATGCTACCCGCGCCAGTTTCACCATCGGTCGCCTTATTTGAACCCTTATCGACTCTTCGCTCTTTTCGCTTCTGTCCAACACCTCAGAAGACAAAGCTGCCCGGTTCCACCTCATCCTTTCCTTCACACAAAGAAGTCGGTTTTCCTTCTCTTGACGGCGCGTCCTGAGCCTCCTCTTTTCCGAGCCCGTTCAAGTACAAAATGCTAACAGCTTTGGTTCGCGGTTTTTTTCTCCCTACACGCGATATTTATTTTTTCATCGGGATGGCCTTACATCACCTTTTTCTTCTTTCATAATGATCCCCCGTCGTTCCTTTTGTTGCTCAATCTTCACGACCTTCTGCGTCTAGAGAGGGGGCGATTGCCTTAAAGGGTTAGAGGTAGAGTCCTACTTCCCACAGCCCCCCAGTGGACCCCTCTATTCATCGCGCTCTTGTCAAAATGTTTCTCTCCCCCACCTTCTTTTCTTTTTCCTATGGCCTGGTTCTCTTGACTTCCCCCCCACACACAACAAAGGGGTTCCTGATGTCTTTTTTTTTGCAGCAATTCCCTTCCCTCTGTCCCCTCCCCGCGCTTCTCCTTTGCCGCCCCCCCAGCAACGCCAGCTCCCAGAAGAACACCTAGAAGCCAGGAATTCGCTAAACCAACTTTCTCTTCTCTTACAAGCCTCTGTTTTTTGATCTGTGAGCATTTTTTTTTTTCTTCTTTCGTCAAAACTTGGGGAGTTTATAGGTTTTTCCCCTTCTGCTGTGGTCCCTGGTCTCCCGCTCTCATCTGGAGTTCAGCGTTCCTATTCTTGTTTCCCCACCAAAAATAAAGTCAACCTCTTTGTCTGTTTTATTCTTTCATCAAATGACCGGACGCGCCTTTTTTATCTGACCCCTTGTTTTCTCATACACTCTTGTGGCCATTTTGGAATCAAATGGTCTCCCTTTCCTACTCCGGATGGATCCGGAACCCCCCTCAGAAGGTCCCCTCTCTACAGACCATTTGTCTACTTTTCTGTCAACCCAGAGCTTAGTCTTCACTCCTTCTGAAAATGCCTCTTAGAAAGGGACTTTCCCGTAGAAATTCCCAATCTCCGTAAGGAGACCGTGCGAACTCAGCTTCTTATTCTCATTTAATTCTCGTTGTATGTGACGTAAGGAAAAATCCCTTCTCCGAACACATTCCAGGGATCTTGCCCTGCCTCCTTTTTTCCCTTTTGGGAAAACCGATACAAATTTTTTGTTTTGCGTCTGAGACCTTTACATTCTTTTGAATGCCCCCCCTCCAAGAAGACAAACGGTAACAGTTTTCCCCCAGTGATTTGGGCTTTTTCCTTCCATACACGGTTTAGATTACATTCCCACACTCCCAGTCTTTCCCTCCCCCGTTCCGACTTTCCCCCCTTCCAACGTTATTATTGGTCTCACCCTTAAAGGGCATTAATGACCCCATCTGCTCGTTAAATTTTGCGTTGCTCCAATGAGCCCCTCCCCCCCATGGAACTATTCATCCCCCACCTTTTTTTTTCTGGTGTACTTTTTGTGTTTTTCGAGGTAGCACCTACAAAGGGATTTTATCAGTTGGCGGTCTATCGTGAGTGTAAATTTTTTAGGGTCTCCATTCGGTTTTTGTTTTTTTTTTTTTGTTTTTCTTTTTTTTTTTTTCTGGCGATGAGATCTACGGCCCAACCCTTTAACCTCCCCCACACTGCGTCCCCTCCTGGTATATTCTTCCTTTTTGGAGACGAATTTTTCCAGGACCGTTTTCCCTTGGCGACCTTTTTAGATTGGTTTAGAATGGGGGTTTGCGGCCCCCGCATCCAGGTGCAACATTTCGACAGGCTGCATTCCCAGATAATCCCCCTTCTCACGCGTAAACCTCCTGCTCCGTGATCCCCGAGACCCCCCTCACTTTCTTTTCTTAAAAGGTGCCTCCACACCCATCTCCTCACTGCCCTCCTGACTTGCTCCCCTTAGTCCACTCTTATGCGTTGTCTTCCCCCTCGAGCGAAAGCTTTCTCCAGATAGCCGGCTATCCTTCCATCCTGTCCTCTAAATTAACCCCTTCTGCATCCCTCTTGATCTCTTTCGGTATCCCTTTTCCCCGTCTTTTCATGTTTTTTTTTTTTTTTCTTCTCCCACGAGTTGGATTTGACCGCTCTCTCTGAGTTTCTTTTTTCAATTCATGGCAAAATTTTCTCCCTTTCCCCCACCCCTTCTTTTTCCATACCACGGAAAACACTTCTTCCCCCTTCCCCTCTCCACCATCCCGCCGCTAATGGGCTTGTGAACTTCCTATTAACGCGTTTTTCCACCACGCATTACATTCCTTGCTTCCTTTCTTTCTTCTTCGGCGGTTTTTTTGGTCTTCAACTGCAGAGCGCCCTAAGTTTTTTTTTCTTTCAAAAGCAGGAACACTCGCACGCCACGAGTCCCCATCCGTCCAGCAGTGTACCGCGCAGTACACTCTTCTCCTATAGAGACCCTGTCCCTTTTCCGAGTATGCTTAGCATACTTCAACCTTAAATTCCCTCAGACCATTTCTCCCCTTTTTGATTTCCACCTGTGTTCCCCTATAGGTGAGTCGAACCCCCTAGAGGTTCAATAAGTCCCAGTTGACTTATGGGCGTCTGTACTCATCGATGTTCTCTCTCGAGCCCCACCTCCCACCCCCAGAAATGAGCAACTCTCTTGTGCTATGGTACAGGTTTCTCTCCTTCCCGTGAAAGATTTGTAACGCCCTGCCAACGCCTCTTCTCCCCATACTATCTAAGAGGTCAGCCACCAGAAGGCCCTTTGCCCCTCTCATTTCCTCCCTCTCGTGTTTTTTTTTTTGATATTTGCTCATTTTTTTTTTTCCCTTCCTTGGTCTGAGATTTCCGAAAGATGGTCGTTGAGCGATTTTTTTTAAGTGTTTTTCCTTTTCCCATTTTCGAATCTAACCAAGCTCCTCCCCCCCTGCCTCCCCTCCATCTTTTTACTCGAGTGTATTGGAGCACCTTCTACGATACCGCCAACATTCCCCGCTTGCCCCCCACTTTTTAGTTCCCCCCCACTTTCCCTTTTGTTCTCCCATGATGTAGGCAAGTTTCAATCGTGTTCCATTTTTTTTGGAATTTTTTGCCGAAGCGTCTTCACCTTACGGATTTTCTTTTTCGCCCTCCTCCCGGGAGTTGGTTTCGACTTTTTTCTGAGCTGAAATGGGTTCCCAACCCTTTTCTCAGATTCAGCCGTGAAGAATCTCCCGACCTGTCAGACTTCCCCCCTTCTGTCATCCCTTCACCTTCCTTTTTCAATTTTTGTATCAGAGACTTTTTCAGTCAATACCCGGGACCCTTCCCCCAGGAGGGGGATCTTTTCACAGGGTTAAGAGTTTGTGGGCGATGAAAATTTTGCTGCGGCTGCCCCCCTCCTGTTTTCCCTGCCCCGCTAAGAGCCTTTTCCTGTTCGAGTTTTCTAATAAAACTCCAACATTACATTGACGCGAAGTTCCCTTTCCCAAGTGTCTTGCTTCTCTATGGGTCCTAACATAGGTGTCATATGTACCTTCTCTTGAGAAGATTTCTAACCTTCTGCAAGTAGTCTCTTTTTCTTGGATAGGGATGACCACTGAAATCTGTGTCCCATTTATTGGCCATCTCCTACCCCTGTTTTCCCTGCCTTTTGGTCGGGTACCTTTCTTGTCACGCGGATGCTTCGCTCGCGATCTTTGGTGTGCTCTATCCCCCTCGTTGGAAGGCGAGAAGTCTTTTTTTCACCTTGAGGGCCGCCCCTCGTCCCCCCCGCGGATAGAACCCACCCACCTTCCCTTCTTCGCCTTCTTCACCTTCTGCCTAAGGTTCTCTGCGCTCAAAGAGAAGAACAATACGATTTAACGCTACCTTTTTTGTGCGTAAGTGTCCTTCTCCTCCATCCCTCCCCTCTTTCATATTTTACCCGCCCCACAGATTGTCACCCTTTTGACCTAGATACTTACCGGCTAGATCCCCGTTTCCCTTGTCCCAGACCTTTCATACTTCCGCCCCTTTGTGCCTACTTTTCCCATTTTTTTTTAAACGGAGTGATAATACGCAAAATAGACGCAATTCAGCGCCCGGAAGGTTGGACTTTTTCCCCAGCTACTGCGCCGCCCTGCTTCCGGATTTTCCCCTTTTCCTTTTCTCTCACTTGAATTTGAAGGTTTGACCCTGCCTTGTGACCCCTTTTATCCCGACCCTCTTCTCTCATTTTTTTCTTCTTGATTGCTTTTTTTTCCCTTGCCCACTTCCAACCGTAAGTTAACAGATGAGTTTTATCTTTCCCCCAACTAACGATATTTTCCCACCAACTCCTATCTTGATTCCTTTATTTGATCTTTGAGAAGAAGCTATGGGGTTTTGTTTCACACCCCCTCCTCCCGCCAAATCCCTTCTAAAGACCTTGGTTACTGTTACTAAACTCCCTTTGAACGAAAGGACAAAGGGTCTTTCCCATTTGATGGACTCCTTCTGTCCTCCCTATCTTTTTTTTTTTCTTTGAGAGTTCTCCGGAAAGACACCGAGGATTACTTTTTGAGGGAGCCCTTCGCTTTATCCCTAGTTCTCGGTCTCTTCCCCCCCGGTCCTTCGATGCCCACACCTTCGACCAGATTGGAACCATGAGTGCTGACAACACCACGGGTTTTTTGCTCTTCACCCCCTTTTCGTGATACTTCTCGGTTTGTATACTTCCACTGAAACAACAAAAAAGTCAAAAGGGAGGTTTTGTTTAGGCCCCTCTTCCCTGTCCAGTAGGAGTTTCCCCCGTGACCTCCCCTCCGCCTGCCTTAACCAAGATAGCCCATTAACGGATCCTTTGATTATCCCTCAATCCCCCACTTTCTCTTCCCTCCTCCCCCCTTTTTTTTGATGTTTTTCCTTGGGTGATTTCATACTCCCAATGAGGACTGCCCGGGATTTCGCCGTGACTGGCCTCTGGCCTTCTTTTTCAAGGTTAACCCTAGTTTGACGGCGCCTCGTGATTTTTTCCACCCCCCTTTTTTCCTCCCCGTTTCCCCCGCATTTTTTGGTCTGTTTTAAGTCGGTAACTCCAGATAGATTTTCCCATACCTTTTTTATCGATCCCCCCCCGTTTTTCCTCCCAGCCGTCCCAGAGTCGTTTAATATACTTTGCACGGTTACGCCCTCCTGTCACGCTCCAGAATTCTTTTTATTCAATTCAGTAAACCTCTCTTATTCCTTCCCCCTTTTGCTCCTTCCCCACGAGGAAATCCGAACCTTTTCCCGACACTTCCTCTTTATGGCCCGTCACAATGGCCATCTGTGGTCGAATCTCACTCTCCAGGACCAGCCCTCGAAACCTCCTCTTTTTCGAGGTGGCACCTTCTCTGAATGGAGTTTATTGATCACAAGCGCCGTTTCTTCCACTCTCCGGAACCAAATCCATTTTCTTTTTAAAAGCCCGAGGACAAAAAGATCCACCCCCCGCTTGGTAGGCTTTTTGGTGGCATTCCCCCCACACCGCCTCTCTACCCAATGCTCCCCTCTTTGATAATTGTCCTGTAAGGGATCCAGACATGTCAATGGCGCTTCTCCCCCCAACTGAGTGGAACCTCCTCTCCCCTTCCCTTCCTCTTCGGACCCCAATAATCTTGTCCTCCCCACCTTAAAGCATCCCTTCAGTTTTAGGGTTTTCCAGGTCGCTTCTGATCAATTCCTCCGTCCCAATTTTAATGGAAACTCATCATACCTTCGAGAGTATTTTTGAAAACAACACCCGGCGTTCCTCTCTACCGTGTGATTATGAGTGACACTTCCCTTTTTCCTTCGTTTGCCCCTGGATTTTCTCTATATCACCCTTCCCACCGCCCAAAACTGAGGTTTTTCGCTGGATATCTAAATGCTCCACCTCTTAGGAATGTCCCCCCCCTCCTGTCCGTCAATACTTTCCCCTTTCAACTCTTCCTCTAATTGTTTGATGACCCCCTTTCACATCATATCCAACCGCTTTCCTTCTTCCTATGGAAACCTCACCCTAGGATTCCCCTCCCAATATCTTTGAAGCAGATCTCCATTTTCTTACAAATCTTCAATTACCCCCCCCCACCCCCCACTCCCATACTCCCTTAGAAGGTGGCCAATAACGGATTCGTGTGCCTTTAATAGATAGACTCCCGCGCGTACATCTATCCCTTCCTCGCCTTCCTCTTTGCTCAATTTCCGCATTCGATTTACCAACTCCTTTCTCATCGGGATGACTGGATCTATCCCTTTTTTTTCCCGTTTTCCTCCCCTCCTCACTGGAGGGACGTCGCTTCAAGAGCTTGAATTTCCCCAGCCCCCTTTAATACACCCCTCTTCCCTCCCCCGACCCCCCTTAACTACTTATCTCCTCAGATTAATGGGCCTTAAGAGGTGAATATCACTCGGATTCCCCCCCCTTTTTGATTTCCCCCATTCCTGCTCCCTCGCTCTTCCGGATTTTTCCAAGGGTGCTGGCCCGCTCTCGCTTTTTGACCCGACCAAGAAGGCAATACTCGAATGAAGGACCCCCCCGAATGAATTCTTAATATTTTACTTCCAAGCGCGATTGTCTCGAGAATCCCCCATCCGTTCTCTTGCTTTTCAGCAACCTTCCCCCCGCGACCTCTTGTATCCCAGAGGTAAGCACTTTCTTACCGAATAATTTCTCCCACCTTTGGTCACTCAGTTTTTCCCCTCATGTGTTCCGTTCATCCTATACCCAGGAGAGAAGCAATACATAAAAGCGTTGATGTCTTTTCCTTTTTTTCTCCCTCCTGGTTTCCCTCTTTACACGCTGCAAACTCCTATCCCATACCATAATTTAGCCGAATAGGTCCCCCTTTTCCAATTCTTCTTTCCCCCCCCCCCTCTTTTTTTTTTGTTTTGAAGTTTTCTGAACGGTCCCGTGGTTAGCCGTTTACGCTCATCCATTATGATTTCAGGCGTTTTCATTTTCTTTCCAATCTGTTTATTCCCTGGTAGCGAAGGAGCACCGAGGCCCTGCACCCCCGACCTTTTAGTATTGTTTACGCTCTTCTTCTCGTCTAGCATATTCGTAAACCTCCTCAATGCTGCCAAAATTTTTTTATTGACCCTTAAATTTGGGGTCTCTCCTGTATCTCCCATGTTCCCCTTCCTTTTTCATTGCGCCTTTCCGGGCAGGGGTTCGAGACGAAGCACAACGATTAAGGCGCGCTTTCACCGCGGTTTCCAATCTTTCTTTGCTTGACTCCCTCCCATCTTACTCTCTGGTTCGGCCAACACACGTTGGTCAGATGTTCAGGCCCTCCCCCCCTTGGACTACTCCCCGTCCTCTCACCCACATCCTTCTCCCTTTCCTATAATTCCATGGCGCGTCCTGACCCTTTAAGGGGCTCTACACAACCCCTCACTTCCTCTTGATTTCCCCTTTTTTTTTTTTCTGGAACCAGTGTGCCACAAATTGTCTTGGATTCTCCCCCCCCCCTCTGCCCGAGTTTTAGTCTCCTTCCCCCCATGCGATCTCTTTGCTCATACAAACCAGTTGGTCACAATTGCTAGCCGTAGGACCCCGCTAGTTGCTTGGTATGCGAGATTCATTCCTTTATTACATTCTTTTTTCCCAATCTTTCTATCCCCTTCTTTTGTAATCCAGGGATTACCCCCCCCCAAACAGTCAGTGATGGGGCAATAGACCTCCCTTCTTCTTCAAGTTTCTTTTCCTTTTTTGACAGTGCCTGACTTTCAAGGATGGAACCCGAGCGCTTGTTTTAGCGGATTGCCGACTCTCCTCGTTGCTCTCGCTTTCTTCAAGCCAGCTTTTTTTCCTCCGGCGAAGTTGCTTGCGCGCCCTTAATGCAACCTCCTCCGTCACCAACCCCCTCCCCCCTTCTCCGCCGGATTTTCCCTTCGCCTCCCTTGGGCTCTTGGATAAAAGGGAAGAATATTGGCACTCCTCCCCTCCCTTTGTTTGGCGTTCCCCAGGTTTTCCTTCAGTACATAGACATACTCTGCCCCGAAATCGCACCACAGCCCTTTCTTCTGAGAAAGCGTTTACCCTTTTTCCTTCCTCCTCTCTCCTTCCTTTCTGCCTTTACTTTTCCCCCTGGTGGAAGCGCTTCCTTTTTTTCCTTTTAGATGCGGTCAGTTGTTGGAAGTTGCCAGTTAATTTGTTCCCTCAAAGAGATTACTTCTTCTTCCCGACCTTTCTTGTGATGCTCCATGCGCCATTGGCAGTATCGATCTTGTTCATTTATGAATAGGAGCCCTTTCGCTTCGATCTTTTGTTGTACCTTTCAAACCGCCCCCCCCTCCCGTCTCCTTCCCCGCTTTCTTTTGTCCCTTTTACCACTGCAGATCGTCTTGCAAAACGAACAGGGAGTTCAGTCTTGAGCGTTTTTTTCTAGGCCCTCTCCAGCCCTCTGCTCCTTTCCCCCTTCAATGCCGCCCAGCCTTCCTGTTGCTCTTCAATGCTTAACTTAAAAGAGGGCTCTTTTCCCCCCTGGAACCCCTCTTTCGCCAATTTTTTTTCTTCCGTTTCCTTTCCGACATACCGACATGAGATAGCGAGGGAGCCGCCTAAAGAGGTGGACCTCCCCTTCCGTTCCTTCTTTCCCCCCACTTTCCAGAAAAACGCTGAATTTTGATCAAAAGGGCTATAAAAACCGGATATGATAATTCGTCCATTCTCACCTTTTCTTTTTTTCTTCTTTTACATAACACCCCCTAACCAAAACCCAAGGGAGTGTCGGGAGGATTTTGGAGGAAAAGTCTTTCAGGAGTTTAAACATTTCCTAACACGAGAAAGAACCGAGCCCTTTTCATTGACTTCATTTATTACTGACCTTTGCAATCCCCACAAATCTAGCTTTTTTTTACCCAAAATTATGCCGGTTATCGACTCACTGCTTTCCGCATTTCTAGTATTTTGATGAGTGAGTATTCTTGCGGTAACCCCTACAACCGGTACTCCCCTCCCGATGCATTCTCCCCACATCCTCCCTAAAATCACATTTTTTTGGATATTTTTTGTCTACCAGCCCCCCGGCTGATCCCTCATCTCCACCTTCTCTATCCAAAACTAAGGGAACTCTCCTCTTTATATATTTTTTGCCACCTGGTGTAACTGTCCTCCTTAACTTTAGGAAATCCGAATTATTCTCCCTCATTCTTTTGATGCTTTTTTTCCATTCAGCCCTCCGATTTTCCCCCTTTCAAGGGAGCGCCAGAGTAAGAAAATGACAAGGGTCCCCCCGGCCCAACTCCCTTCTCATGAATTTCTGACCGCCTCCCCTGACGAGTTTTTCCTTTATTTTACTACGGAGGAGTCATCTGGACCATCTCCCCCTCATCAAACATAAGAGCTGTTTTTGATTGGGCAAATGAAAACCCGGTTTCGGCTCGGTCTTTTTTAGTGGCTTACAACCTCAAAGCCGTGCCTCTCCCACATTATCTAAGCTTCGATACCGGGTTTTTTAACTTTTTTCACCGTACTTTCCACAATGGTTTATCGGAGCAGCTGTCAAGTTAGTTTTCCTTCCCTTCGTCTTCCCAAAGTTCCTGGTCTCCCCCTTACAATTTGAATCCCTTCATTTAATCTTAATTTGCTGATCGGGCGTCCAAAGAAGTCCCCCATTTCCCTTGTTTACGAAAAGATGTGTAGTAACAAAACCCGCTTTCCTATTCCTTTTGGCGGTATCGAGTGCTTCGTCCCGCGGGGCTTTTATGATAGGACGATGAGACATAACAACGGGCGCAACCACTCTAGGTAGATTTTGTCCCCCCCCTATATTTCTATTCTTTTCTTGATACTCAAGAGAAACACTCTATGATCCCCAGTCCCCCATCATAATTTGTTTCCGAGAGTTTATAATGTTCTTTGCTTTCTAATTTTGTTTTTTCCCCTTGCCCTCAATTATCATCTTCCCCCATATGCTTGTTTGATTCCTTATTAAGAGAAGATTTTATCGCGACCCGCTCTTTCCTTCGCCAGCCTCTTCCGTGTTCCCTACAATCATAAACCCGGCGCTTCAACCCCTCTTTCCTTGCTACTGCTTCGAATTTGGTCTCCCTCTCCTCGCCTCACTCTAAATCCGAGACTAAAGCCGAATTGAACTGCATTTTCTGACTCTTGCCTTAGCTTCCCCCCCTCACTGTCTTCTTTTTCCTTTCTCTTCTTTCACATTTTTTTTCCCGTATTTCGCCTTCCGATGCGGAGGGAGCTGACCCCCTTTTGCACCTCCTTAAAACTTTTCCTCCATGTGCAACAATTTTTTCATCGCCCCCTCTTTGTTCCATCCCCGACCCTAGACCTGAAAGCTTCCTCCCCCCTCCCCATCTTTTATGTTGCTGGCATAGACTTTCGTCGTCTCCCCCCTTTAAATTTTTTCTTCCTTTTGCTTCAGGAGGGATTTGACGGGCGTTTCGCAACGGCTTCTACCCGCGACAAGACTGTTTAAGACAAAATCAGGAATACTCTCGACCTCTCCCCTCCCGAAAAGCCTTTTCTCCACCCCGCGTCTAAGGCGGATAGAGAAATCCGTGAGATTTCTCAACTGAACCCCCCCCCCCTTCCTGCTCCTTTTGATCCCCCCGATTTCCAAGCCCCTTGTCTCGTTACCATGGTTTGAACAATGGATGTCTTTTCACTCAGAGCCATTTTTCCAGCATGGCGTTTCAGTTTTCCTCCCCGCTCTACCTCTCCGCAAGTTAAGCCCCAAACCGAGTTTTTTTGCTCTGAAATTCTAAGTCTTACCTGGGATCCCCGATGATCAACATGTCACACCTCCTCCGCTCATACACCAGCAACGCGCACAATTCCCCCGGTACCAATCTGGAAATCATTTACTCTTTTGTTGTTGACTTTGACGATTTCCTTCCGTGTGCTCTGACCCGAGATCAACTTGGCGATTGAGTTTAAGGGTGTTCATAGTGTTTAGTTGGAGTCCTGGTTTCTTTTCCCAAAGAGCACCATCCTCCCCTCCTTCCATTTGATCCTTGTCTTTTTCCTTTCGTCTTGATCGCAGAGTTAGTAACAAACCTTCACCCAATGTTTTTCGGTTGAAACCCGCGGAACTTGTCTTCTTTCCCTGAGCTTTTTCCCGCCAGGGGTAACAGTGGGATAATGTTTTTGAAGTTTGTTGATTCTGGTCCCTTGAGCCCACTCGCACTCTCTATCCATTCTGCCGCTTTACTTGCGCTGACTGCTGATTTTTTTATTTTTTTATCCATGCGTTGGTGGTGTCCAACACCACCTTCTGTCGTCTACGTGTGACGAAGCCTTAAGAATTATTCCGTGTCCCTTCAGACCCTACCTTTCTTGTGTCCCCCTGCTCTTTTTCTATCCCTCGGGCAGGGGGGATGTAGATTTGATGATCCTTAGGTTCTGTACACTTTGGGGCCGATGAAACCCCCTTTCTGGGATTGCATCCTTTTTTTTTTTAGACTGAGCGCTATCGCTCGCGTCCACATGCGTTGATAGTGCACCAAACGAAACCAGTCTATTTCTTCAGCCATGTCATCCCAAATCTGCAAGGTCTTTTTGCAAAATTCTCTCTTCTTAATTTCTCTACCTGGTGTTTAAGTGCGCCTTGACCCAGGCCAGACTCTTTATTTAATCATTTACTCTATTGTATATGGGAGCTTCTCCCCCGCCTTATGACCCCAAAGTTTATTGGGTCCGCTCTTTGTATGCATACAGTGTAGTGCCACCTGAGAGATCACCGTCCGAGCTTTTATGTCTCGCGCGTTAGATTTCCTTCCGATGAACATAGGTCTGGAACGCCTTGTCTCCCCCCTTTGTAGTCTTCTCCGCCAAAACCCACTCCAAACCAGATAAACCAACACACTTCCTTAGGTGCTTCTTTTTAAAACCCCCGTGTTTTGTGTGGCGGGTCTTCCTAAGTCTTTTCGAGCACAAATAAAGAGTAATATAGCCCCCCCCTATTTCCCAAGTGTTTTTTTCGTGGTTGACTTTCTCTTCATCGCCTCGTACCATAGCACTGCCTCTGCCGAAATGGCCTCTTCCTTCGGATAACGCCGCTCGTGAAGCTGACCTCCGAGTGTTCCCGTTTCCCATTTTTTCATTTGATCCAACCTACAAATTGGACTCCCTCGTCCCCTTACCTTTCAGAAGGTGCACGTGGCGTACTTTCAATTGTTTCGTTTTACTCCCCGTACTTATGCTTCTTCGTTTTCTCCACCTCCGCCCCTGTTCCTCTCCTTCCGTTTGACTTTTATCGAACTCTAGCTACTTTCCTCCCCTCCTCTGTTTCGCACACCTGACTTTTTTTGCCAGTATTGTTCTTTTTTCCCACCCGATATTCGGCCAAATACGCAGCTCTCTGTTTTTCGGCGTTTTCCCGGCCCGAGTCATCGTTTCTGATACCAGAACTTGAAACGCCTTTTTCCTTGTTCCATTCCAATTAGATTTATTCAACTTTAACCATAGTCTCACATGGCCTGGCGAACATCTCTTTTTCCGGTGCAATTACGATGGCCGGTCTTGAGTGAATGGAGCATGAGGCGGATAGAGCGGGTTCTCTGCCTAACCTCCTGGTAGTCGGCTCTGTCCTACGTTTTTACTTTCCCACAGGTGCGCTAGTCGGACCGACATCAAACGTGGTGCTCAGATTAAAAACCCGTTGGATTCAATTTCCCCTCTCCTTCTTTCCCGGAACCCCCAGCTGAGGTAAGGTTTTTCGGGTTTGCCACCCCCCTCGCGACCGCGGAACTCCGCGCGTCGCTGGACCGTGACAGCTACCTCCCTGCTCTTCGTCCAGTAAAGTACAGAACGTTGCAGAGAAATCCCCCCCC
>Ga0179593_1328959_pt1 | contig 18305 bp, 17 predicted proteins | sample CZODoug2_1_08_16_FD_185931 | JGI IMG/M metagenome (GOLD analysis project Ga0179593, IMG submission 185931) | Vadose zone soil fungal communities from Angelo Coast Range Reserve, California, USA - CZODoug2_1_08_16fungal (PacBio error correction) | ecosystem: Environmental > Terrestrial > Soil >... | reverse complement strand
ATCACCCTGATCATTTATCCAGACGATATCAATTAGATTTCGCTTCCTTCAAACCCTTAGGACATCCTACCAGTCGTCCTTTATCCGCCCCACATTCCTCGGTCCCCCCAACATTCCGGTGAAGTTGTCGTCACCCGGTCCCCCACACCCCTTATGTCTTTCACCTAGCCAACAACTCAATTTTTTTTTTAGCAGCGTTCGATTCCTTGTTTTTTTCCGAAACTGCTGGCGAACTCCTTCCATCCAAAGTTAAATCTTCACCCGGGCCCCCTTTTTTAATTTCCCCCCCACGTTCGTGTATGGGGCCTGTTGTTGCTCCAAGGGATCCCCCGGGTTATTTCTTGGCCTCGGCGTTTCACTTCCGGGCGTTTTCATCATGTTATCCCCCCTCCTTTTGACCTTCCGCTTGCGCTAAATGCGTTTTCAATATTTTATTCATTCACATTTTGCTGTTGTTCTTTCTTGAGTAGGGCCTGTGTTTCCTCCCCACCTGCATTCCAATTCCATGGCCCTTCCCTTTCGTTAGACACACCCAATTCTTTTCCCCTTTCCTTCGCGCCCTCTTGATTCCCCCCCGTTGCTCCCCATTTTTGAACATCTTGAAACGTACATGTGGTGTCCCTGAATTGGGTTTCTCGTTGTGGAACAATCCAATAATTACGACCCTGTTTTCAAAAGAGCTTTATTTCCTACTTACTGTTCTCCCCACAACCTCTTTTTCTTGAGTGTGGCAACTCCTACAAAAAGTTTTTTTTTTTTTTTCTGGTCTGGTTCGTCTAACACAGTGAAGATGACCATTTCCCCCACATTCCATTGACGTTTTTCCTCCCCGGCGCATTCATTTCTCTAGTTGGCACCCCCTAACCCGCTGTCTTCTTTCCCTCCAGCTCCCCTATTCTTCCGGGGCTGACCCCTTGATTCTGTTGGCCCTCCAGATTTCTGTCCCCTTTTTCAACAAAAACTGATAATCCAGGTTTCTACCCCTGTTGGTTAATTTCCGAGTAGGGCTTGCGACTCCAATTGTTCTCGTTAGTTTTCTAGGGGGAAGGTATGATTTACCTCCACTGTCGCTGCACCATCAAAGAGTGCTTCCCAGCCTTTGATCAAAATTGCCCATTTCTGCCAACCCGCACTTGGGCTTTCGTCCCAACTTTTGCTTGGGTTTGATTTCATGTTATTTTGTGGGGTTTCTGAGAATTTTTTGCTCTTTCGAGGTGTCTTCACTCACCCACGTCCCCCGTTTCTTCCCTCCCCGTTTTACACCTTTCGTTCTTTTCGACATGCTGTGTGAATCTGGTTTGTAAAACCCCCCCGCCCACCCCCATGACCTGGGAACCTTGGACGTACAATTCCTGTTTCAAATGTTTTTCATCTGCCCACGATTGGTCAATTGAAAGTTGCTCCCCCCCTTCCCCCTAGAGAACAAGGAAGTTCTTCAACTTCTTTTTATGCTTCTTCCCAATGTTTCTTTTACCCATCATCATTCGTTCCATTCCCTTCTTACGAGCGTGTGATGTATCCGGTTCTTACGAAATTGGTGTACTTTCCATCAAGGGCCCCCTTGCTTCCTCCTTTTTTCAGTCACCCCGACTTGGACTTGCAACTTTTTCTCCTCGTCTTTTCCACCACCCCCCCCCTCCCTCTCCCTTGCAGCTATTCTTCCTGCTGTCTTCCACTACCCTCCTTATCCCATTTTCCAAGCCTTTTTTCCCCTTCCCCCGAGTGTTTTTTTTTGTTTTCTCCCCCAACAGCGCGAAGTTCCTTTTTTTTTTGGATCATCCCTGTGCCTCCACCCTCCTTGCTCGCGTTGCGTCCAAAACCGGTGCTCCCGTTACTACTTTTTCATGGTTACTTGATCGGCGGTGCTTTTGTTCCCCAACCCGCACCCGAGATAAAGTTTCTCCCGGATTCTCACTTTTACTTCGAATTTAGTACTCATGAAAAATCTCGCTTTTGGGACGTTCGCCCTTGTGATTCCTTTCTGTTTTCGTTTTTCCGCCCCCGCCCATATACCGCCAGGCACCTTAACGTTACCTTCTCCTTTGGCCATCTTGTTAACAATGTTGAGAATTTTCGACACACCCATTTCCTCTGTCGAATTTCCCGCCCTTTCCCGTGCCTTTATTCTTTTTGCTTTTTCCCCCCCCGGTTTCGGTGTGCATCCCCCCCGAGGTATTCCCTTCCCCGGACGGGGCCGTCATTTGTGTTTTTTTCCCATCCCTCGGAGTAAGGGACTCTTTCTTTCATTCCGTCCTGTTTCCGTGCACTTCCACACGTTCTCCTTCACACCCACCCTTCTTTTCTGCTACTCCTATTTACTGTTTCTTTTCCCCGGGTGCGTTTCTGTTCGACATCCTTTTTGCGGACAATATCAGTAATACAGTGAGGCTCTCCCGGCGTGACCTTATCGTGTTTTAATGTCCCCCTACATCAATGAAGTGTGACAAGGATTCATGAGTGTTCTTCGTGCCAAGGCTTATCCTGGGTTATACCTCATGCCCCCCATTGGACTTTACTTTTTTCCTTACCTGGATTAATTCCCATTTCAGCTAAAACCCTTTTCCGTGTTCCTGATTTTCCCATTCCCAGCACACCACCCCTCCCTTTTCCTTTTTTACTAACCGTTCTTCTTTCAGTTTTTTCTATTTTGAAATTGGAAATTGAGTCGCCCCCACGTACCGTCCCTCGATCACCTTTTTGAGCTTTATCCCTTCTTTTTAATTCCATCTTTTATTTGTTTTTTTATTGTGCGCGATTGTGAGTTCTTTTTTCCCGGACCTGGCTTTTACGTGGTGTACCTGTTTGGCGAATCACTTTTTCCCCCACTCTTGTCAGCCCCTTTAGACCTATTCGGTCCGGGTGTTCTACTATTCTATACACAAGTTCGTGTTCCCTCCTTTTTTTCAAAGGGAACCCTTATCCTAGTCAAGTTGTTCCGATAACCCCAACAAGTGCCCTTTTCCCAAGAACCTGTGCAGCAGCACACTGGGCCGTGTGGATCCCTCATTATTCAATACTTTATGACTTAGCCCTGTCTGCCGATCACTTGATCCCAATGGTCGTCCCAACATGATTCGGGCACTGTCCAAAGGTCTTTTTCTCCCATCTTTCCTGTATGAATGTGGTGATCCTGTTCCGGCCCCCCCACCTCAAATTCTTCCCCCCGTGTACCCCCTTTTCTGTCACTCTCTCCCTTTTCACGATCGACCCAGGATCCCGAGGGTTCTTTTCACCTATTTTTGGTAGAATTCAGTGTCTCCCCGTGTATTCACCTTTGACGGATCTTTGTTGCCACTAATGTTCCTTCGTGATTCAAAACCTCTTCCCCCTCGGGTACCGTTCCCCTTACCCCCTTCCCCGTTTCTTTGTTATCTCCTACCCCTCTCGTTTTTTACCTGCCACCCACCTTTTATTTAATCCCCGTTTTCGCTAATGCTGCAATTTGACGTGGTGTGTGTTTTTTTTTTCTGGGAGGCTGAACAATTTTTGACTTTTTCCTTGGATGTTTGTTTTCTGAGGGTACTATCGGGTCTCATGAGGTTATCCTTTTTCCAACCAATCCAGAACCCCTTTCTGGCCCCCTCTTTCTGCCCAGGTCGGTTGTAGCCCGGTTCATGCTGCCTTTGTTTCTCCTTTACTTACCCCTTAGACCTCGCCTTTCGTCACCACAGACTTCATCCACTTTTTCACTTTCCCGGCCTGCTCTTGTGTGTTTTGTGGGTTTCCAACACTTTAGGTCATACGAGGACTTTTTCCTCCTTTTTGCCCGACCTTCCTTGTTTGGGAACACACTCAGCCCCACACAACCCCATGGTGGTCCAGACCACCACTACATTTGGAACTTCTTACATGATTTTTCATCGATTTTAGAACTCTGTTCCTGCTTTTTCGATCTTTGCTTGTTCTTCGGGTTCTCTCCGAATCCTGGGGCCACACTTGGACAGAAGAAATGCGTGTCCCCCTGTCCATACACCCTTTTTCCGTGTCCCTTTCCCCTTCGGCACCTCCTGTTATGTGCTTTGTGTTGGCTACCCACATTGCTTGGCCAATCACGTTTTTTGGTACCTTGAGTGGTGACGACTTTTGGACTTTCTTCGGTCTCGGCTATACTTGAATTTTTGGACCATTGTCCCTACTCCACTGTGCCTGGTTTTCCCTTGTTTGCCTTTTTTAAATTTTCAATTAACCCCCCTTTTGTTTACGTCTATGTTATCTGTTTTCCCCCTGGTTGTGGGTTGTTATTTTTGGGGGGCCGATTGGCTGGCCCCCCCACTCCCGACCGCGGGCCCCTATGGTTGTGGCTTCGTGTGGATGAGACCCTTGTTTCCTCGCTGCTCCGCTTCCCCTTATTTAGTGGACATCCATAACCCAGACCCACTTTTCTTCGCTAGTCATTGCCATTCATGTGTGACTCAGTTTTCCATCCTCTCTAATTGGTTTAAGCCACCTTAGTTTGTGTCTGCCTGTTCCGATCTCCTTTCCCCCCGTTTTTGTAGACTCGGCAGGAGGTTTTTTTCCAATTTAAATTACTCCCGGTGCCCTTGCCATCCTTTGCGCACCTGGTAATCTTTGCGGTGTTGAGCCAGAATCATTTTGCCGGTGTCAGAACGAAGGGTCAGATTCTTGCATTTTATGGTGTTTTCTAAGCGTTAGTTAGTCCAAACGTCCTATTTTGTCCCCTTTTGGTGGCTCCCACTGCTTACTTTTCCCAATTGTGTGTTTCCGTAGCGTGGGTGCTCTCCCACGCCCACCAACACGTGTTCCGTCCTGTGCTCCACCACGCCACCGCTCTTTTTGTGTGGTGGGGGCATTTCAATTGACCCCTCCGTCCCAGGCCCCCGTACAAGCATTCGCTTTTTTCCCATGCCGGTCAGGATTATTTTGGCTCCTAGACCGGCTTTACATGTTTTCTTTATGATCTTTCCACCACCTCGGTGACCTTTCTTTTGGGATTTACCCCTCGCGTATCTGTTATCTCAAGTTTCTTGCTTCCTATCCATCCACCTTTCACCCCAATCTTTTCTGGTTATCACACCAAGCCCCCCTCTCTACCCCACCTGGTCCTTTACTCCCCCCTGTTACAAATTTTCCGTCGGTCATCGGATCCCTAGTCGGGATCCAAGGGCCCTTCTACTGTAGCGCCGTCCTGCTTTTCCATGTCCAGTTAAGCCCACCATACATCGACTCTGAATGGCCCCCCACTAGACCCGGCACTCTTGCAGTACCTTGTAACTTTTTCCCCCATTAACTTTTTTGTGTATGTGACACTAGTAGTCTTCTGGACCCAGCTTTTCTCCCCCGAATGCTCCCACCTTGACTTTTGTTTTGCGTTTTTTCCCTCCCCAGCCTTGGTTTTTGGGCCTTTGGACTTTTGGCCCCTCGTAATTTGTTTGTTTTCCTTCTTTCGTCTCTTTTTCCGCTATCCCCCTTTTTCTATTCGTGGCATTGTTTTTGGTTTACTCAGCATCGTAATGCATTGCTTGATCCACTGATAGTCATTTACTCATTTCGTGTGGCCATGTTCCTCCCCCATTTTGTTGCGAGTTGCTTCTTACGGTTCACGTTTTCCCCGCGAACACGGGACCGGCATCGGACACAGATAACTTGGCATTGAATACATTGACGTTAACTCTGACCCCCAATATTTGAGATTTTCCACTCGGACCACTTTCCGCAAGCTCGGCAGCGTTGTCATTCCCTTTTTATTTGTTGTCGCCCCTCCGCGCACCCCTGCCCGCTTCTCCCCAGTCCCCCCCCTACTCCCCACCTCCTAGACCGCTGCCAGGGGTGCCTAACAGTTCCCGAACCTGAATTACCCACACCTCGCACCCCGGAGTGGCCCCCACCTTCTTCTAAACACGAGGATTTTCCTCGCTATTGACCCTCACCCCTCACATGTCTGGACACATCATCGCCGAACCCGCGCAATAAACTCTACCCCCCTCGCACATACGTTTTTGGACCCCACAGCGGACTCCCCTCCCACCCGCCCCCGATTTGTCTACCCCCGCCCCACCCCCCCCACCCAGCCAACCTCCCCATTATCCCTCTCTACTCCCCCCTCCCTCCCACCCTAATATGCCCCACCCCTCTTGCTTCTACCCCCACCCAACCCACGCCCCCAACTGCCAACCTCGCGACCTTCCGCGCCCCCAATTCCCCATACCAGAAGTTCGCCGGTCTTTTCCCTGGCTCCGGGACGCACCCCCCTCTATTAATCCCCCGCCCCAGCCTCGCCATCTATCTCTCTTCCGCTCCGACTCACCCCTCCTCTATCCCGTTTTCACTTTCTACCCGGGGGCCTCTCCTAGGCAATCAACTGAGGGCCCCACTCCCGGCCAAGGCGCCGATCGCACAACACCAAACCCCCCCCCCACCCCTACCTCCCCTCCCCACCCACACACTAGCTTCTCCCGCTCCGCGGCTATTCCCCCCCCCCTCCCTCTCCCCCCCTTCGCCACTGTGCCTCCCCACCCACGCCCCCCCCCCTCCCCCAATTCTGGTATCCCCCCCCTCCCCCACACCATCCCCGCATCAGTCAACGACCCCAAGAGCCACCGCCCCGCCTCGCGACCCCTCACCAGTTCAGCCGCACTCCCTTCCCCTATCTGGCCACCACCCCCCTCACCCCCACATCCCCCGTCCCCGACACCACCCACTTCCCCACCCCTCCCCCCCACACCCTACCCCCCTCCACACATTATCCCATCATCCTTCACCGGTACACTTAGTCATTTCCTGGAGGTTATCCCCCTCCCCCTATAAGCCTCCCTTAACCCCACCTATCTGAACCCACCTATTTGCACCCCCCCCCCCTATATTTCCCCCAAAGAGCACCCAACCCGATCCTTCTCCAACCCCCCCCTCTGGCCTCTCCCCCCTGCTTTTCACACTCCCCCACCAGCCCTTTCTCCCCCAGTTCATTCCGTCACCTTTCAACAAGATTTTTACTCTCCCTCCACTCTTTCTCCAGGGCGACGCACTACACACTATTCCTCAACCCTCGTCCCCTGCCCTTCTCCCCATTCGTTATGACTCAACTACTCCCACCGCACGCTGACATCCAGGTTGTTGTACCCTACCGCCCCCTACGCATAGCTTCTTCCGTTTCCTCTTTTCTCTAGTGCGGGTTTCACCCCCACCCCCCACGGTTTTGATAGAGCCCTTCAACTCCTCTTTTTTTTTCTAACCCCGGTGAGCCTTGGATCCGCGGCCGTGACTTCCACGTTCTGACCCCTGCCGGACTACGCCCATAATTGGTTGATACCTGCAGATTTGCTTTCCCACATTTCGTTTTTTTATCCCACCAGAATAGTCTACGGACGCCCTCCTTCCTGGGTTCTAAATTATTCTACACCAAAATCCGGTTTCCCCCCCTCCTTTGAAATTCCCCCCAACACTTTTTTTTTTTCAGCGCCAACACCCACCCTAATTTTTTGCGAAGAGGATGAGAACTCGGCTGGTTTCTCGAATTGAGTCCCTCTTAATAAAGTCAGCCCCATCCACCGGCCATTTAGTGCTTCCCACCCTGTCGAGATGCCTTTTTTTCAGACAGAACTATTGTGGACTGACGGGAGGTTGTCGTATTTGTCATTTCAGGCGCTCCCATGGATGAATTTTCTACAGAAGCCCTTTTTACTGAAACACCCCGCCATGCTACTCTGTGCCTGTGCGTACTGGTTTGACGGTTCGTACCCTTCCTCCTGTGTGTTGAATTCCGACCCCCTCCAACGGACCCCTCCCGTTGCTCCGGGGCTACCCCCCATCAACGTTCCGAGGTCCAAAAAAGGTCCTTTCCTCTTTCCTCTGATCCACAACACCCTCCATATAACACTAGCCGCTTTCCGGCACAGGCCGTTCCTAGGCTACAGCCATTTACCCTCGGGACTAATCGTCACAGTTCAAGTACACGATCCCCCCCTCCGCCATACCTCTTTCCTCATTACCAGCTTATGCTCCTAGCGGAACAGACGATGTGTCTTTAAGCTTTCGCTTCGCACGCATTAACTTTCCCACAGGGGTCCCTCCATTGGTGAGGTCGTCACTATGACTATTAAAGACACCCTCCACGCTGTCCCTTTTACCGGACCCCCTGTGCCCTCTCGATCTTGCTTGAACGGAACTCATCTTATTTCCCCATAATCCCCTAACCCAGAGCCGGTCATAGGCTAAGGTCACCGAGTTTCCGGCACGGTAAATTTTAAAATCACGTATGACCAGTAGCAGCTTCCGTTTCCCCCGAGGCTTGTTCCGAAAACGCAGATCCTATTCTTGTGTTTATGCTTTTAGCGTCACTTATCCGAGTTTCCCTCTGTCCCTATTGTACATGAAAACGTTTTTCCTCCGAGCACATGGCAAACTTTCTGGTGCTGTTTTTTTTCTTTTTTTTCTTACTAATCGTTTTTTCTCCCGGCTTGTATCACCCCAGGTTTCCGAATGTTGCCCCCTTTTTTTTGTGTTCTCCGCCCTCTTCCGGACCGCCCCCCCCGCAGGACGAGAAATCATTGTGTCCCCCTTCACTACTCGTAAACCAGAGGTGTGTTCATTTTTCAACCGGCCTACTTCCCCCGACCAAATTTAAAGCAGACCCTCGGAGCCCTAGTACATCGTCTCATTGACACCTTACTGTCGTCACCCTCCCGGTAGGGACTCCCCCTCTAACCACTCGCTGGTCAACCCCCGTCCCTTTCCAATTTTCTTTCCACATGGTGGAGTTTTGGCGAGAACCACAGGCGCGAACCCCTACCCCTGTTTTTTGTTAACTTTTCCAAGAGTCAACCCTTCCACCCCTTTTCCCGCAACCCTCTTTCCCCAACGCTTGGCTCGGCTGCCCAAGCGTCCCCCCTTCTTGAAACCTCCTACTCACCCTCAACGAATACGGACCCCTCCCACCCCCCCCCCCCGAACCCCCCCAACACCACGGCGAACATCTGAGAGAGTTCCCACCTGTAATTGTCCCTTCGGCGCCAAAATCCTCCATGTGCCCCTGACCTCCCCTCTCTCCTCCCCCTGTCACCAGCGTTCCAACCACCTCGCCCGGTCGGCCCCAGATGGTTTACCCCCAACCATCTCCCTCCTCCCCCCCCTCCTGCGTTTCTCCCCCCTGTCCTTGGTGCCCGGGCCCCCACAGCCGCCATCTCCCCCCCACACCCGAAACACCCCCACCCCCCCCATCTCGATAGGACTCTCGCTCCGACTTCTAGATCCCCCCCGCCTATGCCTTTCCCCCCCCGTCCCACTCTCCCCCTGTGCCAGTCAGGACGCCTTCCCCATCCCCCTACCTCCTACCCGCTCTCCCCCTCCCCTCCCGCAAAACCCCCCAATTGGCACGAGACGTTTATGTTTTACCCGCCACACCCCTCTTCCTCTCTAGCTCCGCTCACATCTCCACTCTCCCTGGGCCAGAACCCGCAAATAACCACCTCCAGGTCCCCCAATCCACCTACCCTTACCACGTATAGACAACCGGCAACAACCACCGACGCTCCCGCACCACCTGAACGCAGCCCCTCCCTCCCCGTGAGGATTCCCTCTTGGTCGCACCCCAGATGGCTCACCAGCGCCCCTTACCCCCACGCCACTCGCCCCGACTAACTCCCCCCCGCTGGACGCATCTCCCACTCCCCCCTCACCTGCCCTACCCAAATTGCCCCCCCCACTTTCGTGAATTCCCCCGCGATGTATCTGCCTCTTACCACACCCCAAAACCCACCCCATTCCCAGACGTACCGCCATGAAATTATGCCCCGGAGCGTCAGTCTCCACGCTGGCCCGGTTATACCTCCCGTTATTTTAGGTCAGGTCCAGTCCGTTCGGCGGGACCTGACGTGCGAAGCCCCCCCCGCCCTCCTAACAAAGAGCAGTAGGCCTCCCCTCCTTCCAATAGTTTTGCCCACAAACGAGTTCAACTTCTACCCTAATTGGGCCTCCTTTGGTCACCCTCTATCTTGGGAATCCCCCCCCTCCTGTCTCCGCGGACCATTGTTTGGTCCACCCCAACGTGTCGTTTGTAATCCCTGATGCTGGGACCACTGATTTTCCGTCCTTTGTGCCCAACTGTTCTTTTTGGGCATATTCTAACCCCCAGTTCGCCCTGACCATTCCACACCCACGGTTTTTTTTCTCTCATTCTTCGACTTGAGCGTGCTGCACGATGGTTCTGGTCCCCGAACCCCTTGGTTTTTCTCTTCATCAGGCCAACACCTTACTCATCCGTTGGCCTTTAGCCTTCTTGGCTTTGTGGATTCGGGCCCTTCCAGTTTAGCCCTCCCACGAAAGTATGAACACCTGAAAGGTATTTCCTTGCCCCTATCTAGTCGCTGTGAGTGCTTCCCCCCCTCTTTTTGCCCTGTGTCCCCCTGTCCGGGAGGTGACACCTGCCTGTGGGGGGTGACTTACTACCCCCCTCTTGGTGGTAATATGTCCATCCCCGTGACCAGACACCCTTGTACTTGCCTTTCCCCTGTTTCTGGTGGTTGTTGCCCTACACCTCTTTGATATTGCCTATTTCCCCCCTGCCAACGTCTTGCACCTTCCTTTTTTTTCCTATCTTTGAATCCGAAATCACCTTTGTTCTCGTATTCTAGAGTTTCTCCCCCCCCTGAGTTCCTTATCGTGGGATATATTCACCAATAGAACTTCGGCTTTTTTTTATCCTATAACTTTTTTGCCCTTTTCTTACCTGAAAGATCTCACCGGGTTTTGTACACCTGGTGGTCATTATTCTCTCAATGCCCTTTAGAATATCATTTTTCATCTTGTTTTCCTCCACCTTTTTTTCTGTTTTCCTCCCTTTTTTACGGATTTCCCTTTACTAAGCCAACGATCGGTACGTTTGCTTCCCCACTCTGTATTCGTTTTGTCTTTATTTTTCGCCAAATTTCGACGCGCACCTTTCCCTCTATCTTAGCACCTCCCTGTTGATCCTCACTTTCTTTACTCTTTCCCCTTGAGCAAGGTGGCTTCTGATCGGCCCTTCTTTCCTCGTGATTCCCAAAACCATGCCTGCACTTTGGCTTTCGTATCACGCCCCTGGGTTGCTATATCCGTAGATTTTTCTCGGAAACCCCCCCCCCCTGATTCCCCATTCCCCTTGTTTTCCCTTTTGAGTTCCCTTTGGATGGGAAAATTGAAGTGAAGTCGACTCCCACCTCCGCGGCATGCCCACCCGCCCGGCCCCACGTACTTTTCGAATACCTCAGCTCTCCCTTCGTTAACACCGCAGGAGGAATCTCCCCCTCCCAGCCACTCTTGAGCCGCCAACCCCCCCTACGCCGCCCCACTTCCCCGCATCACTTTCTTCCCCTACTCTAAAAGCGTACAACATCATTTTACCTGAATGTTTTACATCCATTAGACTTATTAAGAAAGGTTTCATTGCGGTCCAATAGGACTTAATTGACCAGAATAATGAAAATCCCCTTCATTGTTAGCGACCACGCACATCCTAGTTTGCACCTATGAGATTTTGTAGAACCACCTCTCAACCCTTATGCACCTCCCCACACACGCCCAACGTCCCTATTGAAACCACATTGTCCAGTCCAGAGAACGTTTAGAATACCCTAACCCCCCTTCGACTTTCCTAGGTGGTTTGCTGTGTGTGTTTTGCGTTTCAACAACCCCCTCACAACAAAAACCATAAACCCTCGGAAGTAAAGCCCCTCCCCTTGACTGTTTCCGTTTATGAACAGTTATACGCACCTCAATTATTTCACTTTTTCGCTCTTCTCCCTTGGTCTGCGGTCCTGAGCCCTTTTTTCAATGTACCGGTCAGACTTGTACCCCATTAACCTTTCGTTTCTTTTTTTTTCCTCAACTCCTGGATCACGTATACTGGCCATTCCAGCTCAAGTTCTGGTATTACTACCCTTGTCCGCGTATCCCTCCTTTTTTTTACTCCGCCCTTCAGAGGACGAAGAAGGCCTTCTCCTTGGACTCCTCTCCTACTTTTGTTCCTATTTTTCTTCCCCCTCTTATCTCTTCATCCTTTTTTTTCCCCATTCTTCCTTTGCTGCCCCTTTGCCTCTTTCTCCCCCTACCTCTTTTTTCCCCCTTTCCCTTCTTTTCTATCAGGCTAGAAATTATTAGACCCCATCCGCAAGCCCCCCACCTTTGGCTTTAACGTTCGCGGACTCCAGTTTTTTTAAAGGATTCCCCTCTTTGGTTAGCTATAATGAGGACCAATGAATAACCCCAACCTGATAATTGGGCGCGGTTTTTTTCGTCTGTCCCACCCTGACCACTAATCAGCCCCGTTCTCTCCACATTGGTCATCGGTATCTATTTTACTCCGACTCCCTTTCCCCGGCCTCCGGATGGAAGTTTTTCGCTTTCGTCCGTGAGGGAGCGCACTGTCTCAAAAGCGCTCTGCCGACCTTTTCTCTCTAATGGAACCTGCGGTTTGCCTTTCCTTCTCTCAACTCCGCAAAAAAACGGGTGTTCCTTGACCTCCCTCAAAACTTGCCTCCCATCGTATTTTCCTCGAAAGCCCTTCTCTTTTTCCCTCCTCGAGGATTATTGGACGAGTCCTCCCCATGCTCTGTCTTTCCTCTTTTCCCACTTAAAAAATGCGTGTTTTTCCTCGCCGACTTTGCATGTTGTGTGGATCCAGGCAATCCCCTATCCCTTCTTCCTGCGTCTCAAACCGCCACTCTTCCGATCCCAGTCCCCCAAACTTACCAAACGCCTTCTCCCGTCCTTTCTTGCCGCGTTAAGCCCTGATCGCCCTTAGGCCCCCTCTGTCCCTCCCCTGCAAGAAACCGTTTTTCCCGCCAAAACTCGCCCTCCTTATTTTTGGAATTCGCCCGGGTTTGACCCACATGTCTGAATTTTTTATTGCCTCCCTTCCTACCAACCTTGTTCTCGAGCTTCTTCCCCCCCCATTGACTGGATAAAAGCCCCTTGTTGAGGCCTTAGTCGGGCCCCTTCTTCATTTTGTTTTTTCCGGCTGGATTTGCCTAAGGACTTGCTCAATTTGGGTTTACCATCCAGCTGGAATCGATGTGATCCCCTGATCGCTGCTTCCTGAAGCAATTTCGGCGCTAAGGTCTTTTGCTACCACATGGTTCGTGCTCCTTTGGCGTTTTCCCCCCCTAGACAGAAATCTTGCCTGATGGTGCATGAATCCTCCGACTTTCCCAATATTTTGAGTCTTCCCCTTCCCCCACAATTGAGCAACTTCGGGCTTGGGGAATGTTCGGGAGTATTTTTTTTTTTCCTCCCCCAACAGAGAGTGGGGCTCCCTCCTGAAATTCTGATGGCATCTCTCCTTTCTTTACCTGGACCCGACCCGTGCATTGGAAACCCGTCGAGTACATACTTTTCTCCTCCTCCGTTGTTGTTGTTTTGTTCCTGTCGGTGTTTTCCCCCCCGGCGTCCTTTCCCTGTTTTTCACGAGTCAATGATTCAAGTAAAACCTCCTCTCTGCCCCCCCCGAATGGCCCCTCGACGGTTGGACCCCCCCCGTTCAATCCCCCCCACCACCCCCCCCCCAAAACTCGCCACAAGACAGCGTCCCCCCCCCCCCCCCCCCCCCCACCATATTCGCCACTTCCTGCCCTGTCGGGCGAAACGCCGTGATCTACGCTGTAAATTCCCAGATCCTTGCTTTCATTTTTCTCGGGGAGAATTTCAAATATTGGTTGTCGCCCTTCCTTTTGATCCCCATATGCTGCAACCATTCATAGACCCTCTATAGACCCCTTGCACGATAGTGAATTGAGGAGTGTGCACATGAGTTACTAGAGGTCAGAATAGGGATCTCCTCCTCCCGCCCCTCCTTTTCCCCAGGAAGAGGCGCCAAATTAGGAGCCGTGGGTTAATCCCCAACCCACGCATGAGGTTAAGGATCCCCCCAAACGGTTCGCCCTTACCCCCGCACCAAACCTGGTTTCTCACGTGAGCGCCGAAGGAAATTGTATTCCTCATCAGTGACACTTGCGCCCCGAGGGTGCTTCTCCCCAATTAATAGTAACTTCGGCCGGCCAGGGGAGCTACGCCCATGCACCCCCAGAAGGATCCAACTACCCCCCGGGGACTTAATCCTCCAGGAATCTTTTAAAAAAAGTAACCCAATTCAAGAGTCGGTGTTGGTCCTTGGCTTTCATGGCTCCTTTCTCCCGCCTTTTTTCTTTTTTTTTTCCTCAAGCCGCCAACACTTTTTTTTCCCCATGGTTGAGAAGACTGTTCACTTACCCGTCAAACCTTCTCTACTCCTCTGCGCCCACCTCCCTCCCTTTTGCTGCTCTCATTGCTGTTTTTTAGTCCCATCGTTTGCGTTTTCGTAGTGAGGTACTCGTATCAGTCTCTTGCAAACCGTACCCCATGTTCGAATTTTCCCCCCCCCGAGATAGGCGGCGAGGCTTTTTTCTCGATTTTGTCTTTTGCCCATACCCTATTCAGCTTTTTGCCTTGACCGTGTCTTCACATACCGCTCTCTGATCATTCTTTGTTATCAGAAGATACCCCGCGTGTGTTTTCCAGTCCTTTGCAGTTTTTTTTTTACTAGTTTGCCTCCATGTGTGTTTCTTATTGTTTGATCCGCACTTTTTCACGATCCTGTAGTGTTTCTCTAAAAACAACCAATCCCCCTTTCCAGAGCTCTATGGTAAACCCCCCAGACTTTTCCACTTTCCCCGAAAGGGTCCATTCTTCTTCGTCGAAAATCACCCATTTTTTTCCTCTCTGCCAAGCTGAGGTTTTATTCGGACGATGGGTATTTTTAAGTAACCGATTTTAAGAAAGACCACCCGTTGTTTGTTTTGTGATAATCTGACTCTCCTCAATTTTCTTTGGCTTCGTCCGCACCAGGATCATGTCCCTCTTTGCCGATACCTCTTTTTTCCCGCATACAAGACGGAAAGCGGACTCCTCCTTTTCCCCTTGGCTTCCGTTAAAACGCTATGTCCCGTCGTCCTCGCTTGCTTTGAAGAACCCCTTCTATTTGATGTACTCTGTCCCGGAATCTCGCGCCCCCTTTCCCATGAACCTTTTTTTTGATCCCCTTGAAGTACCGAACTCATTCTTCTCTTCCCCCTTTTTCTTGCTTATTTTGCGTCTGCTACTTTGCGCGCTATAGGTGGATTTCATTCCCCTTTTTTTAGAATCGTTCCTTTTTTCGTTTCCCGGCCAGATTGTCCGAATCTTCCTTGCGGAAAGAGAATGTTTCAAAGGACTTCAAATATCCGTTTAACCCGACTGGTTAATTGGCCCAATTGCCCAAATACCTCACCCTTCCACCCCAAGTCCCCAGGCATTCCCATCTTTCTTTATCTGGGTATGTAGTCCCCACGGAATCTTTCGTATACCTATTCCTCACGTTGGTGTCCCGGACTTTGGTTGAGCTACAGGGGAAACCTTAAGTCCGTAATTCACTCCTCAAGTAATGCTTGTCACCGATCTCCCCCCCTCTACGGATTGATCCATTTGAACAAGAAACCCCCCGAAATCCTCCTCTCCCTCCTTCTCTTTCAGGACTCCCTCCTTCCCCTATTTTTCCCACGAGGAGGTTAAGGACCCCTCTTTTTGGGGGTGGTTCCTCTTCTTTTTCTTTTTGGGAACCACCTAACAAACAATCTAGCGATAGACGTGCGCGTCGAGAGGGACGCTCTCCTCGACACCTGGAGTATTTTCTTTTACTTAAACCCACCCACAACCTGCGATCTTTTTTCCTTTTTTTTTCCCCCACGAAGGACCCCGATGTCTTATATAGGCTGCGAAAACCCCCTCCGAGACAGGTCTTATGGCCCTCTTTCAGATGAAACTCTTCGTCCCCTCTGGGTACCCGGCATATTATTTCCTGGATGTGTCTCTCAGATCCTAGTCCCTCCCTGGCCTTCGCCATACTACTTCGTCCAGCCATTCCCCACATTTCCGCATAATTCAGATAGCCCCTTTCCTGGGCTCCCCCTTATTGTTCGTCCCCGCTCCTGGATATGGCATCCCCCTTGCTACTGTTCAACGTCTTCACGTTTTTGGCTTAGGCCTTTCTTAATTTCCACGACTTTTGATCCCTGTAGCACACGATCGGCCGTTCTCCACTTTTTTCTTTTTTCACTATTAAACAGTCTCCCTGAATCCCCACCTGTCCTGCTATCTTCGTTAGCGTACGCTCTGTTCGAACCTTGTTTCGACCTTTCTTCCCTGAAAGCGACCCCCCGTGGTCCTGTCCCCCGTGTTCCCCTTCCCCCGTACCCAGCCCTCCCCCCTCTAAGAAAGTAGTTTTATCGAAACCTACTTATAGGATATTCTTTCCTACGGCTAATTGTCCTACTTAGATAATGCAAGGTTGTTTATCACCAGGCCACCTTTGGCTCTCTGCCATTTTCCTCCAGACCCCTCCGATATGCTAACCGTTATTGGCTATTCTATTTTATGACGGACTAGATCAAGGTTCTAGCCTCTCCCTCACGAACTTTGTTGTTTTTCTTTGTATTTTTTACTCTCGACCTATACTTTCCTCATTTCCAATATCTCACCTTAACTTAGCCCGCAAGGACTTCAAATACCTCTGTTTTTCGGCGCTGAAGTTTTTTTTTTCCCTCCCCCCCCCCCTGGGACCTCCTGGGTTCCCTATATCACCGCTTATCAGTCCCTTTTCCCCCCCTTTTAGCTAAGACGATTCTCTACTCATCGATGCCTATCAGACTTCGTTCAGGTTTTCCTGACTTAAAACGCCGGCGGCCGTCCCTTCCAGTTCTTTATCTTCCGAGCATGTCGCCAAATCACTTTCCCCTCCGGACTTTGCGATACTATCGGCCTCCCCACCGGGGTGTTCTATTCAAGTACTGGGCGGGAGGATGCGGTATAATAGTGGGTCGAGGATTATGCCACGTTCCTCCACGGCAGTCCGGGAGGGCCATTGCCATCGTCTCCCAAAATGCAATGCAACGAACGTTCCAGTTCGGTGGTGATTCCCATATCCCTTCCTTTGGCCGACAATAACCGGCTCCAACTAAGGGCTGAGGTCCATCCCCTCCCCCCACTACCCCCCCCTTAACCCAGCTTATCCCCCCCCTTCCCTCCTCCCTCCCTCTGCGTCCCGAAGGCCCCTCCCCTCACCCCCCCTTGCCCCTCCCCCTCCCCGCACCATTCCCTCGTGAAACCTCTCCCCCCTTCCGGCAGAACATCCGTCCCCCCCCACGACCCCTCCCGGACGCTACTACGCTCCATGGGCCTGGCCGACCCCGGTCACGTTGGGTCCCACTCGCTCCCCCCCCGCCCCCGGTCTCCCCGCTGCTGTACCCATCTAGATAGATTGGCTCTGAGACCGGTGGGGCTTTTTCATTACGGGCGGATCTTCAAATACGGGTATCAGTCCCAAAAGAGGTTCCGCACGGCTGCGGGGAATTTCCGTGCAGGGACTTGCGCATGAAACTTAGTTTTCCCCCTAGGTGGTCCCCAGAAGCATCTCTGTGAGTGTAAATTAACTGAAGTTTGTTCGTAGATCGATTTAATCAAATTTTGACTCTTTCCCACTTGATCACCCCAGTACCTACTTTTTGGGAACCAAATCCAAAAAAACCGGTGAAGAGGAGCCCCCCCCCTCTGAACGTATACGTATTCCCTGGTAGCCCGTCCTGATACTGGCTTCGATTAAGAATTTCTTTTTCTTGGTAGAGGTTTTACGAGGATCCCTCAAGCGTGCCGAATTCCACCCCACCGCCGTCTTTTGTCCCCCCCTAAGTTAGGTTTTCTGATCTTTCTACCAAAAGCCGTGCTCCCTTTCCATGACGCCAACCCTTTTCACCCCTGTGCCCCCTCCCCGTCTGAGGATCTCTTTTCACCTCTTAGGTCTATCCTGTGTTTTTGGGACTGCGGGCATAGCTTTTCCAGAACGTTTTCCCGCCTTCTTGACGTGGGCTGAGCTATTGGAAACTTCTGCGCACTTTAAAAAAAGCAGGCTGGTTATTCAGAGGGGACACGCACCCCCACCTGGCTGGGTACCCAACCGGGACTTTCTTTTGCCGTGCCAGCCTGTACAGCTTCGCGGGCGGTTTTCCACGTTGCGTCCGGGCCCCCCACGCCGCGTCGTTGGGCACACTGCTAGAAACCTTTTTTCGTTCCCCAGACGTAGTCGCGAATCGAAGATTCCGCCCGAAGAAAGCCCAACACCTTAGCATCAGGAGGGCTGAGGCCGTGTGCTCCCGTCTTTCGATTTCTAGAATAGATTGTGCCTCCCCCAACTAACCCCTTTTTTTCCAATTAATAGGCTTCGGCGTTACCCCGACCAAATAGCAAGGGACAGGTCTCCTGCTTCACTTTTTCTTTCCCTACTCCATGTCCTGGAGTTCTCTTCTCTTTAT
>Ga0179593_1401810_pt1 | contig 18306 bp, 18 predicted proteins | sample CZODoug2_1_08_16_FD_185931 | JGI IMG/M metagenome (GOLD analysis project Ga0179593, IMG submission 185931) | Vadose zone soil fungal communities from Angelo Coast Range Reserve, California, USA - CZODoug2_1_08_16fungal (PacBio error correction) | ecosystem: Environmental > Terrestrial > Soil >... | reverse complement strand
CTCCTGCTATTTGCGATTATTCATCTCGTGATTCACTCCTGTTCCGAAACCGTTTCCCCAGCGATCGATAGAAACGTATGTCAACGTTTTTTTTTTTGATTCCGACATCCCCCATACTCATTTTTCCCTCTCCCCCTACCAACGGCTTTAGTTCGAACTTCGCGCACGTCACGCTTCTCGACATTCTTCCTTCATTTCTCGACGTTGGTTTTTTTTTTCCTTGCGCGCTGTCTCAGGGTTCGCCTTCCGTATTCTTTTTAATGCACCTTTTTATCAATTCTTCCCTTCTCTATCTTTCTCTTTGAGACACTCTCCATTCGGCTAGTGTTGCCTGCGGAGGGACCAAACCCGATTTTTTTGCTCCCTATGTGCCCAGCTGCCGTTTTCGCTTTTAACAAATGCAGAGTGTCGTTTCCCTTCTTCCTCTCACCCGCCCGCCCCTCCCCTAATCTTTTTCCCCCTCTTTTCGCCCCCTCCAAAAAAAAAACCACAAAAAAACCCCCCCCCCCAAACCAAACAAACCCCACCCCCCCCCCCACCAATCAAGGGAAGTTTACAAGTTGGCTTTAATTTTTTTCCCCCTTCCCCCTGCCAGATGAAGTTTTATCACGCTGCCTTTCTTGAGTCGCACAGGCGCGCATTGTAACCCTTGTCTGTTTCGATCTTCGTGTCCCCCCACGGGTAGTACCCGCTCAACTGATCTGTCGTCCTTGACACCCAGGCTGGTTTCTCTTTCTTTTTTAATCGAAGAACAATCATGAACACGGTAGCGTGCATCTTCCTTTTTTTCACCCCCCCCCCAGATCTACGGGAGCTAATTTTTTCAAGCACGGCACGGCTCTGATGCCGAAACCCCCCCCTTTTTTCCTTGGTTTTAGCGACCCCGGCCCCCCTAAAACTTGAAACCCGCCTTATTCGTCTTTTCCACGGCTATCGGTTCGGGCGTTTCAATTCGCGGTTCCCTTTTTTGCCACCAAGTTCGCCTATCCTCTCCAGGATTTCCCAAACCTGTACCTCTCTACCGTTCTTCCCCCCTTTGGAAACGCTTGCCCTCAATGAGAGGCCCCTTTTCTGTTTAACCGCTTACAAGGGCCCCCCCCGGCCGTCTTCTATCAGGGCTCCTGTCCTATCCTTCTTGCACTCTTCCCCCTTCTTTCCCCCAATCGCTGAATTCTTGAGTTCCATGGAATGTCCCTTGACGTTTTTCCTTCCCTCATACTTTGCCGTTAACCCCCTCGCCTTTCCGTGATATGACGCGAGGATTCTTTTTCCACCCGCCCTGATTCTGCCCTCTCCGCCTCCCCTCGTTCTCTTTTTCCTCACCCCACAATAGGCGTGATTGTGGTGACGCCAAGGAGGCTTCTTTCCCCTTTTTTGAACACTCGCTTCTTCCGCGAAGGAGTGAAGGAGTTCTGCTGACCTCCTTGGGCCGCTCGCTGCCCCTTAACGTGGAGTCTGTCAAGTAAACTCTTTCAGTGTCTCTATACCCCCTTGGATTTCTTTCGTGATCTGCACTCAAGTCTTTAGGTTTAGTCCGGTCCCTTACCCCTTGTTTTCCTTCCTTTAGCCGAGATTACTGGTTCCACCTTGTGGAAGTCGAGTATTTCCCACCCTCGCGTGCACAGACTCGGAACTACCCCCTCCCCACTCTCCTTCCTTTTTCTTCCAGTTCGCATCGTGATGTTTCGTTATCCTAGCTCTTCTAATCTTTTGTTTTTTTGAGTCTCCCTTTTTCCTCCTCAACCTAACTAGTGTCTTATCTTTGGTGATATGGTCTTTGATACTTCAAAGTAAAGATGTCCGAAGTCTTTTTCTCTGGGAAATTTGACATTCTCCCCCACCGGTGGCACCGTAATGCTACTCTTTGTTCCTCAGTGCAGTGACCATGAGAACCGTCAGACGGTTCGTGGTAGGTATTTCTTTTAAAACTGCCCCAATCCGTTTATGAGAGAGGACACTGGACTCTAGTTCGTTTAGCCGCCTTTCCTCGACTTGCTCAAATTCTCCCCCCCCCCTCTTAACGACTTCGCGGTTCCGGACGCGAGTGTTGATGAGCTTCCCCTCTCAGTTTGAGTCCCCTTATACTCAGAGCACATATTGGGGACTTTTCGTTCCTCAGTGACCCCGCGGTTCTTTTTCTCTCGCTGCCCCAAAAGTTCGCTGTCGTAACACGCCCTCGCTCTGGCCTGGGCTCCGTTCTTATTTTTCCATGCGTCAGAACCTCCTTTTTTTTTTTCGGCTCCCTAGTCGGCGTGACAACTTTTTGGGTCCCCGACTCCTACTTTAAAGCGGATGTCTTTTTCCCCTCCTTCCTCTTGTAAAGAGCTTGCCAGGGGTGAAATCATCTGATCGAACGCTTGAATTTTTTTTCTTTTCTTCCAGAGTTGCGCGCATTTCTCCTTAAGTGCCTTCTTTTCCATCGTCTTCCCCCCTTTTAATCAACTTTCTTCGACTGTATTAAAGGTTTGGGCTATCCTTTTTGGACTTCGCGTCATTTTCTTGAAGAAATTCCCCGCGCCTTTTTGAACGGCCCGAACGATATATTGTCGAGAAACTGAATGAATTTTTTTTTAATTGTTTCTTTCCGGGTCTCCCCTTAGGACAAAAAGTGGTGTGGGTGTCGTATCCCCTTTGCTTTGTAATTTTGGTTTCTCCCTTAGAGTCTTTTTTTTCCACCTTCTGGCATGTGCACGATGCCTCCCCTTTTCAGGACTGTGTTTTCTTCTTACGCACTCCTATCCCCGTCAGACAGCGCTTCAAGGCTGGAATGATATTCTCTTCGTAATCTCCTTCCCCATGGTTTCTTCTTCTTTCCGACTTGGTGGACCAATTGCCTTTCTCTGTTCTCACTCCGTTTTTTTCCTGTTCTTCCCACTTTAATCTTTTTCCTTTGCCTAGGAACCCTTTCCAAGACCAAAAACTTGGAAGTCCCGTGAGTTGGGGGGCTATTACTCCTTTTCAAACGTCAGATTTTTGGTCGGAGGTGATTGCGTTCTTTTTTCCCCCACTAATGGAATCCCCTACCCTCTTTTCCTTTTCCAGAAGAATCCGTTCTACTTAGTGGGAGTCTTTTTTCTTCCCGCTTTTTGGATCCTGCTTTTTCCTCGCTATTTGGAGAGTTTACGGTAACGCCCAGGTTATCCCTCCTTCCGACTTCCCCTCCAACGATTGCCCCATAGACTTCTTCTAGTGCGAACCTTGCGCCTAGCGACTAGGTTTTTCGGAACTTCTGAAAGTACTCTCACCCCCTTCATATTCCTCAGGAGAAGCGACTGCTGGTCGCTTTCGAACCTCCTTTTTCCTTTTCGGTTCCCCCCTCTGTTTCCCTCTTCAATTGAGCGTTTCGCTTCGATCGATGCTGGCCTCAGGGCTCTCAGTATTTTTGTCGGGAACCTTCCTTTTTTTGCACTCTTGGGAAGAAGCTGGCAACTATTTTCTCCCTTTCCTTCCTATCCCTGGGTTGTTTTCTTCTCTCTCCTTCTTTTGTGTCTTTCTCCCCCTTTCCTTCGCAAAACCGTATTCTGAGTGCTCCTTCCGTATCGATCGCACACGTATGAAAACGCTTTGGCGCGCGCTCCCCCCCACCCAGAGATTTGTTTTTCTCCTCCATGTGAAAAGAGCCAGAAAGAGGCTCTTGGTCTTCTTCCTTGATTATGTACGTGTTTTTTTTCCTCCCCCTTTGAGCTGAGGCGCAAGGGTTTCATTTCCTTCGTCGACTCAATCGTATATTCCTTTCTCATCCTCGATTTTTTTTCTTTTCTTTTCCCCCATTCGCGGCCGTGGAAGGTTTTGATTCCCCCCCCCTTATCTTAATAACCCCTTTTCCTTTTCCGCTGATCCCGCTTTCTTCTTTCCCCCCTCTCAGTCCCGTTAGGAGTGAAATTCTGTGCATCGCACTCACACGCGAACATTTCCTTTCTCTTTACAATTCTTTTTTGCCCCACGCGGGTGTGTGGGTGGGGGGGGGGGGGGGGTTGTTTTCAAAAAACCTTTTTCCCCCGCTTTTTTCCCAATTTGTGACTTCGGACACATTTTTTCTCCCTTTTCTTCCCCTTGAAAGAAGGGTCGCCACTTTGCCCGCAGGGAAATATTTTTTCTCAGTCGATCCTCCAGTGACGACAAAGTGTCGTCGCTTCAAACCATTGCCCGCCCTTGACCAGTTCTTGTCGGAGGTTTGATACTGGCTTGTCTTTTTCTCTATCACCCATTCTTTGTCCCCGTTGTCCCTCTTTATTCTGCATGAGGTTTTATCCACAAAGCGCTACGGGAGCCCTCTCCTCCCGGCAATATGCTTCTCCGTCCGTAAACCACACATTGGATGGCTTTCTTCTAACCCCTTCCTACTCCCAAATTGACCCCACTTCCTTCCCTTCTCTTCCCTTATTTCGGTTCGGGCGTTTTTTGATTCCGGTTTACGGTTTCACGCCCCAATCTCTTCCCTTTCTTCTTGCCCCCCCTTTTCTTCTCTTCTATGGGAGGAGCGGGCGATTTCCTGAAATGCTGATTCACTTTTCTGCCTCTGCGCTCACCCCCTCTGTCCCCGGGACCTAAAAACGGATTTCTTTCGATCAGATGATTAAGTTATAGCTTTTCTTCCCTATTGAGTCTCCACCCACCCCCCATCCGCTGACGTCTTTTCCCTGGAATGTCACGCGCCTTCTTCTTCCCTCTGAATTCTTTTTCTTCACCCCCTACTAAAGCGACCAGTTCATTCCCCTTTTTTTGATTTCGAACTCGACACGCTCTTTGCATAGCTAAGCCCTCCCCGCGGTTGTGCTGAGCCATTTCCAAAAATCTTGAGTTTTTCCTCTTTCCTCCGGCTGGTTCCCCTATCCCCCTCGCGTCTTTTCAGAGTCCTTCTTGCATGAGTTGTGGGATCGCCTGCGTTCCGCTCTCTTGTAAATTCCTTTGATAACGGTCCACTCTCTTTCCCCCCCGGTTCCCTTTTCCTCCTCCACCCTGGATTTTTTCTTTTTGACCTCCCTGCCCTGACGTGTCTTCCGGTGTGCGCCCTGTTCATGCCGTGTGAACCTCCAATGGAGCGCCCCGTTTACCCCCCCCGTTGCCCACTTTTTGTTTTGCCTGATAGATTTCCACATTTTCGCGCGCACGATCCGTCCCTCTTTTTCACTTGACATTCTTCACCAGTGCATCGTGATGTTCGTTCCAATTCTTTTCCTTTTAATTGATACCATCCAGTGTTTTTTTTTTCTCTGACTCGACGAATCCCCCGCTGTGTGACTTGGGGGATATTTCCCATTTTTAGAGTGAAGTAAAGCTTCCGGAGTCTGTCCTGCGTTGACCGGAAATGGAAATATTCGCCTTGACCCCCCCGTTTCCGCTCGCTCCCAAGTGATGTTTTCGCTCACGGCCGTTCCCCTGTCTCTCACTGTCAAGCCTCCCTTCTTCTTTCGGTCTAAACTGTAAAATCCTTTTTTCTCTCTCAATTTCCTCGATTGTACCTCTAGCTCCTTGGCACAGTTACTATCGGCCCCCCGCAAGGATATACCAACCCCATTCACGCATTATTTTTTCCTAGGTCGTGTGAGGGATCGAATACATTGTTGGCTTTACCCTGCTCCCTCCTCTCCCTCTTTGTGTTATGTCGTCCAGAGTTCCCGCGGTGCATTGCGATTTCCTTCCCCCCTCTTGTTCTCTAATCCTAGTAATGAGCTGGGCGCCGTTCTTCGTGGGTTTTTTAGTCCCTCCCACCTTCTTGTTCGTTTTCTTTCTAGTGAAATTAAAGGGACACTGTCCAGCGATGGTTGGAGGAAGCCTCGGGTCCTTTTCCCAGGGGCTCTGATCGTCCCAGAGCCTTGGTGGGACCCCTCTGTTGAGAGAATAGCATCCCTTTTCCGAAGCCTTCTTCTTTGACCCACTATTCCTCCCGTATCAGTCTCCATGTTTTTTTTCGATAATACGGTCAATTCTCATCTTTTTGTGACACAGTTAAACCGCGCGGGAACGCCCCCTCACCGCCCTGATTCTTTAATGAGAACGAAGTCAGTTTTGTCACGGTTTTCGGACGGTCTTTCATCACGGCCCTTCCCCAAATGTGTTTTTTTTCTCCCGTCCGCTTTGAGTGCTTGTTCTTTTCTCTATAGCAGCTTTGTGATAAACCTCTTCTTTCTGCACGATTGCCGACATTGGTGAGGTCTGCGTATGCAGTGCCACTCCCTCGCCGCCAGTTTTTTGACTGTGCAATGGCGGGCCGATCTTGTTGTACCTTATCCGCTTTTTTCTCATGTAGGATTCTCCTTTCTTACCAACCTGACATTTGCGCGCCTTTTCGGACTCCGTCTTTTTCGAGTGATTTACAACCTTTCTTTTTGCCGTTTCGAGCCCAAGCTTCCACGTTACCCCCACCATTCTGTCAACGTAACGTGCTTTTTTTTTTGAAGGACGAATGGACCATCGTGCATCTTTCGGTTGATTTCCTTCCTCGTTCTGTTAATACTCGCAACGCCTTTCCCCTGACGAAGACCTTGTTCTTAGTTTGCTCTTCTTTTTTTATTCCCTTTGTCCCCCGCTCCTTTTAACTCCGCGGTCCTTTATTTGTCCGTCATAGCCGGGATCGAGAACTCAGTCGTCTATACCGATTTGCATAGTCGTCGAATCAGTGCGACCCTGCGCCTCGCGCAGTGTATTCCCGGAGCAGACCCCCCATTACCTCATCCTAGTGACGCCTCTCTCAGAAGAGACTTTTCCTAGTTTTTTCAGCCTTGGACTGGGGTGCGTTTTTCCCCTCTCTTTTCTTGCTCGCCTGAGAGTTTTCAGACGCGTCTATAGCTGGCCTTCTTCCTCCCTGACGGTCCTTTACCAGGCGTTTGTGCCCCCAAGAAGAGGTTTTTTTTAACGAATCTCAGTCTATTCTCCTTTATTGTTTCCCCCCCCCTCCTCCTTTTTTTTTTGCTCTGAGATCTCCTGAGCGTTGCGCGCTCGTGCCCTGCAAAGGCTTTTTTCTCTCCTTTTTTTGCAGGATCTCACCCGTTGAAAACGCCATGTTTTCTGCCCCGAGAACCCAGAGCTTTTTTTCATCTACCCTCCCCCCGGCTTGTTCTCACTTATAATCCTTTCTGCTCGGCGTAGTCCCTATGATTGGTGATGAAGTGGGCTTGGAGAATTTACTTCGTGCGTCTATTCGCAGGGGTGCGCACTTCTGGAGTACGACTTGCCTTTTTCTTCTCTCATTGACTTCCCTCTCCCCTTTGCGATTTTGTCCCTCTCGTGACCTGACCTTTGCTTAGTCGACAACTTCCGCTTTTTTCCCCACACTCATGTGCCACGAATTACGCGTTCTTCGTCGGTACCAAAGTGCCTCCTTTTCTGCTCCATTCTGGCATAGCTCGCGTACCGATGCCTAATTTCTCCATGTTTTTTGTCAAACCTCCTTTTTTTTTTCCCCCAGACTTTTTCTTACTGGTGGACTAGCCCTTCCCCCCCATCCCTCTGAATTTTATCCGATGCAAGAGGAGTTGCCCAGGGGGAGCTTTCCTGTGTTCAGTCGATCCGCGAAGCTTTTCTTCTATTCCGCCAAAGCTTTCGACATTGAACATGCAGATGTTTTTTCAGACTTGGCTGTCTTAATAGCAGTCCAAGTCATGACCAATGTTGCTCGTTGGCATCATGTGAATCCCTTTTATCCCCCCCCTGCATCCGGGAGCTACGCCAGCCTGCACTTCAGCTTCTCTTTTTTCCGAAACCCAACCCCCCTTTTGCCGGGCCGGGCGGGCCCCACCGGGGCCGAAAACCTTGCCCCTTTTTCAGTTTTCTCGGTCCATGCACGGTTCGTTTCCTCTTTTTACAGTTTCCCTCCAACCAAGTTTAAGTAATTAAGGGATCTGACCCCGAAAGCTGACCGATACTTTATTAATCTTTGCACGGCTGCCGGGAACTTGCGGTCCCTTGCGGCTCTCTGCCGAAATGTCCCCTTTTTCCCCCCCTTCAGAGTTCGATCATATGTTCTGTTAGAGATGTGCCCCTATTTTTTTTACCAACAACCCCTCGCTGTCCTTTCTTAGTTAATAGGCATGTCCACCTCCCTAGTATTTGCCGCGCCGAATATTTCGTCACACAAGAAGTCCTTCCTCAGTTGTTCATTGACGCGCTGGCTTTCGAACTGAACTCATTTTCTTGATCTCTTCCCTTTCCTCTTTTTTGACCTGTGACGCCCATTCAACATTTCTTTTAGTCTTCTTTATTTTGACCGCCAAGGGGAGGATGTCGATCCACACTCGCGTATTTAATCGGCCTTCCTTCCCGGATTGTGTTAGCCTGCGAGGCTCGCTGAACCTCCTGCGAGCACGGTAATCGCTTCCCGTTTCTTTCCTTACCCCAAGACCAACTGATTCCACCTTAGACGGCCCTAATTTTTATGTGAGCGACCTGGTCCGGCCGTTTCGTGAAAATCCAATTCTCAGATTCTTTTTACACATTGGGAAGGCTGAAGATTTCCCTTATCATGAGTCTCTTCAATTTTTACTTCAATCCAAGAACTTTTGCACCCAGATCCGCATCGTGAAGGGTTCGCGTTTTTCCTCCCCTCCCATTATCTGTCCTCTCCTCGTTGTTTTTGTGGGACTTTCTTGTCCGCCACCTTCCCCTCCTAAGTTTTTTTTTCTTCGGTTCTTTGAGAGGGAAGTAAAGCTTTTCTTGAGTCGTGCGCGCAGTTTTACCTTTTTGACATATCCCGGCTTTCCACACCAGGTTCACCTACGTCATCCCCATTGGATGTTTCCTTCGTTACCAGGTCCGTGTCCGATGTCGGAGTTCTTTTCGGTCTAAAACTGAAATCCAGTTTCTGCGAGAGACACTGAATGCGAGTGTCCCCCCGTTGCTTGCCGTCCTTGTCAGCGCGTGACCCGCAAGGCATCTCCCAAACTCCTTCACGCCTTCGCGGCAACTTAGCCGATTTTTTCTGATGATAGACATTCCTACTGGCGATTTTCACCTCTCGCCCGTAAGACTCCAATCTTGTGGAATGGCTGTCAGCTTCTCCACGCGTTCCCTGATTTAGATTATACATAGTTAGATTTCCCTCCCTCACATCGACGTCATGATCCTGTGCGCCGTTCTTCGTGGTTTTCCCCCCCCTTCCTCTGATAAATATCTTTTTCCCAGGAATCCTATAGTCAGCGGGCCTTTCCCATTTTTTCAATGCCTAATTAAGATGGTTTTTCTTTCCTGCCATCGGTTCCCAGCGTCTTCCCCTTTTTCCTCATATTATAGACCCTCTTTTTCCCGTGGGTGTTGTACTTTTCCGCGTGTGCGTCATTTTTCGCCGCCAAGTTCACATTTCTTCAGCTTCACAACTTTGATTGCCTTCTTAACCTTTGTTATCCTCATGGACTTCGTGCCTTGTTCGTTGTTTTAAACCGTAAACCGTGACAGGAACTCCCCCTCCCCCTTCGCCCATTTAACAAACGGGAGCCGAATGGTTTCCCCCTCATTTCGGCTCGGTGTTCCTCCGGCAAGGCAACATTTGGTGTCTTTTCGTCAGATCTTTGCAGAGTGACTTTCTTTTTTTCGCTTCTATCCCGTATCTTTTGATAAAACGCTTCATGATAACGCTCCCTGAATTGTCTGCAATTGGTTTCCTGACCCGCAAGGCCCAAGTTCAAGAAGAAAGCTTTTCCAAGGGAGGGCAGCGTTTTCGACGACAATGTCTTCTCCCTGTCCTTCCTCATGTCGGGACCAATTGGTCTGTTTGCCCTCTCGTCCTAATCGTGATCAATTCATTTTTTCAATCGCCACCGTTCAGACAAACTCTTTCCACTTCCCGTGATGGCGCCGGCCGCATGCGGAAACGCATCCTCTCCCCCTTTTCGTCCGTTGAGTGCGAATTGCCAGACTTCAATCGAACGTCTTTCTCCGTGTCCCGTCTCCTTTCTTTTTTTCTTCGCTTTCCGAGTTTTGAGGCAAAGAGTCATTTGGTTCCTTTCCATTACCCTTCCGCGATAGAGTGCTGTCATCGCCCGGTTTCTCTCTCCTTCAGACTTCCAGATATAACTATTGCCTTCCTGAGGTCGTCCGAGTGACTGCGAATATGGCACGACGGGAGTGAAAGGCAGCCTCTAATCCCCAAATTATCTTCCTCAACACTCTCTCTATTGTGTGGGGGGGAGCGCTCCCCTCCTTACTTTTTGGTGTAAACTCTTTTTTTGTCCTTCGTTCCATTTTTTTTCAGCTTATGGCCTCTCTATCTGGCATCCTTTCTTTTCAGGACATCCTGTTTCTTGGAACAGGAGAGTGTTCCTTTTTTTTTTTTTTCAAAAAGACTCCTGTGCTTCGTTTCTTCTTTTCTTTTTCTTCCCTCCTTTTTTGTTTCGTCAGATCTTTCTGAGTTGTCGCTCTTCCCGTTCGTGCTTACCCTCTCCTTTTCCGCAAACGTCTTCCTGAGGTCTTTTTCTCTCTCCCGATCCCGCACACGTATGAAAACCTCCTGGAGATTATCAACAGAGATTGTGCATCCTCCCCCCGTCCCCTTGCTTTGTCTGACAAGCGCCTCCGTCTGCTGACGCCGGCGCCCTATGCCTTTATTTGCTGATTGGGTTTTTTTCACCCTTTGCGTCGGTTTAGGGTGCGCCCCACTTCTTCGGCACTTCGACGGACAATAGTTATCTCTTCCCCCCTAGCGATAACTGGTCTTGCCCTTTCCTCTTCCCTTTCTCAGTGATGCGTAGATTCCCCCCTCCTCGTGGCTCCACACTCATGCTTCCCTCTGAATTCCGTCTTCGTCGGGGACAATTTCATGTTTGACTGGCAATTAGTACTCGACTTGTCCTCCTAGTTTTTTAAATCTTTTATGCAGCATTTTCCCCGTGACGTTCCAAGATTCCTTAACTTGGTGCCCCTTCTCACGTTACACAGTCGATGAACTTTTTCATGAAAGACGGATTCGCAAAGTTTTCTTTTCGGTCCTATGTTGGAAGCATCCCTTTGATCTGTCAGTTTCCAGGGTTTGCCTGCTTCTCCCGCATTGCCAAGCTTACAGTTGCTGGCGGCGGGAGAGTGCTTTCTTCTCGAAGGACCCCTTCCTTTCTGTCGGCATCGTGCTATGTCAGCTTTTTCACCAGACTTTTGCTATTTTCCTTTAACGGTCAAGACCGGTTTTCTCTTTTCTGGATCGAAAGCCCCCCATTTGTTCATTTCCCTTTCGGTCCACCTTCTCCCTCCCCCTTTCAACCCGATTCTTCGTTTCTCGTTTTCATTCTCCTTCGTTTTTAGGTACGTTTTTCCCGCAACAAGTCGCGAATGTCCCCTGCTACCCAAACTGTCCTCTCCCTGTCCGGGCGTAATAGGGGTTCTCTTTCTGCCACTGATATTTTCCTTCCCCCTTATGCGCTGCAACGCGTTGCCAGGTCTCCCCCAGGCTTATTTCCTTTCTCAGATTGTCCCCTTTGGCAGAGCGATTTCCCTAGGCGTCTCCAAACCTCTTTTGTTCGGCTTTCCCTGGAGTCCCGCCTCCTTGTCTTCCTCTCCCTATCTTGTTCTAGACCTTCCCTGCTCAACGGCGCCCCAGGCTCATGCCTTCCCTTCTTCAACTAGTAACCCTTGGCTCTCTACGCTAACGAGGGATTCCTTCTGTCCTACATCCACAATTATGGAGTGATTTCTCCTTTGGTAACGCACTTTGGATTTTTTCGATAATCCCACTTCTTCTGCCCCGGCGTTGACCTTATTTGGTGGGCTACGTTGGTCTTCCCACTATGAAATTCCCGTTTCTAGCAATCGTCCCCTCCTCTTCCGTGTAGTCTCTCCGCCCACTTGATTTCCGTTTTAGTCGCCCGCAAACGAAGAGTGAAGGTGCGCGACTGGTAACGGATTGTCCTCACTGGAGCGTCCGAGTCCCTTTTGACACCTGGTGGAAGGCGTCCCCTCTTTCAATTCCGCGGAAGACGCGTCCTACTCAACAAATAAGAGCACCTGATCCGCCTCGTGATGTTTCTTTCTTCCCTTCCTCCGGTTTTTCTGCTCGCTTCCCCCCTCCCTTTGTTTCAACCATCAAGATGAGGATCTGTTTTTTTTTTTTGAGGTTTCCTTGTAAAGATGTACCTTCGTTCGTGCGCGCGTTTCCCACTGGCCCCATTCCACCCAGGTTTTCATAATAGAGATAACATCGATGTGCGCACGTTTATTGCCCTTTAGTCCTGCCATACCAGACTTTCCCCTCTGCTTTCCTTTCTTCACAACTTCCCTTCCCCCATTGTCTCTCTTCGAGACACTGAAGCATTGACCCGTTTTGCCGTTAATGGTCCCGCTTGAGGACTCAAGTCATCACAAAACCTAATGAGGTCCCTCTTCGGTTATGATCCATCCCTCCCTCTTGTCGAGTCCCCTTTATCAAGCGCCATATTGTGGAATGTTTGCTCTTTCGCGGTAATGGAGGTGAGATGTATAAATTTTTCAGTGTTTTTTCCCTTCCCTTCTCGTTCTGAGCTGTTCTTTTCTGGGTTTTTACCCTGGGTATGCCCAGAGGATTTTTCCCTGCCTGGTCTGACAGTGTGTGACATTTCAGGTTCAGCCGCAGTAGACGTTGGTTTTTTTGACCTCTCCCAAATTCCCGCTCCTTGTCACTCTGAATAGAGCTGATAGAACGCGGCCTTTTTGCGGACTTTTCCAACTTTTTTCCTGTTTCGCGCAAGTGACAGCGCATCCGGCCATTTTTTCAAAGTTCCTCCTTCATAGTCCATTTCTTTCCAGGTTGTTTTTGACTTCCCTGTATTATTCCTTTTGCGTTCCCAGTAAACCGCTCCGGGAAGCCCCCGAAAAGATTCTTCCGTCACGACCGAAGTCGGGTTCAAGGTTTTCGGTTCCTTTTGTATCCTCACGGAAATCAAATGTGGGGTTTCGTTTTGATTAGTCGTGACGTGCTGAGAGTTAGCATTAACAGTTTCTCGTTTTTTTAAAACCAGCTTCAGGACGACACGATGCTATTGGGCTCTTTTCTTCCGTCCTTAAAGCCAGTCCCCGCTCCAGGTTTTTAACGTGTTGGGCAGCTCCCGTTTAATCGAGGACGGTCTTCCCCACTGTCGGACTCTGGCGTCCCCAACTATGTTAAATGTTCTGAGAAGGTGCGACTCCGGCTTTTCAGCGTTTCTAAAACTTCAGTCCCCCTGTTCGTATTTGATAATTTCCTAAAGACCCTCTTGGAACGTACCGTTATTGGTCGGCGAGCCTTTGGAAAAATTTTCTCTCCCCGTTTTTTGAGTGCGAATTGCCGGAATGGCAACGATGCCAGTTTTCCGCTCCTCCAGGCGTATTCCTCTGGGCAGCAATGAGTGTGCTTGATTCCTTTTCCTGGGTTTCCCCCTCCTTCCCTTAAGGAGATGAGATTTCGGTCATCGCCCTTATCGCTCCACTCTCCTACTCCCCGACTTCGACGTCGAAGCAAGTTACTGCTTTTTCCGCTTGATTGACCGGCTCTAAATCATCATCATTCATAGGACGCGTTGAGCCGCTGACTTGTGGTCTTTTTAGAAACCGCATTGGACTTGGCGGTCGTGCCCAAATCTCTGTTGATTCTCTGGCTTTTTCCTTCTGATCGTCGTGGCGGGTGCTTTTTTCTTTCCCAGGTCTTGTCCTCAGAGCGGGCGAATCGCAAACTCTCAGGATCTTCTTTTCCTCTCATTTTTGTTTTGATTGATTTGTTCGGCCCTCTTTTTTCCAGCTCGTGCTCTCTCTTTTCCGAATTTCTTTCTGTAGAGACCTGATGCCAGCCTCTCTCCCTCTTGAAACCTCTCCTGGAGTCCTTTTTTTTGAGCACTAGTTGATTTGTGCAACCTCCATTCCAAGTCTTTGTTCTAACGCAGCCAGCAGTCGTTTTGCGTCAACTGTTTTAAGGATGATACTTTTATGGAAGCCTTTCTCCCCTTCGTGAGCGCTCGCATGCGCGACTCTCTTTACGGCATCGTATATCGACTTCTGCCTTCTCCCGGGCCTCGAACGGACATCCCTTCCTTCCCTTCCGTGAAGGAGGAGGATGTTTCGGGTTTTTCACACTCATGGACCATCCCCTCCGAAGCCGTTATTAGTCGGGAACAACTGGCCATAAGCGTTTAGGATTTCTTCCCTTTCTCTAACCTCTCCCGATTCTTTCCCCTCCTCCCCCAAATTTTGGGTGTCCTCTTGTTTCTTGAACTGGTGCTATCAGCAGTTATGAAAGTTTTATCGCTAACTCCTTGGTCTCACCAGGCGCGCGGGTACCTATTTGTTGCCGCCCGGCCCCGACCCTTTCCTCCCCTTGTCTTGATCGATCCCCTTTCACACTGCGCTGGCGGCGGATTGGATTCTTTGCGTTCGCTGAAACTTCCTTCCCCTTTATTCCTCGTGCATCCTGTCGCGGGATCACAACTTTTTGCCTGGTCGCTAACGCGCAACTTACTTTTTCTCGGCCTCGACTAACACACATTTTTGGCCGGTTCTGGTTGGGGGTTTTGTCGTTATCAAAAGGCGCCGTAAAACCTCCCTTCTTTTTCCTTCTTCCATTTATCCCTTTTCGGTGTCCCTTTCCTTTCGTGTTCCGGTTTACAAGAAAAAGTCGCGCAGTCCATCGGTACTCCACAACCTTCCCAGATCCCGTCTCCTTTCTGAATCTTGGGCCGCTGTGTCCTTTTAACCTTCCCTTCTCTTTCTCTCCACTTATTTTTCAACATTCCTTCACCACGGGGTGGGGCCGCTTTCGATCCGATCTCCCTGGCAGAGTTTTGGACCGTTTTTCTGCTCCCAAAAACATCGCTTGACTCGGCGTTTCTCTGTTTCCCACTGAGCCCTTCTTCGCTGCCTCTGTTCTCCGCCGGCACCACCGAAGACCTTCTGGCTCCCCGGATGGATTTCGAACTAGCCGATGTATGCCTTTCTTATATAATCAAGGACCCTCGGTTGCTGACCCGTCATCCCTTGATTGTTCCTTTTTCCCCGCCATTCTTAGGCTCTTTCCTTAGTATTCCTCCGAATTGTGAAGGAGTTGTTGAAGGCATTGGGTTTGTCTCGCTGCAGGAACGTGTTTTCCCTCACCCTCTGAAAGGGATACTAGACCTCCCACTTGATTTCAGTTTAGTTTGACCCCGACATTTTTTTTACCTTTGCCTCCTCTTTTCCCGTCTGTTGCTTCCTGTTCGCTAGTACGGTGCCCCTGGTGGCCTTCCTTCGATTCCAACTTTTTCTTCGAACTCCGTTTCGTCCCATCTTACTTCATCAAAGCCAGAGCACCTTTTCCTCACTTGATCTTTTTTTGCAATCCTCCTTTCTCCCTTCCCGTTTTTTTTTTTCGAGATATTTGTCCACGAAACATTTTTGCGGATCTGGGTTGTTTTTCGTCCGTGGAAAGCTGGACTTCGAAGTCCGTTCTACTCACTTTTCCTTTCGCCCCCCCCATTTTCCCCCTCCTCCGGCTACAAGTGATGGTTTGCAAGGCCTTGACACCCCGGTTCCCGCGCACCGTCCCCTCACGCGGCTTGCTCGGTCTAAAACTTCCCCTATTTTCTCTCTGAACACTGTTGCGCTGTTTCACGTGCTCGCAGTTCCCTTTGTCCTCTGGGCCGCAAGGATATTCCCCCCAAGTAAATAGTACTTGCCTCCGGCGCTAGTGTGATTTTCTAACCTCCCTGACTCTTTTCCAACCTTCTCATCTCTCTCGGGAATGGCCCACCTTTTTGATTCCCCGCGGTCTTTCTTCGTCGGCATAAATTTTTTCCGAGTTCGAAACCGCGTCATGAGATTGGGCCGTTCTTCGGTGTGTTGTCCGGCCTAGGAAACCTCTTCTTTCCTGGCTCTGCCCTCTAGTCGCGTGACATTCAGGGCAGGTTTCCAGCTATTTTGGGTTGATGAGTCCCCCCCTCCTTGTCCTGCCTCTGCGAACTTTTAATCTGCAAAGCCTTCCCCTTTTTTTGGCCCCATTCCAGCGTTGAGGCGATTCTCTCCTTTCCCGCGATTTCGGCCATTTCCCCCCTCTTTTCCGTATCTCCGTCTTCCGTTGGCTATTTTTCTCCTTTGCGAATTTTCTGTGAACCCGTAAAACAGGCATGTCCCTCTCCCGAACCGAAGCCTTTTTCCTTGGAACGAAGTATGTGTCAAGTTGTCCCCCTTAGCTTTGATTCATCCGGTTTCCCCCAACAATGGTGTTGGTTTCTTCTCTCCCCTCTCGTTTTTTCTTTTCGTTCTCTAGTTTTTAAGATTTTTGTTTTCCCCACTCTCATGCTGCACTTATGCCCCCGTCCCATTGGGCATGTTTTTTTCCGTCTTCTCCCCTCAGTTTCCCGCCGCCATTTTTCCCCCTTCGGCGTCGTTTGAACTCTACGATTTTCCCCTTGTTCATGTATGATCCTTTTTGCGTTTTTTTCTACTCGTTTAAGTTGACAACCATTAACGACTTTGGGAAGCCCCATTTCCTGTGCCCCCCCCCCCTCTTTCCCTTCCCCTTGATTTGGAGGGACCCCTACTCCTTTCAACAGCGCTCTCTCGGCGTTTTGAGTGAGAATGTACTTAATGGCAATAAGACACAAGGTCTCTTTCGGAAGACGGAGTCTTCGCTGGCATGTCTCTTTTCTGCAACGCTTCAGTGGTCCTAAGCCTCTTCACCTCCCTCGTCATTTGAGATTTTTTTCTCCCGGTATAAGCAGAAGTCGAGCCTCTCCTTTTCCTAGTCCGTCGCCCAAGACGTGCCTGAGTTTTCTCTCACCTCCGTTATCAAAGGCTCAATCAACTTCATCATCCATTCATAGGGACGCGTTTTCCTCCGCTTTGATGTTCCTTTTTTCACCTCCCTTTTCTGGGGCGGTAGTGTCACACTCCCCCATCTATGTTTATAGAGTCATAGCCGTTCTTTTTCTCTCATTGGGCTTATTCCTCTTCCTTTCCTTCTGATGGTAAGCACGAGCGTGAGAAGCGAACCTCTCATGAGTCTCCTCTTTTCCTCTACTATTTTTTCTCTCTCTAGTTTGCTTATTATTTACAATCTCGGTTTGCAATTCTTTCTTTCCCCTTATTCACATTATCGATCGCACACGTCTGACACATGTTTTTCCACCGTAGATTTGTTGCCTCCTCCCCCCCCCGTCCCGGATTTGTTCAGAACTCCGCGCGTGTTCTGCGTTCCCCTGAATGGGATGATGCTGGTTTCGCTCTCATTGTGAGCGAGGCGCAGGGGTTGTTTTCCTTCTTCGACGTCGACGTTTTTTTTTTCTCGCTTTATGCCTAGCGATACCGGGCGAGGGACGTTCCCCTTTCTGCGCTAAGGTTAGTTTCCCCCCTTCTGCATCACCCTCCTGCTGTCATTAAAGACGCACGTCTTCGTTTTTTCCCCCCTCTCTCGTTTACGTGTCGTAATCTTCCCTTCGCACTCCGCGGTACCTCTGACGATCGCTTTTCATTCTTCTCCTCCCAACCCCCCCTTTCGTTTCCCCCCCGATTTTGGTTTTACACTCTCACGGCACAGTCGATGAATTTTACAACGCTCACTCCTTCTGTAGCACCGGCGCTCAGGGAATATGGTCTCAGTCGATCCGGCAGTACTCCATTGGGGGACGCGGGCAAACGATCTGCACCTTTCGCTGCGGCGGGGGGATGGCTCTTTATCTCGCATAAACCAGTCAGAAACTTTCTGCATCGTCATTGCCTTTTTACGTACACAAGGCCCTCCGGGCTCCTCTTCGACCACCGACGTCCGTGTTTCTCTCCGTACCCACACATCTCTGCCGGGAGGAGGATACAATAATCAAAGTTTGCCCGAAACTGCAACCCTCTTCTTCGTTATCCTCGGCTATTTTTTTTTCCCTCGATTTCTTTTTCACCCCCCCCTCGGTGAGTCCCGCTTCTTCTCCCAACTGGATCTGCGATAGGGAGGTCCTCTTTGGAAATATTTACGTCCCTCTAGCTCCCCCTCTCTTTCTCTTCGAGCAACGTTTCAATGTCTACACAATTCTCTTTTCTCTCAGATTAGACATCGCAGAGTTTCCTCCTGTACTATTTCGTAACCCAACCACTCGCTTTATATTTTTCCCTTCTTAACGCTCCCAGGTGCGCTTCCTTTTCCCTGTTCTCTCCCCTCCCACCCCCTAGAAAGGAGCCCAGGATCTGTAACTCCTCGCTGTTGACTTTTCTACTCCGTTTTTTCCCTTTCCCCCCTGCAAAACTCGGTTCTTATCCATCACTCTGTCTCCCTCTGATGTCTCTTTCTTCCTCACCTTATATGCCTATCATCAAAGCGTAAGTCTAAGGCTGGAATGAGTTGGGGTTTTATCTCTTCTCGAGCTGAACCGTCCACGTGTCGTGAGAACGTTAAACTGCATCATTTCCCCATCCTTCTTT
>Ga0179593_1365467_pt1 | contig 18307 bp, 16 predicted proteins | sample CZODoug2_1_08_16_FD_185931 | JGI IMG/M metagenome (GOLD analysis project Ga0179593, IMG submission 185931) | Vadose zone soil fungal communities from Angelo Coast Range Reserve, California, USA - CZODoug2_1_08_16fungal (PacBio error correction) | ecosystem: Environmental > Terrestrial > Soil >... | reverse complement strand
ACATGCGACGACTTTCGCCTTGCAAACATAGGTTTTTCCGGCGTTATTCTTTGCTCGCCTACCTCGGCGCTGCATATCTCCTTCTCCACGGGACCTCAGTTTTGCCCTCGCCGCAGGAAGAGCAACTTACTTTTCACTGCTTTTTGGATCATGCCCTCTTGTCGCAGAGTTTTTTTTCCTTGCTGCAGCAGACCACTTTTCCTTTTAGAGCTTTAACTTTTTTGTGTCCATTCTGCCGATACAGCCCCTTTCCCTTTTTCCACCGTCTTATTTTTTTTAGAGAGTTGTTTTTTTACTCAGTTATTCTTTTCCCCCCGCGAGCGTTTTTTTTCAGTTTATTGTGCTTCACAAACCTCCTTTTCTGGTGTCAGGTGTATTGGTGTACTTCTCTTTGTCGTACCTGGAAAAGCTTCCACACCAAACTGCACCCCTAATCTCGAAAACTGTTATCCTACCCTTTAAATTCTTCTCATCCGCTCCTCGCCACCTCCCTTCTCTGAGACTAGAGGCTTGGTCCTGCCCGCAGTCCGGCATCCGATCCTACATCCGCTTCATTTTTTTCTAGTTTCTTCCTTTTTTAATGTCTTACATCGAGGATTGTATTTCTCCTTCGTTACTGTCCCTTCTTTGCGTTCATTTCGTAGCTATTTTCGCTTTTTGTCACGATTGCTGGTCACATTCGCAGAAATGCGACCGCTACAAGCACTTTTTGCCCCCATGTTTGACTTCCTCGCCCCCGCAAGTAGCGCTCTCGCAACGACGGCCCCCGCCTTCACGTTCCGATCGCCATTTTTTCCTTTCCCTTCTCTTTACTCTCGCTGAAGAGTCTTTAATTTTTCCCCTTTATTTCGAATACTTTTTTCCGAGAGCTTTTCCGGCGGCCTTCCGGTCCCGTGACGCTATTTACAGAGATGCCAAAATGTCTTCTACCACCGTATTGCTATAGCGCTGTCCGCCCGGCCCACGTCTGGTTCCGTCACTCTTATCAGCGGCCGTCCTTCGCCGTACCAGCACTGGTTGCGTCCCGCTCACCCAGTCTTCCTTTGAACTTCTCACTCCTGCCGCCGCCGCAGGACCCCGGAGACCTAGCCTGACGGTGACGGCTGTCATGACATTTCTCAAGCCGAAGGGTGTCTCTATCGGGCGAATGTGGTGACTCGCTCACTGCCCGCTTGAGCTGTTAGCGTCACTTTTATTTCCAGGCAGTGATCTAGCAGTGCTATGTCCTGTCTGAGGTATACTACACATGGTCCGGTGACTGGTGAAGAATTCAACACCTGACTCCCCCTACCGCCTCACCGTCCCAGCTCATTACCCTCATTAGGATTCGAAAATGTTGATCCTTGCGAAAAACACTCATGTCTTGTTTTATTGTATCCTGCTCGTTTCTTTTTTTCCTGTGTCCCCCATCCTTTTTCGGTTCCGTGTCTCCAAGGGGGTTTCCAGACTTAATTTTCCTTCTGACACCATTCCCTCACCCACCTTCTCTTCTTCCGTCAATTATAATCGTCGTCCCCTCAATCAGCAGTCTTTTTTTCCTCCCTTCGCAAACTTCCGCTGCCTATCACGATTGAGCCTTTTATATCCGGATTAATAATATCCTCTTCTGTTTTTTCCTCCTCTCACCTGCTTGTCTGCATTTATCCTTTATCTCTTGCTCCTACTGAGCGCCTCACTCGTATAACAACACTAATTAATACTCACGCGCCTCGTTCTAATTCCTATTCGAACGAAGCGCTAAACGAACTATGCTCCCCAGTTTTTTCCCCTTCTTGAGCCCTCCCCCTCGCAACATTTTTTTATCATCTCTATCCCAGCACACACCTACAAATATCCTTTTTTCCCTATGGCACCGTGTTCTTTTACCTTCTCTCCTCCTCCCTGGATCCTGTTCCCCCCTGATTTCCGTTTCTATGTGTCCTGACTTTGGGCCCGACCTTGGAAAGGCCCTGAAGCTTTCCCCCTCCTAAAGTATTCTGACTTGGTCCATCTTCTGAGGGTGCCGCTCGCTTGTTCTTCGATTTTTCGCCACCCTCTTCCCCCCGGTCAGCACCAAAACATCTGCTTCCTCGCCGTGCGATTTACCCTTCGGTCCCTATTCCCCTTGTTTCCTCGCCCCAGTGGAGTCTCCATCCAACCCGCAGCGTCCGGGCGAATCAGGTAAGTAAACTTTTCTCCTGCGCATACGCTGCTTCCTTCCTAAGCCCCTTCCCCTATCTCATCTTCTTTGTGTGTTCCTATTTCCACCCAAAAAAATTTCTAAAAAAAGAGCCCCTTCGAATCCACTGACTAACAAATGAGACATTCGACATTCAACAAGAAGCTCTTATCCCGTTTGATACCGTTCGATCTTTTTTTGGGTCTACGAGCAGCGTTCGATTCTTCCCACTTCTTCTCTTTCTATTCGATACGCCCCCTCCTCTCTCTCTCCCATTTCCGCTTACGATGAGAGCGGCTCTGGCGCCGCCCTCGGGATTCGATTTTTTGGAAGGTCTATTTGTTGCCCAGCGCCGTCCCCCTTCTTGTGCCGTCATGTTTTATTGTCCCTTTTTAGAGAAGGTAACTTGGTAGGTTTTTCAGTTTCAGGGTTTTTCTGTTCAGTTTTCCGGTCTGGTTAGAGGTTTGTCTTTTGGAGATGTCACTGAGTTCCTTTGTTCCCCCAGGGTTTGTCAAGGTTGTTCTTTCCTCTCTTTTGACCTTTTGGTTGTCTCTTCCCACTAATTCGAGGTTTTCCTTTGTTGTTGGGCGTTTTTTCATCCCCTACCACTTTCCCCCAACCCAACTGCTCAACAGTTCACCTGTTATCTGCTCCTCGGAATCAGAATTCACCCATCCGGCGCCTCTGCTTGCTAGAGAATCTATCCCTCGGCACACGATTCTCCACCTCCTTTCTTGTTTCCCTTTTTATCACCAGGATCGGCGTTTTCCGCTTCTTCTGTAGTTTGGACGACTCCTCACTTCAGTGTGCTTATACCTTTCGCTGATGGGATTCCCCCTTCTTTTGGAAAATTTCATCGCTTCTTGATCCCCATCTCCCATGTGTGACCTTCAGTATCGGCCAGTCGAACCTCCATTATGTCCTTCAAATCCCTCCGCCCGTACAGAGTCAATTTTCATCCGCGGCATCGGGCCCTTTATTTGCTTCGTATCGCCCCATCGGACCTGAGTCCCCTCACTTCGAATACAATTGCTTCATTCTCCTCCCAAAACGAGTCCTAAGTCCTTGAGAGAGCCTTTGCTTCGGCGCCATGCGTATCCTTCTTCGTCCGGAAACATTTCTCCGGAACTCCCCAGCTGTAATGCCCGGTATCAACTTCTAGTCACCCCTCGGTTTTCCCCCTAATTCCAGCACCAACACGTTCCCGTCAATCCATTTAGACGCCACTCGTGCTTGGGCGTGTGACAAACTAAGCTCACGAGGCTGCCCGGGACGCCCCCTGTCCCTCCTTCTTTGCTCAGTTTCGTTTCGGTTTTTTTTCTCGCAGTGATGATTCCTATTAGTTACCCGTTCCGAACATTATGTCACCCTTGCCCGTTCTCCGAGTTTCCTTTTATTCTATTTTCGTTCAATGTTTTCTTCCTTACTCGTACGTCTCGTTCCCCCTTCCTCCTTTCTTCGTTTTTTTCTCTTCTGTTGATGCCCAGCTACCCTTCTCTTAAGGCCGATTTTTCCCATCCCTCTGGTGATGGCTTTCATCACGATACCCCTCAGCAATCATCCATTGTTCCTCTTTTTCTCCCCTTAGCCGAGTTTTTCTCTCTTCTAACGAAACGTTCTATCGCTTCTGGTCCTACACGCTTCCCGTGCTTTTTTACCACTTTATTTCTTTTACCTTCTTCCCGTCTCTTCTAAAATGCCCGTTTTGTCCCTTCAACCTCAGTGTTCCTGTCGCCAGTGATCATCACTGTCCTCCAGAGTCACCTCTGTAGCCGGGATGATACTTCTCGGCAGCCACTGCGTCCCTTATGCCCTTCTTCCTTGCGGCGTCACTTAGTCGCCGCTTCGTGAATGACTCCTTTCTCCATTTTGTCTCTCTCCTATCTTTCGTTTAGATTCCCTTCAATTTTGCTTCGTAGGACCATCCCTCTCTGCCCAATCTGGAGGTACCTCGGACCTGTGCATCGCGTCTGATCCTCCCTTTGCGGTTCAATTCAGCCTTTTCCCTCCTTCACACCACAGAAGCTTCCCCTCTTGTCCGTTCGCTGCCTCTTCCATTCCCTCCCTTTCCCTATCAGTCCGCACAACTCGACCCTACGACCTCTCTTCCTCCTAATTCCCTGTTCCGTATTCCAGAGGGAAGCCCGCCCCTTACGTTCCGGAGGCCATCGCCTCCGCTCTTAGTAAGGTTCTTTTTCCCTTTTTAGTTAGGTTTTACCCTCCTTCCAAACTCCATTCCCCTATTCCTGTGAGCTATGTTCCTCTGGTAAAATTTACCCCCCCTGTTTCCCTTTTTCCCCCCTTCCCTCCATGGTCTCTTCTTACACAGTACGCGTTTTTACCTCTCCTACCCGCACATTTTTTTCTAACCATGTGGGCTATTAGGGCACACATACTTGTCTACACCAAGCGGACGATTCTTTTTCCCTGATAACCATTCGTCTCGTTCGTGTCGTTTGCTTTTCTCGCCATCGCCTTCTTGCGTCTTTTACCCCATTAGATCATTACTTCCTTTTTTTTTTTTTCTTTCCTTTTTTCCCCGGCTGCTCCCAAATCTTTAGCACGCTGACATGTTCTCAACATGCTGCAAAGCGCTAGTTTTGTTTGATAAGTGGCTGCGCGCCGCTCCTCGTTTCTTCGTTCGCCCTTCTTCGCTTTTGCTTATAGAACGAGTTGACAGGATTTGTTTTTCGTTTTCACCCCCGAATGACCGTCCTCCCCCTCTTTGATAAATATCGTGACGTCAATGTCTTTCTTTGTTATCGGCCTCCCAGTTACTCTACGCACACCTTGCCGTAGTTTGGTATGTTTTTTATCTATTTCGATCTACCCTCCTCGTTGTTTTCTTTTCTCTCCCTCTTCTGTTTGTGCCCTTAGATACCCAAAACTTCCTCACTTCTCACTTGGCGGAGATTTCGCTCTCCCAGTCCTCATCCCCATCATCAGCGTTCGTACGTATTCCCCCGTTTCTTCACAGCAAGGACGTGTCGGAGGTTCCCTCCTTTTTTCTCTACGCTTTCCTTTCGATACGCCGACATCACAACGTTCCCCTTACACTAGGCTTCTTGTCCCTGCTATGATTGATCTGATCATGCCCCCTTTACGGCAGAATTTTTTCACTTTTCTAATTATCTCTTGGCTTTCTTGATCGTCCATTATCTGTCGGCTACGTGCTTACGTTTGACGCGCATGAATCTAGCTTCCCCTCCACCCCCATATCCAGACGCAGCCGATTACACTTTTATACATCTTACCTGCCAGTTGGTGTTGAGGACTACGGACTTTTCACGAGTGCCGTTTCGGAGCAGAGTTACCCTCCTTTCTTCTTCGGGCCCGGAAACCTCGACAGGTAAGGTAACATGTTTTTCTTGTACTGAGGTCATCCTCTTATACCCCTTCTCTGTTATTGTCAACAAGGTGTCATGGGGGAACACTACCCCCTAAACTACCCCTACTACACTTTTTTTTTTTCTCGTTGAAAACCTTACTGCGCATCCCTTCTTTCCATGATATCTTCTTTGCAGATCGGTTTTCTGTTTCACATTTTTCCCGAAATTCCTTTAGTGTCGACAGTCACTATAACCAGCTTTGCATATCCTATACCCCCCCCGGTTGTCGGTGTTGCTGTTTCACTGCATTTCTTCTTTGATTCCCTCTTTACAAGAGATACGTAATTCCCCTTTTGACTGCACTTTTCATAGCTGTCCCTAAAAAATTGCACTTGACCCATACCCACCCAGATCGCGGCCTGTCTTTCCATGCCCTTAGTGGTTTTCCAATTATTGTTCCTGCTCCTTTTACCTCTTTTTCCGTCACTATTAATTTTCTCTCGAGGGGTGCCTGACGTATTTACCTTCGACCTCGCTGTTCCCACTTTATCCTTTCTTTCGCGGTCACTTGGCTCTAGTCCCCTTGCGGATTTTTTACTTCATCTCCCATTCTTAAATCGTTCCGGACTCCATGCTCGCGATGTTCCATTCCAGGTTGCTCCTTACGTTGCTGTTCTTTTGTGTCTATCTTCTTTTCCCAATATTCTTGCACCGTTCCCCCCCATGGAGATTTGCTGGCTGAGTTACATTCGCCCCGTTTTTCTTTCTTTTTCCCAGGACCGCCGCCCTCCTTTTGCTATTCGCTTTTGCTATTCAGATAGCTCCATTTTCCCTCCCTTTTCTTATTATCTCGAGGGACGGCATGAAACTCTCTTCCCGCAGTGCATAGATTCAGAACTCCTTTCATAGACCTTTGCATGCCTTCCTGCCGTCGCCGCATATCTTCCCGCCTGTTCATCTTCTCGCTCCCGGGTTTTGCATCTCTTGAGGTGGATATTTCACCCGGGCTCGGTCTGTTTTATCATAGTTTTGATTTCCTTTGACTGGCACCTTAGAAGGAATTTGATGGGATTGCGTCCTTTCTTATTTTCTTACCCTTTTTTTCCCCTTTTTTCCCGCTGTTGTCGGCTGAGAAAAGGGGATTCCTCAGCGTGACTTTGCCGCTATCCTTACGCAATGGTAGCCCGAAATATGAGATAGGACGTTTCGGGAATAGGGTTGTTACCCCTGAGTGTCAGTCCTACCTTTCTACCTCCGTCTCCTTCCTATCTGCTTCGGTCCCTTCTTTCCCCAACATAGCGCCCTTAGGGACGCACGGAGCCTTTCCAATTCTCTGCTGGCGGCTCTTTTCCATTCCCTTTTTCTTCGGTGGCTTGACGCTCTAAGGGCAACACTCCTTTTCGTTATACCGAGACGCTCCCCCTCTTTGTCTTTCCCACTTCTCTTTTTCCCCACCTGATGATTCTACCATAACCAGTCAGCGCTTGCCTGTTTTCATCAATCTTTTTCTCCCGTCTCCCCTCTCCGCTTCATTCCAGCATTCGTCGTCCTTCATAGCAGATCCCTGATGCACTCTAGTTTTTTTTTTCAAGCGCTTCTTATTTCCACTCCATTTGCCTGGTGACGGGATTATTCTCCTCGAAAAAGTTCTCCTGCCGATTGATATTCTCTCCCATCTTCTTCTGCCCTGCATTCCCGTTTTTCTAGCAGTGGTGGGGAAAGGTTACCCTCATTGGAAGGCAAAACCACATCACCCTCGTAAAACAGCGAAAGGTTTTCTACTCCAAAAAACCTTCATTCCTGAACCTCCACCCACACCCGTCCCCTTCTCCCCTAAGGACACTTTTACACCAACCTTACCCTAGTGCCTCCCTATCTGCCCCTGACCCATCTCCCCAACGTTACTTCATGTGTCCATTCTCCTGCCTTCTTGTTGTTTGACCAATTCACTTGCCTTCTAACTTTCACTTAGTTCTCCCAGTTTCTTTAGGTCTCACGCGGATTGGGGGCTTTTCATCGTCTCTCCGTGGTCTTTCCCTCTGTCGTTCGGCGTCCGCGCCCTTTGGTCTTGTGTTTTCTTTCCCTCACCCGCCTATCCGCGACATTTCTCCTCCAGTTCTTCTCCTGGATAGGCACCAGCGTTTCCAACATTCTCGGACGGGTTGCACCCATTCGATTTTCTTCCTGTCACCTTTTTTCGCTTCATTCTTTTCTTTCCTGGCACACATCTCTTTTTTGGATAGCACACGAGAGGTTTTTAGTCTGGAGTACACCCTGATGAGCAGCGGAGCGCACCGGTGTTGTCCCTTCTCCACGCGACAATTTCCGACACCGCCGGTTTGATGCCTCCTCTTCTAAGCTTTCTCATTCGCGGGATATGGTTCCTTTGTATCGTCCCTTTTACGAAGCCTTTTTTGGCTGAGCACTGCTTGCGTCCCACCTGATCCTTCTTTCCCCCACTCGGTAGTTCCCTCTCACGATGACATAGTCCCCCGCACATCATGTATTTTCACCTTTTCTGCCGTGCAATACTTTAGAGGGAGGAACACACCTTCCCCCCTTTTCCCTTTTTTCCTTTTCAAGATTACCTTACGACCCTCTGCCTGAGTGTATCTTGCCATGCGGCTTATTTCGCTTGCTGGATCCCGACCGCACGTGGATGGAGGCCGTTTGCAACGGATACGGCATTGCTCTTTGTAGTTCTCGCACCGACGTTCCTTCCGGACGTTTACTGTCTACGGGTCGATGCAATTCCACTCTGTCCTGCGGTCAGTTAGAAGGAGGCGCCAACCCTTTGTCAGGCTTCTCCCACAAGCGGTGGCCCTACTCCTAATGAGGCGGATCTTTATCGTGAGACCGTATTGCGCCGGCGCTACTTTCCGGTCAAGCTTAGAGGATTTCCGCGCTGACGCTAATTTACTGTTCTTGCATTTTACCCTACCCTTCTTCCGAGGCGGAGCTACTTGTGTTTTGGTCGGATGGGTCACTTCAGAATCTTGTCTCCTTAGTCAAAAACCCCCCACCTGGATGCCGTCCATTCCCCACTCCTATTTTCTCTTGGCTGGGTGACCCCCACAACCAGTCGCCGATGATCCTCCTCTACTTTTGTTTTCTCTGCGCGTTTGCTCTCCATCCCCCTTCTTTATAAAGCCCTGCAGGTTTATTTCTCAAGCGTGAATCACGAGTTCTTTCCCTCTTTCCACTCCTCCCTTTCTTCACTTCATACTCTATCTTCTAAGTCTTCCTTCGTTTGCCAGAACAGTCAACATCTCCTACCCCTTTCAGTCTGTTCACATTTCCACTATGGTAGCCGTAGTTTTTTTCTCATCCAGGGAAAGCCTCATCCCCCTCCCCCCCCCCCCGTTCAACGATCGGTTGCGTCGCTTAGTTTGTCGATTCTCGAATGACACTGGTGGCCTCGTTTTTCCGTTCGAGTGGCTGGATTTATTGACCCCTGGTGGTATTGTCTTTTTTCCATGTGATCCCCCTATTTCGCCTGATAGCTTCCTACTTCCTTAATTAAGACACTTTTCCTACCCATTCAGCACCTTTTGCCTGCCGACCGGATCCCTTTCACTCGAAAAACGTTGGTCCTTATTAATATTGCGCGGACCTTCTCCTCTCGTTCCCTCTAGAATTTCTGTTGTTTCCTCATTAGTTTACAATCTGCTATCTTTTGACTGTTGGTTGCCTCTACTGGAGGGGCGTTGGGAAGAACTGTCACTTTCCTCCCTCTCCGTCTGCCTACTGCGGTTCGAGTTGATCTGAGTCCCTTCCCGTTCGAAACCGCCTTTTTTTATCCTTCGAGTCTTCCGTTCTCTTATCACGCTTCTACAGACCGCCTTGGGCCCCCACTGTCTCCATTTCACCCGCGCCCGGGTCTGTGCTCTGTCCTCTCTGCCCGATTGACTTTTCATTTCCCTTATTCCATTCTACCCGCTACGTGACATAAATCCTTACTATGTTCGCGTACTGATCATGAGATTTCTTATCTTTTTACAGTTCTTCCTTCAGGGGTCGGCTTTTTTCATTGTCTTTACCCTTACCTTTCACCATCCTGCTCAACTAATCACCTGTTGACTTTTTAGTCATCCATAAACCACAGCCTTGCGCCCCCACACTCTTCTTTGTTTTTTTCTTCATCTAATTGAGAATCCAATTGCTGACACACCCCAAATCCTGTTCCCCCTTTTCTGACTAACTTGTTCAGGTTTTCCTCCCCCAGTGACCCTGCTTCTTTTTTCCTCTTTTTAATGCTTTTCTAGCCTGACTTCAAAACCACACGCGCTGCTTCTTGGTAAAAATGTCACAGCTCGCTTCACCTCATGCGATTGGTCGCCCCTTTCTATTCGGACCTGTCTCAATTCTGTTTCCCCAAGCTCATCTTGCCGCGATCTCGGACCTGCTTTACTTCCTACCACCCCTCCCTCTACTCAACTCTTTTCACCGATTGTATTCCCTGCACATGTATCTGAAGCATAACTCTCTTTCCTTTCCCCCCCCCACTCTCATTTTTTTTGTTGTTTTTTTGCGCTATGGTCTTCTCTGGACTCACTCTGAGACCGTAGGTGATGTCCTGTCCGTCTTTCTAGATGTCCATTTCGCGCTGTACTCTCTTCCTTCATTGACGACTTGGATCCTTTGCCTCAGGAACGCGCCTTCTTTCTCCTTGCTGTTCCCCTTTTCATAATTCCTTGCAGCGTTTGTACCATAATGCATCCTTTGTAGCCGAACATCGTCGCGCACTCGTATAGCAGGGCCCTTTTTTTTTTTAAAGGCTTCCCAACACTCTGCATACGCGATGGTATTTTTCCTTTTGTTCCGGGCTGTCAGTCCTTATGATTCCTTTCCCTTTTCCCCCGTATCTTCGATAATGTAGACGTCAGTGTCCGGACGAGGAGGTTTTTCCCCTCTTTTCCCTTCCCCATTCTTTTTTTCTCCTTCCCTTTTTCTTTTTCTCTCTTTTTTTTTTTCTGTGATTTTGCTATGTCGTGCTGGCAACTACCATATCCCCTGGATTACTTTGGTGTGTTGCTTCTCTTTTGTTCATGTTGTGTTCTTTCCGTACCCGTTTAACTTTAAACTCCCCCCCCTTCCTACATTACTTTCATACTTCCTTCACTGCCACCCCAGAATCTCTATCATTCCGCGCTCCTTCGACGGCCCGTCCTTGATTTTACCCCTAGCTTACCTGGCCCGTAAGCTTGACCTCTTCGTACTTCGACAATCCTATGCGCGGAAATTCTACTGCCTTTGTAACCCTCGCGGAGCTCCATTGCGTTTCGAGCGTCGACGCGTCCACTCTAAGAAAAGCTCCCCCTGCTGGTCATTGCCTCTTCTCCTTAAATGCAAGCCGCGTCCTCCCGAAGACATGGCCACCACCTCTCTCGTCTAGACCCCTCCCCCAGCAACCTCTCCTTGTCAGAGTCTCAGCAACAGCGCTTTTTCATGCTGATAGTTATCTTAAGACCCTCCTCCCGCCGCTCAGCCTTCCATATCCTCATAAGCTTGCTTTTCGTGAAATAGTATCTACCTTGTCTCTTCTCTTCCTTTCCGGTCCGTCCGGACAACCGTTGCAGTTTGTTTTTTTATCTGTAACTCCCTAAAAATTCTTTTCGTCCCTTTATTAGTTCTTAAAGCTTTGCTCCCATTCCCTTCTCTCCCTTCCCATTACGGCAACTTTTGTCTGATCTAAATGAGCCCCGTTCCCTCCCGCCCCCCTTCTGAATACCTCCCACGCCCGCCCCCCTTTTCTTTCTTAGCTATTTTTATAGATTTCATGAACTCTCTACTCCCTGTTCCGGATCCCTCTAGTAACGTTCTCGATTTACGGGTGACTTTCATTATCACCCTGAAGCTTCTACTTCCTCCTTTAAGTTGTGATTCCGGCCATTTCTCCGTGTACTTCCCGCCTTTTGCCATGTCACCCGCCCAGAGCCCCGCCGGGCGCAATTTTCTCATCGTCCCTTGCCTTTAGCGGAGACGACAGGTGTCAGGCGGATACCTTACTCAGTGTCTTCTTGTCCTTTTCTCCTTATTCCCCCCTCCAGGGTAGGGTTGATTGCCCTCCTTTTTCCCTCCCCCCCTTTTCCCCATTCAATTGTTTCCCACACCTCACATTGTCCGTGCGACACACCATACGAGGACTGTACCTGTCCCATGTGCCGGCAGTCTGCGTTGTTTCGTTGTCCTCTCCTTCCGATTGTTCTCCTCGCAAGGGTTCGCTTTTTTTCTCTCCATGTTTTTCGTGAGTGGCAATCACCGGCAACCATTCTCCTCCTCTACTCTTGTCTAATTGTCGAAAACGTCTTTTTGATTCTTACTCCCGTCTTCATAACTCCGTCACTCTTCACGATTGCGCCCTACAAGCGATTATAAGTGACCCATCTCCCTTAGCGTGCTTTTCCTCCCCCTATTTGCGAACTTTCCATGAGCCGCGTATGAGTACCCTATAATGAGCCTCTCGCAGGAAAAACGCTCCTATTCCCAAGACCTCTTCCTTCGTGTTTGCCGCCTATTTAAAGAATTCCGATGAGAACTCACCTCGGACCCTTCTATACCTTCCCCCCCCTTTCCACTTTTTATCTTTTTTCCCTTTCAAGACGTTGGCGAATCCTTTCCCCTCCTCTGAGTTCGGCTCCCTAGACACGCCCGCCCAAACACCACCTCTACCCCAGGTCATTTTTCTCCTTCCACATTGCTGAATCCATTCCCTTCCCCCCCCCGACGGCAAAAAGGGTCCCCCTTAGCTTTTCATCTTTCTGTAAGTCTACGGTTCCTTCTCTTTTTTTTCCACGGCATGACGTTTCAACCCTATCCTTTTCTTTCCCCTTTGTTTCATCTGATGTGCCGTTCTACGCTCGGGTGCGCTTCCGTTCTCCTATACCAGGTTTAATGCCCCTCCCTTTCTAACGAACTTTCTTGTCCGTGATATCATACCAGCGTTCCCTTGTGTCCCCCACTTCCAAGAGTACCCATTTCATTAGCATCATGTCTTCGTCATTTACCCCCTTTGTTTCGGGTATCGACTCTGGTCGTTCCACACTTCAAAATGCATACTCCGCTGCTTCATTCAAGTTTCTTCCCCTCTTTTTATCCATTGCTATTGTGTCCCTATTTTTTATCGTCCACACCAAAATCATTTCCCAACTATCCTCTTGCATACACTGCCCTTTAATACCCATTTACCCCCTTGCCACTCGAAATCCCTAATCCAGTCTCTTTCGCTCCCCAGGCGATGTTATTTGCTATGTTATAGCTTTTTCTGAGTCGCATACGCACACCTCCCCCTCCTCTAGATCAACAGGATTTTTTTCGGACCACTTTATCGACTTTTTTGTCCCCCTTCCTGTCCTGCACGCGGTTATCTCTTATGAGCCCTGATTCCTTTTTCCCATGTCCCTCCAGTTCCCAGCTACGTTATACGCGCCCCCATTACGCGTTTTCCAATGGACTCTGTCTTCAAAAAACCGTCGAAGTGCAGATAGTTCCCTGGGTTTTGGTGTGGTCAGTCGGTTATTAGTTTTGTTACTGCTGTCAGGGCCGTAAGGTTTCCTCATTATTCCTTTTTCCTCACGGTGCTTTATTGTAGCATCTGCTCACGGTCTGTTGTTTTTGCGCGCTTTGTTAAGGTGTTGATTGTACTGTGTTAGATGTGATGCCCCCATACTACTTCTTATTTTGGGAGATACCGTTCCGTGTGGGGGTTTGTATCTACCTACCACCTGTTGTACCTCTCCATGAGACTAGAAAATTTCTTTGCCCTTGCCCAGTCCTTCCAATCCTCGTAGAGTCCTTGACTGTTCGCGGAATCCTCTACCCCCGTTACCCACTCGTCGGACAATCCTTCAGCTTCCCTTTTACCCTTACCCCAGATCTTACGCAGGATCCGGCGTCCCGACCCTTTTCATCGAGCGATAGGATGAGTACCCTCATAACACCCTTTCGAACACCCGCCGCTCTTGCTGTGCCTCTCACTCTGGCCCCTTTTCGAACCCCCGTTAGGCTTCCATACCTTTCTTCAATTGTCTCGCCCCTTCAGATCGGTCCCCAAGTCCTTACACTCACGGTCTTATCCACACTCCCTCCGCCCCTATACCCTTTTTAGATCTGGTCTAATTATCCAGATTTCCCACTTCTTTCGGTACTCTCCTCCCGGCCAACTTCCCAAATCCTTTTTGGACCGAGTAGCACGACCTCTTGCCTGACTTTTTTTCTAAAATCCTCCTTGACCCCCCCTCACTTTCTCGCCAACCATTCGGTCCTATCTACCGGCTGCTTCTTCCGGTCTTCCTTTCTTTTTTTACCGCCGCTCGACCCAGCTTCCGCTCTGCGAATTATCCCTTCCTAGACGTACCCCCCTCTGGATTACCATTTCTTTTTTTCTTAAGTTTCATCTCGTAACACTCCTGCTGCTTAATCTACATTTTCCTTTTCCTCCTCTTTTTTCAACCCCTTTTTTTGGCGCTACCATCCCAATTCATCCCGGCTTGATTTTTCTTTAACGGTAAGGATCTTGCTTGAAACTTGCAGTGCATAGGAGGGGGATTGACCCTGACAAATATAAAGCTACGTCAAACGCGGTGAGGACAGGCTTTGTAGCTGATATCCTCCCTCTCCCTTCCATTATTCCAGTTATTTACTGTCCAGGCTTTCGACTAACTCTCTCTCCCAAAGTCCAAAAACCCCCTCGCGCTCGCACCTCTTTTCGACTCTCTTCCTACCGCTTTCAATAGTGACCTTGGTATTCCCTTTCCCCTCCCTTCCTTCTCGTTCCGCGTCAGGTCTTCGCTTCCTTGTGATATGCTCCGGCAATTATGATTCGATAGCAGCCTTTTTTACTACGCCTCTCTACATTTACTTTCTTTTGGCTAAGATTGGCGGGCTGGTATCCCCCCTTTCCTACGGCTTTTTTGGCTTATTTGTTTTCTGCTTTTTCCTTTTCCCTTTGTACCACGACCATGAGCACACCGTCCTTGCCGATTTGCCCATCGCCTATTTAGGGTGTCTTTATTACTGATCAGCCAAGGTCATACCCGTTATTTTTTATTCTCTTTTCCTTATTTTTTATGGTACTTTTTCTGTTATAAGACTGTCCCTGACAACGCAATTTGTAGCAGTCCGTAGTGCACATCTGTGCGCGCGAAGTTTTTATCTCTCTTTTCCCTTTATTGCCCTCTTTTCGTTCAAATGCCTCACGGATCAGCATAAAACTTTCACTCAGACTCTTTTCCCTTTTACCCTAAACTCGCGAGTCGCAGGGATTTGGTGTATCTCGTCGGAATTCCCCACGTGCCGCACACTTCCACTCTTCGGCAGCCCGTGTATCCTTACACCCTTTTAGTGTCTTTCCTTTGGACCGCCCCCCCTTTTTTTTTGCCATTTGTACACGACGTGACCGTTTCGGTGTATTTCGCTTGCCATTCAAATTTTGTTCAGCGCTTATTCCCCACACCTAGACCCCTCCCTTTGAGGCTAGTTATCGTGTTTGACTTTTCTTTTCTCCCCCGACTCGTGTGCTTGCTTCAATTATTCCATCCCACCTCCACCCCCGAAGATTCCCCTTCATACTCTCCGTCCTCTCCCTGAAACTTTTACTCATGCTGTACTTTCCGCTCTGGCAGGCCTCTTTTTTCCTTCCTCGCATCTTCATTCGGGGCCAGAGGGCAAGCGCAACCTTATCGGTTCTCCTCTCCCAGATACCATTAGTTGTTTACGGTTTTCTATAAGTGTTTATGTTTGCTAACCCTCCCTGCACACAGCTGTTTACTTCCCCCCCCCTTCTTCTCTTCGGTCCCTACCCTCGTGAATAACTCACCTTTGTAACTTGTTATTTCCATTAGACGCTACATCTCCTCTCATTTTCCTCTCAATCACGTCCCACCAGTGGGACACATAAAGTTGTCTCCCATTCCCACACCCCCCCAATGCTGGCATCTAGTGATTCTCGCTCACTTCTCGTCCTGTGCGACCACCGCAATCGTTTCAGTTTCCGAGAGTAGCGCCCGCCTAGCCGCCGATCTGCCCTTTCCTATCCAAACCGAAGTTGAACACGGTTGCGAAATGTGCTTACCGCCTCCTTTTTTTGCTTCGATAAGCTGCTTACCACCCCTGGCGACCACCTTTCTCCGTGTGTACTCTCGGCGATTTACGATGCTTCGGAATGAGCGATGCGCTTGTCGCCGGCTCCGTAATTTTTGCTTTTTTCTACGGACGAAGTGACAGGCGACCGCCTTTCCGATTCTTGTCCGCAATTTGCGACGCTTCCTCTTCCGCCCCATTTTCCTTTGTCAGGGTTTTATTTCTCTCTTTCTCCCTCCCTCTTTTTTTTTCTCTCATCTCCCCCACCATGACGCTCGTCACACTTTTTTGCTCTTCGAGCGCGAACCAGTTGTCACTTATCACGTTTCGGTGTCACTTGTTTTCCCCGTCACTCGCCGGAAGTGCACGGCGGACCGCGGTTTATCCGCAGCTTAAGAGACAGTTCTCCCTCCCCCGTAACCCACTGTCTACTTCTCGTCCGTCCATTTGCCCCTGCTTTCTGAGGTGCAAACTTTCGTTCCATCTTTTTTGATCATGGTCGCCTTTCTACTTTTTTGTTTCCCGCGGGCAAAATCGGACGGTTTGCGAACGTCGGCCGACTTCAACCTTTCGGACTCCCCCCCCCGCATACCTTCTTCCAGGTGATTTAAGAGCACCCCTCCGTTCCGCTTCTTCGTTGTTAGGACACGCCTAGTGTGCCCTTTTGTGCTTTTTTCGCTCCACTACACCGGGGTTGCTGATTCTTGGTGTCCCTTCAAGGTGACCCCGGCACGTCACAGTGTGTTAGGGAACTTTGAGGATCCAAGCTACCCTTCTTTTCTTTTTCCCACCCCCCGGATGGACCGGGAAAACTTATACACCTGAACCATTATATACCCTCCCCTCCCTTACAACGGGGCCTTTCCGCAACCCCTCATGGAGCCGCTTTCACTCCGGTTCTACCCTTTTCCTTTTACAGCCTGGCACCCTTTCTCTTTTTGTGTTACCATAGTGCCTTACCATCCCATTTAGATCCGTTTCTCCTCGTTTCCATTTGCCTATCTCGACGTTTGTTTACTTTGGTTGTTCTTTTGAATTGAATGCCTTTCTGGGCCCTCGATGCAGAGCCTCAATTCCGCCTACCACCCCATAGGGTCGATGTGGCTTTCTGTTAGTTTAAAACCTTCCCCAGTCACTTTGTTTCCCCAGCCTCCGTCGGACCCCTCCAACTGCCCCTCATGCGGCCTTGCTTTTTCCCGCAATTCTTTGTTTCCCGACGATTTGTGCTCGCGGGCTCCACTTTCTGTGGCCATCGCCTTGCAGTGCGATGAGACCTACTCACTCTCGCGTTTCCTTAGCCTCCTTTTCACTTCACTTTTTTTATCCCGCCTGTCCTTCTGCTTCCTGTCTTTGGCGTTTTTCTTCCGCAATCGAATTATACATTTCTCTTTGAGACACCACTCGCGCGTTTTCCTGACGTTCTTACTACGTTGCGTTTTTGTACGATCTTTATCCCAATATGATGTCTCGAGAAACTAAATCCCCCTTTCGAGACTTTCTAGCTGGACAGCTTGAGGCCACGCCCCTCCCTGCGACCTCTCCCAGACTCGTCCTCCTCATCCTCCCCTCTTTGGTGGCCGAGTCCCCTTTTTCGACGGTGTCTCCTATCCATCTCCCTATCCTCTAGAAATACCATAGCTTTCCCCTCCCCATATTTTACACGACGCTCGTTTCATTTTATAAGGATATCCTGGAGCCATTATTATCCTTTGCTTTCACCACTCCTCTCGATTTGCGCTATCGACAAGTTATGAACGAGACCGCCTGCACGCACTTCCATCTCTGTCTGAGATTCCTTTCGAAAGACCTCTTTCTTTATTGTTTTCAACCCCGCAGCGGTCTGTTTCTTTACCCTCTTCCTTTCTCCCGGTTTATCCTCCTCTCTAATCTTATCCCCTCCGGTGCCGCATTCTACCCCGGGCTTTTTCCTTCTTGTGTCGGTCTGCAGAAATGGTATCTGCAGATACCTGCCCAGTCTCTACGTCCATTGATTTTCTTCGACGAACCTTCCTGCTCGTTTTTGTGATCTCTCTGTGTTCCCCTTTCCGTCTTTGCATTTCTCTTTCCTCTTTGTCCTCGCTCTCGACTGTACGATTGATTCATCTGTACTTATCCGGGCCGATTGACGTCAGGAGTTCCTCCCCACCCTCTCACTTTAGGGCGGCCGTAGTTTGCTGTTTTTCCTGGATGAGCACTGCTCATTCTTCAAAGGCATACATACATTTTTTCGTATCACTGAGAGCGCTCCTTTCTAACTGTTCTACATATTCGATTACGCACACTTTCCTCACCGAGCCAGGCGTGGTTTTCGTCCCACCTTATGTTCTGTCCTAAGATCACGTGAATTCCTCTCAAGAGTCCTGACCTCCTCTGTCAATCTCCTTCCATTGTTTTCTTTTTATAAATTTTTTTGGGATGTTTTTTTGTGTCTGTGAGAGGATTCCCCATTGTATATCTACCCGGTTCAGCTTGTCCCGCACTATTTAGTATTGATATGCGTTCCTCCATATCATGTGTCGTTCTACGCGCTGACGGGTAGCCGGTTTGTTTTCCCCTTTTTGTTTTGTGGCCGCGCACAACTTCCACTTCTTTTCGACAACAAGCTATGGTGGGGACACCACCCACCCCCAAACTTCAACCCCTTGTCCCCCCTTAAACCCCCAATTTCCCCTGATATACCTCTCATTCCTGACACCTTATTACCCCATGTCCCCTAATGAACCTTCCCCACCGTATTCAT
>Ga0179593_1338952_pt1 | contig 18307 bp, 11 predicted proteins | sample CZODoug2_1_08_16_FD_185931 | JGI IMG/M metagenome (GOLD analysis project Ga0179593, IMG submission 185931) | Vadose zone soil fungal communities from Angelo Coast Range Reserve, California, USA - CZODoug2_1_08_16fungal (PacBio error correction) | ecosystem: Environmental > Terrestrial > Soil >... | reverse complement strand
ATCTCAACCTCTGATCTCTCCGTTGCCTGGAAGTCCCCCCCCATTCTCCCCCAGTACCGGCAGAAGAGGGGGCGAAGACCCCGTGGGGTAAACCTGTCTAAACTTCCTCACTTAGCCTTCCTAGGCAGGAGCGCTGTGGTCCCCCCAGTTGCCATTCGCCCCGCTTCAAGACCTTTGCACTGTTTTGTTCCTTCCTTCCCCGCCGTTTTTGATTTAATACCTCTGCGCCTCCTTCTCTTTAGTGACTCACTACCCCATCACTTTCTTTGGCCTGGACCTTTTTGCAGGGTGTAAAGAGAAGAGTCGGTACGCTCCCGACGTTTTGATTCCTGCCCCCCGACCCCTCCTGATGTAATTCATTGCCCAATGGTAATGATTCGTGGCCCCCCCTCATTCTCTTTAGGCCGACTTCGAGCTATGCCTTTATTTCCTGGCGAGCACCCTGACACATAATTGATGCGCCGGAAACGGATTCACATCGGATGCCCTGTGATATTTTGCACCTTCCGGTCCAATAAACCATTCCCGGAAGATCCCGGGACACTCTCCTCGATCTTTTTTTCGTCGCTCCATTACCAGCTACTTGACACCTTTCCTGCCGCCATTTACGTATCGAGAACAAACAATTTCTGCCTCTGTCTTAGCCATTTTTTCACCCTTTCCCCGTCGAATTCCGTGGTTGCGCCTGCTTGCCAGAAGAATAGACGTCTTGTCCTCAAAGTCCCGCCGAGGCGCTTTTCTCCTCAATCTGTCGTCCTGACGGACCCCCGCTCGGGAAATCCCCCTTAGTTCGCTGGAGTCACGCCCACCGTAACTTTGGAAGCTTTTTTCCACTGGCGGTGCTGGTAAACAACACTTCCTGGCCTCTTCACTTTCCCCCCCATAATAGTTTTGTAATCAGCGCCCCCCTACCTTTGAATGACATCCCTTTGTTTCTTTTCTTGTTCTGAACTTGTTATGAGAGTATAACCCCCCGCCTTTCTTGACATCGGCCACGCTCACTGCAGTTCTTGGTTCTCTCTTTCTTCCGCCGCCTCTTGTTTGAGTGACTGTCTTGAGTGTTTCAGTATTGCTTACCCTATCCTGCTGAACCGCCTAGTTTTTTCCTTCTCTCCCAGAAAGAGCGTCCCGAACCGAGCCTTTCAGTGACCTCCCCAGAGGAAGCCGCACTTTATTAAGCGTTCCTTGATAATTCCCCTTTCAGAGCCTCTGCCTGTTCCCCAAGATAGACAGCTCTCCTATTCCCTCTACGAGCTCCTGCTGCGGTTCCCTACTACCCCCCTCCGTCCTTCACAGCTATTTGGATGGCGCTTCCCTCCGTTTTTCTTTGGACCTGCACCCCACTGGGGGTTTTTCCTTTCGTTTTGACCTCAAGTCTTTGTCTCAGTGGTGTGGATTGAAAGCGACTCGCTTAGTGCTTTAATCTTTCCCTCATCCTTCCCCGGCCCAACTCCACCGTTGGGCCTAATTTATGAAGGCACCTCGTAAGCCGACGTTGGCCAGCCGTTCTTTCTCCATGTTGGAGTTCGGTTTTGTCCTGAAGCTCCTACTTTCTTTTTTTGTCCCTCCCTGAGAATCCGGACGATGGGGGGGTTGGGCTTCTTTTTCTCCGCCGGGGTCTGAGGCAGACCCTTAGATATGTTTAGCCGTTTTTGCAGTTGGACTCCGCGTTAATATGCCTCCCCCCCCTCCCCCCCTGCTACGGATGTGGAGAAGTCTTTGTTCACCTCCCCAAAATACTGAATTTTTCGTATTTTTTCACTCAAAAAACTAAGCTGTTTGCTGATTTTCGAGTCTAGATATATTCTTCGGAACCAAACAGGCAATTCTTTCGTCAAATCTGGCGACCCAAACTTTTTCTAAAGCCATACAGGTGGCCCCCGTCCTAAACCCAATGCGTTTCCCCCCCAAACCTTTCGTATGAGAGTTTTTCCTCCTCCTTGTATAGTACTGCGTTTCATCCGTCCATTTTCAAGGTTATTCCCTCTGTATTGACTTTCGACCACATTCCCCTCTTTCTACCTATCCCTAAAGGTTGTCACCACCACGTTGACTTTTTAACTTACGACTCGGCTCTCCTGGTCGATGCCTGTGAAGCTGAGTGTCCAATTTCTTCCTCGAACCCTTCCCCCCTCCTTATGGCTCGTTTTAGATTGATCCCCCTTTACCTCCCCCCAGCCGGTCCCTACCAAGCATCCGTTGAATCATATACGTTTGTGTTTTGTGTGGCCTGGTACCGGAACCATGATTCCCCTGCTTAAGTGCCGGTCGCGTTGTCGCCTGGTCCCGATGGTTTAAATCACCTTCTTCGCTATGTATGACATGAGCTTCTGCCCCCGTTCGCCCCTCACATCTTTTCGGTTAGAGGAATTCTTGGGTCCACGGTCTTGGTTTTTCCCCGCGCTTTTCGGCGTGATGGAAAGACTAGTCAGTTGCCAGCAATGTTGGACCCCACCTCTTAAGATGAGATTCAAGTTGTTGTAGACCGGCCACCGCCTGCTTCCTTTACTCAAAAAGTTCAGATCACCAAGCGCCCATCCCCGGCCCCGCCCCCCTTGCCACCGGATCTGATGATGTTCAACTTCTCTTCCCATCCTTTTTCATCATCCTCTTTTGTGGTTTTGGAGCTCGAGGATTCGATTGCCGGCTTGCCCCCAGTCCAGATTTCGCACATTTGGCTTCCTTTTTTGCCGTACTGTCTCTTATCCGTCTTTGTGGATTTGGCTTCCATTTACCCCGTTACACAAACTTTCCCTTGGAATAGTGAAGCAATTTCCTCAAACGTGGACATTCAAAGACTCCCCCCAAATCCTCCCGGTCCAACCACACGGTTCCGATACCGTATTTTTCCTCCTGAAAGGACATCGTTTTAATTACCCCCCTTTATGATGGCGTTATAAATTTAACTCAAGATTACTCGTGTGCCCCAAGTCCCCCTCTAAAACCCCTAGGACATCGCGCTGAAGCTTCCCTTCATGGCCCTTTTCGTTCTTCACCTATTTTCGAAAATCGGCGGTGTTATGGGTCCCGCTTTGGCTTTCTTGACTTCCTAAGAAACGAGCCCTCAAGCGGTGTCAATTCGAGGCATTCCCTTCCTCCTAAGACAACAGTAGCGGATCGGAGTATCAGTTCCCAATCACCTTTTTCTTTGGACACCTTTCTCTAGTTCTAGTTCAACCAATTCCCGAGGTTCAATACACGAGGTCCCCCTGCACCCACCCTGTCCTTTTGGAAAACGCCTATAATAAACAGCTTCTGCCAAACATAAGTTTTCCCCCTTTGGGCCCAGGCATTGGCTTCGCAGTTCTAAGAAAGGGAAAAATTCTGGGCTTATCCCCCCCGTCTAAGTTTTTCCTTCATTACGTGAAAAATAATTTTTTTCCCGCCTCCTCAAAGTTGGACCCGATATCCCGACCCCCCCCCATTCTTTTTCTGTGGCTCTCCCGAAAACCTTCCATTTAGTTCTTTCCTTGTCAAAAGAGATCCACCATACGTATCGTCGTCGTCACCCCTGTGACGGGAGGCACCCCTTGTAAAAAACCAATGAAAATTATGTCTTTCTAACCCTCCTCGGAAAGCAGAACCCCAGCAACAACCTATATGAAAATGACTTCGAAGGGCGCCCCACAACCCTTTCCCTTTAAGAAAGCATTTCATGACCAATGGTCCCTCCAGCACAGTCCCCTAGGTTCTAGTGAATTAATGCGGACTCCCCCCTGATTTTGTGTTCAGAGCCCTGGGCCTGCGGTCATATGTTGTTCCGAGCCCCCCCCCCCCCCCCCCCCCCTGATTACTCCCTTGGTTTGACACCCCAAACCTCTTTAAATTCTGGATTTTACCTCCCTGCAGAGACACGCTTTTGGTCGTTAGCACTTCCCCTCGGATTGGACGCCCATCCCTTAGCGGTGACGTTATTCTTGGGAAGTCTTTCCCCCGCGCCTTTCCTTTCCTAGAGTCTCGCGCTCTTGGCTTCTTTAATGGTTGAACATTCCCCCGAAGGCGGGCATTGTTAGTTATACAGGATCCGCCCCTTCCCTGGGCCTTCCCTTTTTCCCTCGCCATGGACTTCGGATCTCGCGGGTCGTCCTTCGGGCTTTCGATAGAGAGTGCTTTCCAGTATGGAACTTTCCCTACGGTCCACTTACCCCCCCACTCCCGCGATTCCCCCGTCATTTCTGAGGCTCAGCTGATAGAAAGAAGGCCCCCGTTATTCGTCTTCGTTCCCCTTACGGCCTTGTTTTCTGTACCCCCGTTACGCAGCAAATTCCACTTCCCGCAATTAGAGAAAAAAGATTTCGTTTCCTCCCTCAGTCAGTATTCCGCCCTCGCGAGTCCCCATAGAGCTGAGAGAAGAGAGAGGTCCTTTTTTTTTTCGTCGTCACCAATGATATGAAAGATGACCCCAGCATTTAGACGGGTTTGCCCTTCCGTTAGAATCCAGACTGTAAATCCCCCGTGGGTTCTTGAGTCGAAGGCGGGAACGAGTCTTTCCCCTTATCCCGTTGCCTCGTCCTACTTTTAATGACTTCTATTTTATAAGTAAAGGCCCCCCGGTTCCGTCCTGCCCGGCGGATGTTTCCCAATGGAGTAACTAGTTGTCTCCGACCAAGCTTCACAGACACCCGAAACTTTTTTCTCGCTAACCCTTTCTTCCGACCAGAGGCGTCCTTATGGGCAGCGACCCTTAAGCATTTCGGTCTGTTAACAAATCGGCATCGTTGTAAGTCCATGATCTTCCGTGCCATCTTCATGCCCTCCTGTTGATTACGATCCGCCGCATAAAGTCTACTAATATTGCTAACTTAGCGTCCCGAAAAGACCATATCCCACTCCAGTTATGTCATAGTAGAAGTTCCCTTCTCCGTGATACGGATAAACGTGTTTGGCCATTCCCGCCGCTATGCCCTTCAACTCAGCTTCCCAATCGACAGTGTGATTGAATGATGTTCGTTGGATTCGTCGCGGTCTTTCTGTACGGTTATTTATGAGAATCTTCCGGTAGTCCCGACCAGACCCCTCCAGCATTGTTTTCAGGTTCGTGAGAGGAAATATTGGGTTCCCACAGCTCGCAGCTCTTCGGCCAGAGATTCGAGACCGGTCGTGTGCCTTTTTCTTCTTTTTATGACCCCCCTATGATCATCCTTTTTTCCTTTTTTCGTTTCTTTTTTTCCCCTTCCGGAGAGGCTCTTTGAAGTTGACTATCCACTCCCTTCCTTTGTTGTGTTGCTTTCGCCCCAAAAGCAGATCTCTCCGGCTGGAAGCACGTCCCCCCTTCCAGCATCTCTCCCGAGTGTGCAGACAACGATCAACCGGCGGACCTTCCCCCGAAACGCGGGAAGGACCGGCCTCCGCGCTTTTCTCCAGCTGGCTCTTCTACACCCATTTGCCGGGTCATTTATTCCAGAATAAAGACGCGCTTCACTCACCGAGAGTCTCCTCCCAATGCCTCTCGCACCCACATTCTATCAATAAAAATGTCAGGGACTGCTGTTTTAACAGATCTACTCGGCTGATCACCTCGGCCCTTTTGGTTATCCTCCCCCTGAAAAGACGTGCTTTTTTAACCTCTTCGTCCCTCAGTTATGAGTTGCATCGAGATATTTTGGTCCGTGAGCCTTTATAAGATTGAGTCCTTCCCCTTAAGCCACTAATTGAAACTCATGCTGATTCCTTGTTCCCAGTAATGCTTTCCCGTAGAGTCATTCCCCCCCAGGCTCCCAGATTAAGCATTCTGAACTCCGGAAACTATATATTCTTTCCTCGCGGACCATTACATACGCAGCGTATTCCGAAATTTGAAGTGAGCGAGCCCCCACACTTTTGGAATGCTGAGGAGCCCTTTCTTCGTCTTAGAAAGGGAATTTTCACCCCTTTGGAAGGCCCACTAGAAGGCTTTAGGAAATTTTATCATAGGAGAATCGGATAGACTCTCTCTGCTCACGACGCTAGGACCGCCGTGTTCCTGATTTTTAGTTCTCCGAAAAGAAAGAACCCGACGATTATTCGTGTAGGTATGGGTCACTCTCCCAGGTGGGTTGACTTCCCACTTTCCGCCCGGCTCCTAGAACTCTAGTTAATCGAGAAGAGCTGTTTACATATCCGGACACCCCGAACTTGCTTTTCGACTTCTTTTCTCCATGTATTCGAGTTCCCTCCCCCCATGTCTCCCTCGTCCACGCTCAACTGTTCTTTCCTGGGTAGAGATATGCGAATCCCCTTTTTTTCGACTCGCTGGCCTGTTGGTAAGTGCTTCGCACTTCCCCCCACGGCGAAAGGAACTTGCCTATCTCCCCGTGTCCCCCCTCTTGACCAGACAAGTATCGGCCTTTTCCCTCTGGGGCCGAAAGGGTTCCTTCCTCGCTACTTAGATCAGTATACTGTTTTTAGGTATGTTCTCCCAATCTACCAAGATGCGAGTTTCCTCTCTAGTCTCTTGCTGCCCCAGGACTCCTACCCTTATTTCCTTCAAGTGTCACCCTCTACTGATACTCCCCATACTCTTCCGGTCGATTTGCCCCAAGAGGGCTCTTCGGTACCTAATTCTCCTGCCGGTGTTTGCTGTAAAGTGCGAACCCCGAGCCGCTTCTATTTTTTTCCCTTGACCTTAAGTTACTGGGAGCTCCACAACAGTGTGCTTCCCCCAGACTGCACAAGGCCAAAGACTAACTTCCCCCCCGTGAAAAAGTTCTCTTTTTTTGTAAGACGGATGTCGGTTATGCATCTATAAGACTGGATTTTGGGCCTCCCCCTTCTACGGTCATTGTTAAGATCGTGGCCGGGTCTGGTTTGATCCGCGTTGCCGCAGACTCTCTATGGTCCGGACCCTTTTTTGTTTCGTTGACCCCGCCATCTTGATGTCCTTCACGCTACCTGTCTTCCTGTGGTAGAGTCTTTTTGACATGAACTCCACACGAATTCTTGTTCCGTATTATGCCCCCAAAAGATCTTGGTGTTATATCTAGAGGATTTTTCCCCTTAAACCCACCAGAATTGTCTCCATATGCCCACACAACTCCTCAGAGTGCCTCCCTCCCCTCTAATTTATTCCCCGGGTTCTGTTGCGTTCACGGTTTTCAGCAAGGCCCTTTCAAACCCGTTTTTAGCCCTCCGATCTTTTACCGTCTGCATGATTGTCTCGTGACTTTCCCCCCTAGTTCCCTTTTGAAATTATCAATACTTTATGAGGATTTTCCCTACACCTTTTTCGCCACTTCATCTCCTTCCCTTTTTGCCAAAAAAGGTTGATGGAACTCCGCGTTTCTTGTAAGTGTCGATATATTCGGGCTCCACCTTTCTTTGCGAATAATTCCAACTCTTTGGAGTCTTTCTTCTGAGCTAAATTTTCCTAAGACGGCCCACCCAAACAAGTCAGGATTCGAATATACCCGACTTTCCCCCCCGGAAACACCGAGAACCTCTTAATCGGCGTCCGCGTTTAGCTTTTCCCCATTTGTTATCACTGATAGTACACCTTTTTTGATTGAGTCTCTATTTGATTCCATTTTTCGCTCGCCATAAGCCGGGCTATTGCAACTCCGTGGATTTTCCTTGTCATTCGTTATCTTTGGACTACCCACTACTTTGGTTTCCTACAGCAGTTTTCGGCGTATTGGGCAAGTCTCTCTCGACCCTGTAACAATTGGATCTCCTATTTGCCCCCGACGCGCCCCTGCTTTTTTTAGTCGTAACCAGGCAAAGCGCGCGGTCCAGTTCCTCCCTACCCCAGGATATCAACCAACCCCTTAAGAGGCAACGCCCCCCCCCTGTTCAAACCGATGATGGTTCCCGGACAACTCTCCCTCTCTTTAATGTATAACGTTTTTGGTTGTTGAGAGCTACTCGTCTGAAGTCGAAAGATCGTCCGACGCACTTGGAAATTGAGAGGCCATCCTTTCATGATTTAGTTTCTCTCCGTTTGTTCTTTGCTTCAAGGAAATGATTCTCCATCTTCAACAAACTGAGAGTCTTTGACGGGTGGCTTCCACTTGTCCTTACAACGGACTCTTGTGCTGCCCATTCCGAAACCCCCCCAACGGGAGGGAACCACTCTTCTTTTTGTAAAGCTAAACGATCCCTGTCCTTCCCCCATGGATTTGAAGTACCTTTATTGCGCACAGGTTCGAAGAGACTCAGGTGACTCCCATTTGACCCCTCCTGCCATCGTTTTTTCCCCCTTACGCCCCTTTTCCTTCCGCCCTTCCGGTTTTTTTTCCACTTTCTCTTAGATAATTCTGGTGCTTTTATTTTCCTTTTCTGATTCCTTTTTTAGGAATAACTCAGCGCATCCCCCCTGTTCAACGCGCCTAAGTTGCAGCCCGAGTCCTGAAGAATGATTCCCCCGTGACCGAGCGAGCCATTTAGTAAAGAGTACCTTTTTTTTCCCCAACTTGTCGAGATTGAGCAAGTTCCCCAAACGGTGTCGAGTTAATCCTTGTCTCCTAACCTTTTGAAAAGGTCTTTAACGCCTTGTCAATAATTTTCCTTCAAAACTATCCCGCGCCAAGGTTTTTTTTGAAGGGCAACTGTTAGCCGTTCATCCGCTACGCCTTCCCTAAGGTGCTTCGGTCTTGCCCCCGTAGGGGTGTTTTTTTTTTAGAATATTAGATAATTCTGGTCTTCCGCCAGCCTATATAGAAGATCCCCAGTCCCCCCTTCTTCGTTGTTGATGAAGAAGACCCCCCCCCATTCCCAATCCGTTGAGTTTCCTTTTGTCACAAGATTGTCCCCACCCCCTTCAGTCCCTAGTAAGTTTCCGGTCAATTAAGGTGTACCCGGAGGTCCGAAGGAGCCCAAAACCAAGTCGGTCCCCGAGACTCTTTCGGCGAATCCGACGGATTTTAAGCATTTAAAAAGACCAACAAAGATCTCTCAATTACCGGTATAATGAGAACCCCCCCAAAATGATTTTTAGACGCAAATAATGTCCCCTTTAATCACAACCGGATTGAAGATTTGATTATTTCGTCTTCATGCATGTTGGAATTGCATGTCCACGGGGTTCTTGGGGCCCCCGTAGAAGGAAGTGCTGTGTAGGACCAGCCTAATCTTATCGCGTCTTAACCTTTCAAAACCCCCCCCCTTTCCAGAAACATGAACATGGATGGTTTCAAGAGTCTCAACTCTTTTGCTGTCGTCCCTTACGAGACAATTAGTTTTAGCCCTCCAAATTCTCCAGGACTAGAGTTCTTCGTGAATTCGGAGGGTCCTTTTCTAGTCCAGGAAGGGCGTATAGCTCATCGGTACATCTAGATGGTGACCCAATTCATTTTTCCAGTGGTGACACATTAGTTTCAAGTCTAGTCCATGCCCCTTCGGAGGACTAGTGACCCCTGATCGCCTCTGTTAATATCGGTATTCTTCCGAGAATAGCAGTTCATGGGCATTTTTGAAGTGTCGTCATTTGCCTCACAGACCTTTTCAAGTCGCACCAGGCGTCTGAGAGCCTATTCCCCTAAGACACGACATTCCAGGTGAGCTTTGACTCTTTAGACCTCATTTGGGGATGGACTAGACCCCCTCTCCGAAAGAACTCCCCCGATCCAATGGCGTGTAATTCTCCCCCTACACCTCGTTCAGGGGGGTTAGGGATTCCTTAGAGAATTGATTATCCTTTTTCGTCCTTTTTTTAGGTCCTCCCCCGCCGTAGAACCCGCTCCAGCCTTAGACCTGGTTTTTTTTTGTGAGTTCCTTCCTCAAGTTTGGAATCGACTGTAAGATGAGGCGTTTAATCGCTGGATACCCTTTCGAATAGTGAATTTATTACCGGTCGATTTATTTCCATCCTTAGCAATCCGGAGTTTTTTCAGAAAATGTTATTGGGGATCTTTATACTCAACTTTCCAAAATCTCTCCTGCAAATTCACCCTTTGGATGAGCAGTGACTTTTTTTCACTGGGATTCAAGGTGTCGCCTCCTCCAAGACGATTTTGGGCGCGGTTTACCCGAAGAGCCTCGTTAGTTCAGGGACTTCTATCCTTTTCCATTCCCTCTCAAGCATATTAGCTCTGATACCAGTACCAAATCTTAATTCTCCCCTTAGAGTCCTGTAAATCTCGTCCCTAATCCTGGGGCCCTCGTATCCATTGTACGGCGCTTTCTTCTGGGCTTCCGGCTCGTTCGAGACATTTTCTCGTTCCCGTCCCGGTCGGAATCACAGGTTTTTCATTTGGCTATTAGATGTCCTGCATTAGCTTTATGCCCCCTGCCCTCCATCTCGTTTGCTGACGCAGCGGATGTTTAGTGTGCCCGCTCACCAGCACTGAGATCGCAGCGCAAGTCCCACATTTCGGCTGGCATTTCCTTCCTCCCGATTTTAGGATCGTCCGTTTCACTGTTCCCACCTCCTGCGAGCCCCGGCCACCTTGGTTCGATTTATTAAGTGGTCCTGTATGTATCTTCTTGGTTGCAGTTTCTTTTCTCTCCCACTGGGGTGTGTTGTTTTCGAGCTCTCGCACCAGAGATATCTGCTGCTGATCACCTCCTCCCCTCCTTTAAGCTTTCCTGCGGTGCGGAGCCAACACCCACCTGTGACACCTGCGACCCTTACGAAAGCTTTGCCCTGCGAGGCCCCCCCTCTCGTTTTTGACAAGGTTTTAGATATCCTAAATGATTGGGGAGCACCTGCGCTAAAGAAGGCCCCCCAAAGGCTTGACAGAAAGGATTCTCTCCCATTTACGAACCCTGTATGTCAATCACCCCAAACCCCTTTTTCTTTTTCAGACCATGGACGGTTTTCCTCAGTGCGAAGATCGGAGACCTCCCAAGAGAAATGTTAATGCAGCAATCGCTTCCCTCTTCAAATCTTCCCCCTCGTTTAGGCTTAACTTGCCTTGTTTCCTCCGACTTTTATCTTATTGACACTCCCGTGAGAAATCTCAGCCTTTTCTTCTCTGGCGTTTGATACTTAAATTTTTTGCATTCTGGTTAAAATGCGTCTCCCTTAGATCCGTCTTCCCTCCCCGCATGCAGCCCGGGTACTCGCGCTGCTCCCTATTTGCCCTGACCCCCTCCCGAGGGCGGCCTCTTTCGGTCGCTGCGACACTTTTCTGGAAGTTGCGCGCCCTCTACCTTTCACCGCCGGGGGCTTTTCCCCTTATTCCAGCAGACCCTGATGTTTTAAAAGTCGAGGCTTTGGGATCCCATCCTGTTAGCCCGCCTGCGTCCCGGAACGAGTGCCCTTGGATCGAACGCTGCAACCCCCGTTTTCCTTGGAGATCGGGGTCCCGGCGCGAACCTTCCACCAATTCCGCGCGTTCTTCGCCTCTCCGTCTCCGTCCACGACGTCTTCAGTCAACCCTCCCCGATTTTTCATGAATTGTCTGACAGGTCCCGAGTCTACCCCCCGAATCGTTAAATACCCAGCAAAGCTAACCTGCAACCGTTTCAGGTTTCGTTTAGAATCTTCCCCCCAAGCATTTGTTTGAGTCTCTTTGAGTGAGTGCCCATTGCAATAAGATACCGAACAGGAAATGTCCTCTCCCTCCCCTAGTGTTGCAATGACCCAGCGATTCTCGTGAATTCGGTCTTTCCTAGCCCCCCGCTCAACCCCGCGTCCTGGATGCGTCCGACCCCTGCCAGGCGCCTTATGTGTTCACGCCATCAGCGCACGTCTCTTCCTGTCTTTTTTTATAGAGCCTGCTGCCTGTGCTCATCCCCCTCCATGAACTTCCCGAAGTTAGGATGTGCCTCCAGAGTTCCGTCGTTCGTCTGCGGTGTCTCCGGTAAACCTTTTTTTTAAGTATTTTCTTACAGGCTCCTCAGCAGATTGAGATCGTCATATGAATACATAGAGGACAAACTCCCCCTTGTTTCATGGGCCCTTTCCTCCAAACAGAAGGACTCCCGGCAACCGTGTTTCCTGAGGAGTTGCTTCCCTCCTACCAAGCTGGGATTTCTTCCTGCTGGTCATTTCCCGCTTTGGGGGTTTTGATTGTCTTGATAGCGGCTTTTACGCCCAGTATATGGGCAGTTATTTTGTTCCGTTTGCCCCGTACCGTTCCGTTAGAAGATTACGTGATGTGGGGACGTTATTGTTCCTTCATCATTTCATGAAGTGTTTCAGCCCACCACGAGATTTGTGGCGGATATCTCTCTCTATCTTCTTTGCAAAACCATTGGTTTACATGATTGTCTCATCTCAGAACCCCTTCCCTCTTGGTATAAATTCCCCCCTTCCCTTGGATGCGATTGACACGGTCCCCATATGGCCTTTTTCCCAAGTTTGACCTACGCTCGTTTTTTCCTCCTAGCCTTTCTAGTAGGGCGTTTTCCATTAAAGCCTTGCACGGAGGCACTACTTTTAGTATTATCTTGACACCCAGACGGTCTACCCCCTTTACATCGTTTAAACAACCTTTTAAGTTGGACCCCTTCCTTTTATCTCTCTTTTTCTGGTGCGATTGTCCATCTTTTCCCATACACTCTATGGATCTCGTTTCTTTTCCCAGGATCAATCATCGGACAAAACGCCTCATTGTTTTTCTACTATCAGGTTAAAAACTGACCCGCTTAATGCCGGTAACGTTTCTTTCCGGCTTTCAATTCTTCCCCTGGGTATCTCTTCTACACTGAGCGCGACCATCAAGTTCTACACCCCCCTCCCTTTGACTTTCCGGGCTCGTTCGGCTTTTAAATCTCTTTTGGATTGCGTCTTTTTGTCGGCGCTTTTAATTCCCAGGAGGCCGTTCCCGCAATGGAAGCCCCCCCAAATGAAATATTTCCCGCACTGCCGTTGAGACACGAGGAACGACGCCGGATTCCACAAATCACGGCCAACCGTCGCAAAACTTCAGCGGCCCATTCCCCTGGCCAAAATGGCTCTTTGGTGCACAAAGGAAATCTATATTATATATTCCCTCAATCAAGTTGCGTATTTTTTTTGAGACTATTTGCCGTTGCCAAAAGCATCCTCTCCCCCCAATGGCTTGGAGTTTTTACTTCCTTTCTTTATATGACACGATTTGCGTACGAGTAGTCCTTCTCCACAAAAGGCGTTTCCCTTCCCTTTGCAGTTTGGATTACAACCTGCGCAGCTCTTGTCAATGAAATCCGCCGACCAGTACGGACCACCACACTTGGGTAACCGCCCCGTTTCAGCGGAACGGTCACGATCTTTAGCCATTTCCTGTATGGGAGTCTCAATGTCCTATAGATTCCCTACCGTGTGTTACTACTAGAACCCCTCGGCCCATCGAAACTGTTGGACGGAGCTTGTCCAGTTTTTTTCTTTTAAGACCCGTATATCTGCCCAAGAGGTCTTCTTGTTAGGTTCTCGCCTGCTTCTACCCGTTGATCTCGACGTGTCAATGACTACTTCAGCCGTCAGCGAAGATCACAAGCCCCTGTGCATTATTTCGGTTTCACTTACCCTTCATGTTTCCTACCTTCATCCTAGTCGCCCATTTTTCCTTCCAGCAAGTCCCACCTGTTTGTTGCCCCTTCCCCCTTCGGGCTGTACCCCCCCCCAATTGCCTGTCGATACTGTCCTCTTGCTCCTTGCACATGGTTAACGGGGATTCCTGCCTCCCTATCCTTTCGTCAAAACTTTTTCGGAGTAAAAACGGTTTTGACTTTCCCCTTTCCCTTTTCGGTGACGCTAATCCTCAAAAATTAGGCCTTTTATTCGTTAGGTTTTTTAGAGTCAGCCAACATCATGGTTTTTCGAACTCTCTCTGGCTCCCTCGTACCCCTTTTTCCTCTTTGGTTTTGTGAATCGAACATCGGTTTTTTTTCCCAAAGAAATACCCCCCTGTATCTCAATTTTCGTCATAGTCGGAGCAACCTTCAAACCTTTGAACAACCATTTGGCCACATCGAGGTATAACAGCAACATCACCCACCTTGCTTTCCCCCCTAAACTTCAGGATTCATGATTACACCTACCCCAGGCTAGTCAGCACCTCAAGTCCCCTCATAACCAAGAAAGGATTCGCGGCTTCTGGCTTAATGAGGGATGCCCCCAAGGGTCTTTTTGGTAAGCTCTGACCGTCGTTTCAATGATGAAGTATCAGAGTTCGCATTGAAAACCTGTCCCCAAAGTACACAAGCGTCGCACCGGCGTTGGCGCGACCGTACACCCCTTGTTCTGCTGAAATACCATGTCGATCTGTGTGTCCGGTGCATTGTTAGGATGGTTTCGTAGCAGACACCCGTCCAAGCAGTTGGCACGCCTAGTCTGAGGTAGGCTCTGACTAAGCTGGTGAACTCCCCACATTTTGGCGTTATCATGGACGCATGCTGATCAACTTTTTGATGCGTAATTCTAACTTCCTTCTCCTGCGTGCTCGGTTTTCCCTTCAGGGAGTTATTTCTGAGCCCTCCATGTAGCCGCTTTAGGAATAATGCCGGATAACCATACTTTCATACTCTACAGCCACCATTTCTGAGCGATCCTGAGCCTCGAAACAGATGTCACTTTTGCAGTGGCCGATGTCCTCCGGCTGTGGGGATTTGGCCTAAACAGTTTCACCCTCAACAGTTCAAACTTCCCATGGGATTTTCATTATAACAACGTGCCAGCTTATCCCCTTAGTGCCCCCCCTCTATTACTCTCGAATGGCATTGCTTTAATTACCAAGCCGTAGACGACGCTCTCAAGGTGTTCTGGTGTTCATACAGAATGTAATCCTACGTTAGTTCACTTTATTTCCAGGGGGAGAAGTCGATATGACCACACAAAGGACTCTTTTTCTAAGTTATTAACGAAGTACTTTCTTTGCGTACCCGCCTTCTGACTAAAGGATTTTACTCCGTTATTTCTCACAGTCCACCCTCTTTCCCCGAATTTCTTTCCACCCTGGTCTGCTCCCCTTTTCTGTGTTGCAGTCTAGACTGTGAAAATTTCACTATTTCTCCTCGCGTTTCCCCACAGCTGCAGAGTTTTTCCGTTTTTGAGCTACCGCTGAAATATCCGCGCTTTACTGCCTTTTTTCGCGTTGCCGCTTCCCAAAGTGATATTGAAGAGGCCCCTCCATAGACGCCACTCCTCCACCCTGGTCACATTCCCGGCTTACTCGCGTCTTTGCGTGGTAGCTTTCCCTCGGGCGCGTCCTACCCTTGCTTTTTCGCAGGTTTCGGAAAGAAAATGGGTGATTGGGACGATATGCGTTCTTCTCTGATCGCCCTCGGCACGTCAGCTTTCTGTGTGAAGAGCCGTTGGAGGTAGTCTTGAACCCGACCCCTTATGTCAATGAGAGCGTCCAGATTGGACACAGGCGATGCCTTGGTAAGGATTTCGGTTTCTCCCGGTTCGATTTTTTCCGTGTATTGCCCCCAATAGGATTGCCGTCATGGATCCCGTACGTAGAGGATCCCGGGCAGATCTCATTTTCCACTGTTTGTTTTTCTCCTCCGCTCGCACCAGACCCTCTCCTGTCCTGATTACAATCGACCACTTCGTTCCTCACGAGTTTCTTCAGAAAATTCCCATGGCGACGTATACCCTTATGTACCTCTTCCCGAGGAAATTTCGCTATTTGGTTGACAACATGTGCGAGCGTCCCGCACAATGTCCTTCCTCTTTTAATCCACGAAGCGCTTCAATACCGATTCCGCCCCTCCCGCTAGAAACCCGACATCCCTTCCAAATTTCTTTGCAGCAAGGAGGTTCCTCCCCTCGAAGAGGCTGGATTGAATCCCCTCTCCTGACCCCCCGAGTGTTTTCCTACTCCTGGGCCATTTCTTCACCAATTGGAGTGTCCTCGCCTAATCGCCCCTCGCGTGTGGCAATATCGCTTTGATGAGCTGCCCGCGACCTGTTTACTTGGCAATTTTGTTTCAAAAGCAAGCTCCTGAAACTGCTCTTCTGTTTCATCTTTTTTTTCCGGGCGGCTCCTTTTTCCGCTGCAATGCCGCGCTTGCTGACCTTCCCCATCCCGGTTCTTTTCTTGAAGATTTAGGAGACCTCTACCTCTTGAGTCACCTCCCTTGCTTGCGCCTCCTGACTCCAGTCCCACACAGTACTTCATGACCCGTTAAGATGCGGGTATCAGCCCGTTCCCTCTCCCGATACGTTCCGTTCCTTGGAGTAGTCCAGCAAGCACCCTCTTCTACGCTTGGATCGCCCCCGGGTCGCCGGCGGTGATTACCAGGACAATTCCCGAGTCCCTCGTCATCGCCTTCCCCCTTTCGCTGCCTTTCCCTTTAAGGCCCACTCTGTTTCTATTTTAACTGTATTAGATCCCCCCTCCCCCCGTTCTCTCCCGGACCCCCTCTAACCGCATTTGTTTTTGAGATGTGCATCTGATTCTGCTTTTTCCCTGGTGGGAAGCAGAGTTTGGGGGGGTTGGCCCAGTTGTCTTCCGCACTTCCCACCCGCCAAGGGCAACTATCTCCCTCCAGAGGCCCCCGACGGCCGGGCCTCCCCCGGTTAAAACCTCAACCGTACATCCGAAGAGCCTGGTTTCCCACTGCGGCGCGCACCCTCTTCCTTAATAAAGATATATCCCAGATGCCTCCATAGCTCTTTCTTTCCACGGTGCTAGCCTCACCCCCATCTTCCTGCACTCACCGCGCCCTCTGATGGCGTCACCCCCATATAGGTCCGTCCTGTCAAAACTGAGTGCTTTCTCTTGTGGCCCTCATTCTGGCCGGGGGTGTATTTCCCCCAGGAGCTCTAGATGCGTCACATGCCCCGCCAACTCTTTTTAAAAAAACCCGTGGTGCGCCCTTCAAGGCAATCGAATGTCCTCGCAGTTATTTCCCCCAAATCCTGTTCGGATCTCTCTAACCCTGGAGTGGCCGTTCCTACCCGGAACGTTTGGTTCTGTGCATTGGATCCTCTGGACAAGACCGAGATACTGGCATCGAGTTTTTGCGCCAGTTACCCCCCTCAGTTGTTTGCACGTCCCCTTCATTTTCGCAGAGTTTATGACCCTTCCAATCCACCGAAGAATTTCTAGTCCTCCCCAACCCACCCCCAACTATATTGCCGATCATCTTCTGGCCTTAGGCAAAACCAGAATGATTGTTGCTAACTCCCCCCCACTTTCCTCATGGCTAAATATACCTTTGGGGCTGAGTCCCCTCTTCCTTAAAGCCATGCCTTGCAAAAAAGGTTGACTCCTGAGGTTTGTTGCAAGATTAAGTAGCTGAGTTGAACTCCCGTTTGTCCCTTTAGGATTAAGCCCTGAGTATCTCTGTGTTGACAACGTCGCACCTCAAGTGGCAAAAAAAGTTCTTGGACCTACCACGTGCCCTCTCTTTTTGTTTCAAATCTATTTTTAAGTTCTGGACTCCCAATCACCGCCTTGATTTTGGTCAGAGTCTCAAGGAATCAGCAGATTCACGCCACCACAAAGACGCTCTCTACTCCTACGGTGTTTAAACTACCCCCTGGCCATGATTACTGCCGGTTTTTAGCTTCGCTGCCCCCCGCATGGTTTTTCCTTTTTTCTCCCGGATGTCCGTTATACTCCGACCATTGAGCGTTCTCCCCCCCAACAGTGTTACCTACCTCTTTTGCCTCCGTGCCTGTGGCCTAGTTATTCTGGGACACCTTTTCTATTGTTTTCCGCTCTTTTGGGTTCGGCTGTTGAAAGTAACCCGAGGCCGTGCAAGCATTTGCCTTCCCCCTGCACAGAGGTCGCTCAAGTTTTTTCTGCCAAGGTCAACGACCTCGTTTCCTGAAGCCCCCCCCATATTAGCACACATACAATTTCCCACCTGCACAGCGGACCACCCACTTGACCCAGAATGGCTCTGCTTTTGCTTTGTTCAACGGTCAGACTCTTAGATATTTGATCCATCTGTTGTTTTTTGTTTCAGTGACTTAGATTTGACTGACAGCCATCAGGTCTGCTTGGGCCTGCTTTGGCAATGTGATCTCCCAACCATTGATAGGAACGATTTGATTCCGTTCCATTCTCGTTTCTTTTCAACAAACCTTGGCGCCTCTTGGATGAAATTTCTTTTAACGTTTTTCTGGAAGGAAATAGACGTCCCCCCCCGCGCCATGCACACAAAACTCCCCCCGCTTCGATCCTATAGGCGGTAACGGACATCATTAGCATTCTTGTTGGCGTGTAGAATGTAAATGCCTGCCTCTTGATCAGTTTTCTTAAACCATCGGCCCCTCGAACAGTAGGCCCTTTGCCTTAAGCTGGCCCAGGTTTTATTGTTTTATACGTACAGGGTCTTTTGGGTTGCCCCCTCTGATCCCTTATCTCTCAGATAGTATCCCAGCCTTTTCAACTTCTCCCCAGCATTACCGACGCTCTTCTCCTCGCTCCTATAGAACAGTTTTTTTTTTTGTTTAAAGTTTTTCGTGGTGTTGTATTTGCCTTGTGGTTTGTTTTTCTTTATGGCGATG
>Ga0179593_1645074_pt1 | contig 18309 bp, 25 predicted proteins | sample CZODoug2_1_08_16_FD_185931 | JGI IMG/M metagenome (GOLD analysis project Ga0179593, IMG submission 185931) | Vadose zone soil fungal communities from Angelo Coast Range Reserve, California, USA - CZODoug2_1_08_16fungal (PacBio error correction) | ecosystem: Environmental > Terrestrial > Soil >... | reverse complement strand
AGCTCAATTTCTCTCTCAATGGAAAAGTGGCCGATTCACCTCCCTTTCCCTGCACGCGAGAGGGGTCCTAGCAGTAAAGGTCTCTTTTCCTATTTGCAGGAAGGAAAAGTGGGTTCCCAGTGGATAATAGTCAGGCCCTTTTTATTCAAAATAGATTCCTCCTCCCCCCCATCCTCGCGATGACCCGCTGGAAGTGTTTCCCCCCTCTGAGTAGTGGTGGGGGTAGAAAGCAGGACCCCTTCCTTTTTTCTTGTCTCAGTAGTCACCTAAGATGCCTCCCTTCCCTCCCTTTCCAATCTCACCGCAGAAGTAGTCCTATTAAAAAAATGCCTTATGAAAGTAAAGGTTCTTTTCTCGACAGACTAAATTTTGAGGTTCCTCTTTCCCTGTTTGTCAATAGGTTAGTTTCTCCGTAGCGCCTTCGGATGGGTTACATTCCCTTTCTCTCCCCTTCTCCTACATCCAAGACACCCCTCTGCTCCCCGGTGAAGTGACTCGCGCCTGTTTCCCCGATAAGAAACGCCCTCTTTTCCCTGCGAAAATTACTTCTATGGTGCACCTGCCATCGGGACTCTCTTTTGCGAACGACGCACACGCTTCCCTCCTCCCGTCCACTTTAGAACCCCCTGCTTTCCCCTCTTCCCTCCTTTATAGAGAATAATACCTTTTGGAGGCACTGGGGATCTCTTTTAATCGATCGCCAAATGGAATTACCCCTTCCCCCCCTTTTCTTTCCCTTAAGGGCCGTTATCGACCTTCCTTTTTTCCTCCCCCCCTTCCTCTCTTGGGTATAAGATTCCTCTCCGCGAGAGAGATCTATAGTTGGGCCATTTTTTTTTCCCCCAATGCCAAAGCGAGACAAATCACTTTTTCTCGACTCAGCAAGACCCCACTTTTCTCCTTCTCCCTGATTCTCGAGTTTAAGAAGTTTCAAAGTAGGATATGTTTTTGCTCGAGAACCCTCTTCCTTACCCGATATTCCTTCCCCCCCCGATATGGGGGATGGCGCCTGGAGAGATTCCTCTTTTCACCGAATGGATCGATCAGGCTTTTCCGTACTATCCCTTCCTTGGCCCCTTTTTCTTCGGCCCACCAGCGTGACGAGTCTCGAAGGCTCAAACCAGGCGTCTCTCGTGTATGGCTGGAACCGTGCGCCTTCCCTCTCTTTCCTCCGGCTTGCACGTGGCTCCTTTTCTTTTTCCCCCTCCTTAGGGATAAATAGCAGGCTCGATCCTCGAATCGCCGACGAGATTCTCATTTTTTTCCTGGCAACCGCGGGCCCCGATCTTTTCTTTGCAAGCCACCGCAGTAAATTACCCGAAAGTCTTCTCCTCTCTCTCCTTTCTCCTACTCAGTTGTTGTGTGGTCTGTCTGCTCACAAAGGAGCCGTACGTTCGACCGTCTTCTCCCCCTTTTCTCACGGTCAACTGTAAGGCGGAAAGAGGTTTTCCTCACCGAGGATTAATGGAGAAGCTCGTCTCCCCCTCTCTGCGATGTATCCCTAGGGAGGGACTTTCCTCCCACGGGCAAGTCGTCGTCGTCCTTTTTCCCTTCCCTTTTCTCGCCCCGGTCAAGAAATCAAGAGCTGACAGCATAGACTGGTTGTCTTTTTTTTTTTTCACGGCTTTTGTGCCGCCTATGGCTCCTTTTCCCTCTCTCGGCGCCAGACTGTTCCTCCCCTCGTCTTGCCCTTGAGACGGGGGAATCTCCAGCCAAGCAGACCATACCCCCTCTCGGGTAAGAGAAGTACCTTCCGTTTTCTTGCAAACAAGAGCCGACGCCTCCCCTTCTTACCCCCCCGTCCTTTTTTATAGCATTCTACTGGTTGCTTTGAGTGAGTCAAGGCTTTGTCAATGCCGTGATGTGTAGCCCCTTTTGGTATCCCCGATGCCCCCCCTATTTCCTCGCGTCCTTAATAGAAGATGATCCCGACGGAGGGGAATTCCTCAAAAGGTCCCCCCTTCAGGCCCCGTGGGCCCCTCTTCTTTTTTTTTTTTCGATAGATGACTACGTGAACAGCTTGTGCCTCTCCCCCTCCCCTCGGAAGGGATGAAGTAGCGTCCGTTCCTTCCCACTCAGTGGGTTTATCCCTTCTTCCCTTTTTTTTTTTTCCTCTAGTGTGAGTAGTTAGCAAGCTGAAAAAAGGGATGAGAGTCCTCTCGAATTTCCGCCTGTCCAAAACTTTCCCAACCTGATTGAGGATGATTCTTCCTCCCTTCCCCTTCTCCCCCAAGATGAGGGGGCGTTTTTGTAGGCTTCGGTGCAGTGACGGACAGTCTTTTCCGCTGTTCACTTCCTTTCCTGAGAGTGCCCTAACATAGCCCCCCGTGAGAAACGCCCCCCCCCTTTTTGTTAATCGAACCAAAACGGCCCCTTCCTTTCCCTTCCTCCCTTCGGCGTTTGATGATATGTTTTTTTTCGATGGAGTGCGCTCTCATAGGAATCGTAGGCCCCTTCTCCCCCTCCCCCCATTGAAATGGGTTTCCCTTGTCCTCCCCCCACAGCTATCACGAACCTTTAAGTCAAAAAATCGCCCTCCCTTTTTGCGGGCTTGCGCGGGTTGCTTCTCCCCTTCTTTTTTTCTCCGCTGCCGACGATACATGTTCCGTCAAGATTACCCCATAGGCCCGCCCCTTTTCCTCTGCAAACCCTCTCTTTCTTTCTCCCCTTTGAATAAGGAAACGTTGCCTTTTGAGATGACCTTTTTCTTTCAACGCTACTTATTTTCCTCGACTCCTCCCTTTCGTTTTTGTCCGCCCAAGGCGCCTTTCCTTCCCTTCCTTTTTTTCCCCCCCCCCCTCCGAGTCCTCGTTTACATGAATGTGGGTTGCTCTTTCACCTTGCAGTGCAGCTTTTGCACCTCCCCCCCCCCCCTGGACTTTCTCAATGGTGGCGTGGATTCCTTTCTGCAGCCGTCGCACTCCCGATTCTCCTTCCCCCCCCCTTTTTTTCTCAAATTACCCACTTACCATTCCTAGCCTTCCCTATTTGTGACGATTTCTCGCCGACTGGAATCTTCTTTTGCGGCGATCCCTCAGTCGACTTCTTTTTCCCTTCTTCCCCTTTTCCATATGACCGAATGTACCGAAAGCAGTGTCGGCCGATTAGTGTCGATCACTTTCCTCGGAGTTGGACGATCAGAGACCTCTCTCTTCTTTTTACATGCGGGGAACCAAAAAAAGGCGGCCCCCCCTTCCCCTCCCCTCCTCTTCTAATGGGAAAGCTTTGCCGAATTGACTCTTTTCCTCCTACCTCGTGTTGTTTTCCTTTCTGTCGGGCAAAGAGGCCATTCGCAGTCTTTTTTTTTGATTTGCCTATTCCGACGGTTTTGGTCCCGCACTCTTTCTTCTTTTCTCTCTCCCCCCCCTTTCGTATATGCGGAAAAATACGTTTTTCGTGTTCGGAAAGTGAGCGACACTAAGCTTCCTCTTCGGTCTATGGAACCGGTAGAGCTCGATTTTCCCCTCCCCCTTTCCTCGCAATAAGGCCCTTCTTTCCCCCTTTCCTTTCGACGATCGTAACAAATAGTACGTCCTACATGAAAATGGAAGTGGCGCATCAGCCTGGTTCTAGAGATCGCTTGCTCCCTCTTCTTTTCCCTTGACAACGAGCTAAAAGCCTTTGGAAAGCCGTCCGCAGCTCGTTCTCTGGTCCCATTTCCCCGGTGATCTCGCCCCTTTCCCACATTTCTTTCCCTCCCTCTCTCTCCTCCTTCCCTCCTTTAAAGAAGGCGCATTGGGCCGTCCGACCTAGGCGTGGGTTCGAAGAATCCGTTTTTTTTCTTTCCATGCAGAATACCAAGTTCTACCCCTTCCCCCTTCCCCCACCTTTGCCTACAACGCAGACAGGCCTCTCTTTTTCATCATCCTTGAAGGAGGGACCTTTTTTGAACGTGGGGAAGCGTTTTTTCTATCGTCTTCCCTTCTCTCTGACTAAGCAAAAGCGGCAAGCCTCTTCTATGCTGAGTGGGTGACTTAATCCGTTAGTGAGTGCTGGTGTTCCGGAAACAAATGTAGAATGGATCTTTTTTTCAGTCCTACGTTGCCTATCGTTCCCCTCTTTTTTTCTCCCCGCCCAATAGAACGCCCCTTCGGCAATAACCCCTCGCAATCCATTAGGCCTTTCCATTCTTGGAGTTCCTTTTCTTTCCCTCCCCCCATTCGTTTCCTAAAGTTGGGACCCGTCCCCCCCTAGGTTAGGCAACCTCAGTCATTGAAAATCGTTCCGTTCATCGCCTGCCTTTCCCCCCCTCCTCCTAAATACACTCACCACTCTCGGGGGATACGGTTGAATCTTTCCCCTTTCATATCCTCATAAGGTTTTTTCTTCCACTCCAGTGCTTTTTTCCCTCCTTTCCTTAAGGAGATCAAATGCCATAGACTCTTTTTTTGTTTGAGAACGACTCCCCCTTTTTCCTTAAGACCCCTAAGTAAAGTCATCCTTCGTCCCCCTTTTTTTTCCTTTTTGCAGGTGACTTTTCTTCGGGTGCAGGCAATGGGGGACCCTTTCTTCCTTTCCCCGGGACGTAATCTTCTCGCCCCCCCCCCCTTTCCTTACCCTATGGAAAAGGGAATTCTTATAAATCCTCCCCGTCAGCCCGGGAAAGTTTTTCTCAAGCGCGATACCTCTCTTTTTTCTTCAGCTCATCGTTTGGGCATCGTTTCTCCCCCCAGAGAGACCCCATTACGGAATTGACTTCGCACGCTCGACTCAGCCCCCTCTCTTGAGAAAAGGCCTTTCTCTCTTCTTCTTTCCGGTTCGGCTTCCCTGTTGACAAACTCCCACCGGGAAGGGCTACTTTTCCCTCTTTTCCGCGATATGGTCGCTTGTCTCCTTTTCTCTTATTAAAAGGAGAACTCACGCTTCACCGACTTCTCCCTCCGAATATCCCTACGGTCCCCCTTCTTTCACAAAAAATCTTTTTTCTGCAGGATCAAACCCCCAGGCGGATTTCCTCTCCTTTTCCTTTGAGATCTAGTCCCTCCCCTCCTTTCTTTCCCGTGGGTGAATTGATACTCGGTCCCGCTAGGGACTCGCCGGACTTCGATCTCCTTTTTTCGCCCAGGAATTCCGAGGGGATTTTCCTTCGAGGACAGTCTTCCCTTTCTCTTTCTCCCCTCGTACCTTATCGAAAGCCTACTTGCTAGGATCTCTCGCTTTTCCTCCCTTTTTCGAGAGATCCGAGAACAACTTTTTTTTTCCCCTGTACGGCGGTGTATTGAAAGTGTTTTCCCCTCCTTTCCCTTTTCCCCCTTTTGCAAGAGCTACCCGCTTCAAATGCCCGAAGATAGTCGGAGATGAGGGCTCCCTCTTCCTTTCCTAGCGGGACACTCGTCCCTTTTTTGTGCAAGCGGCTTCCTTTTTCTTTTTCTTCTCTCCCCCGAGTCCAGAAATAACAGATTCTGACGAATCGCTTTCAAGTCGTCAAGATTTTGTGCCTCCTTTCTTTGTCCTTTGGGAATTCCTGCGCCTCCTCCCTTTTCCCCTTCTTTAAAGTCGGAACTCCTCCTTGTTTAAAAGATCAAGCGACAAGCTTTTTGCCACCATAGAATCTTTTCTCTCCTTCACGGGTTTCTCAGCAGTTGTTCCCCCCCCCGAGCCTCAGAAGGCCGTCCGAAAATTCGAGAAGTCCTTCCTCCCTTTTCTTGCTGAGTCGCGCAAGGAGTGCGCTTTCCCTCTCCTGTCGAGCGGTGGCATGGATCCCCTTCTTCCCTTCTCTCTCCTGCGGTATCCTTTGCGCTGTATACAAAAGAAGCTTCTTTCCAGGGCCCCCCTTCCCCCCAGCCCGTGGCACATTTTTTCCTTTCCATTTGGCGATCGTTTGAACGGAACGCTTGCCTCGTTCCCCCAGGGTCCTTCTTTTCCTCGATACGAGGCATGAACAAATTAACACCTCTTTTCCCCTCCTGGGACGTAGGGGTCTTGCGATCGTGTGCTTCTTTTCTCCCCCTTTTTTTCCCCCCTGGATGAGGTACGATCATTGCATGCCTAGAAGAATTTTCGCTTTCCCCCCCCTTTCCTCGGGGAAACCTGAGAGGCTGATTTCTGTCACTTCACCGTACACAACAGATGGGGGCACTTCCTCCTACTTCAATCGATTTCTCACTCCTTATCCTCCTATTTACTCTTCCCAATATTCCCCCCCCCACCATCAACCAGAACTCCCCACCGTCCAACTCCACCCCCCCGACGCCGTCCCCTCCCTCTCGGGTGCGGTTCCGGTGTCTCCTCTGACTCACGGCCTGACGGGGTACTGGGGGCTCATACGCGAGCAGTGCTGTTTGTTCCTGCTGGACTTCTGTTTTGGTACTTGGGGCGTGGGGGTCTGAGCTATCTTCGGTTGGGGACCCTTCCTAAACCAACAACCCTCCTCACCTCTTAAACGTCCTTTTCCCACTCCCCCAAAAGCTACGCCATTACAAACTACTCCTCGATTTTTCCTTACCCCTCACACCACCCTCCACAAAAGAACCCATCTCTCTCTTCTACCTATTACTTCCATCCTTCATCATACCCCTCCCATTTTTTATGCACAACACTAACCCACCTCTACTTCATAAAAGCTTTAATTCACCCTTACATATAATAACCGGCCATTTCTCATCAATCTTTGCCTCCACTCCCCCCCCCACACATAACTGCCACCCCCCCCCGCCTTTCCTAACCCAACACTCCTACCCCAAACATACAAAAAGTACAGTTCACTTGCTCGATCTTAACCACTCACTCCTTTTACAAACACCTATTTGACTCCACGCCGCCATCCCATCATACTTTCTACAAACCCACGTCCGAAATCACATCTCCCACCTCTCTCGCCACTCTTAAAATCTATCTTTCGGCCACCTCCCTCCATAACCCCTGATCATAACTCCCCCCTATTTGTTTAATGTGTAGACACCCTCGCTATAAGTACCTGACGATTTAAAATCTACACCTACCCTTCCGTTCAAAATCCCTCCCCCCCCTCCCTACCAACCAAACCGCTACCTAATCACCAAATAATTCAAACCCTATCATACTCGACCCACCCTTTCATCCCATCATACTATATCGATAAACCTCGTACTTAACCCACCTCTACACCCCTTCCCAAAACTACAAACTATGCACTAAACATCGTACCATCATAAACCCCCCTCAACAATTTTACCACGCAATTTACTAACCAACCACTCTAAACCAACCAGCTACTCTTCCTCCCTCCCCAATATATCCCCTCCTAACACACCTATACACCACCAACAACTACGCTGAATTTCAAACCCCCACCTCTTCACCTCCTCAAAACCTTCTTCGGTCTCTCAGTTCGCTCCCCCGGCCCCCCTCATCGTTACGCCCTTACGTGTCACATTTTCCCATGTTCTTCCCCATATTGTTCGGATTAACCCGTAAAAAATACCTTCAAAACTCTCCATTATTACCACAAAAGCCTAATCCTCCCCCCCTATCACCCAAAACCCTTTAAAACAATACCCCCAAATCTCTAATACATATAAAATCTACCAACCACTACAAAATCACCCCCACACTCTTTAAACCTCTCTTATGCTGTACCCGTCAATTCCCTTAACATCATAAGCGGGTCCGCCCGTGAGGGGGGGCTTTCTGGCGGCACTCGGTTGTTTTACGGGGCGGGGCACCTCGTTGGGTTGGCTGTTACTCGCATCGGTGGGGGGGGGCTGGGGGGGGGGTTTCTCGGGCGGGTGGGGATTTATGGGGGGGGTAGGGGCTCTGCGTGTGGGCGGTGGGCCGGCGAGCGGCGAAGCGGGCTTTTTGCGGGAGGCGCTGGGGGCGGGGGAGAGGGGGGGCTGCGGGGGCAGGTTCGGGGTTCGGTGGCGTGGGGCGTTGGGCCCCGGGCGGGTCTGTGGGGGCTTCGCCATTGGGGGGGGGGGGGCGGGGGGGGGATCGGTCCGGAGGGCCGGGTGGTCAATTTAGTCTGTAAACACGCCCAACCCCCTCCTCTACACACCACCGCTTTCTTACCTATTTCTCCTACTATCTCTACACATGCTGTCACTCATGCTTACTATTCTACTTCCCATACCTTCATCCCATTTCCTCACGCTCATAACTAATTCAACCTCCACCCATCGCCCCCAGGTGCAACACTTGCATGCCCTAACGCACAGAGAATCAATTTCCTCTCACTTAAACTCTCCATCCCTGCCAACATTATACTGATTACCATCCCTAATCTCTTCCAGCTAAACCCTGGGCTTTTCCCCTAAACTTCACCCGTGGGCTGGGGGGAGGAGGTTCTACGCTTCTCGTTGGTTTACTGGGGAGGCTTGATCCGATTTGTCGTTTGTGGGGTTGGGGGGCTTGCCGGCCACTGGTGTGCAATGGGGGGCGCGGCGTAGGGGTCACTCGTCCCCTTTTTTGGCTGAGGATCTGCGTCCCTTCTCTTCTTTCCTCCCCCTCCTCCCTTCTTTACTCATCTTCATAAAGGTCCATCCTCCTACGACCCCCCCATCCCTCCTCCCTTACCCAACGCCCCTCACTTCCCGTCGACGGCTTCTACCATTTCTTATCTTGCCTTTTGGTTGTTGGCTTTTCTTCGGACTCTGCGTCTTATGCGGGGTCCCGTGTCCCCTTTCCCCTTTTACATCGACCTCCCTTTGCATCCCCAAAGTATGTATTTCCTTTCCCCGTTCTCTTCTCTCCTTTCTCACCCCCCCACTACGGGCTACGTTTCTTCCATCGCACTAAGTTTCTTTTTCATTTGTACTCACTGTTTCTTTTTCCTCATGTTCTGCCTCCGCCCAGGGCGCGCGGAATTGCTCTGACAACCTTCCCTCACCCCTGCCCCATCATCCTTCTCTGCCGCGCCCTTCTGTGCCTCAAAGAGGTGTCACTCCAGTGGGGAGTCGCATTTCTGGCTGGGGGCTTATAGGCGGTGGGCGTTTGGGATAACGCCCTGTTACGAGGACACTATCCGACCCTCACTACACGATCCCCACTCACCTACCTTTCTCCAATCCCCACTCCTCTTTCCTAACCATCCCCACCTAAACAATCTTTTTGGGCTTCGGGGCTTCTTTTTTTCAATGTGATGCGGTGCAGTGAAGGACATTCCTCCCCCCCCGGTACCAGACGTGTCCCTTCCCCTTTCTTACGCAGAGGGACTCCCTTCCCCTTCCCCCCCCAAGTGAGAAAAGAAAAATGGAGCGGCTCTCTCCTCCCAACACGGGCCGTCCCCCCCCCCTTTCCTCTCCTTTCGGAGTTTTGTGAGGCGGGCTGCGTGCGATTGGAGTTCCTTTCCCTTCCCTTAGAGCCAGAGTAGGAATACGTGAGCCCCCCCTCTCCCTTCATTTTTCCCTTGTCGACAAAAAAAAGCTACTCACCTCACTGTTCCTCATCCCCCCCTCTCCCCTCTCAGGCAGCGCTGCTGACGATGGTTGCTTAGCTTTTTCTTGACTCTTCCTCCCGTCACGTTCACCAAAAGTTCCGCCCCTCTTTCTTTTTTTTCGCAGTAATGTGCCTCTAGCTGATGTTGAGTGTAGTCACCTTTTTTCTCCACTGAAAATGGAGATAGTCCCCTTTTGTCTTTCCTTTTTTGAAGATACTTTTATCCTAGAAGTAATTCTTCTCACCCCTTCTTCTTTTTTCCCCTGAGACTTTCTTTACCTTCCTCGCTTGCCCCAAAAAAAATGAACGTAGTCACTTCCCCTTCTTCTTCTGCTATCTACCTTGCAGTGAAGTTTTTTTTCCCCCCCCCCTCTCTTCGACTTGCTTTATAAATTTTTCGGCTTTTTCTTTTCCCCTTCCTTTTCGCAGTAGAAATAACTTCTTGAAACAAGGCTGATGCGCACCCCCCTGTATAGAATCCGGAATATTTTTTTTCCCTCTTTTTTCCTATCGAAGACTGTCCTCTTCTCTTCGGCGATCCCTCCTCGCCCGGTTCAATCGAGATCTACTCCCTCTCCCTCCCCCTCAGCAGTGAATGGAAGATCTTTTCCCGCCCCCTCTCCTTCTCCTTCGGAGTTGGCGATCAGCGACCGTCTTCTTCTTTCCCCTTTTTTGAACCAAAAACCTCTTGCATCGTGCCAAATATCGACCATGAACCCTCCTTTTTCCTTTTTTCCGACCTTTGAATCTTTTTTTTTTTCTCGTTTTTTTTGATAGAGATGCACATCTTCCACTCCCTCCCAGAGGCGGGTCAGTTCGATTGACGGATGACGAATTTGGTGTTTTTTTCTCAGATCCCGGTCGAGAATAGTCGCTCCTTTTCCCTTTCCCTTCCCTGAGAGTCCTAAAGATTCTACCCTCTTTCCCCTCCCTCTTGCGGTATCATTCCGTCTATGGATTTCGCTCGATTGGAAATACTTAGCTTTTTCTCTACGGCCACTGTCATTCCAGTCGGCGATCTCCTTCTCCCCCCCCATCATTCGGAGGAGATTATATGTGATTTACTTTGAGAATAAAGACTGGTTTTATCGGGATTTTCCCTCTCTCCCCCGGAGATAAAAGTACCTGAGAAAGAAGTCGTCCCTTTTACCCCAGCGGAACTGCACTTTTTTTTCTTTTCTCCACTATTTCCGCTGAATTACGTAATGTTGTGGGCAGTCTCTTTCTCTTCCTCCTTCTCATTGGCGACCCAGAGACAGAGGATCCTGCAGTACGTTCGAGAAGAAGAAGTACTTCCCCTTTCCTCCCCTTAATACCAGGTCATATACCTTTCCATTCCCTTTCTCCACAGGTGACTACACGCCCCACAGAACTTGACTTTTTCCTTTACTCGGCCGGCGGGATTTATGCTTCCCCCTTTTTTTCCCCTTTCACTTTGACGGACAAGTGGATTAATCCGGAATCCGTATTACAAGAGATGATAAGCAACCAGAGGAACTCCTTTCCGAGAGGAGCTCCTTTCTCCGTTCGTGAGTCTTGGTGGGTCGACAGAGGAAAAACCTTTCCTTTCTTGTCTCACTTAGTCTAGCTTCCCTCCTTCCCTCCCCTTGGAAATTAGCACGCCACTCTCCTTCCGTCAGGCCCCCAAACAGAAGGCAATTAATTAGGCTTTTTTTTCCAGTCACGTAAGGGTTTTTCCCCCTCCACTACTCATTTTAGTTTTCTCACTTTCTCTTTTTTCTAGGTAGGAAATCGCGTCCACCTTTACTTGAAAAAGGATTATCCAATCTCTTTCCCCCCTTTCCTTTCCCGTCATCCTACAAAAGCCCCCCCTCTTTTTTCCCCCCCTTTCCGTGACTAAGCGCATCATCATCCCCCCCTTTTCTGAAACGCAAGGTGTGGACGTCTCCCATTTCTTCATCGGACTCTCAGCCCTCAGCGGGTTGAGAAAGAGCAAAAGAGCGTCCCCCCCCCCTTCCCGTCCTAATTTAGAAACAACGTCTTTTTTTCTTCCTCTTTATAGAGATCATCCATTCTTTTTCCTTTCCTGGGGGAAATAGATCAACGTAAGGAGTTAAGAGATCGCCCCTCCCCCCTTTTGCAACGGGGAATACTTTCTCCTTTCCTTCCGTTAACGCACTTAAATTCCCTTCCTCCCTTTCCGATATAAGAATGTGAGATCTATCGTTGGGGCATAGTTTCACAATGCCACAAGAGCTCCCCATTCCCCTTCCTCTCCCGCCTTGAACGAGACTCTTCCCTCCTTAGAATCAGATGGAGAACTTCTATTTCCGAAGGTGAGGCGTTTCTTTCTTTCCCACCCCCTTCCCTTCCCCCAACCGGGAAGGGTCTACTTCTCTCTTCCCCCCTCTCTTTTGGAACAGCGAGATGGTAGCGTGGAGTTCCCCTTTGCCCTTTCCGACTTAACGACTTTCCTCTCCTTCTTTTTTCTCCTCACTCCTCCTGACCAAGTCTCCATCTGCGGTCCACCCCCTCTCCCTTTTCTTCCAAAACAGTCGATGCTTTAGTTCCATCATCGGTTATGGAGGGGAAAGGTGCTCTTTCCCAGGACCTAAGAGGATTTGCACTTTTTTTTAGCGCGGTAACGCTAGTTCTACCTCCCTTCTTCTTCCCCTCTCCTTCGCCAGAAGAGCTTCTAGGGACTCCGCGGGGAGATCTGGCTAAAACCCCTTTTTTTTTCTCTCTTTTCCCCCCCCGTTTCTAACACGGTCAATTTCCCCCCCGAAAGTACGGCTAATTGTGCTTCTAATCTTTCCTCTAATAAGTTGTTGTTGTTGAGTCCCTCTCGCATTCCCGCGAATTTCGATAAGGTCCGGCTTTTCTTTTTTTTTTTCGAACTTTCACATGTCTCGGCGGCCAGCGGTTTCCCTTTCTTCATGGCGAAGCTAGTCCTATTCTCGGATAAGCGCGCCGGCTCTTCTTTCCCCCCCCCCTCCCTCGCTCCAAGTTGAACCCCCCTTTCTCTTCTGTCCGGGTCTTCTGGCTCGTCCCTCCTCCCCCCACCGATGATGACCGTCCCGACTTTTGAGCCTGAGAGAAGTTCGTCCCTTTTATTGCTCCGGTACGTAGGTTCCTTCCCTGCCTACTTACTCGATCAAAGTCTTTTACTTTCCCTTCCGGGGAATCGCCCACGCCCAAAGAGACCATCTTTTCTTTTCCCCTAGATCGGGTCCTCTCCTTCTCCCTTTTTTCTCGAGCAGTTTTGCCCCCCTCTCCCTTTCTGAAAACTTCCTTTCTAGAGAAAGTACTGGAGCAATTCTTCTTTCCTTCTCGTCGCGTCAAGGCGTGCGAAAGTCACTGCCTGTCCTTTTTTTTTTTTTCTCTCTCCCAGATGCCCCACACCGATAGATCTAGCGCGTTCTCCTCTCCCCCCCCAGGAGAGCTGTCCTTTTTCTTGTCACGTGCCTTAAGGTAAATAATCCCCTTCTCCCCCCCTCTGAGTACCCCTTGGCGATAGATGTGAACTCCTTCCTTTCTCCCCAAGGGCCGGACACCATCATTCTTTCTTCTATCCTTCTGGTCCATGAACAAATTCCCACTCTTTTCCCCCCTCTTCAAGTAGGAAGGGACGTAGGGTCTGCGGCTAGTGTGCGTCCTCCCCCCCCCAACAAAGGGGGAGATCCGCTTCCTTTTAGAAGGGGAATTTTAGAATGTCCCCCCTTTTTTTTTTTTTTTTTTCCCCCCTGATGAGGATGATGATTTGAGTCATTACAAGTATAACCAATTTTTTTTTTCTCTTTTTTTCATTGCCGGCAAGGAGATTTCCCTGACAAAGAGCTTTCCCTTCCTTTTTTTTCGCTATGAGGCCTAAAATAGGACAATCCCCTCTGAAAACGAACCTTTTTCTTTCTTGTCTCATCGAAAACACACGGAGTCCCTTTCTCCTTGCGGAGTTTGTTCTATGCGGACGGCTGAGTGAGATTGGCGCTCCTCCCCTCTTTCCTTTTTAGGGCAAGAGTAGGACTACGTATCCCCCCCCCATTCTAAATGGGTTCAGGTCCCAACCCAGTCCCTTCCCCCCCCCTAAGTTTCAACCAACTAGCCTCTACCTGCCCTCTCCTCTTTTGGCTTTAGGAATATATGGGACTCCCCCCTTCTCTCTTCACTTCCGCCTCGTCACCCAAGTGACGCAATAGGCACGCCCTCGTACTCTGCAAAACTCTTTCCCTCTTTCTTTTCGTTTCCCTGTGACTTACGGCCAAGTTGCCATGGGGACTCCCCCTTTTTTCTCCCGTCCACTATACTATTCCGAAATAATTATTCAGAAACCATCCTTTTTCTTTTTTTCTCTCCTTTCTTACCGCGGAGGCCGCTCTCCCCCCCCTCCCCCGCCCTCCTTTGGGGAAGGGTGGATGATACCTGGCCTTTTTTTTTTCCCCCTCAGAGAACAGAGCTGCAAATTCTCAATGGTTATCTTTCTTCTTCCGCCTCTGCGCAGTGAAAGCCAGCTCGCTCTCCCCCCCCCCCCTGCTGCTTGCGCAAAGTACCCCTTCCCTTTTTTTTCTCCCCCCTTCCTTTTTTGACTGATGGCGAATGCGATCCTTTATGAATGACGTGCCCCCTTCTCCCCTGGCTATTCCATACGTCTGCCTTTCTCTCCCATCGAGATATAACGGTAAGCTCCCGTACTCTCCCCTTCCTTTCCCCTCTTAGTTAGATAACTTCAGAGCCGCCGGAAGGAGTGGCCGATTCCCCCTCTCCCTCTTCGGGGAATGCCAGTACAAGTGCTTACCCCCCCTCCCTTCGTCATCAGGCAACATCTCTCCCCTTCACTTTTTTTGGGGGTGGAGGGAGAAGGGAAGATTTGCATCCCTTCCCTTTTCCTCCTTCCTAGGTTTGTTTTTTTTCTCTCGATCCCCTTCAAAGCTGAAATTCGCCCTCTTTGTTAGGGTTTCGATTCGATGAAGACTTTTTTTTTTCACTGTACGGCCTTTCCTTTCCCCTCTTTCTTTCTCTGATAGGAAAAATCCTTGACTTCTCTCTTCCCCTCTGACAAAAGCGGCTAACTTTTTCCTTTCCCTTTCCTGATAGATTGGAAACTCCCTTTTTATTTCTCCTCCGCAATAAGGCCACTTCCCCCCTTCTTCGATCGAATTCGACGATCGTCACCCCCTTTTCCTTCTAAAATGAAATGGAGTGGGTAAGTTTCTCACCTCTTCTAGCGATAGGGCTTTCTCCTTCCTTCCCCTCTCTCCACGAATACCCTTTGATGCCCTCTCTCCATCTTTTCTTGGCTTTTGCAAAAGCACCTTCAGGGTGATCTAGAAAACCTCCCCCCCCCCCCCTCCTTTTTCCTCCGTCATGTTTTGGAAGGCCGTTCACGCCCCTCTCTGATTTCTAATGTGGGCGTGACAAAGACCTCATTTTTTTTTTTTTTTTTGAATTACGGTCGAGGAAGCTAAAGATCGTCAGAGACACTGCAGACCTTTCCCCTTTTCCCCTTGGCCGTATTAAAAGTTCCCCCTCCCATTTTTTTTCCCTCTAGAGGGTTTTCTCCTTTCTTTCTATTTAGGAAACGGGGGTGACTAAGACCCCCAGTGGATCCCTTCCCTCTTCTTCCATTAGATGCCTCACTCCCCCCCCCTTGCCCTAAAGCCGCTCTTCGCGAGGGCGAGGATTTGCTTTATTTCTGCGTTTGTGAGGAGCTGTTGTTTTTCTCTTACCCCATTTAATGGAGTGAGTGGTCTCACGTAGTCCTACTCTTCCCTTTTTCCCTCTCTTCCTCCCTCCCCAATAGACAAGCAGTGGAAGAGAACCCCACTGCCGAAAATTCATAGGCCTGCTTTACCTCCCTTGCGATTCTCATTAAGGACGCCCCCCCCTTTTTCTTTGGCCTAGGTTGGTCCTTCTTCTTCCTCCTTCTTTCCGTTCCGAAATCTTTGGTACCGTGCCTACTGTCAGTCACTGCAAAGAAGATACCCCTCTTTTTATACTGGTAAGTTTCCTTTTCCCTTCCTCCCCTTTTCTTTTTCCCCGATACGAAAACGCCCTTTTTCCTTCCCTTCCTTTAGAGAGACATGTCTTTGAATCTCAGAAATTGTTTAGACGTCTTTCTTCCCCTTCTCCCCTTCACTACCCCTAAGATCACGGTCCCTTCTTTCCTCTTTTATGTTTAATTTGTGAGGCCGCCTGCTTTTCTCCCCCCTGGGTGAAGGCCCTGGGGGTTTAGTCCGCGTTAAGGAGTTAATAGACTCCTTTCCTCTTTCCCTTGGCCTTATTCTACCTTCCGTTTCCAGTTCCTCCCCCCTTCCTCTTCTGGTATCAATCTTAATTAAAGAAGATGTCTTCTCTCTCGTGGGTTCCTCTTTATTCCCCACTGCCATCCTCCCCCTTCCGGCATTGACTCGAACTCCTACGCGGATTTCTTCATCCCCCCCCTTCATCGATTGGAGAAGGACTTCTTTCTCCCCTCTTCCCCGAGTAGGCTCGGGACCACCTGCTCTAAGAAAAAAAGGGAATTCTACTTCTCTTACCCCCTCTCTCAACCGAGATAGTGCTTGTTTCTAGGGACTTCCCTCTTCCTTTTCCTCCTTCAACGAGTCTCCCCTCCTTCTTCTCTCGAAATCCCTCTTCTCCTCGGATTCACAACCCAGCGTGAAGACGTTTCTTCCTTTTCCCTTCTATGCGGTAATAATCTTTTTCTCTTGCTCGCCTTCTCCTCAGACCCTGACACGACGCCGGCTTCCATTTCTTCTCGAGGTCCGTTTTGATACTATACGGGACTAGAGGATTACTCTCCTCTCCTTTATTTTTTTAATCCTCGGGGAGATCCTGGCAACGCTTTTCCCCCCCGTGACTTCCGACAAAAGTCATGAAACCGCCTTCCCCTGAACTCTTTTTCTTTGTGCTAGGAATCTCTCTTTACTCTACGTTGTTGTTGTTGCTTTCTCCCCTCTTTCCTTTCGATAGGTAAGGAGGTGGTTTCCTTTTCCCCCCCCCATGTGTCGAACGTTTCCCCCCCTTCTTCCCCTCCTCGATCCCCGAGGATCAAATGGTCTTTCGGCGATCGAGGATAATAGAAGTCCTTCCGCGCCCTTACCTCGCACAATGCAACCCCCTTCCCCTCTTTCGTCTTTCAGGGTCTTCGCTCTTATCCCCCGCCCTCCATAAAACGATGATGGGTCTTATCTACGGTTTGAGAATGAGAGAAGTCCGCTTTTTTGTGCAGCCTATGGATACTGGGTCCTTTCCCCTTTCCAAGACTGAGCGATCCTGTGAAGATAGGAACTTGCGTCCTTCACCCAGCGCCAACGAGAACCTTTTGTTTCCCCCCCCCATTCCTTTTCCTATCAGTAGAATTCCCGGGTGTTTCTCGCTCTTCTCCCCCTCCTCCCCTCCGCAGGAACGGAAACTAGAGAAGTCACTTTTTTTTTTTCTTCTTCCTAATTCGGTCATTGATGAGTCTAGTCACTTCTGTTCCCCTATTTTTTTTCCTTTCCATTTTTCGAGATTGGCATTGGTTCCGATGCCAAAACGCTTCTTCTTTTCGTATTATAGCAGATGATCACCCCCTAGTTCTTTTTCCCCTGTCGGCAAAAGGGCCCTACTCCTTTTCCCCCTGGAAAGAGGGCAGTCCATTTGGCGATCAGATGTCCCTTCTTATCTTGCCCGATTACAAAAGTGCTGTCCCCCTTCTTCCTTTCCTTCGCGCTCCGGCGGAATGAACAAATCACCCCTTTTTTCTTTCCTTTCTCGGGAAGTAGGGGCTGATTTTTGCGTCGTGACGAAAACACTTCCCCCCCCCTTTTCTTCTTTCCTCTCCCTTTTTTCCTCGCCTAGAAGGAATTTTCGCTTCCACACAGTCGGTAGGGGAAAACTATGAGGTCTTTCTTTTTCTTCCCTTAAATTATCCCCCCCAGAGGGGGGCGTGGAGTAGGCTGCTGTTTTCTTCTCTTTTTTTGAAAGGTACCAGCCGTCAGGCATGTCACGCTACGAGAGTGCCTTTCCCCCATTCCCACTAGGAAAACCTTTATCCATCCAAAATGGAAGCGGGCGACTATCCTCACCCCCCCCAAACGGACGTTTTTACCGGCTATGAAATTGCGGAGTTTTGTGATTTTCTTTCTCGTGCGATTTGGAGTGCTCCTTTTTTTCCCTTTACTAGAGGGAAGCTGTCCTTCGTTGAGACCCTACTCCATTCGACAGGGGGTTAAGCTTTCTCCCCCCCCCTTCCCTCCCGGAAGAAATTAAGTTCCCCTCTCCCTCTCATGTCGCGAGAGGCTTGCCGCTGGTTTCCTTCCTTGTCATAACGCTTTAAGATTATAAACTGTAAGTAACTTTCCCCCCCCTCCCCTCTTTCCCCCGCCTAATATCCCCCCCCTCCTCGAGTGATGTCGCGTGTAGTCACATTTTGAATCCTTTTTCCTTGGTATTTCTGCAGTTCGCCCCGATCACTCATTATTAATAGAACTTCCTTTTTTTTTTCTTCCTTTCGTATGTCGCCAATGAGACTTCTTTTCCTTCTTCTCTTTTCTCTTCACAAAATGGGACGTTAGTCATCTGTCCCTTCTTTTTCCTTTTCTCTCCCCTTGCAGTGGCCCTTCTTTTAACCGCCCAAGGAAGAACGCTCTTCGTCCTTCCTTCGTTTCTTCCCCGGGCCTATTCGCATCCTCCTTTCCCTCATCGATAGAACCAAGGTCTGTCCCCTCCCCACTTTCCATTCCTTTCCAGCCTCGGACTATTTGTGAAGATAGGGCTCTTCTCTTTTGAATTGACGTGAAGTATATCTTCATAAATACGCGAAGTATTTCTTTTCCTATTACAGAATGCTACTCCCCAACTAAGTGAATGGGACGCTTAGTGTAGATCACCTTTTTTCTCCTCTTCTTCTTTGGAAGACAGCTCATTTCTCTTGCCGGAGATGCATTTACCTCCCCAACCGTAGGAACATACAACGATCTCCCCCTCCCTGGCTGAATTTCTCCTTTGAAGACTTGC
>Ga0179593_1522418_pt1 | contig 18309 bp, 21 predicted proteins | sample CZODoug2_1_08_16_FD_185931 | JGI IMG/M metagenome (GOLD analysis project Ga0179593, IMG submission 185931) | Vadose zone soil fungal communities from Angelo Coast Range Reserve, California, USA - CZODoug2_1_08_16fungal (PacBio error correction) | ecosystem: Environmental > Terrestrial > Soil >... | reverse complement strand
TTTCCAGTCTTGCTTCACGCGGCTCTGCCGAACGACGCCGAGCTTTTTCCCTCGTGTTTCTTCCCTTCGCCGGACGTTTTCGTGTTCGCGTGGACTGCAGAGTTTGCTTTTCCCCCTTTTGGCAACGTCCCTGCTTTAACGCGTTCATGCCCCTTGAGATGCCCCCAGTTTGACACCCACACAGACAGTTTCATTCTTCTCCCCTTAACGAGAGTCGGCTTTAACCTTGCGCCAGGTTTGCCCAATGGTGCCGTAGTGCCTCGTGATGTTGTTTGCCTTTTTGCTTTTGGCGGCGACTCCACTTTCGGTCACAACACCTTTTTAGTTAAAGACTCCGTCCTTTGCCCCTTTCAGCCTTTCCTCCTCTGCGTCCCATAGCGTCTGCGTCCCCTCGTTTGGTCCGTTTACGCCTCGCTCTTTTTTCATAGCACACACGTTGTTGTAGCTCCCTCCTGTCCACTCTCTTACTGTTTCGGAGCCCCTCTTCCCCCCTGATCTACCCGCTTCGTCGCCTCTTAGGTTCCCTTCCCATCACGTTTTTTTTTAATCCGGTATAGCCAGTCTTCGTCCTTCCGAGACATCTTTTTTGATCCCACTTCCGCCAATCCCCTGTTGTTGTTGGGTTTTTTTTTTATCCGCTCTTCCCCCCCTCTGCACAATTCGGCGCCCCTATACTCGCAGCGGTCGTGAATTCTCCTTGACAAAACTCCTTTATGACGCTAAAGCTGCCCCCTCTTTCCTGCCTTTTTCTTCCCCCCGACAGTGGATTCAATATTACGTTGTCGCCCTTCCATTCTCGTTGCGTGCCTCAGTCAGCCTATTGGACGACGCGCCATTTTTCCTCTTAGCTCTTTCATTCCGCCCCCCACCCTCGTATTTTCTTCGGAGCGTGTGTGCGCTACGGTTTTTTCCCCTCGACCGTTTCGGCGGTGTGCCGGCGGCCCCTCGTGAAAAAGCACACTCTTCCCAGGCGCTGGCAGAGACTTTTTTATTTTCCCCCCCGAGCACGGGAGCACGGCGCACGACCTTCCTCCCTCCGTTTTCCTTTGCACCCCCGCGTGCCAATGAATGGCGGCCATTAATTCCATGTCCTCCCAGCCCAAACTCCCCCCTTGTTTCCCGTTGAATTACGTTAGCGCGTGCCTAAGTCTCTTCCTCCGTTTCCGTTTTCGGAGACCTTCCAATGTTGCTCCATTTGCCTATCCTTCAATTTTCTCCCAATTTAGTTGCTCAACTCGAGCATCCCGGCGTTTAGTTGTTCCGGTTTTGCCAAACCTCTGTTTGTGTAGGAATCGCTTGCTTCTCTTCGTCTTTTGATCGTCCACTTAGCCACTACCTCGTCACCTTCTTGCCAGGAGCGAACTTTGCCATCATCCCGATCGACTGTCTTCATGCTTCTGCCCTTTTTCTCCCCCCTTTTTTGGCGCCGCGCAGAAGTGCGCTCTCTTTTGTGTCGACGATTTTTTTTTTTCGGCTTGGCACAAAAAAAGAAGTCTTTCTCCAAGGAGCCAATCACGTCGACCCTGACGAAATCGACCAATGAATTTTCCAATCCCAGTCGAACTCTCGCCATGATTCGACTGGGCTCTGCACACCCCTTATTTCAAGAGAGCAAATCGGCGGCGACTCGCCTTCATGTTGGCGCCACAACGCCGATTACAACGACACAGCAGGCACAGTTCGACCCCCCCCCTCTTGTTTCAAATGTTTGCTGTCTTTTTCTTTTCTTTTTTAATGGATCACCCTAATCATTTCCAAGCGCCTGATTTTTTTTTTTTTGTTTTTTTTTTTTTTTTTTGTTTTTTTTTTTTTTGTTTTTTTTTGTTTTTTTTTTTTTTTTTTTTTTTTTTTTTTTTTTTTTTTTTTTTTCTGCCCTAGCTGGACTCCTTGATTTCCACCGCAAGCAAAGTCTATCTTCTCCCCATTTGTGCGAAGGAGCTTGCCTCTTTCCTTTTTTAACGCCCTTTTTTTTTTTTTTCCGCTGCAGCCTCGTTCGCGCTACCCTCTCTTCTCCCAATCCCGTTGGTTTTTGCGCAGTCCTTCGATGGAGCATCGGTTATTGGCTTCAGTTCGACAGCCTCCGTTTATTTTGCTCACCCTGCGAAGTTTTAAATCCCCCTTTCGTTCTTTTTTTCGACTTTTTTCCCCCCACAATTTTTGGAATTCGTCGCTGAGCCCCTCCTCTTTCTTCTTTCGGACGGCTCGATCTTTTGGGAGCCTTGCTTTACTGGTGACCCCAGGCTTCATACACTTCCAATCTTGCGGCAGAGGCCCTCCTTTAGTCTTTCTTTTTAAGACCAGTAAGACAAATTGAAATCTCTCTCTGTTGTGTTGAGATTTGGAGTTACCTTGGGCCTTCCGAGTTCTTAGCTCAGGCCGTATCTTCCACTTTCTTGTCAGCTGGTAGAATCTTCTTTCTCCTTCTTCCCCGGTTCACATCTGTCTTTCTCAGAGCCTTCCCCTTCCCCCTACGTTATTTTGTCTTTTACGCGCGCAATTCCAATTTCCCCTTTTTTTCCCATTTGGCTCGCCGAAGACCTTTTTTTCCTTAATTCAAAAACGTCTCCGTTTGATGTTTACTGGCTACTGGGGATTGCTTTTGACCTTTCAGCCAAATACCTCTTTTCTCCCCTTCCAAGTTCTTTCGCGAGTCAAACGTGGCGGGGCTTGTCAAAGCTTCCCTCTTTTGGAGAATCCCCCGGCCAGTAAATGCAATTTTCGTCCTTTCGCAAGTCATTTCTCCCCCCCATGTCTAGACTAATGTGGTGGTCTGTTTTCCCGTTACCTTTTAAGTGATGTACCCGACGATTTCTTTGGATAATATGCCTTTTGACTTTATGCGTGTGAGACCTTATTCTCTAACGAGTGGAAGACTCTTTGTCTTTTTCCCTTCCTTGCTGTTAGGTGTTTTGTTTTCTTCTCTTCCGCACTCTTCCTAGAAGATTCTGAATTTCTTTCCTATATGCGCGATGGGAATTGCTTTTTTCCCCTTCGAGTCTGCGACTGTTTTTTCCTTCCTTTTTTCTCTGCTATTCGTTTGGTGCGGGGGGATTGGAGAATGGAGCCTCGTGCCCTTTTTTCTTTTGTTTTACTCCCTTCAGGTTCGATGGGCATTTGCCGCTCCCGAACCCCCCCCTTTGCTCCCATTTGGCGCGAGAATTTGATTGTTAGAAGACGGTAAAGGAGTCATTAACTACCCAGGTCTTTCTTTTCTGACGTTAATGCCTTGCCCCCCGTTACTTTGTCTGAAAAAATCCTGTACGACTGCGCTATAGTGGCAGATCCCTTCCGACCTTTTTTGACCAACTCCTAACGAGCGCCGCGCAGAGAAACGGCCAGCTGGATAGGCTTTCCCACCTTTTGAGGGCTCCGAGACACGTTTTTCTCCCCCTGATTTCACCTTCTTGGTCGAAATTATCGAAGCTTCGCACCCTTTTTTAGGACGACTTTGCAACGTTTAGCTCTCTCTTCTTCTTACAGTATTTTCTGCTTTTTTTTTTTTTCTGGTGATTGGTCTTTCAACTGGTTTTCAAGCGGTCGCTGCTGTGCGATGACTTTTTTTTTGTAGTCTTCTCCTAGGCGCCCATAGGGTCAGGTTCCCTTTCCTCTACTGCCTTTGTGGAGCCTTCGCGGTGTAGCTTTTCTGGTCTTCCCCATAGTCACACCCCTCCAGGTGGTTCGCGCTCGTCCCAAACCGGCCTTAAGCCCTACAATCCTGGTGCGGATCGCTCCTTTGCCGTCCTCCTTTTAATCAGCCCCTACAAACCTGTCCTTTTCTCTCCTTCCCCCTGCTTCGCGTTTTTACCCAAAAAAGGACGTGCCGATGAATTTCGAGAAATGACACCCTTTTCTACTCTTAGAATAACCGCGTCGCCCTTTTCCTCCACTCTGAGAGTCGCGATCGCCTTCTGACCCCCCCCTCGAACTGCGATTCGATGCTTTTCCTCCCCGCCTTTGGAGAAGGTGGATCGGCGCCTTATGTTCGCGCGATCAGGATTTTTTCGCGGAGCTGGCATTACTGCGGCTGTCTTCTCATGGGATGTTGTCGGTTCCTTTCCCCCCCTAGGGCTGATGCGCGAAGCGGAGCTCTAATTTCCCCCCCCCAGATTTTTATTGAAACATTCAGAGCGGTGCAGTTTTACTTTTTTCCAAACTTTTTCTTCTCTTTGCAAAACGCTCGCCCGCGGTGTAGCGTCGCGTTTCTTTGCGCCTCCTCCTTCTCTGCTGCAGATGAGGCCTTCCTGTTCTTTCTTAGTAGTGAGAATTTTGTGACTCCCGAATTTTTTTCTCTTTCCCTCCCAAACTCTCAGCGGTACAACATAGTCCTTTTCCCGTCATGGCGATGCTATCCTTTTTGTTCTTCCTTCTTTATTTCTCCCTTTGAAGCCCAATGCTTTTCTGTTTGAGTTTCTTGCAAATTGCTCCGCGACTTTATTGTTTTTTTTTACCTTTGGTTGTTGAAATCACGCCTTATTCAATGCAGTTCACTTTGCTTCCACGTCCCCTCCCTGCCCCGGACCTTATACGTTCTGCACCTCCTATTAATCTTCGTGACCGATTCTCGATGCGCTGGCGCATTCTCTTTCCGTTGTTGTTGTCCTTCTAAAACGCCTTTCATATCGTGCACCCTCTAGACGCCAGAGATTAGGCCGCTTTTTCACCCTTTCTTTCGGACTGCGCTGCGTGTGCGCGTGACTTTACCTTTATGATTTCAGTTTCAAACCGACAATTCCACGCACCCTCAGTTACGCCCTTTTGTCAAAGTCTCCAACTTGAAACCAACACGACAGTGCCGTCTTTTTTTTGACCCCAGAGAGGACTCAATCCCCGCTTCTAGCAGCTCCCCTTTCGGATCTTTTTGTCGCTGTTTGGGCCGATGCTTTTTTCCCTCCTTGTAGTTTCAACCCAGACCTCTAGCATCTTCCTGTTCCCTCTACATCATCGGAATTTTTAGCCCCTTCCCGACAATACGTCCGGCCTTTCGTTGAAGATGTTTAACGCCATCGCATCATACTTTTTTTTCGTGCCTTTTCCTGCACCTATCTTGTTCTGTATAACCTATGATGGAAATGATATACTCCTCCTCTATTTCCTCTCCTCGTTCTCCTTCCCACTTCAAATAAAAATTTCCAGCAGGTTTCGTTTCAGATAGAGATCCTCTTTCTCTCGGAGAACACTTTCGCCCCCCTCCGCATGCTCACACTTTGCCCACATCGGGTATATTCAAATTGACTGGTCTTCATAGCGGCTGAAAAAATATCTCCCTCTGTTTTTCTCCGCGATGGCCGCCTGTGATGCGCAGCCAGACGTGGCCCTCTGTCGACCCTTTTGTCTTTCCGCCCCGTTGGATCTTTTGTTTTTTTTTTTTTCGTGAACTCCCCCTTTGATGATTGCCATCCGCGCCCTTTCCCTTTTCGGAGACTTACCGCCTTCCTTCGCCTAACGATTCTGATCCGCACCAGTGATTGTTTGTTTTTTTGAGCGGCCTTTTTTGCCTCGCCTCCCCTTTTCTTTTTAGAGTTTTTCGATGCGCCACTCCAGCACACCGCGTCCCTCTTCACCAGGGACCTTGGGCGTGCCCGTCCCTGAGAGAGTGCGTAATTCCCCCACTTCCCTCAACTTAATCGCCTTCCAACCTCCACTCCTCATTGACGAATATGGCGGCCATCCCCTCTTCCACCAGAAAAAACCTGCACTAACTCGAAATCAATATCGAAGCCGATACACCTCCCCCCGTTGCGACCATTTCTATTCTTTTTCCTTCCCTGATCTGTTTCCCCCTGTTCCAGATTTTTTTGCGGTCTAAACTTGTCCATCCGCGCCTCTTTGCCGCGATCTCCCCCATGTGGTTTTTTCGGACCTATTTTCCTCTTTCGCCGGAGATTTGTTGAGTTTTTTGCGACCCATAAGTCACACTGTCGTTCCTTTGTTCGCCCGTTTTCCCGAAATGGCATTCCCGGAGCATGCACTATCTTTCATGCTCGACCGTTTCTACCCCCTCTCATTTTTTTTGCGCGCAGCGTCGTGCGGCCTTTTTTTTTTTCTTCTTCCGAAACGCCCTCGCACCTCGGCAAAAAGCACGGGAGCATTAATTTTAAATTTTCCCCCGAAGCAGGCGAGTGCATTTCAAACCCTTCAAAGGATCCTTCCGCCAGAGCTCGTTGGCTTTCCCTTTCCCACGCTTCCCAGATCCCCTAGAACTCCTGGCCCACATCTAGGAGATGAGCCGAGCTGAGCCTCCCCCCCACGCCGCCCGACCATTCCCCCCACATGGAGGCGACCTTCCCCCCCCCCTTGGTGAAATGGACTCTCTTTGCGAACAATGCAGGAACTTTCGGCCAGCGACGATGATGCCCCTTCCTATTCCCTTTCGGCAGGCAGTCTTCGCGAGCCCTGATTTTCCCCAACCAATCGCGTCCCCGTGTTCCTCGTCAATCATCCCCCCCATTCATTTTCAATTTCGTCGCGCTTCAACCGCCTCGTCCCTGACAACTCCCCCTTTTTTCCGCGATCTCCGAGAGTGGCGATTGTCAACTTTCCGGCGACCGCCTCCGTGCGGCTTTCCTCTCCACGAGCTCCGTTTTTGCTGTTTCGCGCCTCTCCCCGTTTTTCATCCCTTGAGAAATTTTTGCGCATGTCGCAAAAAGACGCGAGTTCTCCGCTTTCTCAAATTTCTGAAAGCCCGTGTCTTCCTGGACCCCATCCAGGCTGTCTCCCCTTCACTTCCAGTTGATGCGGCAGTAAGGTACTTTTTCTTCTGGAATTATCGGCTGCACTCCTTCTTTCCCCCCCCAAAACATTTCGCTTTTCCCCGTTTGTTGATTTCGATGTTTCATTGTGGCACCTTTCCTTCTCAGCATAATGCGATGTGGGGTAGCTGCGCAATCACGCGCTCCTTTTTTCCACGCCTTTCTGGGGCCCTTCTGCCCCTTTTTCAACCGTAAAGAGTTCGTAGAGTTATCCTTCTTTTTTTTTTCTCATGCGCTCCCTACCCCTGAACTTTTCCAACGGCCTCTCTTTTTTTACCCCCCTTTTTCGCGAGTTTTGTGATGACAGAAGAGCCGTCACTTTTCCTTTCCGCCACCGCCCCGACTAAGATCGTCGCCCTCTGCTCTTGGGGTTTCCTCCTTGTGAGGGGGTCGAGTTCGAATACATTGATGCCTCTTTCCATGCAGCTTTTGCGAGCAATGTTCCCTCTCTTCTTCACAATTTGTCGCGAGGTTGTCTTTTAGATTTTGGCAGCCCGGTTTAGAAGAGGACTGCGCACCGCTGACCATTCTTGCTAATATAGCTTCTTTCCCTCCAACCATTTCCTGACGTGCGCCAGTCTAATATAATAGCCTCCTCCTTTGATCTGCAATGCTTGGGTCGCGGCCTGTTCATGGCGGGTTGCTTGAGTTTCTTCGCCATGCCCTTGCTTCGTCGACGTTCCTTGAGGAGCCTGGTTACGTTGTTTTCCCTCGAGCGATGCGACTGGCGAGAAATATCATTTCGTGCGGCGGATTCCTGGATTCTCTTGCCATTTTTTCATTTTTTTTTTGTCTGCGCCGTTTAGATGTGAGCCTTTTGATGATACAGTCCAGCGGCCATTCTGCGCGCTCCCCCCGAGTTCTTTTTTTTAGAGGACTCGGATGCTCACCGTGTACGCTTTCCCCTGAGTTCTCCTTTGAGCTTCGGCGATGTTCGAACACTTCCCCCTGGCCGAGTGATTTCTCTGACGTTCTTTTTTGCCTACGCATCAATCACTCTTTCAGAGTGCGCGATGCTGATGTGTCTCCTCTATTGCACCAAGATTTTTTTCTTGAATTCCGACGGACAAGTCGTTGACCTGCTCAGCGTTTTGAAAAATTGTAAAAAGATAAGCTTGCTGAACATTTTCAGGCTCACTTCGCTTTTTCCCTATCGATCGGAGAACCTCCTTTCTTCCTTTTCTGTTTCGTCATGCCTGGCGTTTGTCCTTTTGTCTTCAATGGCCATTATCTTTTTCTCTCCCTGCGTGCCTTTCAGTTCCTTTATTGTCCGTGTCAGAATTGAGCAACCCTCTCATTTTTCAACTTTCTGCCTCGTTTGGCTTGGATTGTGTGCTTGTCCGCGGTGCGATGACGAAACCCTCTCCTATGTGAAACTCGTTCGCACCACGGCCACGCTCGACGCTGCTTGTGCGGCTCTCCTTCCCCGTTATGCTGAACTGTCTTCCTCGCCAGATTCACATTTTTTATAATCCTCCGCTTTTTAAATCTAGGGCTGCAACAGGGGCGTGCTTTTCGCTTCCTCCCTTTTTCATACTTCCCTCCCATTGTACTTTCTCCCCCCACAGAAACTTTTCGATTACTCGGCCCTATTTGGTTCTCTCCTCTACCTGCGCTGCGATGAGCGTTCCCTCCCCCCTCTTTTTCCTACGTGGGCTGAGGGACCGTGATTGTGCGTCTTATAATGTCTGCGCGGGGAAGCGAAGGGACTATGTCTTCCATCCCCTTCTTTTTCTTTAATGTTCTTTTTTGGTGAGGTACAGCACCCTCTCTCTCTCGCGCGACGGGAGGAGAACATCCCATTTCCCTTTCCGGTCTGAAAATTCCTAGAGCGGGCAGGTCCCGGCTAAAGGGTTTGGGGGGGGGGCGACTTCTGCTCGCTCAGGCTCTGTTCAACCTCGCCACCTTCTTCCTTCGTGAGGATTTTCCGCGTTCTTTCCCTATTGCTTGCGATGGGAACAGGCGGACGTTGTTTTGACTTTTTTTTGACTTCTACGAAGTGAGTCCCTCGCCTAATCACCTTCCCCCCCCCCACATACTCTTCCCCACCTAGGAACGCGTTGGTCTTCCTCACTTTGGGCTTTCTCTCGCGTTAGCGTGGTCGCCCCCGTCCAATATTTTTGTTTGTTGCTCTTTGCCAAATTGAGCCGTCCTTTTCTCTTCATTGTTTCTTTTTTTTTTTTTCCCCCCCCCCCCCACGTTGCCCCCCTCTTCCCCCTGCAGTCCGAGCACACGCAAATCTCTCACCCTCTTTTTTTAGATCGATCCGATTCTCGCGTCCGTCATCGTGGCCCGTAAGCGTTTCTTTCAGTGAAGTTCTCTCTCTCTTTTCACGTGTTCCAATCGCCAGCTCGAGTTCCTCTTTTTTCATTGACTTAGTTCGCCTGGATCATGCGCCTGCGATTGCTTTTTTTTGTCCCCTTCCCTCCTCCGGGATTACCGTTTGGCAAACCCCAAAAAGAGCGCGGACGTTAATGCTAACTTTTTTTTTCACCTAAACCCCTCTTTTTTTTCACAACCCGAGCCTTGTTCGACCACGTACAGAGATCGGATTCCCCCTGATTTTTTCCCCATCCGTACGTACGTGAAGAGTGAACGTTTTTGCCTGAGTGGAAGAGGCGCCATTCCCCCAATTCTCCAGTCTACTTCTCCATCCCAACGTTTTCAATATACCCGCGAAACAATCGCCTCAAGATCCGCCGCTGACGAGCGTGCATCGTTTTACGCCCAACTAGTTGTAGCCTGTTTGCTTTCAATCCCCCCCTTGAATTTTTCTTCTCCCAAATATACGATACCTCACGCTTTCTCCTCTCTTCCTCTCCCGCGGTTTGTGACCATATCCCCAGATGCGGAGTTCTCAGCCTCTTCTTCGCTTCCTCTCCCGATTTTGGAGCCTCCGCACAATCCCGTCCTGATCCACCTCTCTTTTTCCATCTCTCTCTTCTCCATTCGCGGTCTTGGAAACTCTCCCATTTCTCTCTTCCTGAGTAAAGCGACCTCCTGTTTCCCTTTTTCTGCGCCGCCTAATGGATCATATTTCATCTTTTTTTTTCCGAGAAAAGTCCGCGCCGAGATTTGAGTGCACTCGGATTCTTCCACGCGCGAATTTTTATTGTCGTCATTTCGACCTCAACTCAGCCCTTTCCCCCTTTCTTGGAGCCGTGTGTTAGCGTGCCGTTGGGTCCAGTTTTGGCGATGTTTTTTCCCCGATGGCTTTTGGAACCCTCCCCCGCGCGCTACCTTTTGCCAGAAAGTGGAGTCACCGGTCGATTTTTTCGCAATTCGACATCACGTAGCTCAGGGGGGGGGGTGGTTGGTTTCCGATTTCTTTTCCCCTTCCCGTAAGAATTCCTTTCTGCCCATTGAAATCCAACGTTACCTTTTTATCAGGCATCAGACCGAAATACCTGAGTTTCGGATTGATAAAGGCGTTCTACGAGATCCCCTTTTCGCCTTCTGATCCGGTACCCTTCTTGAACAATCGCTCGACGGAACGAATTTTCCTTCCGAGACGCCAGTTCGTTTTCCGAGAGCGCCCCGTTTTTTTTTTTTTTTTCGGCATCGCCCTCAGTGAGATTTGATTATCTCATTTTTTTCACATATCCCCTCTCCTTTCGCTTCATTTGTTCCTCCCCGCGGCCACCCCTTCTTCCTGCTACTCCTGACTCGTTCATGAACTGCCCCGTTCCAAAGTCGCCGGTCTTTGGCGCGTTACTTTTTTGTTTTCTTCTTCTATGCCTCTTGCTTCTTGTGAAAAACAAAAAAATCCCCTTTTTCTTCCTTCGCCGGCGCCCAATCAACCGTACAACTTAGATTCATGAGAAAAACCCCCAATTCTCCCCCGACTCTAGAATTTCTCTCCCATTTTTCCACGCGCTTCCAGTTCACTTAGAACGATTGAGCTTCTTTATAGGCGGCGGCCGCTTTTTTCCAACACTCCGACGCCCCTCCGGCCTTTTCCCCACAAAGCGAGTTCCTTCCCCCTCTATTTGATCGAATGTTTGAGCAAAACTTCCCGGCCTCCCAGTGCATTCTTCATGCCAACAGACGTACTTTTCTGATGTCGATATCACCGTTTTCTGCTTTTTACTTTCCCCCCCCCCCCCATTCGCGTTTGCCCACTTGCCCCCTTTCGCAATTGTCGCCCCCCCCTCCCTTCTTCTGCAAGCGTCGCTACATCCTCTTAAAGGACCCGCCATAGTGGTCTTCTTTATTCGTGGCTTTTCGAGAAATTCGTTTTCTTTTTTTTCCAGGCGACGGCAATAAGTTGGATTATTACTCTTTTTCCTGTTGGCAATTGTTAGGTTCAAACACCATCTACATCCTCCTTCACCCCCAACCATGCATCGCCCCCCAACCTCTTCTCATCCTCTCCCCACCCTATCCCCTCCTCCCCCCTCCCCCCCCACTTCCCGGGTGTGTGTGCCCTATAACCACTTCCGCTAAGCGTGGGTTCTTGACCAAATTGGGACCTGCGTTCCGCACTCCCTCTCCCAAAACGCTCCCCGCCCCTCTCCTATTTTCTCCCATTGATACGACCCCTCCCTCCCCCACACACAACTTCTTTGCCTTACCCTCTGCCCAAACCCGCGCCCTCCCCATCAAGCCCCGTCCTCCCCTCCCCTCTCAGCACCCCCAACTCCCCCCCCCCTCCCCCCCCCCCCATACTCCAACCCTCCCCCTATCTCCGGTCCTACTCCGCGCCCCCCCCCTAACCCCATAAACACACAACCCGCCCCCCAATTTCCACAAAACATCCCCCTACCAGGTGTCAACCCGCACTGTCTTCCCCCCCACGCCTGGTCTGTCCCTCCCCCTGTCACCCCCTCCCAATGCCTCTGCCTCCGCCTGGCACACAATTCCCTTCGTCTCGATGACGCCCCCATCTTTTTTTTTTTTTGAGGACTGCTCTACGAATGCGTATTGCACTGCGGCACTTTTCACCCTCCCAAGTCCATCCTTCCCGATATTCCCCCTCCCCGGACCCAGTGCGCCTTCATTTTCACGACTCCGGTTGCCAAAAACATTTCTCAACGTTTTTGTTGAGCTTATGTTCCACCCTTAAGTTCGTTGCCGCCGGATACGGTCCTTGGTTTCTCTGCCGAATCAAGGGATGCGTTGACTTAGAACGATTTATGGCCTTTCCCTTCAAATCCCTTTCCCGCTTTCTCCTTAGATTTTTTCCCGCGTATTCTTTGACGGCCTGCGCGACGACCCCTTTCTGTCCCCCATTTTTCAACGGGGCGTTCCCTTTTCCTCCTCACACGCCCTGTGGCATTTTCCAATTTTTTGCTTCCTCCCGAGCCGCAACTGGAGGTAAAATCAACCGATTGCTTCCATCGCCCGTTACTACTCTGGATACTCTTGGTGTCTCTGCCGGCCGGTCGGAGCATACCCCTCTCGGTTATCGTCAAGGCCAGGGGATTCCCTGAGGACCCATCCGCCTTCGCACTGCCATGTGGTCCCAAGATGGTCCTTTTGACTCGAGAAGCTGCCCACCTTCTTTCTTTTGGGAATAATTTTCTGTCCTCCCAATTTCTAGTTGTGCGCCAGTTCCACATCGTAACGCAATGGCCTCTCCCCTTCCTCTGCGTTTTTCGGCGTTTGGACGCTTTTTTTTCACCGCTCTTTGCATGCCGCCGTTTCTCTCAGTATCTTGAGGCGATTTGGCTCCCTTCTCCGAGTTCGGCGACATGGCGTGACTTTTAAACCGACCTGTGTTTCGGTCGGCGTGATTAATGTTGATCTGAAGGAGCCTTTTCTTTTCTGCAGGCATTGCTTTTCTACGCACGCAAACCCCCTCAATAGGCGTAATCTTGCGCGTCCCTCGACGTTTTAGTCAAGACGTCATCAAGACTGGCCTTCTTTTTTGCGGCCTTTTTCCAGTTCGTCCCTTTCCCAACTTAATGGGACGATGCGCCACGTGATCCGAGATTTGCCCTCCTTCTTCCTGGAGCAGCCACTTTCTCCGAACCAACCAGGCGAGTGAGCTTCGGGCAAACCCCGATTTGGTAGGATGACATTTTTCTCCCGTCAGCCGTTCAGGAAAATTAAACCTGATCTCTATCGCCCTTGAATGTTTCGCCCACTGCTTTGCTCTTTTTCCCGCAACAAGTATTTCGTTCTCTTTTTTCCTTTTCCTTTTTTTCTTTTCGGTGGCTTGTCTTAATGCCCGACTACCGCCTAATCTGATCGGCCTTTTCATGTTCTCTTTTTTTGGTAGCGTATGTCCCCTCCTGCACTCTTGATCAGTGTTAAGTCACCCCACTAGACTGTTCCGCGGTTAGAGGTTCCTTTTCCTTCGTTGCGCTTGCCCCGGAAACACGCCCCCCCCCCTTTCTTCCGCGGTCGAAACACAAAATTCTCTCCCCCAAATCTTTTGCCTTACTCTGAATAAGAGGCTTCTGTTTCTTTCCTTCTTCCCAATCATCCGCTTCGGTTCCCTTGGCGCTGCCCTGGGAGCTGAATTTAGGAGAGACGTGTGGGAGGATTTCAAATCTCTTACGCCGGCGTTGACTCTTTTCCTCCTCTCGTTCCCTTGATGATGCGATGCGAGGGCCCGCACCTTGTCCAGACTGTGGCTGCGGGAACGGGATTGTTCCAGGTCTTTTTTTTTCCGAGCGCTCGGAAGCGAACTGTCACTCCCCTTTTTTTTTCTAGTCTGTGATGTTGACGGGTTGCGTCCCATCCCCCCCACTGATCGGCCGCGAAGCGGGGATATGGTCTCCGGAGTCCCCCGTCAGAGCGGGGTCCCCTATTTGACTCAAAGTGCGATGATCGTCTCTTCTTCCCTTGCAACTTCGCTTCAAGCGTTCTGCCGCCGTTCTCGATGGGCGCGCGCAGCTTGAGATGCATGGTCCCCTCTTTGTGAATTCTAGTCTGGAGAATTTTGTTGACCCCTTTCGCGAAAGCATCTCTTTCCACCCTCCAGTTCCTCCCTGCCGGTCGATGGCTTTTTTCCCTCGTTTTTCTTCCTCTCTCGTTAGCGGGTTTTCCTTTCGTTTTTTTTTTCAATAGTTGCGTTTTCTTCCCCCTTTTCCCAAATCTTTATGTTCCGCTGGCCTTGTTCTTTTTCCCCTTCAATCTTGCAACGACGCACGGCACACTCCCTATTCTGTCTCTCTTCCCCCCCGATCCGAATATCCCCCGGTCCGATCCCGGCTAGATGCGCTGGCGAGTTTGATCTCCTCCTCTTTTCGTTTTGTTGAGAGAGATACTTTCCACATCTCCTTCCGTCGGACGGGCCTTATGTTCCGAAGCGAGATTTCGATAGATCGTGCAAGGTCATTCCGTCTTTGTGCGTTTTCCGCGTGACTGATTGAAGTTCGTTGTTGCACCGGACAATTCCCCCCTCCCTCAACACCCCCTTTGTTCCTGATGTGGCACATAGGCCAAACAAACCCGAAATAATTCCTTTCGCCCCCTCCTTTCAGAACTTGGAATTACACCCTAACGAGTGTATTGTTGCGGCAGCGTTAATCTTTTCTTTTTTCCTTTGGAGCGAGACTCAATTTTACGGCCCCCGCGACAGCTCATCTCAAGACACTTCCTTTTTCCGTCTGGCTCCCCTTCGACTACGTCAGCAGACGGTTTGCTCCCCTCTTTCCCCGATCATCGCCACTTTCGGGACTTTCCCCGCTCTACTTTAATCCGGGATAACCGATCTGGTCTCCTCCTCTAATTTCTGCGCGATCAGCTCCGCGGTTGCTGTTAACCCGTAACACATTCCCTACCAGCCGCGAGTAGGGGGCATCTCTTACTCTCAATTGATAGCGCCTGGCTCACCCCCTCCCCTTTCAGAATAAACCACTCTTTCCATCTTCCTCCTGCATTGCAGGTCGCGTCGGGCTTGCACCAACCATCGTGCGTTTGGTGTCGCTGACGCGATGTGCGCGCTTTCCTCCCGCCAGGGATTCAATCTTTTCGTGCATCCCTGTGACTTTGTTGCGCGCGAAGAGTTGGGAACCGGATGATTTGAATCGAGCGGGCGTCGCTCTTCATTTCCGACCTACCTCCGCAAGCTTGGCGCGCACGTGTGGTCCTTTGCGTTGCCTTTTTCGAACGTTTTCCATCGGACGAGTGTTCTACAGTTCTCCCTCACAATCGCCTCCCAATTCTACGAACCGGACTGGCGGACTGAACATCCGAGTGCCAGGCGACACCACCAGCACCTCTCCCCGTCCACGCACTCTCCAGTTTTCCTTCTTTTCCGGAGCAAAGAGACTCTTACGCCTTCACTAAGCCGAACTAATGTGTATGTTTTTAACGACCTTCCCGCGTTGAGCCTTTTGCCTTTGCGACTGATCGATTTCCGTTTAAATTCGTCTTAGCCTTCTGAACGACTTCCTCCCTTTTTATCCCGCCTTCTTTTGTGGAATGTCTACTCCTCGTTGTTCGGTTGAGCTCAGTAGCCCAGGCTTCCTCAGCGCTCTCCACTTTAAACAATTTGTCGAGTCTTCGACGCCCCCTTTTTTCGGCAGACTTCCCTTCACGGTTCGAATTACCGTTTCCCCCCAACCCCCTCTCTTTGAGCGTGCAAGACGTGCGCCGTACTTTTTTTTTTCCTGATGCTAAATTCCTCGGCGTTCCAAACAACAAATCCCAAGGGCCCCTTCGCTCCATGTGCCCCCTCAACTTTTTAGAACTCGAGCATGAGAAATGCCTCCTTTCTTTTTCCCCTTCGAATGATTGCAGCGGGCGTCCCCCTCGGCACAGCCCCTCTACCGAATTTGCAGATGAAAATCTCGCTCGCCTAGCTGTTGTTCACGTTCCGAGCACGAAACCGAAGGCAATTTGGATTTTTCCTGCCTCGTGATGCGATGTTTTGACTGCTCCCTCAGGACAACTCTTCCCTCCTGCCAGATACCCTGCTCCCTGGTGCAGTCAAGCTTTATCGATTCTGTCCTCTCCCCTTTCCACCCAAATAGAGTCGAAAATTTCGGCCCATGGCTCAACTCCCGTATTGACGATGCATGTCGTTCAGCTCAGCATCTGTTCCGTTCGCCAAGCGTTGTCCGCGATCCGGAGTCCTTTTTTCTCGTAAATCCCCCCCTTTTTGTGACTTCCACCTCCCCCTCAGTTGCGTGTCAAACGCTCGCCGTTTTTGAATGCAACCTTTCTGTCCCCTTTTTCGTTTTGGACAACAACATGCCCTTTGGAAAATTTGCGCTTTGCCCCCAAGAATGACGCTTGTGAGGCCGTTCTCTCCTCTTTCCTGACTTGAACTTCTCTTCCGGCCCCACCATTCGTGCTGCCTCCGTCCGTGATTGCGGTTCCCCCGTTTTTTTTTCCTTATGCTGCACTTCCGGTTGCCCCTCTTTTTTTCTAATACCTAGTTGGTTTGTTATAGATTTTCACAAGTTCCTTCTTTCAGTCCGATATGTTTGAACGCCTGCCGCAATCAAGGGACGTTCTTTCTCCTGGATGGGTTTCCAGTACTTTTAATCCTGTCTTCCGATCCCTGAGCCTTAAGACATTCTTCTTCTTTTTCGGGCTTGTTGCATTCCTTGCATTTTTTGTCCAACGGTTAGTTTTTCAGAGCCCCCTTCCTTTTTCCCCCAAAAAACGTCGTTTTTCCCTCTCACGCGGCTGTTCCCCCCAAAGCCACTTCCTCATCATCGACACCAGCTCTTAGCTCTTCCCGCTTTCGCTTGGCGTTCTCCTCGTGGATCCGCTAACGTCCCATGCGGTTTTCAATCAAGCGGTGTATTTTTCTTCTCCTGTCTTTCCAAATCCCTCGCACAACGCATGCGACGCGTCCTGTGTGTTTGACCTATTCTGACTCCCCCCCCCCTTTTTTTGATCGAGAAGCTGACCTGCCGCACTCATTTGGCAGTTTTACATTTCCTTCCCCTATTTCCCCCCCTCCTTCAGTTCTCCAGTCTATATCCTTTCCTCTAACCTGAAAAACTTTTGTTCGCCTTCTTGCCTGCTGTTCTTCGGCGTTTCTTGGCAACACGGCCTCGCAATCCTTTTTTTTTCCTTTTTTTCCCGTCGTCTAAGTCTTCCTTCCCGCGTGGGACTCCTTTTTCCTGCGTTGATTGGCGAATTGTTTTTCAAATTTTCGCGCCCCTCGGCTTGAGCCGGCGCGCGCTTTTTTGTTTCCGCCTCAGTTCTCTTCCCTCTCATCACCACCAAAAGAGAACTTTCCCTTTTTCGTTTTCCCCACCCCTGACCGCTCTGTTTTTTCGAGGTCTTCCTCATTTTTAACGACCTGTCGAGTCATTGCGAATTTTTTTGTTTTTTGTTTTTTTCCCATTCCTTTCAATTCCGGTCGACATGCGCTTTGTCTCTTTTCGACTTCTGACTCCCCTCCTTCACATGAAGTCGCGGTTCCCCGTGAAACCCCTGGGCTCTTTTTATTGAAAAAACAAACCGCTTGGTCTTTGCTCTCCCCGTCTGTCGATCGAGCTAATTGCGCTGCAGAAATTGTCACGGAGAATTTCAACCTTTCCTTTGGGCGCCTTCTTTTTGATCCCCCTGATTCGGGAAATGCCCCCCGTTCTTTTGAGGCTTTCTTTGGCGTTTTTCTTGTGGTTGTATTTAAATGTCCTGACCTCTTTCCTTCACTGTATCGAGGCTTTTACCGGGACTTTGGGTCGTTACTGGCCTCCTAGTGCTCAGGTGTGACCTTTTCTGCACGTCTGTGCGTGTTTTTCTTTCCGAGTTTGGGCTGCATCGCCTTCTCGAAACTGTCGGCCTAAAACCGGCTTTCAAACGGCCCCGCACAATTATTTTGTTCGGCTGACCCCTTTCTTTTCCATGCTCTGATTTCATCGCCGCTACAACTTTACATTTTCAATCATCGCTTTCGGGCACTAGGCTTCGCAACCGGTTGACTCTGCCTTTCGCATGACGAATATTGCAATCCACGTGAGTTCCTTCCTTCATCCTCCGCGGTCATCTTCTCCTAGTCTCGTTTTGCAAGCCTTCAGAACGCGTCTTGATTCGATGATCTTTGTTTCGAACCCTCTGCAGACCTTTTATGCGGCGGGACAGTGACTTGCGTCTTTACGTCTGCTTCGCACGAATTTGGAACGCCTTTTCGGCTGTTACTCTTACCGTTGACGTTCGGAACTCCCCCCTTTCTGATCGCGAGCGCCGTCTATCTCTCTCGTCCATCGTGATGTCAAAAAGTCAGAGCCTTGAGTTGTCGAGCAAGGATTGCTCCGGCGTTTCTTTTTTGTTTCAACGCTCCTTCCCCCGCTCGCAGAGACTGGAGGTCTCTTTGCGCTCCTCTGATTTCCTTGAGGTTCCCATGCTTTTTCTTGAATGATTTCGGAGACTTTTTTTATAATCCATTGTAGCCGCAAACTTCTAAATCCCTATGCACCACGGAAGTTTTAGTATTTGCTAGCACTCGTTAGGGTGAATTATATATCGGTCGGCGTTCTCAATCCTTTCATCCAAGGTTTTTTTCCCTGCTCTTGACCCTATTCAACTCCCTTTATTTGACTTTTTGTCGTTTTTGCCCATCCCCAGCCATGTCTAAATTCGGCAATTATCCGTTGAACGTCGATCCTAATTCTTTCCTCCTCTTGTTTCCGCTTCTATTGATTTT